>Ga0208460_10000773_pt1 | contig 20993 bp, 20 predicted proteins | sample AD_STIC10_MetaG_FD_184436 | JGI IMG/M metagenome (GOLD analysis project Ga0208460, IMG submission 184436) | Active sludge microbial communities of municipal wastewater-treating anaerobic digesters from USA - AD_STIC10_MetaG (SPAdes) (version 2) | ecosystem: Engineered > Bioreactor > Anaerobic >... | reverse complement strand
TAGCCGGCGCCGGGCGAATGCCCTGATATTTCTCCGCGATCAAATCGTCATTCGTCAGCGCCTCGTCCGCCGCATACCCCCACAGCTCGCGCCGCACCTGTGCATGCAGATACTCGGCAAACGCTTCTGCGAAACGATCAGCCAGCGCTTTCACGATGATCGATGAATAGTCGTCGCCCTTGTCGACGAACTCCTTCGCCTTCTCCAGCTCGCCATGCCCTGCCGTGACAGCAAAGCCGCCGACATAGTCCGCCGCTTTTGGCGCCATGAAATCCGACAGCGCGAACTGGCCCTTGTCGTTTGTCTTCTCCATCTGCTGGCGCAGCGTGAAGAAGCGCGCACGCTCGGTCGAACGGCTTTCGTCCGTCCACACGACGACATCATCGCCATCGGCGTTCGCCGGCCAGAAACCCACGACGCCCTTCGCCTGGATCCACTGCTCGCCGATCATCTGCTGCAGCAGCCCCTGCGTATCTTTCCACAGCGACCGCGCGGCCTCGCCGACCACATCGTCCTCGAGGATCATCGGATAGCGCCCGACCAGATCCCAGCTCGCGAAATACGGCGTCCAGTCGATATAGCGCGCCAGCGTCGCGAGATCAGCCTCGATCTCACGCACGCCAATGAAGGACGGCTTGGGCGGCGTGTAGCCGTTCCAGTCCGGCTTGTGCGCCATCGCGCGCGCTGTCGCGAGATCGACCCGCGCCTTGGCTTGTCCGCCCGAACGCGACTCGCGGATCTTCGAATACTTGTCCTTCATCTCAGCCCAGAAGCGATCGCGCGTGTCGTCGCCGATCAGCTGGCTCACCACGCCGACCGCGCGGCTGGCATCCAGCACGTGGACAACCGGACCGGTGTTGAACATCGGCTCGATCTTGATCGCCGTATGCGCCGGGCTCGTCGTTGCGCCGCCGATCAGCAGCGGCATCGTCATGCCGCGCCGCTGCATCTCGGATGCGAAATAGACCATCTCGTCCAGCGACGGCGTGATCAGGCCAGACAGCCCGATCATGTCGGCATTCTCGTTGGCCGCCGCGTCGAGAATCTTCTCCGCTGGCACCATCACGCCAAGGTCGATCACCTTGTAGCCGTTGCACTGCAGGACCACGCCGACAATGTTCTTGCCGATGTCATGCACATCGCCCTTCACCGTCGCCATGATGACGACGCCGTTGGACTTGTCCGCCATGCCGGTGCGGAGTTTTTCTTCTTCCATGTACGGCATCAGGTGCGCCACTGCCGCCTTCATGACGCGCGCCGACTTCACCACCTGCGGCAGGAACATCTTGCCCGCGCCGAACAGGTCGCCGACGACGTTCATGCCGTCCATCAACGGCCCTTCGATCACGTGCAGCGGCCGCTCGGACTGGAGCCTCGCCTCTTCCGTGTCTTCGACGATGAACTCGGTCGAGCCATTGACCAGCGCATAGGCCAGCCGGTCGCGAACCGGCTTGTCGCGCCAGCTCAGGTCCTTCTTCTGCTCAACGCCTTTCTGGCCACGGAATTTCTCCGCGATCTCCAGCAGGCGCTCCGTCGCATCATCGCGGCGATTGAGAATCACGTCCTCGACGCGCTCGCGCAGTTCGGGATCGATGTTGTCGTAGATATCCAGCTGACCGGCGTTCACGATCGCCATGTCGAAGCCAAGCTTGATGGCATGGTACAGGAACACCGAATGCATCGCCCGCCGCACTGGTTCATTGCCGCGGAACGAGAACGACACGTTCGACAACCCGCCAGACGTGCGCGCGTACGGCAGGTTCTGCTTGATCATCTTCACGCCCTCGAAGAAGTCGACGGCGTAGTTGTTGTGCTCCTCGATCCCCGTCGCGACAGCGAAGATGTTGGGATCGAAGATGATGTCTTCCGGCGGGAAGCCGATGCCGACCAGCAGCTCATAGGCGCGCTTCGAAATCTCGTATTTGCGCTTGGCGGTGTCCGCCTGCCCCTGCTCGTCGAACGCCATCACGACCACGGCCGCGCCATAGCTCAACGCCTTGCGCGCCTGATCCAGGAACTGCTTCTCGCCTTCCTTCATCGAGATCGAGTTGACGATCGCCTTGCCCTGAACGTTCTTGAGACCTTCCTCGATGACGTCCCATTTCGACGAGTCCACCATGATCGGAACCTTGGCGATGTCCGGCTCCGCTGCGATCAGGCGCAGGAAGGTGCGCATCGCCGCTTTGGAGTCGAGCAAGCCCTCGTCCATGTTCACGTCAATGATCTGCGCGCCGTTCTCCACCTGCTGGCGCGCAACGTTCACGGCCTCGGCGAAATTGCCCTCGACGATCAACTTCTTGAACGCCGCCGAACCGGTGACGTTCGTGCGCTCACCAATGTTGATGAAGTTCGCGCGGGCTTGCGGGCTGGGGGACTCGGACATGAACGACTTTCAGGCGTGACTAGCGCCGCGGCTTGCGCGCGGCAGTGACTTCGATTTCGACAAGCATGCCGGGGCCGACAAGTCCGGCCACCTGCACGGTGGAGCGCACCGGCCGGTTGGGCTGGCTCTCGCTGCCATAACGCTTGCCGTATGCGCGCATCATGCCCTGGAAGTCCATCGCCGCACCCGGCTGTGGCGCAACCAGATAGACGGTCATCGCGACAACATCGGCCTCGGAGGCGCCAACCGAGTTCAGCCCCGCGGCGATCTTGCCCAACACGCTGGCCGTCTGCGTTTCAGTGTCGCCATAGTCAGCCCCGCCGGGCGTCAGCGGATCTGCGATGATCCCGGGCAGGCGGATCGTCTCATAGCCCGGCGGTATCACGATGCTCTTGGCGTAGAACGCGGTCGGAGAGGCATATTCGCGCGCGATGGCGCCCGGCGCGTCGCGCGTTGCGGTCACATCCGCGATCACGCAACCGCCTGTCGCCACGCTTGCCAGAAACAGTACCGCCGCGCGTTTCATTCCGCCGCCTCCGGCCGGGTCATGCCCGGCAGACCATCAATGCTCTTCGCATTCTTCGCCAGCCGGCTCTCGTGCCAGGCATCGAGTTCCATGTGGTCGATATAGCGCTGCAACTGGTCGCGCTCGCCCTTGTATTCGTAGAACGGCACAGCCCAACCGCAGCTGTCCTGAACATGCGTGATGTCAGCGAAGATGATGTCGCGCGCGCGTTCATGGCGCGGCAGGAATTTCGAGATCTCGTCGGCAAAGCCCGGATCGTTGAACTGCATCGCCTCCCCACGACCATACAGCCGCATGATGTTCGGCGCGCCGTCATAGGCGCAGAACATGAAGGTGATGCGCCCGTTCTCCCGCACATGCGCCAGCGTCTCCGCCCCCGATCCGCCAAGGTCGGCATACGCCACCCTGTTCGGCCCGATGATACGGAAACTGTCATAGCCCTTGGGGCTCAGGTTCACGCGGCCCGCATCCGAAAGCGGCGCGGTCGCGACAAAGAACATCTTCTGCGCCTTGATGAAGGCGACATGCTTGTCGTTGAGACTGTCGTAGAACTTGGCCATCAGGCCATCCCTTCCTATGCCAGTTCGAACGGCTCCAGCCCGGCGAGCCGCAGCGCGTGCGGGCGCTCCGGTGGTTGGCGCGGCTTCACGCCCTTCACTGATTCCGCGACATGCCGGATGTGATCCGGCGTCGTGCCACAGCACCCGCCAAGAATGTTGACCAGGCCTTCTTTCGCCCAGCCCTCGACCGCGTGCGCAGTTTGGTGCGGCTGCTCGTCATACTGGCCCATTTCATTTGGGAGCCCCGCGTTGGGGTAGGCCGCGACCAGCGTATCCGCCACACGCGACATCTCGGCGATGAACGGACGCATCAGGTCTGCGCCCAACGCGCAGTTGAAGCCCACGGCAAATGGCTTGGCGTGTTTCACGGAATTCCAGAACGCCTCGGTCGTCTGCCCCGACAGCGTGCGGCCCGAGCGGTCCGTGATCGTGCCCGAAATCCAGATCGGCAGGTGTTCGAGGCCCTCGGCTTCCAGATCCATGATCGCCTTGATCGCCGCCTTGCAGTTCAGCGTGTCGGTGATCGTCTCGATCAGGTAGAGGTCCACCCCGCCCTCGTTCAGCGCTTTCACCTGATCGCGATAGGCGCGATAGACCTCGTCGAAATCCACCAGCCTCGCGCCCGGATCATTCACGTCCGACGACATGGACAGCATCTTGTTCAACGGCCCGATCGAACCGGCGAGAAAGCGGAGCTTCTCCGGTTCACGCGCGTTGAATTCATCAGCCACCTTTCGGCCGATGCGCGCGCCCTCATAGTTGATGTCCCACACCGCTTTGGCGTCGAGCTTGTAGTCATCCTGCGCGATCACCGTCGCCGAGAAGGTGTTCGTCTCGGAAATGTCTGCGCCGGCCTCGAAATACATCGTATGCAGCTGCGCCACGAGATCAGGCCGCGTCAGGCACAGGATATCGTTGTTGCCCTTCATCTGCCCGGGGTGCGTCGCAAAGCGTGTCCCGCGATAATCGGCTTCCTGCAGGCCCATTTTCTGGAACATCACGCCCCACGATCCATCAAGGATCAGGATGCGCTCTTTCGAAACGGCCTTCAGCGCGGCGATGCGTTCTGCGCGTGTCATTGAGGTTGAACCTCCGGCTTGATCCCGAGCAGACGGCACGTCGAGAGTGACAGCCCAGCGCGGTTCATTGTGTAGAAATGGAAATGGTCAACGCCCTGCTCGGCCAGCCGGTTGCACAGCTCCGCCGCGATGTGCGCCGTCACGAGATCGCGTGTCTCCGCGTCGTTATCAAGACCCTCATAGAGCTCCGCGATCCGCGACGGGATCGCCGTGCCGCACAGGTCCGCCATGCGCTTCAGTCCCTTGAAATTGGACTGCAGCATTATGCCCGGCACGATCGGCTGGTCGATGCCCGCATCGCGCGCCGCATCGAGAAACTTGAAGTACACATCCGGGTAGAAGAAGAACTGCGTGATCGCCCGCGTCGCGCCAGCATCGAACTTGCGCTTGAGGTTCTCGACTTCGGATTTCAGCGACGCTGCATCTGGATGCACTTCGGGATAGCAGCCTACCGAAATATCGAAGTCCGCAATCTTGCGCGCGCCCGTGATCAGGTCATTGGCGTAGGCATAGCCGCCCGGATGCGGCGCGTATTTCGTTCCGATGCCCGCCGTCGGATCGCCACGCAGCGCAACGATGCGCTTCACACCAGCGTCCCAATAATCTTTTAGCACCTGATCGATCTCAGGCTTGGTTGCGGCAACGCAGGTAATGTGGCCCGCCGGCTTCAGCGATGTTTCGGCCGCCATCTTGCGTACGATGTCGTGTGTGCGCTCGCGCGTCGATCCGCCCGCGCCATACGTCACCGACACATAGTCCGGCCGCAGCGGCTCCAGCCGGCGGACGCTGTCCCACAGCTTCTGCTCCATCTCCGGCGACTTCGGCGGAAAGAACTCGAAGGAAACTTTTGGCGCGCTCATGCCGCCGACCTTTTTACTGACTTCACACTATCCGCCGCCCACACCATCACGGAAACGCCCTTGTCGTCCGGCGCGCGGAACATCTTGGATGCCTTTACAGCAAGCCCCGCCTTCTCGCCCCAGCGCGCCAGATCCGCCTCGCTGACGCCAAGGTGGCGATGCGCGTGATCGGTCCGCAGGTGTTCGAGCGAATGCGGCGCGAACTCCACGATCACCAGCCGGCCACCTGGCTTGAGCACGCGCGCTGCTTCATTCAGCGCACGCGCCGGATCATCCAGGAAGTGCAGCACCTGGTGGATGATCACGAGGCTGGCGCAATGATCTGGATAGGGAGACGCCGTCGCATCGCCATGACGCACCGACGCATTGGCCGCGCCCTGCAGCTTCGAGCGCGCGACCGTCAACATCTGGTGAGACAGGTCGATGCCCTCGACGCGACGCGCCTTGCCCGCGAACAGCGACAGCATGCGCCCCGTGCCGGTCCCGAAATCGATGACCAGATCGAACGGCCCCGCGCCGGCGGCGCTCATCACGGCCTTCTCGATATCGGCTTCCGAATAATGCAGCGCCCGCAGCTTGTCCCACTGATCGGCCACGCGGGAGAAATACTCGTCTGCGGCGCCAGCCCGTTCAGCCTTCACTTCGGCAAGGCGCGTGCGATCCCGGCGAATGTCAGCGTCCTCAGGGTCGATGGCCGCATTTAGCGTATCAACCAGCGTGCGCGCCCGGCCCTCGACCGGCAGGCGATAGAAAACCCAGGCGCCCTCCGGCAGACGCTCGATCAACCCTGCCCCGGTCAGGAACTTCAAATGTCTCGACAGGCGGGGCTGGCTCTGGTTCAGGACTTGCGCAAGTTCGCCTACTGACAGTTCGCCGTGGGCGAGAAGCGCGAGAATCCGGGCTCGCGTCACCTCACCGGCGGCGCGAAGCTGCTGGACAAGAACGGACAGCGCTGCGGATTCCATATAAACGTATAAGCATATCCTTATATGAAATTCAAGGTGCGCCGAAGCCACACGTCGGACGAGGAAAATGCTCGGTTTACGTTTACCAGGTTATCCGAAGTCAACGGGTGTTGACCCCTACGTCACCCATACACATATCGACCCGATCGCTGGGAGCGCTTCCACCATGAAATCCCCACCCGCTTCCCTGACAGGCGTCGCTTCTGCGCTCGCCGCCCTGACCTTGTCGGGCTGCATCACTGCCGGCGCGAATCCCGAAGACCCTTATGAGGACTTCAATCGCCAGATGTTCGCCTTCAATGACGGACTGGACCGGGCGGTGCTGGAGCCTGTCGCCAAAGGCTATCGCGCAGTCACGAATGAGCCCGTCCGCGAAGGCGTCGGCAACTTCACCAGCAACCTCAATGAGCCGCTGACTTTCGTGAACCACATCCTGCAATTCCAGATCCCTGACGCTGGCGCCACGCTCGGCCGCTTCGTCGTCAACACCACTGTCGGCATCGCAGGCATCTTTGACCCGGCCTCCGCCATCGGCATGCAACGCACGAAGGAAGATTTCGGCCAGACTCTCGGCAAATGGGGCGTCGGTGGCGGGCCCTACCTGGTCCTGCCCTTCCTCGGCTCGTCCAACCCGCGCGACGCATTCGGCATGGGCGCCGATCTCGCCCTCAACCCGCTGAACTATCCTCAATTCGAAAGCGACGCCGAGATCCGCACGGGCATCGCGGCACTCGGCGGAATCAACGCCCGCGAAGGCGCGATCGAGGCGATCGACGAGGTCCGCAACCAGATCGACCCCTATACGACAGTCAGGCGCTTGTATGACCGGACAAGGGCCCAGGACATTGCAAACGCGCCAATTCAACCAAATCAAACCGAAAAACTGCCCGAAAGCGAACTAGACTTCTGATCGGGTCAAACGTGGAGGCTTTAATGAAAATGTTCAAAAAGCTGGGTATGCGCTCCCTCGCAACCGCCATTGTTCTTGTCGCTGCAACGCCCGTCGCGTTCGCCGACAAGAAGTCGGAAGCGTATGTGCAGGCGAACGCCAACAGCGTTCTCCAGGTGCTGAACGACAAGTCGCTCAGCCAGGCAGCGCGCGAGGCGAAGTTCGGCGAGTACATGAACAAGTTCGCGCACATGCCGACAATCGCGCGCCGCGTGCTCGGCGTGAATGCCCGCTCGGTCAGCGAGCCGGATTTCAATAAGTACTACAAGACCTTCGAGCACTACGCCCTTGAAGTCTATCAGGTCCATTTCGACCAGTTCCGTGGCGAAGCGCTGCGCGTTGTGGGTTCGAAGGACGATGATGACCGCCGTTCGAAAGTCGAAACCGTCATCAAGAGCTCGCAGACCGGCAAGGACACCAAAGTCTATTGGGACGTCCTCAAGAGCCAGGACGGCGCGTCCTATCGCGTGCGCGATGTCGGCATTGATCTCGGCGGCTCGGTTCTCTGGCTCGCCCAGGAACAGCAAGCCCAGTTCGAGAGCTTCCTGAACCGCAATGGCGGCAATATCGACAAGCTGATCGGCCGCATCAACGTGCTGCTGGCTGACATGGAACAGCGCAAGAAAGACGGCCGCGGGTCGGCCTTCAAACAGAACGGCTGAGCCATCACGATCTATCACCGATAGATAACTGAAAACTCATTCAGTTTACTGCATCGGGTACTCGACGGTTTCCAAACCCGCGTGTACCTGACACTATCTGGCTGGAGGGAACCTCACGGCCGCAAGGGAGCTAACAACGATGATCCGCAAACTTCTGGCCGCCGCCACGTTCGCGCTGGCCCTCTCGCCGGTCGCTCTGGCGCAAGACGCCCCGAAATTCTCGACCAAGACCTCGACGATCGGTCAGATCCTCGACAACGCCGAAGCCAAGGCTGCTTTCGCCAAAGTCCTGCCGGAAGTCGCCGTTGCTCCGCAACTCGAGCAAGCCCGTGAAATGACGATCGAAGACGTCAAAGGCATGGCTCCGGAATACTTCCCGGAAGACAAAGTCAAAGAACTCGACGTCGAACTCGCGAAGATCAAGTAGCGAAGACGTCTCGTCCGCCGGCTCTACCAGCCGGCGCGAGATCAAGAACAGGAAGGGCGGATCCTAACGGGTCCGCCCTTTTTCTTGGGACTTCTGCCGCAAACATGATCCGCGTCAGTGCGCTGCGACACGGCGTACGTGGAACCTCCAAAACGTTCAGGCGTCTTCCCTGCAGGAGAGCTGGAACGTCATGTCCAACCAACTGCCAGAGCAATCGACACGCCGCACGCTGTGGTGGGCCCGCAATTTCGGCCGGCCGCTTCAGGCGGCGTTCGTCACCGACGAAACCGAAACGCCTGACGACTTCAACGACCTGCTCGCGATGGCGGATGAACGTCTCAACAGCCAGGGCTCGTCCGCGGAGTCGTAACGCTACTTGCCGTCCGGCTCGATGTGCTTGGCCAGCCGCTTTCGCCGGGGCTCCTCGACCTTCCATACCAGCACACCCAGCGCCACAGCCATCGTCAGGATCGTGGCATAGAAGCTCGCCTCATAACCGACCCACACGACCAGCCCCGCCCCGAGCAACGGCGCGAGCGCACCCATGGCGCCCTCAGCGGTGTTGGAAAGCGCCATCCGCATCGGCACATCGTGGCGATGACCGTACTCCAGCACGATGTTGCTGCTCGACATCAGATAGCCAGACTGCGCCGCGCCGATCAGGAAGAATGCGATCGCGAATGTCGTCACCGAATGCGACATCATCAGCGCTGCAACGCCCACAATATTGATCGCCAGCGAGATCACGAAGGTCGAGCGGAAGCCCTGACGATCCGACAGATAACCCCACACCAGATTGGTCACGGTATCCGCGCCCATATAGGCCAGCGACAGCACGGCCAGCGTGGTTCCGAACTCTGCCGGGTTTGCTTCCGCCGAGATGCCAAGCTTGTAGGCCGCGAAAAGGAAGAAGAAGGGCTGTCCGATCCGCGACCCCATCGCGAGCGAACGCGCCACCATGAACCAGGCAAAGCCAGTATCCTCACGGATCAGCGCCGGAAAATCCTTCATCCGTTCACGCAGGCTCTTGCGCTCGCGCACGCTCGGCGGCTCGGGCTCGCGCATGAGAATCTGAAGCGCCGACAGCCCGAGGCTCGTCAGCACGAAGGCGAGAAAGAACGTCGTTGCATAGCCATTGCCCCACACATGGTTCGCCACCAGCCATGAGCCTGCGAAATAGGACAGCAAAGCCGCAATCAATCCGCCCGTAAGATTGCGCCATGCCTGCAACCTTCCCCGCAGGCGGATCGGGATGACTTTCGCCAGCAGCAATTGAAACGCCACACGCTGCGGCCCCTGGAAGAAGCCAAGCAGGAACAGGAACAGCAGCGCGAATGCCAGCGCCGGCCACCCCCCCATGAACCAGCCTGACAGGGCCAACCCAAGGATCTGCGCCCGCATCAGCAATCCCAGCGTCACCGACACCGGCAGGATTTTCTTGCGATGCTCGATCTGTTGCGCGCCGATGATCGGCGACACGATCCCGCCGAGTTGCTGCAGGCTGGTTCCGATCCCCACCCAGAAATCCGACCCCGAGATCGAATGCAGGTAAGCCGGCACGAAGGTCGGCGTGTTGACCAAACGGAACCCGGTCATGCCCAGCATGCCGTGAACATAATGCCCGGCGTAGTTGCGCTTCAGATTGTCGAGCACGAACTTGTCGTAAGCGGCGTCCGCCTCCGCCTCGGTAAGCACAGGTTTGGTGGCTTCGTCCAAGACCCAACCCCTCAGGCGCAAAGCCCCTACAGAAATCGGGGTAAGTCGCCCATTGCTTCTAGTCCCGCATCGCGTGCAACTGAAGTGCGGCGCGCTGCAGCGATGCATGTGGCGCCAAGGCGGTCTATACCCGCTACGCTATACGGATTGGTCCGGGGAGGCTCACTTGAAAAAATTGCTCATGGCGCTCAGCGCCAGCGTCCTGCTTGCCGCGCCGGTCTTCGCACAGAACTCACCGCCCAAGCCCACGCCCGAACAGCTCGCCAAGGTCTTCGAAGAAGATCAGCTCAGCCTCGAGAAATGCGGTGCGCCGCGCAATGCGGGCGATGACTATCGCCCCGCGCCGCTGCTGGCCGACCAGACACGCGCGCATCGCGTGACCACCGATCAGAAGTTCCATGTCGAGACGGTCACCAAGGGCCTCGTCAATCCGTGGGCGCTCGCCTTCCTGCCCTCGGGCAATTACCTCGTGACCATTCGCAAGGAAGGCCTGCGCACTGTCACGCCGGACGGCAAGATTTCCGATCCGATCGCGGGCACGCCCGTCATCAAGAACGCTGTTGCGCTGTTCGGCATGCACGACGTCATTCTCGACCGCGACTTCGCCTCGAACCGCACGATCTATCTCGCCTACGTCACCACATCGCCGAGCGGCGCCGCCAACACCGGCTACATCGCCAGCGCCAAGCTCTCTGCCGATGAAAAGAGCCTCACCGATTACACCATCCTGAAGGAAGGCCCGATCCCGCGCCGCATCCTGCAGGACAAGGATGGTTCGCTTTTCATCATCACGGCAGACATCATCACGCCCTATGTCAGCGCCCAGTCGCTGACGAGTGGCGCAGGCAAGGTCCTGCACATCAACACCAACGGCACGCCGCGTGGCGATAACCCGTTCGCGCCAGACCCGAAGGCCGATCCCTCGATCTACGCCCTCGGCGTACGCGATCCGCAGAGCATGGCTTTCCATCCTGTGACGGGCGATCTCTGGATCGTCGAGAACGAACCGCGCGGTGGCGATGAACTCAACATCATCAAGCCCGGCAAGAATTACGGCTTCCCGCTGATTTCCTATGGCCGCGACAATGACGGCAAGCTGCTCAATGGCGGCCTCACGCAGAAAGCCGGCCTCGAACAGCCGGTCTATTTCTGGACCCCCTCGGTCGCCTTCTCCGGCATGACTTTCTACACCGGCGACAAGCTGCCCAAGTGGAAGAACTCGATCTTCGCAGGCGGCCTGTCCGGCATGCAGCTGGTCCGCCTCGAACTCTCAGCAGAAGGCCGCGTCGTCGGCGAAGAGAAACTCCTCCGCGACCTGTGCCGCCGCATCCGCGACGTGCGCCAGGGCCCGGACGGCAATCTCTATGTCATCACCGACCACGCCGACGGCGAGATTCTGAGGATCGTGCCGAACTGACCGTACAACCCGGATTTCGTAGGGTGCATTGAAGCGAAGCGTAAATGCACCGCCGGTGTTTGACGTCGGCAAGGTGCATCAAGATGCACCCTACGCATCCGTGGTTTAGCCATCATCCTGAGCAGCACGCGAAGCGTGCGCCCGTCGAAGGGCGAGAGCGTGCTCACCAGCAGATAACTGCGCCCACCCACTTGGCGCCCGCCCGCGAACGCGCCCTACTCCCGTCATGCGCATCGCCCTCATCACTGCCGCACTTGCCCTCGCCTGCAGCGCCGCTCATGCGCAAACCCCACAGGCTTCCAACAACGTCGCCTGGACCACCGCGCTCGGCCGCATGGAGTACGCCCACGAAGACGGCCGCTTCGGCGTCTTCGAATACCCGCTCGCATACGGCGACAATATCGGGCGCATCTATATCGACGGCCTCTCGGGAGAGTTCGGCGGCAACGGTCCGCTCGATGGCTATTGGTCAGAACCCGATGTCAGCCATGACGATGACGACGGCGGCGATGGCATCGAAATCTGCCCCTTCGGCATTACCGATGGCGAAGGCCGCTTCACCAACAACTGGGGCCGCATCCGCATCGTCTTCACCGATGTGGATTTCCCGAGCGACTTCGTCCTGATGCGCGGCCGCTGCTTCCAGGAACCGGCCGACGCCATTCCCGGCAAGCTCGCGAATTAACTGACCTGTCCCATCCCGAACCGCTGACGCGCGCCGCCGCGCGGCATATTAATTGCTAATAGCGCGTTACTGACGAAGCCTTTCACCAGCTCCCCGTTCGACCTGGTGATGCTCGAGACTTCCTGCCCGGACTGCACGCGGCTCAACATCTCCCCCGATAGGGAGCCGCAGGCGCCGCGCAATATTGGAATGTCTTCATGCGCGGCTTCGTCTGCTGGCGGTTGGCTCGCCCGATCCGCCGCCAGTCTGCGGGCTCCCTCTCGGACCGAGGGAGCCCGCAGTTTTTAGCTGCGCTTCCAGACGACCTTGCCGCCGACAACCGTAATCGCCGGATCAACCTTCAGGATCTGATCGTCCGGTATCGTCATGATGTCGGCGCTGAAGCCGGTGAAGTCCGCGATCTTGCCCTTTTCGATCGTGCCGAGATCGGCTTCCCGGAATGACGCATAGGCCGGCCAGATGGTGAACATCTTCAGCGCCTCTTCGCGCGTCACCGCCTGCTCGGGGTGCCAGTCGGGCCCGTCCTTGCCCTGCAGATCCTTGCGCGCCACCGCCGCATAGAACTCGATGCGTGGATCACCCTGCTCGACCGGCGCATCCGATCCGCCAGCGATGATGGCGCCCGCATCGATCAGCGAGCGCCACGCATAGCCGCCCAGCAGGCGACGCGGCCCGATGCGCGCAGGCGCAAAGTACAGGTCGCCGATCGCATGGCTCGGCTGCATCGAGGCGATCACGCCGATCGCATGGAAGCGCACGATATCCTCAAGCCGCAGGATCTGGGCGTGCTCGATCCGCCAGCGCTTGTCCGCCGTCGCCTTGTCGGGCGCCGCATCGAACGTCTTCTGCATCCAGTCGAGCACCAGCTGGTTGCCCCTGTCGCCGATGGCGTGGAAACAGACCTGGATGTTGGCGTCGTACGCCTTCTTCATCAGCGCGAGCGTCGGCTCTTCCTGCGCGATCTCAAGGCCGGAAATGTCGGGACGATCTGAATAAGGCTCACTCAGCAACGCGCCGCGCGATCCAAGCGCGCCGTCCATGTACAGCTTCACTGCTTTCGTGGTGACGAGCCCGTCGCCCGTCTGACCAAACAGCCCCCCGGCCAGCGTGGCGTCGAAATCCTTGTCGTCGACGGCGTTGTAGATACGCAGGTTCAGCTTGCCGCCATCAGACAACGCATTGATCCGCGGGATGTGCGAGCCGGGAACCGACATGCTGTGAACGCCTGTCCAGCCAAGGCTGATCTCGCGCGCCGCACCCTTCTCATATGTCTCGTCGATCTGCGTTTCGCTCGGCGCCGTCGCCAGCACGGCAAGCGCGCCCATCGCATTGTCGATCAGCATGCCGGTCGGCAGGCCGGCTGCATCCACCTCGATGCGTCCACCCTGCGGTTGCGTCCTGGGCTTGCCGTCGATCTTCGCAGCTTTCAGCGCTGCGGTGTTCGCGACCATCGCATGGCCGTCCGCCCGCTCGAGGATGGTGGGCCGATCGCCCGTCACCGCATCCAGATCCTGCCGCGTCGGGAATCTTGCCTCAGGCCAGTGCGTCTCGATCCAGCCGCGCCCAATCAGCACTTGCCCAGGCGGCAACGTCTTGGCCGCCTCGCCGACAACACTCACCAGCTCGGCGATCGACTTGATCTCGTCCAGATCGAGCGTCCGCTCACGCTCGCCAATGCCATAGAGATGCGCGTGCGCATCCGTGAAACCCGGATAGAGAAACACGCCCGCCAGATCGACCTTCTCGGTCTTGTCGCCTGCCGTCTTGAGCAGATCGGCAGACGTGCCCGTCGCGACAATCCGCCCGCCCTTCACGCTGACCGCCTCGACCGGCGGCAAGCTGTCGAGCCCGGTATAGATCGTGCCGCCATGAAAGATCTGATCCGGCGCCTCGACCACCGGTTGGTTGCACCCCGCCAACGCCAACGCACACACAGCCGCCAGAATCAAACGCATGAAAAACCCCTCGCCTTGCGGGCGAGAGGTTACACAGTCCGTGCGATTTAAGGAAAGCGCGAGTTAGGCTGCTGCTTCAGCAGCTTTCTTCGCGATGTCTTTCTTCACTTTCAGCATCTTCGCCGAAAGCTCGTCGTCCTTCGCCTTGGCGAGGAAGCCGTCGAGGCCGCCACGCTTGTCGATCGTGCGGAGAGCCGCAGCCGAGATGCGCGCCGCATAGGACTGGCCGAGCGCGTCCGAGTGAACGGTCACGTTCACCAGGTTCGGCAGATAACGCCGCTTGGTCTTGATGTTGGAGTGGCTGACCGTGTGGCCGACCATCGGCTTCTTGCCGGTGAGTTCACAGACGCGGGACATGGCCCACCTTTCCTAGAAGTCTGCACGCCCAAAAAGCCCGCCAAACGGGGACTTTCGGCATGCGCTGAAAGCGAAGCGGGGTGGATAGTCAGGTCACCCCGACCTGTCAAGTTCCGCAGTGGATCCGGCTCTGACCGCCAGCCTGCCGGGAAATTGCCCACTTTGCGGGGTTTAAACCCTTGGGAGCCGGCGGGCAAAAGGTCCGCCGCGGAGCTGGTAAATGCCTTTTCTGACTGCCGCCGCAGCCGCCGGAGGCCTTCTGTTCGCCCCCATGGTGGCGCAGAACGCCCTGGCCACCATCGCCGCCGTGGGCGGAACCCGCCTTGAGGCGGAGTATGAAGCCATCACGCCCGTGCCGTGGGTCGGCCGCCATAAAACGGCGTCAGCGTCCCTGACCGCCGACCTTTCCCCCACACGCTATCGCATTGCCGTCGACAGCCGCGCCGAGGGGTTCGTCGACTGGTTCGTCGACAACAGCGTCGCCATGGTCTCCACAGGCCTCGTCACGCCGCGCGGCCTGATGCCGCTTCGCTATGACAGTTCGGTTCAGGACGGCGCCAAGCATCGCCGCGTGCTGGTCGATTTCACGGCCGGCGAAGTGCTGGTCAGCGTCTCGCCCAAATACGGCGACTGGGGCTTCCCCGCGACGACCCCGCCGCAAAGGCTTGAAGCCGTCGACCCGCTCACGGCCATCCTCAGCCTCACGCTCCGCATCCGCGCGACACAGTCAAATCCATGCGGCGGCCCTCTGCGCGTGTTCGACGGCAAGCAGCGCTACGATCTGCGCCTCACCTATGGCGGTCGCTTCAACTGGGACACCGACGTCTACAAGGGCCCGGCCATCAAATGCGATGTCGACTATGTCGAGATCGCCGGCTTCGATCCGAAGTCCGCTGAACAGAGACAGGCTGACCGCGAGGATATCCGCTGGGCCAACATCATGCTCGCCGAAATCAGCCGCGGCGAACTCACCCCGCCCCTCCAGGCCGAACTCCGCTCCAATCGCTCGGGCAAGTACACGATCCAGGCGACGAAGCTGAAATACGAGCGTGCAAACTAGCGCGGCGCTATCTCTTCCGGCCGGCCCACACCGCTTCGTAGACCCGCAGGAAATTCCCGCCCACGAAGCCCGCCGCATTCTTCCGGCCATATCCCTTGCGCAGCAGCGCCGCGACCAGCTCCGGCAATTGCTTGTAGCTGGTCATCACTGGCTGGAAGTTGGCGTCCATGTCGGTCCCGAGGCTGACATGGTCCGGCCCCAGCACATCGGCGAGGTCGATGATGCGGTCGACATACTCGTCCAGCGTCGTCATGCCGATACCCGCCGGCCACGCGCCGATGACCCCGCCCCTGCGGCTGATCTCCTTCGCCAGGTCCATGCTGATAAAACGCGGATGCGTCGCCCCGCGTCCGTTCACATGCGTGTGCGAGCACATCACGGGCGCGTTGCTGACAGACAGCGCGGCCGCCGCTGTGTCCTCTGACGCGTGGGCCAGGTCGACCACCATGCCAAGGCGATTCATCTCGCGAATGACGTCCGCGCCAAACGGCGGCAACCCGGCCGCCACCGGCGGCGCCGTCTGGATGTCGCCAACTTCGTTGGGCCGGTAATGCACCAGCGTTATCGAGCGCACGCCATCGTCAAACGCCTTGCGCACATTGCCTATGTCGCCGACGAGGAAATCCGCGCCTTCAACGGTCAGGAAGCCGGCAATGCCCTGGCTTTTCTGGATGCGGCGGAAATCGCCGGGCTCCTTCACGAACGTCACGCCCACCTCGGGCAGCACACGACGCATGTTGGCGATCTGGCGCTCATAACTCGCGCGCGCCTCGCCCGGCTTGAAATCCCGCGCCGCGCCCAGCCCGCCGCCAGCCACGACATTCAGCACCTGCACGTCGGCCACCACCGCAAAGCTCGCGCCCGCCAATTGCCCCTCGCGCATCTCGGCCAGCGCGCGATCCTCCGAAGGCCCGCCCCCGGACATCAGCTTCAGCGCGGGCGAAAGATCCGTTGCATCGCGCCCGAACGTGCGCCCCGGATGCGCGTGAATGTCGATCGCCGGATTCGCCTTGAGCAAGTCATGCGCCTGCTGCAGGAAATCCGCATCGTTCGTTGCCTGCGCGCCCATGCAGCCTGTCGCCGTCAGACCGGCGACACACACGCCGGACATCATCAGGCGCCTGCGACTTGCATCAATGCGATTCATGCGGACTCCTCGCGGATAACCTGCCGCCTGCTATACCGGCCGGGTTCCACCGCACGCAACCATGGCCCCGATCGCGCCATCTTCCGGTAATCCACAGCCTGCCCCGTTGACCCGGCGCGCGCGCGCCCCCAACCTTGGAGTCAGGACCGCACGGGTCCACTGGGAAGACGGACATGCACTGGCGCCCGATCACTCCCCTCGCAGCGAAACGACAGAGCGCCTCGGCGCGCCTTATCGTCATCGCCTGATCTTCCGACATTCCGGGAGCGCCAACTCTGGCCGCCAGCGACAACACCCGTATCCGGGCCGTTCTCGGCCCCACCAACACCGGCAAGACGCACCTCGCCGTTGAGCGCATGCTTGCGCACGGCACGGGGATGATCGGCCTGCCGCTGCGCCTGCTTGCGCGCGAGATCTATGACAGGATGGTGAAAGAGAAAGGCGCGAAAGCCTGCGCTCTCATCACAGGCGAAGAACGCATCAAGCCACCCGGCGCGCGCTATTACGCCTGCACCGTCGAAGCCATGCCCGTCTCCGAGGGCGCAGACTTCATGGCCATCGACGAGATCCAGCTCGCGCAGGACCCCGATCGCGGCCACGTCTTCACCGACCGCATCCTCCACGCGCGCGGCCGTCACGAAACCATGCTGCTCGGCGCAGACACGATGCGGCCGGCCCTGCAACGTCTCGATCTCGATATCGACGGCGAACGCCGCGAGCGCTTTTCCCAACTGAGCTATTCCGGGCCGACCAAGATCACCAAACTGCCCAAGCGCTCGGCCATCGTCGCGTTCAGCTCGGAAGAAGTCTACGCCATCGCCGAAGTGCTGAAGCGCCAGCGCGGCGGCTGCGCCGTCATCATGGGCGCGCTCTCGCCCCGCACCCGCAACGCGCAGGTCGACCTCTACCAGTCAGGCGAGGTCGACTACATCGTCGCCACCGACGCCATCGGCATGGGCCTCAACCTCGATGTCGGCCACATCGCCTTTGCCTCGCGCCGCAAGTTCGATGGCCGCCAGCGCCGCTATCTTCGCGCCGATGAACTCGCACAGATCGCAGGCCGCGCCGGCCGCTTCCGCGACGATGGCACGTTCGGCGAAACCGCCGACTGCACGCCCTTCGAGGAAGAAACAGTCGAGCGCATCGTCAATCACCATTTCGAGCCAGTCGACTTCATCAACTGGCGCAATTCCGATCTCGACTGGTCGAGCGTCGCAAACCTTCTCGCCTCACTCCGCCGTCCCTCGCCTGACGTGATCCTCCGCCGCGCCCCCGAAGCGCTCGACGAGATGACACTCGCCACGCTGGCGCAGGATGGGGACATCGTGAAGACGGCGCGCACCCACGCGCACGTCCGCCGCCTGTGGGATCTCTGCACGCTTCCCGACTTCCGCAAGCACGGCGCCGACGCGCACTTCAAGCTCGTCCAGTCCTTCGTCGAAAAGCTCGGCGAGCCATCCGCCCGCATCAAGGACGAATGGATGTACGCCCATGTCGAACCGCTCGACCGCACCGAAGGCGAGATCGATACGCTGCAGCAACGCCTCGCCGCGATCCGCACCTGGACCTACGCCGCCAACCGCACCGACTGGCTCGAGAATGCCGAGACATGGCGCGGCCGCACCCGCGAAATCGAGGACAAGCTCTCCGACGCGCTCCACCAGGCGCTCATGCTCCGCTTCGTCGATCGCCGCACATCCGCGCTGCTGAAAACACTCAACTCCGAGGAAGACGCTCCCGCCGAGATCGGCCCGGCCGGAGAAGTCCTGATCGGCGGCCACAATGTCGGCCGCCTCGAAGGCCTTGTCTTCACCGCAGAAGCCACGGGCGAAACCCTCGCCGGGCGCGCCCTGCGCGGCGCGGCGCTCAAGGCCCTTCGCCCTGTGATCGAGCGCCGCCTCGCCATCATCGCGCACTCGCCGGATGCAGATCTCAGCTTCGATTCCGCCACCGCCACCCTCATCAGCGACGGCGCGCCGGTTGCCAAACTCACCGCCGCCACCAACTGGCACACGCCCAATGTCGAACTCCTCGGCGCCCGCGACGCATCAGCCGCCAGCCGCGACGCCGCGCTCGAACGTCTCGTCCGCTGGTTTGCGGACCACACCCGGGCGACGCTGCCCGCACTCCACGACCTCCGCGAGCATCTCGACGGTACGGCCATACGCGGCGCCGCACGCGGCACGGCCTTCCAGCTGCTCGAAACAGGCGCCGCCTTCGACCGCCGCGCCACAACCAACGCCCGCCAGCAGCCGCCGCTATCGCCCGAAGACCGCGCCATGCTCAATGCTGCCGGCGTGAGGGCCGGCCGCGTCGCCGCCTGGCTGCCCGGCCTGCTCAAGCCCGCCGCCGCCCGCCTCGCCCTCGCCCTGCGCGCCGTGCATTCCGGCCAGCCGCCGCGTGAGCCGCCAACGCAATCCTCGTTTCCGCTCGCGAACGATCAGTGGCCCGAGCTCATGCTCTGGACCGCGGGCTATCTCCGCGTCGGCCCGCGCGCCGTCCGCGCCGACATTGCCGAACGCCTGATGGCCTCGCTCTCGCAGATCCGCCGCGGGTCGGAGACATCCGCCTTCGCTGTGCCGCCCGAACTCGCCGCCCAACTCGGCTGCCCCATCGCGGAATTTCCCGCCATCCTGCGCGGCCTCGGCCTCAAGCCCGCGGAGAAGGATCGCGAGACCGGCGCCGTCAAACTCTGGCGCTTCCCCGCCCAGCGCTCGCCAGAGCCCGCCAGCGTCCCGCGCAATGGCCATACAGCGCCGCCTGCGCCGCCACCCTCCGGCCCGTTCGCCATCCTCGCCGAACTCGTTGCGCCCCAGCCCATCCGCCATCGCAAGCGCCGCCGCCACAAGCGCCCTGCCGTGGCCTCGCCAAAGGCGGCCACATGACTGCAGACGACGACAATGGCCGCATGCGGCTGGACGTGTTTCTCTGGCGTGCGCGCTTCTTCAAGACGCGCACGTCGGCGACCGAAGCTGTCGAGGGAAAAGGCGCCCGCATCGAACGTGACGGGCAGGTCCGCCGCATCGACAAGCCCGCCACACCGGTGGAAGCTGGCGACATCCTGTCCTTCCGCGCGCCTTCCGGCGCCAGGCTGGTGCGGATTCTTGCACTTCCCGCGCGAAGGGGGCCGCCATCGGAAGCTGCGCTATGTTATGAAGCCGTGGGTGGGGCAAACGCGAGTGAGATCTGACGCGTGACAGCAGAACAACGGCCGCCCGGCCCCGTCGGTGAATCCCTTGCGGCGCTCAAGCGCCTGCCGGATGCGCGCGCGGCAATCGAAGGCGTGCTGCTGTTCCTGGTGGTCATCGTCGCCGGCGCCTGGGCCGCCCACAGCGGCGTGCTTCAGCTGAAGCCGCTGCCGAACACGCAGCTGATGACCACCTGGCTGTCCGCCTTCCTCGTGCCGACCCTGTCCGAGGAACTCCTGTTCCGCGGCTGGGTCCGCAAGGGCGCGCCCATCGCCGCCGTGGGCTCGCTTCTGGCTTACATCCTCTGGCATCCGCTGCAGACCTGGGTGGGCTTGCCCTTCGGCCGGCCCGAATTCGTCGACCCGTCCTTCCTCGGCCTCGTCGCCTGGCTCGGCCTGGCCTGCACCCTGGCCCGCCTCCGCTCCGGCTCGATCTGGCCCGGCGTCGCCATTCACTGGGGCGTGGTCGTGATGTGGAAAAGCCTTTACGGCGGCTGAACCGGTGCAGCCGCTTCGCAGTAGCCTGCCTCAACGGCTCATTGAATTGACAACACAGGCCGCTGGCCCCATGTCGCGACGCCAGTACGGACGGCTTGCCCTATGACCTACATCGTCACCGACGCCTGCATCCGGTGCAAATACATGGACTGCGTGGAGGTGTGTCCGGTGGACTGCTTCTACGAAGGCGAGAACTTCCTGGTGATCCACCCGGAAGAATGCATCGATTGCGGCGTTTGCCAGCCTGAATGCCCGGTAGAAGCCATCGTCCCGGACACGGAAGACGATGCAGACGGCAAATGGCTGAAACTGAATACCGATTACGCGAAAGTCTGGCCCAACATTACCGTTAAAGGCACCCCGCCGGACGATCGGGACGATTACGCTAAGGTAAAGGGAAAGTTGGCGACCCTGTTTTCGACCAAACCCGGCTCCGGTCAGTAATTTTTCTGAGGCGAATTGCCGCTAGGGCATGCGGAATCCGGGCGCAAACGCCCATATCCGCCTGCAGCAACGAGTTGAAATTTCTTACAATTGTGCTAAGGGTCAAGTTCGCCGAC
>Ga0208460_10000761_pt1 | contig 21242 bp, 21 predicted proteins | sample AD_STIC10_MetaG_FD_184436 | JGI IMG/M metagenome (GOLD analysis project Ga0208460, IMG submission 184436) | Active sludge microbial communities of municipal wastewater-treating anaerobic digesters from USA - AD_STIC10_MetaG (SPAdes) (version 2) | ecosystem: Engineered > Bioreactor > Anaerobic >... | reverse complement strand
GGATGGGCCAGCAGGCGGAAGCGCTCGGCGTCGAGATCTATCCGGGCTTCGCCGCCTCGGGCCTCACCTATCGCGAAGATGGTTCGGTGAAGGGCGTCATCGCCGGCGTCGTCGGCGTCGAGAAGAATGGCGAGCAGGGCCCCAACTATTCGCCGGGCATGGAGCTCAACGGCAAGTACGTGCTGATCGGCGAGGGCGTGCGTGGCTCGCTCGCCAAGGTTCTCATCCGCGACTTCAAGCTCGACAAGGACAGCCAGCCGCAGAAGTTCGGCATCGGCATCAAGGAGCTGTGGCAGGTTCCCGCCGAGAATTTCAAGCCGGGCTTCGTGCAGCACACCTTTGGCTGGCCGCTGGGCAATTCCACGGGCGGCGGAACGTTCATGTATCACTTCGGCGATCGCTATGTGGCGGTCGGCCTCGTGGTTCACCTCAACTACAAGAACCCGTGGCTCTCGCCGTTCGAGGAATTCCAGCGCTTCAAGCATCACCCGGAAGTCTCGAAATACCTCAAGGGCGGCGAGCGCATCTCGTATGGCTCGCGCGCCATCACCGAGGGCGGCTGGCAGTCGATCCCGAAACTCACCTTCCCGGGCGGCGCGTTGATCGGTTGCTCGGCCGGCTTCGTGAACCTGCCGCGCATCAAGGGCAGCCATAACGCGATGAAGACCGGCATGCTCGCCGCCGAGGCTGCGTTCGCTGCTGTGACCGAAGGCCGTCAGGGCGATGAACTCACCGCCTATGGCGAAGCGTTCAAGACCAGCTGGGTCGCGACCGAACTCAAGAAGGTCCGCAACGCGAAACCGCTGTGGACCAAGTTCGGCACCGCGCTCGGCATTCCACTCACCGGCCTCGACCTCTGGGTCAGCACGCTGCTCGGCGGGTTCTCCTTCTTCGGCACGATGAAGCACAAGAAGACCGACGCGAAATCGCTCGAGCCCGCGAACAAGCACAAGAAGATCGTCTATCCGAAACCGGATGGCGTGCTCTCGTTCGATCGCCTGACGTCGGTGGCGTTCTCGTTCACCAACCATGGTGAAGACCAGCCGCCCCACCTCAAGGTGGCGGACATGGAACTGCAGAAGAAATCCGAACTCGGAGTCTTCGGCGGACCGTCCAACCGCTACTGCCCGGCCGGCGTCTATGAGTGGGTCGATGACGGGAAGGGCGACAAGCGCTTCCAGATCAACGCGCAGAACTGCGTCCACTGCAAGACGTGCGATATCAAGGACCCGAACCAGAACATCACCTGGACCACGCCCGAGGGCGGCGGCGGGCCAAACTATCCGAACATGTAGCGACAAAGAGGTGGGGCGCCCGAAAGGCGCTCCCGCTCCGCCCAGTTCACGACAAATTATGGCGCGTATCTGACGGCGCGGGCTTAGTTGAGCCCGTCCCAGCCTTCGGATAGCGTCGCCTCATGACACACCTGAAACTTCGCCTCATTGTTGCGGCTTCGGCCACCGCCCTGCTCACGGCCTGCGCCTCGATGGGTGTGCCGGGGTTCGGCGAGAACGGATGCCGGACAGTCTATGTCTTCACGGGCGGCGGCGTGCAGCCGATGAACAGCTGCGGGATGCTCCCGCGCGAGGATGCTGCGCCGAAGACACTGATGGCGCTGGCGCAGCCCCAGCTCGAAACCGAAGCCAATCCCGACGCACCGCCGGCTGATCCTGCCGTTCAGCCGCCTGCGCCGGTTACGCCGGTGTCCGCCGCTGCGAAAGCGACAGCGCCGTACGACAAACCGCTCGGCGGTTATCCCGGCGCCAACGAGATGCTTGAAGCCGGCGACATGGCGGCCTTCATGGGTCGCGTGCGTGTCGACTACGCGAAGAAATCCAATGCCGGCGCCTGGGGCTACCTGATCGTCGATGCGATCGCCGCAAATGATCCGGCGCTGGCGCAGACCGTGCTCGATGCGATGGCAAGCCGCCGTCCGTCGGAGTGGATGAGCGCCAACCATCTGCGCGCGTGGGTCTTTGCCTTCAACGGCCGTGGCGCCGAGGCGCAGGTCGAAATGACCAAGATGCGCAACGTCGTGCCGTCGGCAACGCTGCTCGGTCACCGCGCGCTGCTGGCGGAAGGTCTGGGCGATGCTGGCGCTGCGCTGGAAATCTACGATCAGGCCCCCGACACCTTTGACGCGCCCGGCGCTGACGAAGCGCAACTGCCGAACTACTTCGCCCGCTCGCGCGCCTTCCAGAGCCAGCGCCTGCTCGCCCTGCGCCAGGCCGAACTGCTGCGCGGCCTGAACCGCGATGCGGAAGCTGTCGCGCTGTTGACGCGCCTCTCGGAAGCAACGCCCGATGACGGTTATGTCGGCGACCGTCTCGCCAAGGCGAAGTCCGGGCAGGATCGGCACAAGCCGCGCACGCTGTCGCAAGCGATGGCGCAGGCAATCGGCGATGAGGCCGGGCTGATCGAGGAACAGGAAGCCATCATGGCGGTGATGGCGGGCCGCGGCGGCAAGACGCCGTTCAACCACCTGCTGTCGTCCATGCGCCAGAGCGCGCTGCTGCTCGATCCCGACAATGGCGAGATCCGCGTGCAGGAGGTGAACCGCCTGCAGGAGCAGGGCAAGTTCGAGCCCGCGCTGCGCCTCGCGCAGATCGGCAATCCGCCGAAGGAAATGACATCGCTGCTGCTGGCGACGGCGGGCCTCGCCGCGCTTGAGCTCGGATCGCCCGAGACGCTCGAAGCGTTGACCGAGCGCTCCCTCAAGATCGACAGCAGCCCAGACGCCAAGATTCAGGCGGCCGGCGCGCTCACTACCGCGAACAAGACCGCGCGCGCGCTCGCCTTGATTGATCAGGCGATGAAGCAGGGCACACTCACGCCCGGCCAACAAGTCTACGGCCTGATGTCACGCGCGCAGGCGCATTTGCAGGCGGGCAATATCGACGGTGCTGTTGAGGCTGCCCGCGCCGCCCGCGTGATCGAAGACGACGAGACAACGCAGCAATTCCTTGCCTCGATGCTGGTTGAAAGCCCGCAGCGCGCCGATGGCCTCGCCATGATGCGCCACATGCTGACCGAGCAACCGGACAACACCGGCCTCATGAACAATTTCGGCTACTCGCTGATCGACGGCCACGCGACAGACGAGGAACTCGATGAAGGCTTCAAACTGCTGAAGCAGGCGATCCGCCTGACGCCTGATGAGCCGAACCTGCTCGATAGCATCGGCTGGGCCTACTATCAGTACGGCGATTTCCGTGAAGCCAACCGCTTCATCGAAATGGCGCTGGAAGCTTATGAGCCCTTCGCGCACTGGGAACTCTCGGATCACCTTGGCGATGTGAAATGGCGTCTCGGTGAACAGGAAGAAGCCCGCAGGTTCTGGCGGGACGCCGTCGCTTCTTACGCGCCGGACCATAATCGCGTGCTGATCGAGGAGAAGTTGCGCAGCGGCCTCACTACGCCTGCTCCGGTGCGCCGTGATACGCCTGAGGTTCCGCGTGCGCCGCGAAGCGAAGGCACCAGCGATATCTAGGTTCCATTAACCACCCAAGCAGCAAGCTGGAACAGCGATCGCCTGTTGATGGTCGCGGAGGTGTGGGGCAGCATACCTGCATGTGGTCAGGATTCCGAACGTCCCTTCTTGCGGTGACGGCATGCATTGGCGCGGGCTGCGTAAGCGGTCCGGCGGGCTACGGGCCGTGGTTGACCCCTGCCAGGCTGGAAGAGCTGAAAACCCAGCAGGAATATGCCGATTTCATCGCCGCCAGATATGCCGGCATGTCCGGCGATCCATCTTCCGCCGCCGCCTATTACCGGCGCGCGTTCGGCAACGCGCAGACGGATGCAACGCTTCTGGAGCGCGCGACATTCGCAACGCTGATATCGGGCGATGCTGGCGAAGCGACGCGCATGGTCGCTGCGGTAGACGCTTCGGTTGCGCAACAATCCCCCAGCGCGCAGCTCGTCCTGATCGTCGACGAGATCGGCAGCGGCAAGACGAAGTCGGCCTTGCAGCGTCTCAGGACCGGCAATCTCGGCGCGATCAATGCAGACCTTGTCGGCTTTCTCACCGCATGGCTCACCGCAACCGAAAGCGCCGACAAGGGTATCGCCGCCCTTGCCCAGCTCCCGCCACGCCGCCTTCTTGCCGGAGAGCAGGCTGCGATACGGGGCATGATGTATCTCGGCGCGGGCCGTGACGAGAAGGCGATCGACGCCTTCAATCAGGCGCAGCGTCTTCCACTTGCCTCGACCGCTCTCGTAGCCTCGCTCAATGCGCGTCTGATGGCGTCGCGCGGCGATATCGCCGGCGCCCACAAGGCGATTGCACTGGAAATCGACGAGAGCGGCGCCAGCTCGCTCACCGACTATCTGCTGACGATGCTCGACAGCGGCCAGCCCGTCGTGCGGCCGAAGCTCTCGACACGGCAGGGCGCAGCGATCGTCATCTATCTTGCCTCTGCCGGCGGTATCGCGCGCTCAAGCCCCGAACTCGGTGCGTTACGCTATTCGCTTGCCCTGCGTCTCGACCCCGAACTTGCGCCCGCGCGGCTCGCCTTCGCTGACGCCTTCAGTCAGCAGGAACGCGCTGAAGACGCCGTCGAAGTCCTGCGCGAGATACAGGCAACATCGCCCTGGCGCGCCGAAGCCTTGATCCAGCAGGCTTGGCTGCTCAATGGCATCGATCACCCGGGTGAAGCGCTGGTGGCCGCCGATCAGGCGCTTGCTTCGTCCCGCCGCCGCGACATCGCCGTTGCGGTGGCCGATCTCAACCGGATCAACGGTAATCACGAGCGTGCGCGCAAGCTCTACGATGAAATCATCGCGGCCGATCTTGAAGCCAAACAGCCTGACTGGCGCGTCCTGTTCGCGCGCGCCAATGCGCTGAGCGCAGGCGGCAACTGGAAGGCGGCGGAAGCCGACGCCATCGCCGCGCTCGCCATCGAACCAGACCGGCCCGAAATCCAGAACTTCCTTGGCTTCGGTTGGGTCGAGCGTGGCGAACATGTCGAGCAGGGGATGACGCTTATCCGCAAGGCGGCGGCCGCGCGCCCCGATCAGGGTTACATTGTCGACAGTCTCGGCTGGGCGCATTTTCAGCTGGGCCAGTACAGTGAAGCGGTGTTGCAGCTTGAGCGCGCGACAGAGCTTTCACCGGCCGATGCGGAAATCGTCGATCATCTCGGAGACGCTTACTGGCGCTCTGGGCGCGAAGCCGAGGCGCGCTATCAATGGATCGCTGCGCTGCGCCTGAAACCCGGTCCCGAACGCGAACAATCCCTGCGCGGCAAGCTCGACAAGGGCTTGCCAGCGATGCCGGCAGCGAGTCTAGCTTCGCGCCCATGAGTCTGTCTCCAAATCGCGCAAACTTCACCACGGCCTGGGCGCCGGCAAAGGTGAACCTCTACCTGCATGTGGGCCCGCCGGGCCCCGGCGGGCTGCATCCCGTCGACAGTCTCGTGATGTTCGCCGATACGCGCGCCGCCGACCGCATCTCCGCGCGCGCCGCGCCGCAATTGTCGCTCAAGGTCGAAGGCCCGGGCGCAAAGCAGCTCAAGAACGCCCCCAACAATCTTACGCTTGCCGCCGGCATGGCGCTGCGCGATGCGTGCGAACGCGGAGGTCTCGGCGCAGCGCTCGTGCTGCACAAGGAATTGCCGATAGCTGGCGGTGTCGGCGGCGGCTCCTCAGATGCGGCCGCAGCCCTGCATGTCCTCAATGAAATGTGGGGTATCGAGTTTGGCGAAGCGGCGCTCGAGCGCCTCGCCATCCAGCTCGGCTCGGATGTTCCCGCCTGCGTCCGCCTGCGCCCCTTGGTGATGCGCGGCACGGGAGAGCGGCTGATCGATGTCGCCGCGCCCGACATGCCGGCGGTGCTCGTCAATCCCGGCATCACGCTGGAAACCCGCCGCGTTTTCGGCCGCTTCGACCAGCTCGGCGCCAACCGCGCCTTCCGCGAGGTCGACCCGCCATGGGGACATGATCTCGAATCGTTCACCGCGGCGCTGGCAAACTATCGCAATGATCTGCAGGCCGCCGCCGTCGCCCTGTGCCCGGAAATCGAGCGGGCGCTGGCCACGATCCGGGCGGAGCCGGGTTGTCTGCTGGCGCGCATGTCCGGCAGCGGACCGACCTGTTTCGGCATCTTCGCCGATGACGCCGCGGCCGAAGCCGCCGCGCGTCGCATCGCCGAGAAGAAGCGCAAATACTGGGTCCGTCCCACCCTGTTCCGGGGCGCGTCCGCCCAGTCAAATACCTAGAGACGAACGACTAGAGCTTGGCCGCCGGCGTCGATCTGGGCTAGCCAGTCGCCATGGGCGAACCCATCCGCATCCTTCTGGCCTTCCTGCTGGCCGCAGCGCCAGCCGTGCTGCTGTGCCGCGTGATGATGTCCGTGCGGATCATGGATGCGCCAACCGAGGCGCGAAAGATCCAGCGCCACGCCGTGCCCACCTCAGGCGGTCTCGCCGTGATGATCTCCGCCTACCTCGCAACAGTCGCGATCACCGAACTCACGGACTGGAATCTCGACAGCGTGATCCTCGTCACAGGCGCAGGCGCGCTAGGCGCCATGCTGCTTGGCTTTGCTGATGACATTCTCAATGTCCGCGCGACCTACAGGCTGGTGCTGGTGCTGGCCATCACGCTCGGCATGGCGATATTCGGCGCGCGCGTCGAAGCGCTTGGCCTCTGGCCTGGTGTGATGATCCAACTACCGTACGTGCTCGCCATCATGGGTTCGATGTTGTGGTTGGTCGTTGTGATCAATGCCGTCAATTTCATGGATGGCGCCAATGGGCTCGCCATGGGCATGGCCCTCATCGCAGCCTTGGGGCTCAGCGTGTGCGCTGCTTTCATCGGCGCGTGGACGCTCGCCTTGCTGGCCATGGCTGTCGCGGGCGGGCTTGCTGGATTCCTCGTATGGAACATTTCAGGCAAGCTGTTCGTGGGCGATGCCGGTGCATATTTCGCCGGCGCGATCCTCGGCGGCCTCAGCCTCGAATTCGTGCGCCTGCGGCCAGACCTGCTGTTCGTGCCGCCAATGCTGCTCTTGCCCTTCTTGTCAGACGTGCTGATGACGCTCGCCTGGCGCTCGATGCACGGCAAGAAGCTGTTCGCAGCCCACCGCGACCACACCTACCAGATCGCGATGAAGGCGGGCCTGCATCACTGGCAGGTATCGCTTGTCCACGCTTTCTGGGCGCTCAACGCCGCCGTGTTCGCTGTTGCCGCGACGATCCTTGGCGATCAGGTTCCGACAATCGCCTTCGTTCTTCTGACAATCGTGTCGGTCTGGATCCACTGGCGTGTCCGCCGCTCAGGCGTTGCAGCAGGTCTGGTCGGCGCGGATATCGCCTGATTCAGAAAGCCCGGTCCACGCAGTGGTTGGCAAGCTCAGCCAGTTCGTCATGGAAAGCTCCACGCGCGGCTCGCGCCAGCGCGGCCTGCGCGGCAGCAGCTTCCACACGCGCCGTCTCCAGCGTGCGCTCGGCGGCGCCTGACGAACGGATCAGGTGGATGGCGTGTGCGAGGTCGCTCTCGGTCTGCGTGCGTTCACCCATCACACGGTCCCAGAATTTCCGGTCCGCCGCATCGGCAGCTTCCCGCGCATAGAGCACGGGCAGGGTAAGCTTGCCTTCCCGGAAGTCGTCGCCCACGGCCTTGCCGATCACCGAGGTGAGGCCGCCGTAATCGAGCAGGTCATCGACGATCTGGAAGGCGCGACCGAGCCTGCGCCCATATTCGCCCATGGCGTCCGCAACCGCATCATCGTTCGTCGCCGTGTAGGCGCCTGCGCGCGAGGCGGCCTCGAACAGCGCCGCCGTCTTGGCTTCGACGATCGCCATGTATTCGTTGAACGCGAGATCGACTTTCCCGAGCGCCGCCAGCTGCCGCACTTCGCCCTCGGCGATCACGCATGAGGCGCGGCTGAGAATGTCGAGGATGCGCAGGTCGCGCGTTTCGGTCATCAGCGTGAACGAGCGCGCGAACAGGAAGTCGCCAACCAGAATGGAGGCGGACGCCCCCCACACATTCTTGGCCGCCGCCTTGCCGCGCCGCAGGTCGCTGTCATCGACCACGTCGTCGTGAAGCAGGGTCGCGGTGTGGATGAACTCCACCGCCGCCGCCAGCTTGCATACGGCCTCACCGCCGCGTCCGCCCACAGCCCGCGCCGCTGCGAGCGTCAGAACAGGGCGCAGGCGCTTGCCGCCGGCCGCAATCAGATAGCTCGAAAGATCGGGAATCGTAGCCACAGGGCTCGCCGCGCGTTCCACGAGCAGCCGCTCAACGTCGGCCAGCTCGGGACGAAGAAGCGCCACAAGGCGGTCCATCGGCGTTGCAGGCGGCGACGCTTGCGTCTGGATTTCGGCGTAACCGGCCAATTCCATCCCCTTAAGCGCTTTCCAACCCGCTTCACGGGGCGCAGCTATTATACGATATTCGCCGCGTGAGAAGCTGGTCAAGAAATAGGAACCACGGAGCTGGTCAGCGGCGTGGCAAGTTGTCGCGAAAATGATCGAAGTTCTGAGAACCAATAACCCTATCCGGCTCGACTACGCCATGGTCCTGTTGAAGCAGGCTGGCTGCCACCCCTTTGTGGCCGATCGTTTCATGGCCGCCGCCGAGGGGAGCATCCTGGCGGTCGAGCGCCGAATACTGGTCCCGGACGAGTACGCCGCCACCGCAAAAGACGTGCTTAAGCAGCTCGACCAGCCCCATCAGGGCCTCGTCGACAGCGATCCCGAATGGGAGCCCGATGGTGAGGCCACGTGAAGGACAGCCTCGTCACTTATGACCGCTTCCTCGGCGGCGCCGTCACGGTCGTGCAGCCCGCCCGGGGGTATCGCGCCGGAATGGACGCGGTCCTGCTGGCGGCCTCGCTGTCCGCCAAAACGGGTGAATCGCTGGCGGAAGCGGGCAGCGGCGCTGGCGCTACGCTCCTTTGCGCCGTCCACAGGCTCGAAGGCTGTCATTTCACCGGCTTCGAGCGCGATTCCGCAGCCATCACGCTGGCCGGGCAGGGCATCGCCACGAACGCCTTCGCCGCGCGCGCCGACATCCGCACGCACGACATCGCAGAGCGTCCTTCGGCGCTGGAGAATGTCTACGACCAGTCTTTCTCCAATCCGCCCTTTTTCGATCCCGCCGCCGTCCGTGCCCCCGCGCCGGGCAAGGAGAAGGCCTATCTGGCCGAAACTCCTCTGAAAGCGTGGATCCTCTTCCTCCATCACGTCACTAAGCCGGGAGGCCGGATCACGCTGGTTCATCGCGCCGCTGCGCTGGCCGACCTGCTTGAGCTACTGAATCCCCGCACAGGCGAAATCGAGGTGTTGCCCATCCGTCCCACGCCGGGCGCAGCCGCAGGCCGCGTGCTGATCCGTGCCCGCAAGGGGCTGCGCCGAGGCCCTGTGACCCTATATGATGGGATAGCGCTCCATGATGTGGCGGGCGGCCCGTTCTCGACACGGGCTGCTGCGTGCTTCGAAGGCGCCGCGTTGGAATGGAGATAGACCGCCATGGGCGGCTTGATCTTTGTCTTGCTGCTGGCCGTTCTGATCGCGGTGCTTGTCACGCCCGCGCTCCGGGCTCGTTTTGGCCGCCCGCCGCCAGTCGTTCCGCCTTCGGACGGGCAGGAGAGCCCGCACGAGGTTGTCGTTCGTCGTCTCGACGATCACCGTGCCCGCAAGAGCACACCTCGCGACGATCCGCACGATAGCTGAACGCGCGTCCTGCCCCGGCCACACTTCGCCAAATCGCCGACGCATTCGGGCGCGAGCTTCGCGCCTGGTGATGCTGTCTGCGACAAAGTGACGGTCGGTCCTGCGCGGGAGCTCCCGCGCGCTTAAGTGGTTAGCAACGCGCGGGAGTGAAATTGATGGCCATGCAGGTTCTTGTTCAGGCTCTCTCGCTGATCGTCGCCTTCGGCATCCTTGCCATTCTGGCCGTGCGCCCGAACGACAGCCGCCGCTAGGCTCGCTACTTCACCAGCACCTGCATATTGCCACGCACCAGCTCTGTGGAGTTCGCCGCAGACGACATGGCGCCGGCCATTTCGCCAATGCCCTTGTCGATCGCGTTGACCGAGCCGGACGCCATCTGCATCGTCGCCGAAATTTCCGACGTCGCCGAAGACTGCTGCTGAACCGCAGCCGCGACTTCCGAAATGCTGTTCGAGATGGTGTTCACCGACACCTGAATGGCCTTCAGCGAGGTGACGACTTCCGCCGAAACCGACTGCACGCCATGGATCTCGCTGGAGATCGTCTTGGTCGCGGCCGAAACCTGCGCGGCCAGTTGCTTCACCTCAGCCGCAACCACCGCAAAGCCGCGTCCGGCTTCGCCTGCACGCGCCGACTCGATGGTCGCGTTAAGCGCCAGCAGGTTGATCTGCGAGGCGATGTCATCGATCAGCTCGACAATGCCGGTCATCTGCTCGGCCGTCTTGGTCAGCGCAGCCGTGGAAGCGTCCGCCGACTGCGTCAGGCGATGCGCCTCTTCGGTCGATTTCTTGGAAGCTGCAACGCTCGACGAGATTTCGTTGATCGACGCCGTCAGCTCCTCTGCCGCCGCCGCCACGCTGTGGATGGTCTCTGACGTTTGCGACGCCGCGCCCGCCACTTCGCTGGCCTGACGGGACACGTTCGAAATGTTGTCCGCGATGCCCGAAAGATCACGCTCGATCTCGTTCGACAGCTTCTCGTTGCGCAGGCGCTTTTCAACTGTCGCCGTGATGTCGGTGGCGTACTTCACCACCTTCATGGCCACGCCGTCTGCGTTCTTGATTGGGTTGTAGCTGGCCTGGATCCAGATCACGCGGCCGCCAGCGCCGACGCGCTTGTACTCAGCCGCCTGGAATTCGCCGCGGCGCAGGCTCTCCCAGAACTGCTGGTATTCCATGCTTGAACCATAGGATGGCTCAACGAACATGCGGTGATGCCGGCCCTTGATGTCTGAGAGGGCATAGCCCACTGCGTTGCAGAAATTCGGGTTCGCCGTGATGATCGTGCCGTCGAGGTTGAACTCGATCACGGCCTGGCTGCGGTTGATGGCTTCAAGCTGGCCAGTCGCATCCATCATGCGATTTTTCTGATCGGTGATGTCGGTCGCGAATTTCACGACGCTGGCCACCTTTCCGCTGGCATCGATGATCGGGTTGTAGCTCGCCTGCAGCCAGATCTCGCGATTGCCCTTCGCAAAGCGCTTGAACTCGCCAGCGACAAACTCTCCGCGATTCAGCCGTTCCCAGAAACGCCGGTAATCCTCGCTCGCCGCATAGGAAGGGTCGGCAAACATGCGGTGATGCCGTCCCTGTATCTCGTCCAGTCCATAGCCCATGGCCGACGAGAAGTTGGCGTTCGCCGAGATGATGGTGCCGTCTGGCTTGAACTCGATCACCGCCATGACGCGGTCGACCGCGTTCATCATGCCCGCGAGATCACGAGCAGGCGGGGCCGGAAGCGCCGGCGCGGCGACAGTATGAACGGTGCGAGGCTTGAAAGCTGCGAGCATGAAATGGCGTCCCTTATATATGCTAGTAGCATAATTGCCGCAGACCCATTAACCGACTGTTGATTGCACCGCCCCGTGCGGGGTCATTCTCGGGCTTGTCCCGAGAATCCTTGTTCGTGAGGTCAGGACACGCGTTAGGATGACACCGTTGCAGGCTCGCCTTATTGAGAGCCCCAACGGAGACCCGAATGCCCGCCAAACCCGCCGCCCTGAAACGCGAGATCGTGAAGCCGAAGAGCTTTCAGGACATCATCCTGAGGCTGTCGGCCTACTGGTCGTCCAAGGGCTGCGCGATCCTCCAGCCCTACGACATGGAAGTCGGCGCCGGCACGCTCCATCCTGCCACCACGCTGCGCGCGCTCGGGCCCAAACCGTGGTACGCGGCTTACCCCCAGCCCTCGCGCCGTCCCAAGGATGGCCGTTATGGCGAGAACCCCAACCGGCTCCAGCATTATTACCAGTACCAGGTCATCCTGAAGCCGAACCCGCCCGACATTCAGGATCTCTATCTCGAAAGCCTCTACGAGATCGGCATCGACCCCACAGTCCACGACATCCGCTTCGTCGAAGACGATTGGGAAAACCCCACGGTTGGCGCCTGGGGACTCGGCTGGGAAGTCTGGTGCGATGGCATGGAAGTCTCGCAGTTCACCTACTTCCAGCAGGTCGGCGGCCTGGACGTGCGCCCCGTCTCGGGCGAGCTCACCTACGGTCTCGAACGCCTCGCCATGTACGTGTTCGGCCTCGACCGCGTCTACGACCTGCCGTTCAACGATCCGCAGTCGCAATACCCGCTCACCTATGGCGACGTCTTCCTCGAGAACGAGAAGCAGCAGTCCGCCTACAACTTCGAACACGCCGACACGGAAGTCCTGCAGCGCTGGTTCAGCGACTGCGAGAAGGTCTGCAAGAAACTCCTCGCCCTCGAAAAGCCGCTCCCGCTTCCCGCCTACGAGCAGGCGCTGAAAGCCAGCCACATCTTCAACCTGCTCGACGCCCGCGGCGTGATCTCCCCCACCGAACGCCAGAGCTTCATCGGCCGCGTCCGTGACCTCGCAAAGGGTAGCGCCGAGGCCTGGGAAAGATCGCAGCAGGCGTAATCTTGCCTCCACCGCCAGGGGCGGGGGAGGTGGATCGGCGCGTAGCGCCGAGACGGAGGGGCGCTCATCTCTCGGAAGATCTATGCTCTCGCGACGCTGATCCTCTTCGCCATCGAAGTCTTGATCGCGCTGTTCGTTCGCGACGCCATCATCCGCCCCTATGTCGGCGACGTCCTCGCCGTTGCGCTCGTCTACGCCGCCCTGCGCGCCATCACGCTACTGGCAATGATCCCCGCTATCGCTACAGCGCTGACAATCGCCCTCGTCATAGAGATTGCGCAGGCTCTAGATTTGCTGGGTGCTCTCGGATTGCGTGACAACCAGCTTGCCCGCATCGTCCTCGGCGGCGCATTCGACTGGATGGACTTGATTGCCTACGCGGTTGGCGGGATCGTTGTGGTTCTTGTCGAGCTGGCGGCGCGGAGAAAGGACGTATGAAACTCGCCTCGGTGGTCCTCTATCATCTGCTCGGCGTCGCGTGCATCGCGGCTGACATCGCCATCATGGCGACGCTCGGCCAGCAGGACCTCAGCTGGATGGGCTGGGTCGCCATCGCCTTCTACTGGATCTTTGCGGTCAGGCTCGCCATGGGATGGAAGCGCCTGTTCGGGCGTCCGCTGCGGCTGATCCTCGTCGGCTTCTACGTGATGGCGTCGCTCATGCTGCTCGGCATCGGCTTCACCCAAAAGATGGGCGCGCCTTCACTGCTGCTGGCGTTCGCGCCGCTCGCAACCGCTCTGGTCGGCCGCATCATTCTCGACATCGTCGAGGCCCGCAGGGCGCCCAAGCCAAAGCCGGCCCTGCCGCCATCTCCTGCAAAAGCAACCACACACGACACCCTGTTCGGGTCGTGATGGCTAGGCCGTAACTGGCGGCGGCGTACCGGGTGAGGGAGGCGGCTCCACCACTGGCCCCGGCGGTATCTCCACCGGCGGCACAGCAGGCGGCGCCTTGCGCTTCCTCTCAGGCGCCCGTCCCGGCTTCGGCGGCAAGGGATCGGGTTCTTCTGGCGGCAGGGTGCTCATCAAGGAAAAACGCCGAGCACAACTTTGGGTTCAAAGCGGTCTCTGCCGCTTCAGATACCCGCGATCCAGCGTGCAACCGGCCGCCATTCTTCTGCATGATAGAGCAGCGATACGATGATCTGACACGCCAGAAGGATCGGCACGGCGATCAGATAGGATGTGTGGATGCGCTTTCGCGTAACCAGATCATAGATCATCCCGGCGCCCACCAGCAGGTAGAAGCCCGAATATGTGTTCAGCAGCATCCCCACATAGCCATCGCCCACCACGCTAGCGACCGCGCTGCCCCACCAGCGGGAAAAGCCCGCACTCACGATCGTTGCATTAGCTAGCAGCATGAGCCGCTTGTGCGTGGAGGGTGATTTGCGGAACCAGAGCGAAGCGCCCGCCAGCGCTGGAAACATCACCATGTAGGCCAACGGAACGATAAAGAAGCTCAGATTGTTCGGATCATCGGGCGAATAGAAACGCTGGCTGAGAATCTCCGACCAGATGCCCGTCACAACCATGACTGGAATAAACGCCAGCGCCGTGAGGCCTAGCGGTCTGTGCCACGCCAGTTTGCGAACGCGGATGAGCAGCACCTGCGCCGTCAGCAACACCATCCACGCTGGGAAGATGATCGCGTGGATCTGAAGCACAATCGACGCTGAATAGTCTTCAATACCGGAAAAGCGCGCCGCGACCGCAGGCGCAAAGCCCATGATGACGCCAAGCCAGCACGTGGCGACAAAGGCGAGGTGGAAGTTCCTGTCCCACGGATGCTGTGGCGCGAAGATCGGCTCAGCCCGCGTCGTCGACATTCGCTTCGTCCCTGTCCCTGCAGCGACATTTCACGCGCGACAGAGCGGGGTCAAGGGATCGTGCCCCTAGCCCACGCGCCCCACGCCTAGCAAAGACATGCCGCCATCGCAGGGCATGATTGCCCCAGTCACGTAGGCCGCCGCATCCGAGGCGAGGAACAGCGCAAGATCAGCCACTTCATCCTTGGTGCCGAGACGTTGCAGGGGCGTGCCGCGCGCGCTCTTCTCCATCGCTTCCGGCGTCGGCGCGAGGCGCGCCATGCCTTCAGTGTCGGCGATCGGGCCGGGAATGATGGCGTTCACGCGGACGCCCATCGGCCCCCATTCCACCGCCAGCGTTCTCACCAGCATGTCCGCGCCTGCCTTGGCCGCGTTGACATGAGACTGCAGCGGATAAGGATGCAACGCCTGCGGCGCCGAAATGGTGATGCACGCAGCGCCCGGCTTGCGCAGGTGAGGGAAGCCCTGACGCATCACGTTGAACAGGCCGATGAGATCGATATCGATCACAGCGCGAAAGCCATTGTAGGAAAGTCCATTGAACGGCGCGACGAAGTTGCCCGCGGCGCCCGACACAAGAATGTCGATCTCGCCATGCGCCTCGACCGACTTCGCGAAGGCTGCGCCAACGCCGTCATGATCGCGAACATCCTGCGCGATGCCGATGCACTTGCCGCCCTTGTCTCTGATGCCCTGAGCGGCCGCCTCGATCTTGTCGGGCGAGCGCGAGAGAATCGTCACCGCCGCCCCCGCCTGCGCCAGCCGCGTCGCGATCTGCAGGTTGATGCCGCTGGACGCGCCCGCAACGAAGGCCGTCTTGCCGGCCAGAAGGTTGTCCTGAAACGTCGCCATGGCTCACCTTTTATAATTTACACTGTAAATATAAATCGCGCGGGTGACGTTGGCAAGGCCCAACTCCTTGTCACAAGGCATTCCGATCAAATCGACGACATGCCGTCACGTAACACTCGTTACGCGTTCCGGCGCGTGCTACGCCCCGACCAAACAAACAAGACTCGGGAGCTTCCATGAAACGCCTTGTCGCTGCCTGCGCAGCGTTCGCCATGCTTGGCGCTTGCGCCAGCACGGCAACCACCTCCGCGCCTCAGGCATCCGCCGCGTTGGCGATGCCTGAAATCACCATCTACCACCTCGAAAACCGCCGGTCGGAGCGGATCGTCTGGCTGATGGAAGAGCTCGGCCTTCCCTACAAGCTGGTGTTCACGCGCGGCGATCTCGCCAAGTCGATGGCGGCCATCCGCGCTGTGAACCCGGGCATGCCCGTCGCCCCGACCGTCACGATCGGCAACGAGGTGCTTACCGAATCCGGCGCCATCATCGAAACGATCATCAACCGCTACGCTCCGGGCAAGCTGACGCCGCCGCTCGCCAGCGCGGACTATGGCCAGCACCTGATCTGGTTGCACCACGCGGAGGGCTCGCTCGCCGGCCGCGTCATCGCCGATTACCGTGTCTGGATGATCGCCCCGCCCAAGCAGCGCTCGCCGCTGGTCGATAGCGAAGCCGAATACCAGTTCGCCGAAGACTATCTGGGCAAACACCCCTGGTTCGGCGGCGACGAATTCACCGCAGCCGATATCATGATGGTCTTCCCGCTGAACTTCGGCATGGCGCTCAACATCGTCGACAAGACGCAGTTCCCGAACATCAATGCGTGGAAAGCCAAGATCGAACAGCGCCCGGCCTACCAGCGCATGCTCGCCAAGGCTCGCCCCGATGGCATGGTCGGCGCCCTTCCGGCGCTGCCGAAGCACGCGCCGTCCGGGCCGCGCCAGCCTGCGAACTAATTATCCGTAATAGCGGCGGTGCGAGTCCTCTCGCGCCGCCGTTTTCTTCTGTTTCGGCACCCACTGACAGCAATCCCCCTGTTGGCGAACCGGCGCTCGGCACGCTAGAGATTGCGGCATGAGAACCTTGCTCACCGCCATCTTCATCGCCGCCGCCTCGTGCTCGCCCGCGCCGGCCCCGACGCCATCGGTGTCCGCAGCCACGCCGGCCGTTCCCGTCTACGGCTATCAGGTCGTCGCCACCTATCCGCACGACACCGCCGCCTTCACCGAGGGCCTGCAATTCGTCGACGGCGTGATCTACGAGAGCACCGGCATGGAAGGCACGTCCTGGGTGCGCAAGGTCGACCTCGCCACCGGCGCGGTCCAGGCCCAGCACGATGTCGACAAGCAGTATTTCGGCGAGGGCGTGCTCGTCCTTCCCGACAAGATCATCTCGCTCACCTGGAAGAACCAGAAGGGCTTCATCTACGACCGCGCCACGCTGAAGCCGACCGGCGAATTCACCTACGCGGGTGAGGGCTGGGCGCTGACGACAGACGGCCAGAAGATTTTCATGAGCGACGGCACCAGCCGCATCCGCATCCTCGATCCGGCCACGCTGCAGGAAACCGGCGGCATCGACGTCAAGATGAACGGCCGCCCGGTTGATCAGCTCAACGAACTCGAATTCATCAAGGGCGAGATCTGGGCCAACGTCTTCCAGTCAGACCGCATCGTGCGCATCGATCCGGCCACCGGCAACATCACCGGCGTCGTCTACCTCGCCAACCTGCTCAGCCCGCAGGACAGGGCAGGCCACATTGTCGATGTGCTCAACGGCATCGCCTATGACAGCGCCGGCGATCGCATCTTCGTCACCGGAAAATACTGGCCCAAGCTGTTCGAGATCAAACTCAAAGACCCGGCCGCCCCCAAGCCCAACTGATCGATACGTGATCCGCGCGCTGCTTCTCTCCTGCCTGCTCGCGCTCGCTGCCTGCTCCGGCGAGAGCGGCGATCCTGACGCGGAATACAGGAAGGATCTCTCCACCGCTGTCGACCACGCACGCGCCAAGCTGTCCTTCTTCTGGGAGCATTTCGATGCGCCCGAGGTTGACGAGTACGACTTCTCCCTGAAAGCCGCGATCCCGCGCCGTGATGGCCAGCCCGGCGCAGAAGACGCCTGGCTCGAAAACATCGCACGCAGCGACGACAAGATCGTCGGCGAACTCACTGTGAATCCGCGCTATCTGGGCGAACTCCGCGAAGGCGCCATCGTCGAAATACAGCCGGCCCAGATCGTCGACTGGGCCTTCATGCGCGGCGAAGACCTGCTCGGCCACTACACCACCCGTGTCATGCTCCCGCGCCTCGATCCCCAACAGGCCGAATGGCTACGGCCCCTTCTGGCCGGCACGCCCGACGGAACATAGCCAGCCGCCAACCCGCATATCTGAAAGCGGACCTTCAGGTCCGCGTTCCCCGCCTTCACGGGGGACGCGGCGGAGAGGGCGGCGCCAACCTGCCAGCCGATGACAAAATCCAAAAATGCGCCATCCTCCCGGGCAGGAGCACGCTCATGGCCATCCCCCGTATCGTCATCGTCGCCTACCGGCCCAAGCCCGGAAAGAACGACGTCCTCGTCGCCGAGGTGCGCGACCACGTTCACCTCCTGCGCTCCGAGGGGCTGGCCACTGATCGCCACGCCACGGTGATGCGCGCGAAGGACGGCACGGTGATCGAAGTGTTCGAATGGGCCTCCCCCGCCGCCATCGAGGAGGCGCACAACAATCCGCGCGTGCAGGCGATGTGGGCGCGCTTCGACAAGGTTTGCGACTACGCGCCTCTCAACACGCTCAACGAGTCCGCCGATCTCTTCGCCGAGTTCGAACCCGTCGATCTCCACCTCGCCCCCATAATCCAGCCCGCCCCGGACAAGCGGGCGGAGTAGGGAATGGGAAGCGGACCTTCAGGTCCGCGTTCCCCGCGAAGGCGGGGATCCAGTCCTCTTGGAAAAGAAGCCTGAGGCCTCACTCCCGAACAAGCTTCGCGATCCGCGCTGGATCCCCGCCTTCGCGGGGAAAGCGGGGGAGAGAGCCCAGTCTACCTCTCTGCCAATCCCGCCTGCTTCATCCGCCACAGCAGGTGATCCACCCGGTCCTGCCCGAAGAACGGCTCGCCCGCGAACACGAACAGCGGCACGCCCCAGTGCCCCGCCACGGTCTGTGCATTCTCGTTGTCCTCGATGATCGCATCCAGCCGCGCCGCATCCGCCGCCGCATCGCGCTCCAGCGCCGCGCCATCCAGCCCCACGGCATCCGCGCACGCCGCCAGCCGCCCATCCTCGTGCCAGTTATCGACCTCGCCCGACCACATCATGTGGCTCGCCGCCCGCACGAACGCGAAGCCCTTGCCGCGTTCCGCCGCCAGCGCGCCGAGCCTGCTCACGCGCATGATGTAAGGCTGATCCTTCGCCACATCCCGCGTCTCGCGATCCTGCACGATCGGGTCGGGCCGCGGCCAGCGATACGGAATCCCGTTCATCTCCGCGATCCGCCGCGTGTCCTTGCCCAGATAGGGCGGCCACAGCGGGTTCACTTGTCGAAAGAACCCCGGAATCCGCACAGCAATCGGCCGCACGATCCGCATGTTGGCGTGCGCGTCATATGTCTCAAGCAACGCCTCCACCGCCGGCATGGCCAGATAGGAGTAGGGCGAACGGAACGAGAAATGGAAATCGAATGTGTGGGTCATTCACAACGGCTAGCGCGCCCAAGGCAACGCCGCGAGTCCCTCCGCAGCGTCAGGCGCTGGCCTATTGCTGCTTCGCGCGCGCCCGCTTTTCCAGTGTGACCCCGACACTGACCATCTGACTGGAGCCATTGGCTTCGCCTGCGCCCTCCGGCTTCACGCCCTCGCAGACATGCTTCTTCGCCCACCCGTCGACCAGCGTGTTGATCTCCTGATCCGGCCGCGCCGCGCCATTCGCCACGCGCAGCGTCCGGTCGCCGTCAATTGTGAAATAGAGACTCGCCTCGATCCGCATCGTGTCCTTGGCGCAGCCATAGGTCACAACCCGCATCTCGTAGTCATAGGTCTGATCGGGCGCCTCGAAGCCGATCCTCCGGGTCACGCCAGTCGGCAGCGGCTTGGGATCATTGCTGTAAAGGACCACGCTCACCACGGCGGTGTTGGTGGCCGCATCCCGCAGCACCCCGCCATCCTCCCAGCCCACGGTTCCATCCAGCAGGGAAACCCAGGTCCAGTGCTTGTTTTTCTGCTGCCCGTCCTGCGCCAGCGCAGGCCCGCCCAGCCCCGCAATCATCGCTGCCGCAACCATCCATTTCCGCATGTCCATCCCCGTTCCAACCGGCCGATCAGGCCCGATTTGCCACGATCCCTCAAGATGATCCTGCAGCGCCTTTCCGAAGCTTGCATTTAGGCCCGTTCCGCTGCACTGACGCAGCGAATTCCGCGCCAAAACCCGTGGCTACGAACAAGGCCCCACACCAAGGTCCATGCCCCAGCTTCTGCTCGAAATCCTCTCGGAAGAAATCCCGGCCCGCATGCAGGCGAAGGCCGAGGCCGATCTTGTGAAAGCGTTGATGGATGGCCTCACCACGGCCGGCCTCATCCCCGAAGGAATCAAGGGCTTCTCCGGCCCCCGGCGTCTTGTTGCGGTGGTTGAAGGTTTGCCCATCAAATCGGCAGACGTCACCGAAGACGTCATCGGCCCGAAGGAGGGCGCGCCCGACGCCGCCATCCAGGGCTTCCTCAAGAAAGCCGGCCTCACCGATATCGCGCAGGCCCACGTCCACGAAGTGCCGAAGAAGGGCCGCGTCTACGTCGCCCACGTCCGCAAGGCGGGCAAGCAGACGACCGACGTCATCGCCGCCCTCGTGCCGCAGATCATCCGCGGCTTCCACTGGCCCAAGTCGATGCGCTGGGGTTCTGGCGATCTCCGCTGGGTCCGCCCGATCAGCCGCATCCTCTGCACCTTCGATGGCGAAGTCGTGCCGTTTGAGATCGAGGGCATCAAGTCAGACGCCTACACCGAAGGCCACCGCGTCATGGGCCGCGGCCCCTACAAGGTGCGCCGCTTCGACGACTATGAAGACGTGCTCAAGAACAAGGGCCGCGTCATCCTCGATCGCGAGGAGCGGAAAGAGATCATCCTCACCGAGGCGAAGCAGCTGTGCGCCGCGCAGAACCTCGAACTCGTCGACGACATCGGCCTGCTCGAAGAAGTCGCCGGCCTCGCTGAATTCCCGGTCGTCATCATCGGCGACATGGACAAGGCCTTCCTCGACCTCCCGCCGGAGGTCATCAAGCTCTCGATGCGCACCCACCAGAAATACTTCGCCGTGCGCGACCCCAGCTGGCACGACGGCCGCCTCGCCCCGAAATTCATCGTCGTCGCCAACCTCGACGCCGCCGACGGCGGCGAGAAGATCGCAGCAGGCAACAGCCGCGTTCTGAGCGCGCGCCTCAACGACGCGCGCTTCTTCTGGGACAATGACCGGAAGACGAAGCTGCAGGACCGGTTCGCCAAGCTCGACAGCATCGTCTTCCACGAGAAGCTGGGCTCGGTGGGTGACAAGGCCCGCCGCGTCATGGCGCTCGCAAAAGAACTCGCCCCGAAGGTCGGCGCCGATCCGCTTGAGGCCGAACGCGCCGCCAAGCTCGCCAAGTGCGACCTCGTCTCCGAAATGGTCGGCGAGTTCGCCGAACTCGAAGGCGTCATGGGCCGCTACTATGCTATGCTGCAGGGCGAGAAGCAGGACGTCGCCGATGCCGTGCGCGATCACTACAAGCCGAAGGGTCCGAGCGACGAAGTTCCATCGAACCCGGTGTCTGTCGCCGTCGCATTAGCGGACAAGCTGGATACGCTGGTTGGGTTCTGGGCCATTGATGAAAAGCCAACGGGGTCCAAGGATCCCTTTGCCCTGCGCAGGGCAGCGTTGGGCGTGATTTCGATCATGCTACGCTTTGCGTCTGACCGCGACCTTCAGTTGAAAGTACGTTCAATTCTTCAGAGCGGCTCGCGAGTGCTGG
>Ga0208460_10000758_pt1 | contig 21278 bp, 15 predicted proteins | sample AD_STIC10_MetaG_FD_184436 | JGI IMG/M metagenome (GOLD analysis project Ga0208460, IMG submission 184436) | Active sludge microbial communities of municipal wastewater-treating anaerobic digesters from USA - AD_STIC10_MetaG (SPAdes) (version 2) | ecosystem: Engineered > Bioreactor > Anaerobic >... | reverse complement strand
GATGTCATAGCGGCCGGTGAGGGCGAACGAATAGCTGTCGGTGTTGTTGCCGAGATCGTCGGTGGGCGCGGAGGTGCGCGCGCCGAGCGATGCGCCGATCTGCGGGAACAGGCCCGAGCGGGTCGCCTGCAGCGACAGCTCCGACTGGCGCACGCTTTCGATTGCAGCGCGGAGCGAGCGGTTGTTCTCGAGCGACTCCTGCACGTAAGCCGTGAGCTGCGCGTCACCGAACACGCTGTAGTCGGCGATGATGGCGGCCGGATCGCCGGTCATCGGCGAGACGGTCCAGTCTGTCGGCATGCCGGCGCGCTTGGCCGACATGGCTTCGAACGCGGGTTCTGCGATGGGGAGGTGACCGCACGCGGATGCGAGAACGGCCAGGGCGCCCGCGGACACGCCACGGGTCATGTTGTTTTTAATCATATCTGAGCGCCTGGATTGGATCTAATTGAGCTGCCCTACGGGCGGGGAAGAAGCCGAAGATAAGACCGACGGAGGCCGCAGCCCCCAGTGCTGTGGCGACGATGATGGGAGAGACCACCATCGGCGCTGACGAGATCTGCGCGTAACCGAACACGCCGACCCACCCGATCGCCATGCCAATGAGCCCGCCCAGGGTGCAGAGCGCGATGGCTTCGAACAGGAACTGAAGAAGGATGTCGCCGCCGCGTGCGCCAATCGCCATGCGCAGACCAATCTCGCGCGTGCGCTCGGTGACCGAGACAAGCATGATGTTCATGACCCCGACGCCGCCGACGATCAGCGAAACAGCAGCAGTAAATGCAAGGAGCGTGCTCATCGTCTCGGCCACAGCTGCACGCTGCTTTATCATGTCAGCGAAGTTAACAACCATGAAATTGTCTTGCTGGCCCGGCTCGATGCGGCGCCGCTCGCGCATCACGGTCGTCGCCTCGTCCTGTGCTTCGGCCACGTCATAGCCCTCCTGCACGAGGACCTGTATCCGCGAAACGTGACGGGAAACCCAGCGATTGCCGCCCGTTATCCTATTCCTAACCATGCTTAACGGGCCGACGAGCGTGTCGTCGCGGTCCTGCCCCATGCCGGGGCCGCCGCCCTGACCCTTGGATTCGAGAATGCCGATAACCTCGACCGGCACGCCATTCACGCGAATGCGCTGACCGATGACATTGCCATCGGGGAAGAGGTTCGCCGCGGCGGTCTTGCCGATCACGACAACCGCCGAGCCGCCCTGGGCTTCCTGTTCTGTGAACTCGCGGCCTTCATCGACCTTCCAGTTATTGACCTGGAAGAATGATGCACTGCCTCCCTGTATGGTGGTGACCCAATTCGCCTCTTCGGAGACTGCATTCGCCTGACCGGAGAGTATGCCGCTCGCGGCTTCGACGAAGGGAAGGTCGGCGACGGCGGCTACATCGCTCTCGCTGAAGGGCCGGCCCGAGCCACCGCCCTGGTTGCGGCCGCCACGATTCATGTTGCCGGGCTGGAGCGTCAGCACGTTGGTGCCGACGCTGTTGATCTGCTTTTCGATCGCGGCCTTTGCGCCTTCACCGATCGACATCATGACCATCACGGAGGCGACCCCGATGATGATGCCCAGCATGGTGAGAAGGGAGCGCAGGGGATTGGAGAACAGCGCTTCGGAGGCGGACGAGATCGCGACACCGTATTTCATGCGCGGCCCCCATTGATCGTCTGGATGTTGGCGGCCTGAAGCTCAGGGTGCGCTGTGTCTGACTCGATCTTGCCATCCCGGAAATGGATCTGGCGCTTGGCGTAGGCAGCCACTTCGTTTTCGTGCGTGATGACGACGACGGTGATGCCCTGTTTGTTGAGGTCCTGCATCAGATGCATGATCTCGACGGTGGTCTTGGTGTCGAGCGCGCCGGTTGGTTCGTCGGCCAGCAGGATTTTCGGATAGTTTGAAAGCGCACGGGCGATGGCGACGCGCTGCTGCTGGCCGCCGGAAAGCTGCATCGGGCGGTGATCCATGCGCGTGCCGAGGCCTACCATTTCGAGGCAGGCCTTGGCGCGGGCGTCGATGTCGCCAACATCCTTGCGGGCATAGCGAAGGGGCAGGCGAACATTCTGGAAAGCGTCCTGACGGGCGAGCAGGTTGAATTGCTGGAAGACAAAGCCCAGCGTTTCATTGCGAAGATCAGCGAGTTCGTCGCGGTTCATTTCTGACAGCGCCCGCCCGTTGATCCACATCTCCCCGGAGGTGGGGCGGTCGAGCGCGCCGATCAAGTTCATCAGGGACGATTTACCGGACCCAGATGGTCCCATGATTGCGACGAATTCGCCCTCATGGATGTCGAGGCTCACGCCGTCGAGGGCGCGAACTTCCTGGTCTCCCATCCTGTAGACCCGGGTGAGATCCCGGCAGGAGATGATTGGGCGTGTGCTGGTCATGTCCATGCGTCCGGTATCAGGGCTTGCTCTCGCCCTTGCCGGCGGCTGTGGCGCGGACGACGAACGCATCGCCTTCCTTGGCGCCGCGAATGACTTGCGCGTTCGAACCGTCCGACAGCCCGATGGTGAGCTGCGCGCGTTCGAGTTCGCCCTTCGCGTCGAGCTTGTAGACCGTGACGCGCTTCTGCGATTGCATTTCGCTCATCGCCTTGGCGACTGCGGCGTATTCCTGCTCGTTGAGGTTGCGGCGGAAGACCGCTTCCTGGGTCTGCTGCATCTTGGCGCGGCGTTCCTGCATGGCCTGCTGTTGCAGCATGCTCTGCGGCGGGCCGAAGGCCGGGCCGCCGACGATCGCGCCTGCGCCGCCCTGCGGTTGCTGTGGCGCAGGAACCGACGCCATCGCGCGTTGAATTTCGCTTTGCATCTCGCCCATGATTTTCGCGACGCGCGCCTCGTCGATGCCCGTGCTCTTCAGCATTTCGCCGATCTGCGCCTGCTGGCCGCCCGGACCGCGGCGCTCGCCGCCCGGTCCGCCGCCTTGGCCGCCACCTTGAGGACGCTGACCGCCTTCACCGAAGCCGACTGTCTGCGCGCCACCACCACCGGGAGCGCCGCCCGGGCCGCCTTGTCCGCCGGGGCCGCCTTGACCCTGTCCGCCCTGGCCGTTGCGTTCCGCTTCGGCGCGCATGGCGTCCATGATTTCTTTCGGCGGCTGGAAGCGTGTGGCGTCTGAGGCGAGGCGCAGCGTGTCGGTGACACGGTCCGCTGTGATCTCGACGTTCGCGGTCATGCCGGGCAGGAGCTTGCCGTTCGGGTTACGCGCGTTGACCACCACCGTGTAGGTGACGACGTTCGCCGCTTCCGTGCCGAGCTGGCGGACCTGAACGACAGCGCCCTGAAAGCGCTCGCCCGGGAAGGCGTCAACCGTGAAGACGACAGGATCGCCGGCGTCGATGCCGCCAATGTCGGACTCGACGACGGCGGCCTCGATCTCGATCTGCGAAAGGTCGGCGGCGACAACGAAGAGGCTCTTGATCGACTGCGACGACTGGATGGTCTGGCCAACCTCGACGTCCCGGCCAAGGATTGCGCCATCGATGGGCGAGCGGACCTTTGTGCGCTCGAGGCGCGTGCGGCTGTCACTGACGGTGGCTCTGGCGGTTTCGAGGCCGGCGAGCGCGGACTTCAGGGAAACTTCTTCGGACTGCAGGGTCAGCTTCGCGTTGGTGTGGGTTTGCTCAGCCAGCTCCCACGCCTGTTGCGAGATGGCCTGCTGGTCGAACAGGGCCTTCTGCCGGGTGAAGTTCTTCTGGGCGACATCGAGCGCGACCTTGGCGCGATCAATCGCAGCGCGGCTGTTATCGACCGAGGCTTCGGACTGGCGCAGGCGCGCGAGGTTCTGGTCGAGCGTGTTCTGGAATGTCTCAGGGTCGACCTGTGCGAGGACCTGATCCTTTTTCACGCGATCGTTGAAGTCGACATAGATCGCCGTGATCTTGCCGGAGACCTCGGAGCCGACATCCACTTTCTCGCGTGGTTGCACCGCGCCGGACGCGGAGATCACGCGGGCGACGTCGCCCTTGCCGACCGTCACGGTCTCATAGGTGTATTTGCCGGTCGCGGTGTTGGCGCCGCCGCTCATTACGAGGGCCACGGCGCCGATCGCCACGATGGCGGCCCCTGCGATCCCAACCAGAACTTTCTTGTCCATTTCTACTTTCCGTCCACGTGCCGACCCGGGTCGGGAATTGGTCTCAGTATGCGACCTTAAATGAACGCTGGTGGTATTTCCGTCTGGCTCTCACGTAAAATTCAAAGTGGTAACAAGGTGTACCAACCTCGAAAACGCTCAAAACAAAGGCTTTCGGTATGACGGTACGCCGCGTTTGACGGACTCTCGCCTGCAGCGATAATGCGGAAGACGGAGCGGGTCGCCGCTTCGGCAAGTGGCGGGCGTACACATGGTCGAACTCAGGTCAGGCTGGACGGCGCCGTGCTCGAGCTGAGGGACGTCACCCGCGCGGCTGGCCGGGAGCCGGTTCTGTCACGGGCGAGCCTTGCCCTGTCGCGCGATGTGCCCACCGCCATTGTCGGTCTGTCTGCCTATGAGCGCGAGGTTCTGCTGAAGCTTCTGGCCGGGGCGGAAAGGCCTCAGGCGGGATCGATCAAGCTCGATGGAAAAGACATCGCACAGGCGCGGCGCGAGAAGGGCCGCGTTGCGCGGATCGACGCGCATGGCCTGCCGAAATCGGGCCAGAAGGGCGCCAAGATTGCGGGCTCGGATGCGAAGGTGCGGCAGGCAATCGCCAAGGCGCGCGCCGATCGGGCGAGGCTGATCCTGCTTGATGCGCCATCGGCGGGGCTCGGGATCGAGACGCGCGAACAGTTCGTGGCGGATCTCGGATCGATGCTGGCGGATACGGGCGCCGTGGTGGTGCTGGTTGCAGGCAGCGCGGACGAGGCATTGGGGCTTGGCGGGCAGGTGGTGGTGCTGAACCGCGGCGAGATTGTGCAGTCTGGGGCGGCGGCTGACGTGTTCGCGCATCCGGCTAATCTCAAGGCAGCGGTGGCGACATCTTTCCCTGTGCTCAACACGCTGGCGATGAAAGCGCGTGATGGGCGTGGCGTGCTGGCCGATGGATCGAGCTTTCAGCCGCCGGAGAGTTTGCAGCTGCCCGACGAGGGGCCGTGTACCGTGGCGTTCCATCCCGACGAGATGACGCTGGAGCGCGCAGGCGCTGGGTGCCTGCGCTTTATTGTGCGCGCCGCTGGCGAAGAGATGATCGGCGGGCGGCGCTTCGTGCGCGTGACGTTTGCCGATGCTAGCTGGCTGACGCCCCAGCCCGCGCTCGCGCCGCATGCGGGGGCAATCCTCAATGCTTTCGTCGAACGCTCGCGGCTGATGGCCTTCGATGCGTCCGGCAAGGCAATCGTCTGACGCGCTATTCCGCTGGCTGGGGCGTCAACTCGCTAGGCGAGGCCCTTGAGCGCGGTCGCGGTGCGGGCAGATGGCGGCAGGGCGATTTCGAATTTCAGGAACTCATCGAGCGGCATAGCGCGTGCGATCAGGCTGCCCTGCGCGGCGTCGGCGCCCATGGACTGCAGGAGGGACATGGCTTCCGGCTTCTCGACGCCTTCGGCGGTGATGGTCATGCCGAGGCTGTGGCCAAGGTCGATGACGGATTTGAGCAGCAGCGCGTCCGTATTCCTGCGAGCCATGTTCGCGATGACCGCACTGTCGATCTTGAGTTCGCGCGCGGGAAGGGCGCGCAAGGAGGCGAGGGAGGATGGGGTTGCGCCATGATTGGCGATCGCGATGCCCACACCGGCGTCGCGCAGGTCTTTCATGTGCTGGAAGGCGCGCTGCTGGTCGATGGCGGCGATGTTTCCGGTGATCTCGAAGCACAGACGCGCGCCTGAACGGCGGATCTGGCGCTGGGCCCGCTCCACAAACTGCGGATTGGCGATCAGGATGCCCGGAACGGCAATCGACAGCGTCGTGTCGCGCCCGGCTTCACGCATGCGGCGCTGCTCGGCAATGGCGCGGTCGATCATCCATTCGATGAGCGGCCGGATGTGGCCGGTGTGTTCTGCGATGGCGAGGAAGCTGTCTGGCGCGAGGCAGCCCTTTGTCGGATGGCGCCAGTGAGGCGTGGATGTCGCCGCGAGGACCGCGCGCTTGCGCAGGTCAAACTTCGGCTGGTGCGCTAGGACGATTTCGCCCCGTTCCAGCCCGAGCATCATCTCGCGCATCAGTTCCAGCGCAGCAGCCGTATCGCCGTATGCCGCGTGATCGAACGCAACCGCGCCCTGCCGCGTGATGCGCGCCTGATCGAGCGCCGCTTCCGCGCGTTGCAACAGCGAAAGCGGCACGTGCGGTGCATCCGAATGGCAGGCAAGGCCAGTGGTGACGGTGATCTCTAGACGGTCTTCGCCAAGGCGCGTTGGCTGCGCGGCGATTGCGGCGATGGCTGCTGCGGTGCGTGCGGCGGCGTCAGCGCTTTCGGCGCGGAAGATGGCGGCGATCCTGTCTGGCCCGGCGCAACCGACGGATATCTCGCCATAAGTCGTAGAGATGCGTTGCGCGATTGCCGCCAGCAGCTTGGGGCACAGCGCATGGCCGATGGCGAGGCGCAGATGTTCGAAGCGGTCTATGCCGACGATCACCGCGAACAGCGTGTCGGGTGAGTTGGCGGAGCGCATCTCCGCCAGTTGCGCCTCCATGGCGCGCATGTTGGGCAGGCCGGTTGCGTCATCTTCGTAAGCAAGCCGGGCGATCTGTGCGTCGCGCTCGGCGATGCGGCCAGACATGAGGTTGAAGCTGGAGGCGAGCGCAGCGATCTCGTTGCGACCCTTGACGCGGACTTCCACCACCTCGCCCTGCGCCGCACGCGACAGCGCGCCACCGAGCTCAGATACGGTTCGCGCCACGCGATGGGCAACCAGCGTTCGCACGATGGCATAGGCAAGAAGCCCGGCTAGGGCGGCAGCGCTTGTTGCGGGGATTGCGGCGACGCGGATCAGAAGCGCCGCAGCCAGCACCAGCGCCGTCGAGGTGATGGCGCAGAGCGTGGCGATCTCGGTGGACAGGCGTCGGAACACGTGCGCGCTTTCTGCTGCAGTCTTGCAGGGTGGCAGGTGGGGCTGAACGCCGGGTAAAGCGCGTGCTAACAGGACGTGAACGCGCCCGGCGCCTTCCCTCGAGGCCGCGGGCAGGCATCAGTTTGCCTTGTAAGGGTCCGGGCCGCCTTCGGCGATGAAGCGGTCGATGCGACTATCGAGCACAGGCAGCGGCACGGAGCCGAGCTGCAGCACAGTGTCGTGGAAGAAGCGGATATCGAATTTGGCGCCCAAAGCCGCCTCGGCTTTCCGGCGCCCTTCCACGATGGCCATTTCGCCAAGGTAGTAGCTCAGCGCCTGTCCCGGCCACGAGATGTAGCGGTCGACCTCTGTCGTGATCTCGTGCTCGGCCAGCGCGGTGTTCTCGCGGAAGAACGCCTGCCCCTGTTCGCGCGTCCACCCCTTGGCGTGGATGCCCGTGTCGACAACCAGGCGCGCGGCGCGCCACATCTGGTAGCTCAGCATCCCGAATTTTTCGTATGGCGTTTCGTACATCCCCATCTCTTCGCCCAGCAGCTCGCAATAAAGGGCCCAGCCTTCACCGAAGGCGGAGATGTAGGTCTTGCGCCTGAATTCCGGCATGCCGTCCTGCTCATCCGCCAGTGGCATCTGGAAGGCGTGGCCCGGTGCGCTTTCATGCAGCGTCAACGCGGGCAGGGAATAGAGCGCGCGCGAGGGAAGGTTGTAGGTGTTCACCAGATAGACGCCCGTGCCGCCACGCCCCGCCGTGTAGAACGGCGCAATGTCATCGGGCACCGGGATCACCTCGAACCGCGAACGGGGCAGGCGGCCAAAGAAGTATTTCGCCTTGCCGTCGAACTTCTTCGATATCCATGCCGCGCGCATCAGCAGCTCGTCCGGTGTCTTCGGATAGAATTGCGGATCCGTGCGCAGGAAGGCGAGGAACGCCGGAAGGTCGCCCGTGAACCCGGCCTCCTTCATCACATCATTCATGCGCGCGCGGATCTTTGCGACCTCCGCGAGTCCGGTCTGGTGGATCTCATCCGGCGAGAGCTTGAGTGTCGTGTATTCACGGATCTGCGCCGCATAATAGGCATTGCCATTGGGCAGCTTCGTCGCGGCCAGCTCCGTCGTTGTGTGCGGCAGGTATTCGTCGCGGAAGAACGGCAGCAATGTCCGGTAGGCCGGAAACACGTTGTCTGTGATCGCGGCCTTTGCCAGCGCCTGCAGCTCCGCCTTTGTCTCGGCTGGAATGCTCGCCGGCAGCGAGAGGAATGGCTCATAGAACGAAGACTGCTCGGGCGTCTTGCCCTCATAGACCGACGAGATTGAAGCCGCCCGACCATCCAGCGTTACGCGCGGCGGTGTGAAGCCCCGCGCAAGGCCAAGGCGCATATTGGCGGTCTGTTCGGAGAAATAGCGTGGCACATCGTTGAGGCGCGAGATCCATGCGCGCGCCTGCGTCTCGTTGCGGAACGCTTTCGGCCCATAACTCGCAACACTCGTCCAGAATGTCGTGTCGGCATTGAGCGGCTTCTCGTATTCGCGGAATTCGATCTGTGCGATCTGCACCTCGATCTGGTCGCGATAGATGGCGAGGTTGATTTGCGCTTCTGGCGACAGCGTCTGCACATCGAGCGCATCAAGCTTCGCAATCACGGCCTTCATGTAGACAAGGCGCTCGGCCTGCGAAGCGGAATCTACCCGCGACCATGCACTTGGCGCCGCATCGGCGTCGGACGATTCTTCATCCTCTTCAGGGTCGAGCGTTTTGCGCCAGTCCCACTCGGCTTCGTAGATGGCGCGAAAGCGTGCGTCGGCGGCGGATTCCTCAGGGTTTCCGCCAATCGTGGCGCAGGCGGCCAGCACGCCGAAAGTAACACCTGCCAGAACGCTCTTCATGCGGAATCCCGATCTCCGAGACACGGAGCCTAGCCGGGATCGCAAGTCGTGGGAAACCCGCCGACCAGAGGTCAGATAGACCAGAGCAGTTCGCCGCCTTCGCGCAGGGCTTCGGACGCCGCCGCTATTTTCGCGATCGAACCCGGCGCGCGGGCCAGCGTGTCTTCTGCGAAGAATGACGCAAGCGCCAGCGAACGATCCGCCTCGCGCCCTGGCTGACTATGCTCGGCCAGCGCGGCGCGGGTCAGGTAATGCCCGCCCGCAACATTGCCCGCGAGATCGAGATAGGCGGTTGCTCCAGACAGCGCCGTCTCACGTGCTGAAGCCATGGCGGCGGTCATCCACTGTGTCGCTTCTTCCAATGCATCCGATGCGACGGCGAGCCGGTCTGCGATAGCGACGAATTTCGGCTGGTTGGTGTCACGCGCGTCGCGGGCTGTGTGGCGGATGTCGACGATCATCGCCTTCATTGCGGCGCCATTGTCCATCGACAGTTTGCGGCCAACGAGGTCCATCGCCTGAATGCCGTTCGTGCCTTCGTAGATCGGCAGGATGCGGGCATCGAGATAGAGCTGCGCTGCGGCCGTCTCGGCCATGAAACCCATGCCGCCATGAATCTGAACGCCGGTGTTCGCTGCTTCCACGGCGGCGTCGGTTGACCACGCCTTGGCGAGCGGGGTCAACAGATCCTCACGCAACTTCGCGGCCTTGCGCGTGGCGGCGTCGGGATGGTGTTCGGCTATTTCGGCCGCGGCGCCGCAGGCATAGCAGATCGCACGCGCGACCTGCACATTCGCCGCCATCGTGGCGAGCGAACGCTGGATGTCCGGGTGGCGGATGATCGGTGCGGATCCATCCGTACCGGGCGCCGAGCCCTGCTTGCGGTCTCTTGCATAGCCAACGGCAACCTGCAGCGCAGCCTCCGCTACGCCGACGCCTTCGAGGCCGACATTGAGACGCGCCGAGTTCATCATCGTGAACATGGCGGCGAGGCCCTTGTTGGCTTCGCCGATCAGCCAGCCCTTCGCGCCGGAATACTCCATCACGCAGGTGGGCGAGCCATGAATGCCCATCTTGTGCTCAAGGCCGATGCATTTGAAGGTGTTGCGGTCGCCCAGCGATCCATCGGCATTCACGAAGAATTTCGGCACGACGAACAGCGAGATGCCCTTCGATCCCTCGGGCGCTCCCGGCAGGCGCGCGAGCACGAGCTGGACAATATTGTCCGTCATGTCGTGGTCGCCCCAGGTGATGAAAATCTTCTGGCCCGAGATCGCATACGATCCATCGCCGTTCGGAATGGCTTTCGATTTCAGCGCGCCAACGTCCGAACCAGCCTGCGGCTCGGTAAGGTTCATCGCGCCGGTCCATTCGCCGGAGATCAGCTTGGGCAGGTACATCTGCTTCTGCTCGTCCGTGCCATGCGCGAGGATCGCCTCGATGGCGCCGAACGAAAGAAGCGGGCAGAGGCCGAACGCCATGTTCGAACCATGGATCATTTCCATGACGGCCAGCGCCAGCGGTTTGGGCAGGCCTTGTCCGCCGAACTCTTCGGGGAAGGCGAGCCCCATCCAGCCGCCTTCGCGGAAGCGCGCATAGGCGTCGGCAAATCCCGGGGTTGCGATCACGCCTGCGTCGGTCAGCTTCGCGCCGGTCTTGTGACCCACGGAGTTGAGCGGCGCCAGAACGTCTCGCGCCAGCTTGTTGGCTTCTTCCAGGATGGGCGACACGAGGTCTGTGTCGAAATTCGGAAACGCGCCGGTAGCTGCAATCTCGTCAAGCTTCGCGATATGCGCGAGCGTGTGGGCGATCTGTGATAGGGGCGCGCTGTAAGACATGAAGGCTAGTTAGCCCGCACATGTCGCCCTGTCATCTGTCCGGTTTGCGTGACCCGGCGTGACCTGTCGTCACCGCATCAGATCGTACGTTTTGCCATCAACCACGATGCTTTGCGCCTTCCACTCATTAACCTTTTGAGTGTGCGGCTGGGCGTCGACGGTGACAGATTTGCCGGCGGAGAGTGCGTCCTTGGTGAGTCCGCGATCAACCATGCGCTGCAAGGGAGAGAGCCAGATCTCCAGCTTCTTGCCTCCGCTGTTCACCCACAGGATGGCGTGAGGCTGTTCCCATTTCAGCTCGGCGATCGTGCCGGTGACTTTCTGCTGCTTGGCCGAGTCATAGGATTCCCAGCCATGGTGGGCCCAGGCCGTTCCTGAAATACCTGCGCCGGCAAGCGCCATGGCCGCCAGCGCCGTTGCGATAATCCGCATTGTTCTTCCTCCTGATTTGCGACGGCGGCTCCATGTTTGGATACCCGCCGTCACGGCTCATGCAGGAGAAGATAGGACGCCCGAAGCGTAATGGCTGTTTCGAACTATTTCGGCCCGATCATTTTTTCGGGACGAACCAGTTTCGTGAACTCGGCGTCCGTCAGATAGCCGCCGCCGACGGCTTCTTCGCGCAGCGTGGTGCCGTTCTTGTGCGCGGTTTTGGCGATCTTGGCGCACGCGTCATAACCGAGGCGTTCGTTCAGCGCTGTCACCAGCATAAGCGAGTTCTCGACGCCCTTGGCGATATTGTCGATGCGCGGCTCGATGCCGACAACGCAGTTGTCGGTGAACGAGATCGCGGCGTCAGCCAGCAGGCGGACGGATTGCAGGAAATTGTACGCCATCATCGGGTTGAAGACGTTGAGTTCGAAATGGCCTTGCGATCCGGCAAACGCTATCGCGGCGTTGTTGCCCATGATGTGTGCGCACACTTGCGTCAGCGCTTCGCACTGGGTCGGGTTCACCTTGCCCGGCATGATCGACGAGCCAGGCTCGTTCTCCGGCAGCGCCAGCTCGCCAAGGCCCGCGCGGGGGCCCGACCCGAGGAAGCGGATGTCGTTCGCGATCTTGAAGCAGGATGCGGCCACCGTCGTAATCGCGCCATGGCTCATCACCATCGCGTCGTGCGCCGCCAGTGCTTCGAACTTGTTCGGCGCCGTCTTGAATGCGAGGCCGGTAATCTCTGCGATCTTTGCCGCCACCAGCTTGTCGAAGCCCTTGGGCGCGTTGAGGCCGGTGCCGACGGCGGTGCCGCCCTGTGCCAGTTCCATCAGCGAGGGCAGCGTCGACTTGATGCGCGCAATGCCATTCTCGATCTGCTTCGCATAGCCGGAGAATTCCTGGCCGAGCGTCAGCGGGGTCGCATCCTGCGTGTGCGTGCGGCCGATCTTGATGATCTTCTTCCAGTCGACCGACTTCTGCTTCAGCGCTGCGTGCAGGTGCTCGAGGGCAGGGAGCAGGTCGGTCGAGATCTGCTCGGCGCAGGCGATGTGCATCGCGGTCGGGAACGTATCGTTCGACGACTGGCTCATGTTCACGTGGTCGTTCGGGTGAACCGGCTTCTTCGAGCCCATCACGCCGCCCATCATTTCGATGGCGCGGTTCGAGATCACCTCGTTGGCGTTCATGTTCGACTGCGTGCCCGAACCCGTCTGCCACACGACCAGCGGGAAATGATCGTTCAGCTTGCCGTCGATCACTTCCTGCGCCGCTGCGACGATGTTCTTGGCCAGCTTCGGCTCCAGCTTGCCCAGCTCAAGGTTTGCTTCCGCCGCCGCACGCTTCACGATGCCCAGCGCCCGCACGATCGGGGCAGGTTGTTTTTCCCAACCGATCTTGAAGTTGCCGAGCGAGCGTTGCGCCTGCGCGCCCCAATACCGGTCTGCCGCCACTTCGATCGGGCCAAAGGTATCGGTTTCGGTGCGGTTTTTTCCGGCCATTGGTACAGCTCCCAGCCTTGGCAAAGCGTCGAAAATCTGCGCTGCCACTAGACCCAAGCGCCGCCGGGATCAATGTGGTCTCGCGCGCAATACGGGCAGAATGACTTGAACGCCGATAACAGCACCGCAGAACCCGCCTGGACCCGCCACAACAAGGTCCGCGCCCGGCTTGAAAAGGACGGCACGCTGGAGGTGCAGGTCGAGGGCCTCACCACGCAGGCGAAATACTACAAGCCGTTGCTCAAGGACTTCTTCCGGCTGCACTTCCCCGTCCGCCCGCGTTGGGGCGACTGGTCTGCGCATATCGCAATGGAATACACCGGCGACCCGCCGCACATGGATCTCGACAATCTCGCCAAGGCATTGCTCGACAGCGCCGTTGGCTCCGCCTTCCATGACGACAGCCAGATCGCCCGCCTGCTGGTCGAGCGCCGCCCGGCCGAGCGCGAAGGCATCTGGATGCGTCTTTCGCCGATGTAGGCGACGTTCAGGCCTCGGAATCTGATTTGGCGAGGACTTGTTCGCGACACGCAGACTGCGTAAACCGGAATCGCGCCCGCCGACGAAATCGGCGCGCCCAGTTCCGGGAGAATGCCTTTGCTCACCCTTCTCGCCTTGGACCGCTTCAGCGGCCAGCGCGGACGCGTGTGATCACGCCCGGACGCTGACCGCTCGCGAAGCGTGACCGTAAGCCACTTGCGTCACCTTTTATCTCTTCGAGAGCATCATGATCCTGGAAACAACCAAAGACGACTACGCGCGCCTGATCCTCGGCCAGGCGCCAAGAAACCTCCGCCTGCCAGACACGCCAATCGCGCCGACCGTCATTCTTGAAATGCTGGCCGGTGTCGCCGGCAATGTCTGGGCAGTCTTCTCGCCCGCCTCGTGGCTGATGGTGGAGAACGACGAAGTGGTCGGGCTCTGCTCGATCACGCGCCCGCCGGAAAACGGCGTCATCGATATCGGCTATGGCGTCGCTGCCAGTCGCCAGGGCCGCGGCAGCGCAGGCCGTGCGATCGGCGAAATCGTCGCGTGGGCGAAAAACCAAGCCGGCGTAACGGCGATCACAGCGGATACGTCCCCTACCAACATCGGATCACAACGCGTGCTGGAGCGGAACGGCTTCATCCGCGACGGCGAACGCATCGACAAGGAAGACGGCCCGCTGATCTGCTGGCGCTGTCCGACCGCGTGATGCGCTAATCTGGAAGGGCGCGGCGGCAATCACTGCCGCGCCCAAACCAACGATGAAGCGCGCTATGCAGTTCAGGCGTCACCCTTGAGGCGCTGTTCGAGGCCCAGGCGACATGACCATCCGGGCGCACCAGCAAGGCTTCAGGCCCACAAATCTCTTGAAACCCTCGCCCGGTGACCTCAACGCGCAGCCGGCCCGCATACTTGCCCAGCAAGTCGCGCAGCTCCCGCCCCGGCTTCGGTCCAAGCCATAGCCCGCGCCCATCACGGAGCAGTTCAACAATTCGCCGCGCACCCGCAGACGTCTTCAGCGTGTCTTCCGGGGCAAATGAACCAACCAGCGGATGCTCGGCATCTCCGGCATTCACATACCGCGTATCCAGCTGCCCAAGTCTCGACAGCAGGCGCTTGATCACCTCGGGCGCGCTGATCAGACTGCTCATCACTTCGCGAATGGCCATTCCTGTTTCTGTCTTCTCGCCCACCACGCCTTGCGCGCGTGTATGCACCAGAACGCCCCGGGCAACTGGCCGCCGCTCCGCCTCATAGGTGTCCAGAAGCGCTTCATCAGCCTCCCCGCGAACAACTGCCCCCAGCTTGAAGCCAAGGTTCAACGCATCGCCAAAACCGGTGAGCAAGCCCGGGCCGCCTGCCGGCAGGTGAATATGCGCCGCATCGCCGGCAAGAAAAACGCGTCCCTGGCGATACGCTTCAGCCATGCCGCTGGCATTGGTGAAACGCGACAACCAGCGCGCCTCCATCAGCGGGATATCGATGCCATAGGCGCGCCGGCCGCTGTCGCGCAACTCGTCCAGCGTCATCGGTGTGGTCCGGTCGAACCCTTCGGTCAGTGGCTCGTTGGTGATCATCCGCATATAGCCGTCGCCAAGTGGAACGAGAAAGCGCGGCGCTACTTCTCCCTCCGCAAGTTTGACATCCCCTAGTCGAAGCAGAGCTGTTGGCTTTGTGGTTGGGAAGGGGATGCCCACCAGATTGCGAATGGTGCTATGCGCGCCATCGCAGGCGACGACATAGCGAGCGCTCAGCTCCTCCCCTGAGAGCGCACGAAGCGTCACCTGATCCGACGTCTGCGAAAGCCCTGTCACCTCGACGCCTGTGCGAACTTGCACACCAAGCGATAGCGCATGCTCAAGCAGGATGGCTTCAGTTGTGGCTTGTGGAACAAACACGCCTTTCGGCTGAAGGTCCGTCTTCGAGATATCCAGCGGCAGCATGCTGAAGTGCAGCAGCGAGGCAGGGGAGAACGGCAGTGCGGGGGACCGCTCACGAAATTGTCCCAGCAATCCGCGCATGTCCAGATAGTCTTGTGCGCGACCGACAAGCGCCAGCGCTTTCGACAAGCCGGTCGGTGCATTGAGGCGCTCGACGATGGTGACGGAAACCGAAGCCAGCCTCAGTTCTGCTCCAAGCAGCAGACCAACAGGTCCGGCCCCGACAATGATGACGTCGGCGGTCACGGCGCAGCGCCGCGGAGAACGAGTTCGAGAACGTCAGCGACAAGCCGGTCGCGTCGTTTTTCATTGTCCCGCATGACCTCGAAGCGGCCAGACAACAAATATCCCGCGGTCATCGCACCCAGCGCTGCGAGATAGACGCTCTCGAAACGGACATCGCTACGAAACGCGCCTTCTTTCTGGGCTCGCTTGAAGAGGGTGGTGAGAGACTTCGGAACCTCGCTAAATGTCACCGCGGGCATGTTTCGCCAGCCGCCTAGAGCTTCGTGCAGCATCAAGGAAAGAAAGTATGGGCGCTCGATCAGCCCGCGCATGACCCGCGTCATCGCGAGACCGAAAGCCTCGCGCGGCTGTCCCGTTACATCTGCTGCGGAGACATAGCTTCCGACAGAGGCCTGCTGGTCTGCGAGTACGGCTTCATAGAGACCCTGCTTGCTGCCGAAGTGATGATAGACCATCCGCTCGTTGATCCCGGCGCGTTTCACAATGGCTTGCATGCGCGCGCCATCCAGCCCGCTCAACGCAAACTCCTCCGCCGCAGCGTCAAGCAGAATGCGTCGTGTATCTCGATTTGCAGCCATGCAGTAAATATTTACTGCATATTGGATGGAGTCAATGTCGTTCTGCCAGAGGCTGATTGATCTGGTTGCTGAACGAGCGGCGACGAACCCGCCTCAACCGCCCTTGCGCACGCCGCGCAGGAATATTTGCACGGCGCGGCGCGCGCGTGTCTCGATCAGATGCGGAGGCATCGTCGCATTGCTCACGACCATCAGCTTGAAGCCCGAGTCCTGCATCACCATCCCGAACAGCATGGCCGCGGCGTCGTCCGGGTCTTCGATCTGGAACTTGGCGCGCACGACGGATGAGCCGAGCCAGTTGGCCAGCTTCTCGCGCGGGAAGCCCTTCGGCTTCGACGCATTCATCAGTTCAGGGTAGCGGCGCACTTCCGAAATGATCAGACGCGCCAGCGCCATTGAGCGCGGGCTGGTGAAGTGCGTCACCATGCGAACCAGTATGCCGTAAAGTTCGACCTCAACCTCCTCGCTGGATTTGGGCGGAGGAAAGTCCCCAAGGTCCGCAACGTTTTCGAGCAGCAGAGCGCCGAGCAGCTCAACTTGGCTTTTGAATTCCCGGTAGATTGTCTTCTTGGACATGCCGGCCTGCTGGGCCACGGCGTCCATCGTTGCGTGCTCAGGCATGCCATCCAGGAAGATTTTTCGGGCCGCAGCCAGAATTCGCTCGCGTGGCGAAATGCTGTTCCCGGGTTCTGAGACGGCCTGCATCGGTGCTCCAGATGGGCAAAACGTGATCGACTTAACGCGATCCCTACCTTTGCAGCGTATAACAGAATGAGATAGGGAAACGCTATAGTTTCCGAGTTGGGTGTGATGGACCTCCCTAACAATACCCCGGCCGGCGGCGAAGCTGTGCCTGCTGTTTCAGCGGGCGACGGTGGATTTACGCCCGAACGTTCGGCCGCGGCCCCTGCCGCCGCCGACAATACGGGCGTTTTTTCTAAGAAAAACGAGCTAAAAGTCGAAAAATCCGATAGATCAGGTAGCATCTGGCTGTCGTCATTCGTCTTCAAGAAGAAGCCGCAGGCCGCTTCAGACGGCCCGTCAAAACACAAAGATCTCCAGATTTTCTCCCCGGACGCGCAAGGACAGAAACAGATGGTTAAGCGCAAGAACCTGACTTCAGTCGCCCTGGTGACCGGCGCAGGCTTCATGATGCTCGCCCTGCATTCGTGCGGGCAGAAGCCGGCCCCGGCCGAAGAAACGGCTGGCGCCAAGCCCGCCGCCGCCGGCGACTCCCAGGCGATGCGCGTCACGCGCGTCGAAATGCGCGACCTCGCGGACGAGTTTGTCGCCTCGGGCCGCCTCGTCGTGCGCGAAGAAGCTGCCGTCGGCTCCGAACTTCCCGGCTATCGCGTCGCCGCCGTCTATGTCGACGAAGGTGACTGGGTGAAGCAGGGTCAGGCGATGGCCAAGCTCGACGACGCGCTGCTGCAGGCGCAGATCGCGCAGGCCGAAGCCACGCTCGCCACACAGCAAGCCTCGCTCGACTTCAAGAAAAGCCAGCTCGCCCGCGCTGAATCGCTGGAGCAGGAAGGCGCCTTCTCAAAGGAGCTTCTTGAACAGCGCCGCATGGAAACCGCTGGCGCACAAGCCTCGCTCGCCGCCTCGCAGGCGCAGGTCAATGAAATGAAAGTGCGCCAGTCGCGCATGACGCTCCGCGCGCCTGTCGCCGGCATGGTGCTCCAGCGCGCCATCCGCCCCGGCGACATCTCCGGCGGTGCGACCACGCCTTACTTCCGCATCTCGCGCGATGGCCTGATCGAACTCGACGCCGAAATGCCCGACGCGAAGCTCGCGCTCCTGAAAGAGGGCAGCCCCGCCACCGTCACGCTCAGCACGGGCGAGGCGATCGAGGGCAAGGTGCGCTTCGTCTCCCCGCGCGTCGACCAGAACACCAGCCTTGGCCGCGCCCGCATCCAGCTGCCGTTCGACAAGGCCCTGCGTCCCGGTTCTTTCGCCGAAGCCCGCTTCGGCTCCTCGTCCAATGGCGCACTGTCCGTTCCGGCCAGCGCCATCCGCTACGAAGCGGGCGGTCCGTCGGTCATGCTCGTTGGCGACGACAACAAGGTGAAGCAGACGCCGGTGAAGCTCGGTGAACGCACGGGCGATTATGTTCAGCTCGTGCAGGGCCCGCCCGCCGGCGCCCGCGTGCTTGCTGTCGGTTCGTCGTTCACGCTTGATGGCGATGTCATCCAGCCCGTCGAAGATGGTGTCGCCCAGGCGACGCCCGCCGCTCCCGGTTCCAAATAGCGCCTAGCGCGAGGGCTTCACGATGAACCTCCCGATTTCAAGCTGGGCGATCCGCAACCCGATCCCCGTAATCGTGGCTTTCACCCTTCTTATGGTGGCGGGCCTCTATTCGTATTCGCGACTGCCGATCAAGCAGTTCCCGAACATCGCCTTCCCGATGGTCGTCGCGACCGTCATCCAGGAAGGCGCCGCGCCGACCGAACTCGAAAACCAGGTCACACGCATCGTCGAGAACTCGATCGCCAGTCTGCCGAACATCGAGCTTCTGCAGTCCAGCGTCACGCTCGGCGTGTCGACCACGATCATCCAGTTCCAGATCGGCACCGACCTCCAGAAGGCGAAGGACGACGTCGAGCAGCGCGTCAACCAGGTCCGCAACCAGCTCCCGACATCGATCCAGCCGCCGCTGGTCAACTCGCTGGACTTCACCGGCGGCTCGCTGATGACATTCGCCGTCTCGCATCCCTCGATGACCGAGACCGAGCTTTCATGGTTCATCGACGACACGATCGCGCGCGATCTTCAGTCCGTGCGCGGCGTCGGTCAGGTCAGCCGTGTCGGCGGCGTCAACCGCGAGATCAACATCACGCTCGACCCCGTGCGCATGGGCGCGATCGGCGTCACGGCGGCTGACATCAACAACGCGCTGCAGCGTTCCTACCGCAACTATGGCGGCGGCATGACGCAGGTCGGCGGTTCGGAAATCACCACCCGCGTGATCGGCGAAACCGCAACCGTCGCTGAACTCGGCAACCTGTCCGTGCCGTTGCGCGGCGGCCAGAGCTATGTGCGTCTTTCCGACGTCGCTGACGTCGGTGACGGTTCGGCCGAAATCCGCGCCTTCGCGCGCCTCAACGGCCGCCCGGTCGTCGGCTTCGACATCATCAAGGTCGACACCGCCTCCGAGGTGGACGTCGAGAACGGCTCCTACGCCGCAATCGAACGCCTCGAGAAAGCCAATCCGGGCCTGAAGATCACGAAGATCTTCTCGATCACAGACGACACCAAGGCAAACTTCCACGCGACGCAGGACGTGCTGATCGAAGGCATGCTGCTCGCAGCCCTCGTTGTGTTCCTCTTCCTGCGCGACTGGCGCGCGACGGTCATCGCCGCGCTCGCCATGCCGCTGTCGCTGATCCCCACCTTCTGGGTCATCTCGTGGTTCGGCTTCTCGCTGAACGTTGTCACGCTGCTCGCCCTCACGCTCGTCATCGGCATCCTCGTCGACGATGCGATCGTGGAGATCGAGAACATCCAGAAGCGAACGCTTGCAGGCTACACGCCCTTCCGCGCCGCCATGGAAGGCGCCGACGCGATCGGTCTCGCCGTTCTGGCCACCACGGCGTCCATCGTCGTGGTGTTCCTGCCGACCTCCTTCATGGGCGGCATGCCCGGCCAGTTCTTCATCGAGTTCGGCATCACCGTCGCCGTGGCCGTCGTCTTCTCCCTATTGGTCGCGCGATTTGTATCGCCATTGATGGCAGCGTACTTCCTGAAGCCCATCAAGCAGCACATCGATGCGCGCAAGCTTCCGGCTTTTTACGAGACCACGCTCGCTTGGGCGCTGAAGCACCGGCTGATCGCCTCCGTGTTCGGCGGCCTCGTCGTGGTCGGCGCCGGCGTTTCCGCCATGATGCTGCCTGCCGGCTTCATCCCGACGGAAGATCCCGGCTACATCATGTTCAACATCTCGTCCCCGCCGGGGTCGACGCGTGAACAGATGGAACGCTCGGCCACACAGCTCAACGAGCTGCTCGAGAAACAGCCCGACACCAAGGACGTGTTCATCTCGATCGGTTCGGGCGGGGCAGGCGGACAGGCCGCGGCTGCCAATGGCGGCGGTGGCGGCGCGGGCCTCACTTCGGGGTCGGCCATCCTCGTGATGGACGATCACCACAAGCTCAGCACCGAAGAGCTGAAACAGGTCATCCGTCCGCAGCTTGGCCAGATCCCGGACATTCGCGTCACGGCGCTGATGAGCGGCGGCGGCCCGACGGGCTCTGACGTCAACATCCTTCTGACCAGCGAAGACGGCGCGGCGCTCGAAAAGGCGCAGCTCGCCCTCCTCAACGAGATGAAAGATCTCGACAAGGTCATCCGCAACCCGCGCCTCTCGCCGGATCCGCCGGGGCCGGAACTGATCATCCGTCCGCGTCAGGCTGAGGCTGCGCGCCTCAACGTGTCGACGGATGCGATCGCTCAGGTCGCGCGTATCGCCACCTCTGGCGATATCGAAGCCAACACGCCGAAATTCTCGGAAGGCGAGCGCCGTCTCTCGATCCGCGTTCGCCTGCCGAATGATGTGCGCCGCGATCTCGCCCAGCTGGGTCAGCTGCGTGTACCGACGCTCGGCGGCGGCTCGACAACGCTCGATGCCGTGGCCGAACTTTCCTACGAGGCCGGTCCGGGCGTGATCTCGCGCATGGGCCGTCAGCGTATGGCGGCTGTGCAGGCAGACTTTGCGCCGGGCGTCACATCCGGCGATGCGACCAACGCTGTCGACGGCACCAAGACGATGAAGGAAATCTTCGCCGCCGAGAAAGCCGGAAACGCCGTCGTCAGCCGCGCCCGCGTCGGCCAGGAGCAGGCGATGAACGAGATGTTCAGCGGCATCATCGTCGCTCTGCTCTCAGGCATCGCGCTGATCTACTCGGTCATGGTGCTGCTGTTCAAATCGGTCTTCAAACCGACCGTCATCATGTTCTCGCTGCCGCTGTCGTTCACCGGCGCCTTCGTGGCGCTGCTGATCTTCGGCAAGGCGATCGACATGCCGGTGATGATCGGCCTCGTGCTGCTGCTCGGCATCGCGGCCAAGAACGCCATCCTGCTCGTGGAGTTCGCCATCGAGTCGCAACAGCGCGGGAACAACGTCTATGACGCCTTGTTCGATGCCTGCCGCGAGCGTGCGCGCCCCATCGTGATGACCACGGTCGCCATGTCGGCGGGCATGCTGCCGACGGCGCTGGGCCTCGGCGAAGGCGCGGGCTTCCGCACCTCGATGGCCATCGCGGTCATCGGCGGCCTGTTCTCCTCGACAGTCCTGTCGCTGGTGCTGGTGCCGGTGCTCTACTCGCTGGTCAGCAGCGTCGAGCGCCGCGTCGGTCCCTTGGCCAGCCGTCTCACGACCAAGCCCAC
>Ga0208460_10000755_pt1 | contig 21291 bp, 19 predicted proteins | sample AD_STIC10_MetaG_FD_184436 | JGI IMG/M metagenome (GOLD analysis project Ga0208460, IMG submission 184436) | Active sludge microbial communities of municipal wastewater-treating anaerobic digesters from USA - AD_STIC10_MetaG (SPAdes) (version 2) | ecosystem: Engineered > Bioreactor > Anaerobic >... | reverse complement strand
TGAGACAGGTTTGTGTAGCACCACATCTCAGTAGCGCAAATATATGGGCCATAAATGGCGCTATACATTACCCACAACACCCATTTTTTAGTGGATTACACATTGGTGAACAGTACACTAATGAAACACCTGGTTTCAATAGGCCTACTTACAACCAAAACGGAACAATTGTTTCGGTTGATACTTCAGATAATTTTGCCAGTATCTTTTGGCGAAATCCAGATGGTAGTTTTGGTGGCCAAGATATTCTTATTACCGAAAATCGGGCTATGAAATGGACACTGGAAACAGGAATTGAACCCGTAGAAATTCAACTCGAAAGAACAGAGATTCAGTTTCAATTACCGGCTGGTGCAGAGATATTATCTATATCATCAAAGCATTTAGATTATTCTTCTACTGCCAACGATGATCAAGTCGTTCCTCTCGCAACACCAGTTCTGAAATATGCCTATCCCAACCCATTCAACGCCACAACTTCCATTTCCTACAACCTGCCAAAAAGCAGCCCTGTACAAATTGAAGTCTACAACGTAAAAGGACAGCTTGTAAAAACCCTGGAAAACAGTCAAAAGACTGCCGGGGACTACAGCGTCATCTGGGACGGCAAAGATCAAAATGATCAAAGCGTCTCAGCTGGCATGTATTTCTACAAGATGAAATCTGGTATGTTTTCCAGCACCAAAAAAATGATCCTAATGAAATAATACATCTGCCAAAATCCGCTTAACTTACTCACAACTATAAGAAAAGCGAATTAGGCGATTCCCCCAGGAGAGCCCCCTTTGTTGTTTTGCACAAAAGCAGAATAACATTGAGGGGTTCTTTTTTATCTCCACCTGCGAGGTCGCCCACCTGCGAGGTTGAAAAATTGACAAAAATATGAATTAGTAGAATAATTAATCTATCAAACAAAGGAGGATCACATGAAAAGAATCCTAATAGCTCTAGCACTTGTCTTGATCGCTTCTTTTCTGTGTGGTCAAGGCATTCAATTCAAGGTCTATCCGGATTCATATTCAGGAACACTTTCTCTTAAAGAGAGCACAATTGTCAACCTTTCAATATACAACATGAAGGGTCAGCTGATTGTGACTCTAATAAATGAGTACAAAAATCCTGGATATCATTATTTTACATGGAACGGAAAGGACAAAACCGGTAGGTTTGTTACAAATGGTATTTACTTTTATAAAATGACTACGGGCAAATTTAGTGCCACTAAAAAAATCATTTTATTGAAATAATTATCAATCATGTCCTACGAAACACATTAGCCCCTTATTGCAACCAGCTTCAAGGGGTTTTTCTTTACTTTTTATGTTATAAAATATAAAATTGTATTATGAAATCAAGAGATATTAGAAAAAAATATATTGAATTTTTCAAAGAAAAGAAACACGTGGAATTACCAAGTGCTTCTTTGATTCCGGAAAACGATTCAACAACTTTATTTAATACTGCTGGCATGCAACCACTTATTCCATTTCTTATGGGCGAACCTCATCCAGCAAATAGTTCAATTGTAAATTGTCAAAAATGCGTTAGAACTGGAGACATTGAAGATGTTGGTGATAATAGTCACCTAACTTTTTTTGAGATGCTTGGAAACTGGCCACTTGGAAATTATGGAAAAAAAGAAGCAATTGAATATAGTTTTGAATTTTTAACAAGTAAAAAATGGCTTGGAATTAATCCTGAAAAAATATATGTAACAGTTTTTGAGGGTGATGAAAATATTGAAAAAGATATTGAATCAATTAATATCTGGCAAAAATGTTTTGAAACTGTAGGAATTCATGCACCAGAAAACCAGAGAATATTTCCACTTCCTAAATCTGATAATTTTTGGGGGCCAGTTGGCGCAAGTGGACCATGTGGGTCTGACACAGAAATGTTTATTGATACAGGAAAGAAAAAATGTTCTTCAGATTGTAAACCAGGTTGCCATTGTGGAAAATACATAGAAATATGGAATGATGTTTTCATGTATTTTTACAAAAATTTAGATGGAACTTATAAAAAATTAGAAAAGCCACAAATTGATACTGGCTTTGGCTTAGAGAGGGCAACAGCAATTCTAAATAATTTAGATAATGTTTATGATACAGATTTATTTATTCCAATTGTAGAGGAAATTAAAAAATTATCTAGCATTGAAAACCCAAATCAAGAACAATTAAAATCAATTAGAATTATTTCTGATCACATTAGAAGTGCAATATTTATAATGGGTGATGATTTAGGAATTTGCCCATCAAATGTAAATCAGGGTTATGTTGTAAGAAGATTAATTAGAACTGCAATTAGACACGGAAAATTACTTGGAATAAAAGATGTTTTTACTTTCAAAATAGCAGAAGTCGTAATAGAACTTATGAGCGATTTCTATCCTGAATTAAAAAAGAATAAAGATTTTATTATAAATCAATTAGTTGAAGAAGAAGAAAAATTTATAAAAACACTAGAAAATGGATTAAAAGAATTTAATAAATTAGAAAAAATTTCAGGAACTGATGCTTTTAAACTTTATTCTACTTATGGATTTCCGCTTGAGATGACAATTGATCTTATAAAAGAAAAAGGATTAACTTTTGATATAAATGAATTTTATGAAGAATTTGAAAAGCACAAAGAATTATCTCGTACTGCTTCTTGTGGAATGTTTAAAGGTGGACTAGCAGATCATAGTGAAATAGTGACAAAATACCACACAGCAACTCATTTATTACATCAAGCGCTTCGTGAAACACTTGGAACTCATGTAGAACAACGTGGTTCAAATCTAACCGCAGAAAGAATGCGTTTTGATTTTTCTCATCCTGACAAGTTAACTACAGATCAATTAAAATTTGTAGAAGATTTAGTTAATGAAAAAATAAAAGAATCATTGCCAATTTTATGCGAGTTAAAACCAATTGAAGAAGCAAAAAAATGTGGAGCAATAGGACTTTTTGGAAATAAATACGGAGACAAGGTAAATGTTTACGCAATAGGTGATTTTAGTAAAGAAATCTGTGGTGGTCCTCATGTTGAAAATACAAAGGAACTGGGGCATTTTAAAATTATAAAAGAAGAATCTGTCTCAGCGGGAGTTAGAAGAATTAAGGCGGTGTTGGAATAATAAAAATTTTATATATAATTAAAAAAATTAAAAACAAAAATCTATGAATAAAAAAATTGCGCTTGTGCTTTTTACATTGTTATTGTCTTCTATAACTATTACATTTTGTACAAAAATTGTAAAAGCAACTGAATTGCGCACGGTAACAATGGTACAATCAGATAACTATTTATTTCTAGCAAATCCAGATAGTGGAAAACTTTTGGTTTTCAAAAATTCTGGAAATGACGCTGGTCAATTAGTTCAAACAATAACACTTGGTAATTATCCATCGGATTTATTGATTAACGGAGATAATTTATATGTGGCATTAAGTGGAACAACACTTATTAAAATAATAGATAAAAACACTTTTGAAATAATGGGTGAATTACAGACACCAAAACTGCCATCTAATTTAGCAATTGACAATAATTTGCTTTGGGTAACAGTTGCACGTAATAATGGATCTAATTTTAGTCCATTTGTACTACAATTAAGCTCCGATGGTTTATCAGCAACAAGTGTGTATCAGCCGGAATGGCCCCAAGAATATGATATGGTTGGTAATGAACAAATATTAATTAATCCAAACAATCATAATGCATATATTGCTTGTACTGGTTATAGTCCAGACAATATTAGAAAATATGATATAAGTGATTCAAATAACATTGTTTTTTTAGGTCAAAACGATCATGGGGCATTGGGATCAAATGGACAAGAAATGAATTTTAGCCCAGATTATTCAAAGATTTATTACTCAACGGGTAGTGGCGGAAATTCAATATATGGTTATAGCATTGTAGTTGTAAATCCTCAAACACTGACTAAAATCTCTTCAATGGTAACTGGAGCATACCCGAACTCAAATTCAACATATAATAATCTTCTATATGCCGGCCGAATGGATCCTACCACAGAATCGGATATTTATATTTTTGATGCTAATAATATTTCTATTAAAAATTATAGCTTTCCCTTCATGGAGGAATTAGTTGCAAGAGGTATCTCAGCTGGACCAGGCCTATTTGCCGCTACAAACAAATATCTTTATTTACTAAATCAATCTAACACAACTTATACCCCCATTTATAATTTTCTAACAAATACCATTCCAATAACTTGTACATCTTGGACATACTCAAACTGGTCATCCTGTGTTAATGGAACACAAACAAGAACAATAGTTTCATCATCTCCGTCTGGTTGTGTTGGTGGAAGCCCTGTTTTGACTCAAACCTGTAATTCTACACAAACTTGTACATCTTGGACATACTCAAACTGGTCATCCTGTGTTAATGGAACACAAACAAGAACAATAGTTTCATCATCTCCGTCTGGTTGTGTTGGTGGAAGCCCTGTTTTGACTCAAACCTGTAGTAATGGACAAGATCTAATCGTCAATAATATTACAATTAATTCAGACAATGTTGGTAATCACATAATAGTAACTGTTAAAAATATTGGAAATCAAAATATTGTCATGAATCAATCTGTTATATTAAAATTAACAATTGGTACAAATATTTCTGAAATACAATCCTGCAATACATCTGGCTGGGCACCGTGTGCTGTTGGCAACAACTATAATGCTGGCATTGCCATTAATGCCTATGGAAAATCAACACTCGCGCCCGGAGAAGAATACAGTATTACTTTTGATAATAGAACATATATTTTGGAAAAATTAGAATTTGATAATAATACCAGTTATTTAATTAGAGCAATGGTGGACTGGACGGATATGATTGACGAATCAAATGAAAATAATAATACCCTAACAAAATCATATTCTAAAAATTCAACTAGTTTAATTTATAATATTAAAGTAATTACAAGAGAAAATTATACAAAAATAACATGGAATTCAACCGAAGACGATAAAACATATTTAACATACGAAAATCCAGACAATGATTCTAATATAGTTTCAACAAAAGATGACTATACAAAAAATCATGAAGTAATGTTATATAATTTAAAACCAAATACAACATATCACTTTAAAATACGTTCAAAATCAGGTACTGATAATAGTATAGAATCAGAAACTTTTTCATTTACAACTAATACAAATTGGGTAGCCGGCAAGTGGATAAAAACACCTGATTCAACAACTGTATATTTTGTTGATAGTAACAATATAAGACACGCCTACCCAAACAATGCCGTATGGAGAGCATATTTTGGAGACGACTTTTCATTCGTACAAACAGTAACAAATGATGAATTGACAAAGTACTCTCTTGGAAAAAATGTTCCCTATGAACGAGATATGTTAATAAAAATACCCAGTGTACCAAAAGTATATAAAGTTTCCGAAAATGGAGTAATACAATGGATAAAAACAGAAAGTACTGCAAAGAGATTATTTGGTAATAACTGGGCTCAATTAGTTCATGATTTAGATGAATCATTTTTTGGTGATTATACGGGGGGGACAAATATAGAATAATTTTATAAAAAATAAAATAAAAATGAAATCCATTAGATAACTAAAATTATCTAACAGTTTCAATTTAATAAAAATAACAAAAAATTATGAAAAATAATTTTCAAACAATTATATCTAATGAATTAAAAAAATTAATTGTTTTTGTATTGATTTTTGGCACAGTTTGTTTTGGTTTATTAAGTTCTTTAAAAACAAAAGCTGATACTGATTTTATTGGTGATGGAACATATAATTTTACTTGCGGACAGAGAATTCAATTAAATAATGGGGTTATTCTTGAAACACAATGTAGCTCACCATATGGAATAAATCATGTTTACTTTAATGCCTATGATAGTAATTTAAATAGTCTGGATCAGGTTGGAGGATTTGATCAAGAAAATTTACCCAGAACTAATTCTTACACACTTGGTAGTTATAGTTTTAGAATTACCATAAATAGTATAAGTGTAAATCAAAGTGTTTTTAATATTTCAGGAATTTTTTTAAGTACAAAAACATATTGTACTTCTTGGACTTATTCTGATTGGGGAGGTTGTGTAAACAACCAGACAACCAGAACAATTTCGACATCAAGTCCTGCTGGTTGTACCGGTGGAAATCCAATACTTTATAAACCCTGTCCTGATGCTAATAATGCTTTATATATTGGAGATGCAACATATAGTCTTGCACAAGGTGATAGAATAAAACTTAATAATGGAATAACAGTTGAACCAATTTATTCTACCGTTGGTTCTGGAGATAATATTGTATATTATATTGCATTTAAAGTTTATGATAGTAATTCAAATTATTTAGGAACATCTGATAATATTAGAGCTGGCATTACTCAAAGATTAGTGGTTGCTAATTATATATTTCAAGCTTATATTACTAGTGTTGGAAAACAAGAAGATAATATTTGGCGTTCTACGATATCCCTTTCAAGTATAAATAATTTATATACGGGGGATGGAACATATACTTTTACAGAAGGACAAAAAGTAAAATTAAATAATGGTGCAATTATTCAACCCGTCTATTCAGTAACTGGTTCTGGAAACTATGAATTTCAAAATATAAATTTTAAAGTTTCTGATAGTTATTCTAATTATCTTGGAACAACTAATATAACAAGAGTCGGATGGACTGAACAATACTGGAGTGTTGGTGGTTATATGTTTCAAAGTTCCATAAGTAATCTTGGAGCATTGTTGGGTAATTGGTCTGGAACAATAACACTAACAAGCTTAACTCAATTACCAACCTGCACATCCTGGACATACTCAAACTGGTCGACATGTACAAATAATCAACAAACTAGAACTATTCTATCGTCATCTCCAATTAATTGTATTGGCGGTAATCCCACCTTAACTCAATCATGTAATACAAACTCAAATGCTATTTCAAATGTTCAAATTACCACAACTCAAAATTCTGCAACAATTACATGGGATTCTGTTAATTCATATAAGTCGTATATTTTATGGGGAATGAAAAACACAGATAATGATATTAATACAGTTGTCCAGGATTTAGCTTACACAACAAGCCACGCATTAACAATTAATAATTTAGCACCAAATACAACATATTATTTTAAAATAGATTATGGTGCTATTTATAATGGAAAAACAGAATCTCAAATATATCAATTTACTACTTTAAATACATCAAATAATCCAATTTCTAATGTTAATGTAATTACAACTCATAATTCCGCAAAAATTACCTGGAACTCAAGCGAACCCAGTAAATCTTATATTCTCTGGGGAACAAACAATACAGATAATGATATTGGTAGGGTTGTACAAAATTTAGCACAAACAACAATACATGAATTGATTATTAATAATTTAGCACCAAATACAACATATTATTTTAAAATAGATTATGGTGCTATTTATAATGGAAAAACAGAATCTCCAATTCTTTTATTTACAACAAGAAAACAAATAACAAATCCTGATAAGGCGCTATCAAATAAATTAAGGGGTAAATTGCTGCTAGATGTCGAAGATAAAGGAAGGATATGGTATATAAATCCTGGGGATTCTCAAAAATATGAAATTACTTTTGGTAATGCAATGTCGCTGTTTAAAAGATTTTCTCTTGGAATATCAAACAAAAATTTATCAGAAATATCAGAAATTAAATCAACGATACTCGGGAATAAATTAAAGGGCAAACTGTTGTTGCAGGTAGAGGATAGGGGAAGGATCTGGTATATAGACCAAAGTGGTCTAAAACATGAGGTAACATGGACAAATTTAATGGATTTGTTTAGACGACTTTCTCTTGGAATAGATAAAAATAATTTAGATAAAATTCAAAACGGAAATATAGAGTAATTCCAAAATTAATTAATTAAAAACTTTATAACTTTTTCAGCCAAAGGCTAATCCGCCCTGACGGAAACTTTATAACTTTATAACCAAAACCTATGTCTACAATTAAACCATTTAAAGCATTAAGACCAAAACCAGAACTAGCAAAAGATGTTGCATCAGTTCCATATGATGTAATAAATTCAGAAGAAGCTCGTGTATTAGCACAAGGAAATCCAATTAGCTTTTTACATGTTACAAAAGCAGAAATTGATTTAGAAGAGGGAATTGATACGCACGAAGAAATTGTTTATCAAAAAGGAAAAGAAAATTTAGAAAAAATGATTAAAGACGGAATTTTTTTCCAAGATGAGAAACCATGTTTATATATTTACAAACTTGTAATGGGTGGGGTTTGTGAAATAGGAATTGTAGCAGGAGCAAGTGTAGAAGAATATGAAAACAATATTATAAAAAAACACGAAAAAACAAGAGTTGATAAGGAGGAAGACAGAATAAAACACATTGAAACTTGCAATGCTCAAACAGAACCAGTTTTTCTAACATATAGATCAAACGAAAATTTAAATAAAATCGTAGATGATTTTATGAAAAACAATTCTACGATTTATGATTTTACAGCTGATGATGGAATCTCTCACACATTCTGGAAAATTGATGACGATAATTTAATAAAACAAATTGTAGATATTTTTTCTGGAATTGACTATTTATACATTGCAGATGGTCATCACAGAAGCGCTGCTGGTGCAATTTTAGGAAAAAGAAAAAGAGAGAAAAATCCAAATCACACAGGAAACGAAGAATATAATTTTATAATGTCAGTAATTTTTCCACACAATCAATTATACATAATGGATTACAACAGAATCGTAAAAGATCTAAATGGTTTATCAAAAGATGAATTTTTAGCAAAAGTTAAAGAAAAATTTGATGTAGAGGAATATTCTAGTGATTCTTCCTATAAACCAAACGAACCACACACATTTGGTATGTATTTGGACAATATGTGGTACAAAATTAGCGCAAAATCAGGCACTTATGACCCAAATGACGTTATAAAATCACTTGACGTATCAATTTTACAAGATAACCTATTGTATCCAATTTTAGGAATAGAAGATCCAAGAAAAGACAAAAGAATTGACTTTGTAGGTGGAATTAGAGGTCTAGATGAGCTAAAAAATAGAGTAGATAATGGTGAAGCAGTGGCTTTTTCAATGTTTGCAACTTCAATTGAAGAACTTATGAATATTGCCGATGCTGGCGAAATAATGCCTCCAAAATCAACCTGGTTTGAACCAAAATTACGCTCAGCATTATTTATTCATTTATTAGATTAGATTATCAAAATCCCTAGATCCTAGGCCCTAAGCCCCAAATCCCAGTAAGATATTGACAAATTTTTCAAAAAAGCTATAATTTATATTAAATAATATAGTATTTTTATTATTTATTTTATTTGACAAATTTAGTAAAATAGAATAAATTAATAGAGCTCAACCTAAGAGCTAAAAATAGGAATTTAACGCATAATGAAAAACAAAGAAAAAAACACAAGTAAAGATTTTATTGAGGTAGATGGTGTTGTTTTAGAAGCATTACCAGCAACTCAATTCAAGGTTCAGCTTGATAATGGACACGAAATACTGGCATATTTATCAGGCAAAATGCGCATGTTTAAAATTAGACTTCTTCCTGGAGACAAAGTAAAAATAGAAATGACTCCATATGATTTAAATCACGGAAGAATAACTTATAGGTATTAAGTTTGAAGCGTGAAAATATAAAATAGATTTATACTTCAGTCTTAATACTTAGTATAATTGAGTATTATAAAATAAAGATAACCAATTATCCAATTTATTTAATTAACACAAAAATTAATTTATATGAAAGTAAGACCATCAGTAAAAAAAATGTGTAGAGATTGTAAGGTGATTAGAAGAAATGGCCGACTTAGATGTATTTGTAAAAATCCAAAACACAAACAAAGACAGGGCTAAATAATTAATCAATTATTCAATTAAACTATTAATCAATTATAATTATGGCTAGAATAGCGGGAGTAAATATTCCACAAGAAAAAAGAGTAGAAATATCTCTTACTTATATTTATGGAATTGGAAGAAATACAGCAAATAAAATTTTACAAGAAACAAAAATTAATCCAGACACAAGAGTAAAAAATTTATCTGAAGAAGATTTAAATAAACTAAGAGCAATCATAGAAAAAAGATTAAGAGTAGAGGGGGATCTTAGAAGAGAAGTAATGATGAATATAAAAAGATTAAAAGATATAAAAGCATACAGAGGAACAAGACATAGTAAAAATTTACCTGTTCGCGGTCAAAGAACAAAAACAAATTCTCGTACTGTTAGGGGAAATAAACGTGTTTCAGCTGGATCAGGTAGAAAACCATCAGCACAAAAAACTTAACAATAAGCCATTAGCCATTAACCTTCAAAAATCAGTGGCTAATAATTAATATAATAATTCAACTAGCTAATAGCTAAATGCTAACAGCTAACAGCTAAAATAATATGGCAGGAAAAAAAGAAATAAAATCAAAGAAAAAGAAAAAAATTAGCGTAAAAAGAGGAAGAGCATATATAAACGCTACTTATAATAATACAATTATAACTCTTACTGATCATAATGGTAATGTTTTAGCTTGGAGTTCAGCGGGAATTATGGGATTTAAGGGTCCTAAAAAAGCAACTCCATATGCAGCTGAAATAATTGCAAAAGACGCTGTTGCAAAAGCAAAAAATTACGGACTAGAAGATGTTGAAGTATTTGTAAAGGGAGTTGGTGCTGGACGCGATGCATCAATAAGAGGTGTTCATTCTGGTGGATTAAATATTTTATCAATTAAAGACATTACTCCAATACCACACAATGGTTGCCGTCCACCAAGACCAAGAAGAGTATAATTTTAATCAAATAATATATTAAATATGAGAAAAATCAGTTCAAAATGTAAACTATGCAGAAGAGAAGGTGTGAAACTTTTTCTAAAAGGTGAAAGATGTAAAAGTGCTAAATGCGCAATGGTAAAAAAGAACTATAAACCAGGGGTTCATGGTCCTAAAAAAGCAATGACAAAAATGTCAGCATATGGAAAACAGCTTAGAGAAAAACAGAAAGCAAAAAGAGTTTACGGTATGCTTGAAAAACAATTCAAAACACTTTCTAAGAAAGCAATGAAAGATAAAAAAGATTCCGGTAAGAAACTTTTATCATTACTAGAGAAAAGATTTGATAATGTAATTTTCAGATTAAAATTAGCTCCTTCAAGGATTTCTGCAAGACAACTTATTTCACATTCTCAATTTACAATAAATGGTCGAACAGTAAATATTGCTTCATTTACGGTAAAAATTGGGGACAAAATTGCAGTAAAAGATATTAAATCAAAAAGTAAATATTGGGAAAAAATAAAAGAATCTATAAAAAATGAAAAAGATATCCCAACATGGCTTGCTCTTGATAATAAAAATTTAACAGCTCAAATTACAGCAGAGCCAGATGTTGAAGATATTGCTAACTTTATTGATTCATCACTTATCATTGAGTTTTACTCAAGATAAAATTTATAAACTAATATATCCAGTTCGTCTGGAGCAAAAAACAAAATGGAAAAAATTCCTTTACCAAACAAAATTGAATATAAAGAGGTAAAAAAGAATCAAACTCAAATTACAATAGAACCTCTTTTTCCAGGTTATGGAATTACAATTGCAAATCCACTAAGAAGAGTTCTTTTATCATCTCTTACTGGTGCGGCCATAACTAAAATTAAAATTAAAGGAATTAAACATGAATTCTCATCACTTCCTTATTTAAAAGAAGATATTGTTGATTTTATTTTAAACGTCAAAAAAATCAGAATAAAAATGTTTCAAGATGAACCAATTGTTTTAACTTTAAAAACAAAAGGTGAAAAAGAATTAACAGCTGGAGATATTTCAAAAAATGCTCAGGCAGAAGTAGTAAATCCGGAACTTGTTTTAGGACATTTAACAGATAAATCAGCTGAAATTGAAATAGATTTCACCGTTGAACGTGGTAAGGGATATGTAACAGTAGAAGAAAAACCAAATGAAGATTTAGCAGTTGATGAAATAAGTATTGACTCATTATTCACTCCAATTGTCAATGTAAGTTTTAATATAGAAGCGGTTAGAGTAGGAAAAATCACAAACTACGAAAAATTAGTAATGAAAGTAGAAACAGATGGAACTGTTACTCCAAAAGAGGCTTTTTCAAATGCAAGTAAAATATTAATTGATCATTTATCATTACTACACGGAGAAGATTATAATTTAGAATTAGAAGAAGAGGAAAAGGCAGAAGAAATTATAGAAGAAAAACCCGTAAAAGAAAAAAAAGAAAAGAAAGAAAAATCCGTAAAAGAAAAAAAAGAAAAGAAATCTAAAAAATAATTTATTATAAATATGCGTCATCAGAACAAGAACAAAATATTAGACAGAAAAGTCGGACCAAGACGAGCTTTAATAAAAAATTTAGCTGGATCTGTTATAATATTTGAAAAAGTAAAAACAACAACAGCGAAAGCAAAAGTTATTAAACCTTATGTAGAAAAATTAATAACAAAATCAGCTAAAAATGATGTTGCCACAAGAAGATATTTAATGACAAAATTAAATTCAACAAAAGCTGTTAAAAAATTACTTGAAGTAATTGGTCCAAAATTCAAAGAAACAAAAGGTGGCTATTTAAAGCTCATAAAAGCCGATGAAAGACAAGGAGATGGAGCAAAAATGGTATATATAACATTTAGTAAATAAAAATATGAATTCTATAAAAAGAGAAAAACTTACATTAGATGCAACCGACAAAATCATGGGAAGACTTGCTACTAAAATAGCAATGCATCTTATGGGTAAGACAAGTAGCTCATATAAACCAAATATTGATATGGGTGGTTCTGTTGATGTTTTAAATGTCTCAAAAATGAAACTTTCTGGTAAAAAAATAACACAAAAGCTTTATCAAAGACCAACTAAATATATAGGGCACTTAAAAACAACTCAATTAAAGCATCTTTTTCCTGAAAAAGCCGATTGGGTTTTAAAAAAAGCTGTTTATCGAATGCTTCCAAAAAACAAACTTAGAGATCAGATGATAAAAAGGTTACATTTTAAAAATTAATATTTTATTGATTATATGACAAAAAATAATGAACAATATAAATATGGAATAGGTAGAAGAAAAACAGCTACTTGTAGTATTAGATTATATGAGGAAAAGGGTGAAATTACTGTAAATGATAAAACATTGAACGATTATTTTAAAAATAAAAGTTTGGTTGATTTAACACTTGATGCACTTAAAATATTAAATTTGATAGGTAAATATAAAATCACAGCTAAAACAAAAGGTGGTGGATTAAAATCTCAAGCAGAATCAATCAGATTAGCAATTGCCAGATCACTTATAAAAATAGATCCCGAATACAAAAAAACTTTAAAAAGCAAAGGATTTTTAACAAGAGATCCAAGAAGCAAAGAAAGAAAGAAACCAGGACTTAAAAAAGCAAGAAGAGCACCACAGTGGGCAAAACGTTAAAATATTATATACAAAAAACAATCCAATTCTTGGGTTGTTTTTTTAATTCTAGTAATTTATAATTGAATAATAATGATTTTCAATTTACTATTTTTAAATTTCAATTAAATTTTTTTTACTATTTATTAATAAAATACAAAAAAATAAAAACTGGCAGATAAATAATAAATAACCGAATAGTAAATCAATTGAAAATTGCGAAATGGTAAATAATAAATAAATTCATGAAATCACCCGAAAATAAAATTGTAAAAAACACCGGATATTTTACCGGTGCTTTGGTTTTACAAAAAATTATTTCATTTATATATTTTTCCTATCTCGCGACTAAGCTTGGTGCGGAAAACACGGCTTCTTATTTTTTTGCACTATCTTTTTCAACGATTTTTTCTGTTTTTGTTGATTTTGGACTTGCTAGTCTAATAAACAGAGAAATAGCAAAAAATAAAGAATCAGATCAAAAACTTCTTTCAAATGCAATAGGAATTAAATTACTAAGCTCTATCATTGTATTTATTGTAATAATTTTAACATCAAAAATTTTGGGTTATTCACAGTATCTTATAAAAATGATTGTGCTTTCTTCATTTATAATGGTTTTAGATAATTTTACATCTCTATTTTTTTCAATTATAAGAGGAAAACATAATTTAAAATACGAAAGTATTGGCTCTATAGTATTTCAATTAATTGTTTCTTGTTTTGGTTATGTAACATTACAAATTACAAAAGATCCATTTACGCTTCTTTTTGCAATTCTTTGCGCAAGTACAATAAATTTAATTTATTCTTCAATAATTATAAAATTCAAGTATAAATTATCAATAATTCCTAAATTTGATAAAGTTTTTATAAAAATCTTAATCATATCAGCGCTTCCATTTGCAATTTCTGCTATTTTTACAAGAATTTCTGGAAGTATTGATTCAATAATTCTTTCAAAAATGTCAACGCAAATGTCGCTCGGTTATTACGCATTAGCCTATAAAATAACTTTTGCGTTTCAGTTTATTCCAATGGCTTTCTCAGCATCACTTTATCCAGCTTTTACACATTTTTATAATTATGAAAAAGAAAAACTCTATAATATTTTTAATAAAAGCATGAAATATCTGCTCTTAATTAGCATGCCAATTAGTTTTGGAATAATTGCAATTGCTTATCCCATAACAATAAAAATTTATGGGGAAAGTTTTATTGGTTCGGTATTGACACTTCAAATATTAATTTTAAATCTTCCGTTTATATTTTTAACATTCCCAACTGGAGCATTTTTAAATGCTTGTAATTTACAAAAAATACATACAAAAAATATAGGAATCACTATGATTATAAGTATAATTTTAAATCTAATTTTAATTCCAATTTATGCTCAAAATGGAGCAGCAATTGCCTCTGTTTTATCTTCAGCTGTATATTTAATATTAAATATACATAGTTCTATTAAAAAAATAAAGTATAAAAGTAAAGAGCTTATAATAAATTTTTTTAAAATATCTATATCTTGTTTAATTATGTATTTTATTGTTATTTGTATAAATTCTAAAATAAATTTATTATTTTCTATAATATTAGGAATAATTTCTTATACTTTGTCAATATTTTTACTAAAAATTTTACAAAAAAATGATATTCAAATGCTTATAAATATATTTAGAAAAAAACCAGAATCAACACTTCAAGAGATCTCATAATTGAATTCAAAAACTTTGCTATATTCCTAAAAATAGAATATAATTTATTGTATATGCGACTGATTTTAAAAGACAAAATCGGTATATTTTTAGTAGTAATGACGTGTTTGTTTGTTACATGTTTTTTTGTTGAAAAAAACGATGCAAAACAAGAAATTCTTATAGAAACAAAAAATGGGGAAATTAAAAAATCTCAATTAATAAATATAAAAAATTTCGATAAAGTAAAAGAAAAATTATTAAAAAATTCTCAGATAAAATCAATTTCAAAAAATTATTCTTACCATATATCTGCATATCCAAATGATCCTCATTATGGTTTTCAAGATTACATAAAGCAAATTAATGCTGAAAATGCGTGGACCTGGGCAACTGACGCAAGCGGAGTAATAGTTGCTGTTATTGACACTGGAATTGATTATAATCATCCAGACTTAAAAGATAACATTTGGATAAATGGAAAAGAAATTCAAGATGATGGTATTGATAATGATGAAAATGGTTATGTTGATGATTATTATGGTTGGGATTTTGTAAATAATTCTTCTGATAATACCGTAAAACTAAGCATTGGTTTTAGTAAATATGCTGTAAATCATGGAACTGTTGTTGCTGGAATAATTGGAGCTGTTGGTGGAAATAAAGAAGGAATAACTGGAATTTCCTGGAAAACAAAAATAATGTCTCTTAGGGCTCTTGATAGTCAGGGAAATGGAAATACTTACAACGTAGCCCGTGCAATAGATTACGCAATTAAAAACGGGGCAGATATTATAAATTTAAGTTTTGTTGGTAATATTGATGATGAAATATTGAGAAATTCTATAGAAAGAGCTTATAATGCCGGAATTATAGTTGTCGCAGCATCTGGTAATGAAAATGGAGTTGGAGTTGATTTACAAAATGAAGCAAAATATCCGATTTGTTATGACTTAGGAAAAAATACAGTCATAGGCGTTGGTTCTGTAGATAAAAATAATACATTATCTTATTTTTCAAATTATGGAGAAAAATGCATTGATATATTAGCCCCAGGAGAAAATATTTATAGTACCGAGGTTTACCAACCACAACTAAATGCATTTTCTCAAAAATATGGAAATTCTTGGTATGGAACCTCATTTTCAGCTCCTATGGTAACAGGTGCAATAGCACTTATAAAATCTATAGATAAAACATTTACAAACGAAGAAATAATTAAAATCTTAAAAGATAGCTCCAAAGACATATCATTTATAAATTTTAGCCACAGAAAACAAATTGGTTTTGGACTTCTCGATGTAAATCAAGCGCTTCTTGAGGCAAGACGCCACAAAGCGAATAAAGAAATTTCGATAATTACAACTCAAGCTTATTCAAACAATTTAAATATTAAAATATTTAATCAAAAAACAAATATAAATTCTGAAAAAATAATAAAATTAAATGGTTATTCTTATAATAAAATAGAATCCGGCGATGTAAATGGAGACGGAAAACAAGAAATTATTACGCTTTCTTACTCAGGTGGAAACTCTACAATTTCCACATATTCCAGTGATTTTAAATTGTTAAATAATTTTAAAATCAAAACGAGAGGAATTCCATCAATAACCATAGGTGATTTGTATAACACAAAAAGAGAAAAAATAATAATTGGTCACCCAAATCAACCTAAAATTGATATTTATGAATATAATGGAGAATTATTAAATACTTTTTTTGCACATAATAAAAATTTTCAATTTGGTGTTTCTGTTTCCGTTTGTGACTACGACAACGATAAACAACTTGAAATAGTAACTGCTCCTGGAATAGGGGGCGGTCCCCATATAAAAATTTTTGATAAAAATGGGGGACTAAAAAATAATTTCTTCGCGGGTAATAAAAATTTTAGGGGCGGATTAAATATAGACTGTAAAATAGATAATTTTTTAAATGAGGCTCAAATTGTAGTTGCGCCAAAAAGCGATAGCTCTTCTTATATTTTAATTTATAATTCAAGAGGAGAACTTGAAAATAGTTTTATGGCATATGATACAAAATACAAAAAAGAAGTAAACGTAAAAATATATGATGTTGATTCAGATTATAAAAATGAAATAATTACTTCTCCTGCATATGGTGGAACATCACAAATTAGAATTTTTGAAAATAATGGAAAAAAAATAAAAGATTTTTTTGCGTATAATAAAAATCTAACACACGGATCATATTTATCAATATTAAAAAAAGATGAATTTATCAAATAAATATAAAAATTTATTTATACAAATAATGAAATTTGCTATTATTGGAGTTATAAATGCTATTATAGATATGTCAATATATTGGTCACTTACAAGAAAATTATATATTTTTAAAATTATTGCCAATATACTATCTTTTTTAATAGCAAATTTATTTAGTTTTTTTGCAAATAGAAGCATAACATTCAAAAATATTGAAAAGATATCCCTAAAAAAATACATAAAATTTTTATCAATAACCGTAATATCCCTTGTAATATCTTCCTTTTGTTTATTTATAAGTATAAAATTAATAGAATCCCCAGATGCTGATATTTATGGAAAAATTGCAGGAATAGTACTTGGCGCTGTATGGAATTTTATAATGTATAAAAATAATGTTTTTAAAAATACTAAAATTAATAATATAATAAATAATACTTCATCAAATTAATTTGATGGACAAAAAAATATGTTAAATTTATTTAAAAGAAATCAGCAAAAAGATCAACAAAAAAATGTTATTTTTGATAAAAAAAATATACTTGTAGTTGGGGGGGCGGGTTTTATTGGATCAAATTTAATGGAATATTTATTAGAAAAACACAAGGTAATATGTATTGATAATTTTATTACTGGTAAATTTGAAAACATAGAAATACTTACTCAATTTTCTGATTTTGTTTTTTTAAAACACGATATGAGTGAAAAAATCGATCTCGAATCAATGAGGGAGTTGGAAAAATTTAGAATAGAGTTTCAGGGAATTCAAGATATTATTTATCTTGCATGTCCCACCTCCTACAAAGACATTTCTAAATTTTCAATAGAAACAATAGATGCTAATTCTATTGCATTAAAAAATGCTCTTGATTTAGCTGTAAAATACAAATCAAAATTTCTTTTTACTTCTTCATCTGCTGTATATGGTGATGCCGAAGATGTCCTGGGGTCAATTCCAGAATCCTACTATGGAAAAACTGATCATTTAGAACCACGCGCAGCGTACAATGAGGGTAAGAGATTTGCTGAAACAATGGTAAAAACATATTATGAAAAATACGGATTGGATATAAGCATTGCTAGAATATTTTCAACATATGGACCAAAAATGATTCTAGAAGACGGGAGAATGATTCCTGATTTTATAAAAAATGCAACAGAAAATAAAGATATAGTAATACATGGAGATGAAAATTCAGTAAGTTCGTTTTGTTATATAGATGATTTAATTGATGGATTATTAAAACTCATGGATAGTCCCGTATTTGAACCTATCAACCTTGGGAATCCAAATGAATTAAGTATAAAAAATATAGCTGAAAAAATTAAAGAATTAACACGATCAACATCAAAAATAATATTTAAAGATAATTTTCAAAATTTTCAAAGAAAACTAACACCAAACATTGATAAAGCAAAAGAGTTATTGTCTTGGATGCCAATGACGTCAGTAGAAGAAGGTTTAAATAAAACAATAGGTCACTTTGAAAGAGAAAAAGTAAAACTAAGTCCATTTAACAAATAGCGATCAGCTATAAGCCGTCAGCAATTAATTAATAAATCTCAACCCATTAACTTATAAAATTGGGGATTGGGAATAGAAAGTTAAAAAAAATGAAAAACTATTTATTCACATCAGAATCAGTCACCGAAGGACATCCAGATAAGGTTTGTGATCAAATAAGCGACACTATTTTAGATGAAATCTTAAAAAGAGATCCACATAGTCATTGTTGTTGCGAAGTTTTCACAACAACAGGTCTAGTCGTGGTAGGTGGGGAAATTACAACAGATACTTATGTTGATATTCCAAAAATTGTAAGACAAACACTAAAAGAAATTGGTTATACAAATCCTGATTATGGAATTGACTATGAAAGTTGTGCTGTTATAACAGCCATAGATGAACAATCTTCTGATATTGCTCAGGGTGAAAACAATGAACACCTACAATACAAAGAAATGGGTGCAGGAGATCAGGGAATGATGTTTGGTTATGCTTGTAATGAAACTCCTGAATTTATGCCACTTCCAATTACTCTTGCACATAAATTAACCCAAAAATTAGCAGAAGTTAGAAAAAATAAAACATTAGAATATCTTAGACCAGATGGAAAATCACAAATTACAATTGAGTATGTTGATGACAAACCCAAAAGTGTTCATACTGTAGTAATTGCTGCTCAGCACGATGAAAATGTGTCCCTCGAAAAATTAAAAGAAGATATAAAAAACAATGTTATAAAACCTGTTCTTGGTGATTATTATAATGACAACATTAAAATTTTAGTAAATGAAACTGGAAGATTTGTAAAGGGCGGTCCTGCGGCAGACACAGGACTCACTGGAAGAAAAATAATAGTTGACACTTATGGAGGATCTGGTCATCATGGAGGAGGGTGTTTTTCTGGCAAAGGACCAAATAAACAAGATAGAAGTGGGGCTTATATGGCTCGTTATGCAGTAAAAAATGTAGTGGCCGCTGGACTAGCCGATAAAGCTGAGATAGAAGTTTCATATGCAATTGGATATCCAGAACCAGTATCTATTATGATAAATTGTTTTGATACAAATAAAATTCCAGAAGAACAAATCCTAGAAATTATTAAAAAACATTTTGATTTTACACCATCTGGAATAATTAAAAATCTTGATTTACTCCGCCCTATTTATGCACAAACTGCAAAATACGGACATTTCGGAAGACTTGATTTAGATTTACCGTGGGAAAAATTAGATAAAGTAGAAGAATTAAAACAATATTTAAATAATAAATAACTAAATCTAATAGCTAAATATATGAAAATATTGGTAACCGGTGGAGCTGGATTCGTTGGCTCACACTTGGTTGATAAATTAATAGAAGAAAAACATGAAGTTATAATAATTGATAATTTATCAACAGGTAAAAAAGAATTTGTAAATAAATCTGCAAAATTTTATAAAATCGATATCAGAGATAAAAAAATATCAAAAATTTTTGATAAGCATAATTTTGATATTGTATATCATATAGCAGCGCAAAAAAGCGTTCCATATTCTTTAAAAAATCCCGTTGAAGATGCAAATATAAACATATTGGGTACATTAAATTTACTAGATAATTGTGTAAAATATAAAATTAATAAAATTATATTTACTTCAACTGGTGGAGCAATTTATGACAGTGCTGATATTTTTCCAACAAACGAAGAATGTGAAGCAAAACCACTAAGCCCATACGCTGTATCAAAATTTGCAATTGAAAAATATTTAAATTTTTATCAAAAAGTAAATGGATTAAATTATGTAATAATAAGGCCAGCAAATATTTATGGTCCTCGTCAAGACCCACATGGAGAAGCAGGGGTAATAGCAATATTTATAAGTAATTTATTACAAAATAAACAATGTTATATAAATGGAGGAGACCAATCCAGAGATTTTGTATATGTAAAAGACGTTGTAAACGCATTAATAATGGTTCAAAAAGCAAAAAACGAAATTTATAATATAGGAACCTCAAATGATCTTTCAATTACAAATTTATATGAAAAAATAAGAAAATTAACTAATTCAAATCTAACCCCAGAATATAGACCACCGATAAAGGGTGAGGTTATAAAAAGCCAACTATCATCAAAAAAAATAAAAGAACAAATTGCTTGGACGCCAAAGACAAGTTTAAACGATGGAATATTAGAAACAATACAATATTTTTCTAATAATTAATAATAATCATATGAAAAATCAAAACAAATATCTAATCATCTGCTGTATTATATTTTTATTCTTTGTAATAAATACTGCGGAAGCAGAAGGAGAATCTTGGCAATATTTGAATCGAACTGCGATTTCTGTGGGACAGGTGCAGGAACCCTACATTGCAATTGACTCATCAGGAACACCATATGTTGC
>Ga0208460_10000753_pt1 | contig 21353 bp, 21 predicted proteins | sample AD_STIC10_MetaG_FD_184436 | JGI IMG/M metagenome (GOLD analysis project Ga0208460, IMG submission 184436) | Active sludge microbial communities of municipal wastewater-treating anaerobic digesters from USA - AD_STIC10_MetaG (SPAdes) (version 2) | ecosystem: Engineered > Bioreactor > Anaerobic >... | reverse complement strand
ATGCGCGAGCAGGTCTGCAAGTACATGTGCCCGTACGCGCGATTCCAGAGCGCGATGTTCGATCACGACACGATGATCATCAGCTACGACACCGCGCGCGGCGAGCCTCGTGGTTCGCGGCCGCGATCGGCCCCGCATGCGTCGCTGGCGCAGCTCGGCAAGGGCGAGTGCATCGACTGTTCGTTGTGCGTGCAGGTCTGCCCGACCGGCATCGACATCCGCAAGGGCCTTCAGTACGAGTGCATCGGCTGTGCCGCCTGCATCGACGTGTGCGACAGCGTGATGGACAAGATGAGCTATCCGCGCGGCCTGATCCGCTACGCCACCCAGAACGGCATCAACAAGGGCTGGGACAAGGCGCAGATGCTGCGGCGCGTGCTGCGCCCGCGCGTGCTCGTCTACACCGCCATCCTGATCATCATCCTAGCGGCCTTCGGAGCCAGCCTGATGCTGCGCACGCCGTTCCGTGTCGACGTGGTCCGCGACCGCGGTGCGCTGGCCCGCCTGGTGGAAGACGGCCGCATCGAGAACGTCTACCGCCTGCAGGTGATGAACGGGACGGAGGCGCCGCAGCGCTTCCGCATCGAGGTGGACGGCCTGAAGGGCGCCATCATTGCGGGCAAGTCGTCGGTCGAGGTCGGTTCGACCGAATCGCGCTGGGTGCCGGTGAGCGTCCAGGTGCCGCCGGAAACGGCCGGCGCGCTGGGAGCCGGTGCGCACCCGATGCGATTCAACATCACTCGCCTGCCGGATGACTCCGGTGGCGAGATTACCGTGCACGAGAAGTCGACCTTCGTCGTGCCGCGCTGAACACAGAAGGGCTGAGCCATGCAAGACAAGCCGATCCCCTGGTACAAGTTTCCGATGGTGTGGCTGGTGCTCGGCGGCCCGCTGTCGGTCGTCATCGCCAGCCTGGCCACCGCGGTGGTGGCCTGGAAGCACATCGATCCGGTGATCACCACAACGCCACAGGGTGAACTGCGCGCCGCCGACGACGTGGCGGCGAAGGTCAGCCCGAAAGATGCGCTGGCGCCCGCCATGCAAGGCCGCAACCACGCCGCGTCACCGCAGCGCTGAGATGAACATCCCCGGGGCGGTCTTGAAGCAGCGCGCGCTGACCATTCTCTGGCCCGCCTTCCTGATGGCCGGCGTGCTGGAGATGCTTGTCTTCGTGGTCGTCGATCCGGGCGATCTGCACTGGTTCGGTGGCGAGGCGCTGAACTGGTCCAACCAGGCGGTCTATACCGTCACCTTCCTGATCTTCTGGGCAGTCATCGCGACCGCCGGGGCACTGACGGCGCTGCTGGAGGCGAGCCCGGAAGAGATCAACGCCGACCGCGGCCGCAGCTGGCCGCGCTGAGCGGGCAGATCTTCAGCAGGCAGTGCTGCTGATCAGCTGGCGCAGCCCGGCCTCGTCGAGGATGCGGATGTGGCGCTGCTTGACCTCCAGGAGGCCATCGTCCTGGAACTTCGAGAAGGTGCGGCTCACGGTTTCCAGCTTGAGGCCGAGGTAGCTGCCGATCTCTTCGCGCGTCATGCGCAGAATGAGCGATGAGGCGGAGAAGCCGCGTGCCTGCAGCCGCTGCGTCAGGTTGAGCAGGAAGGCGGCAAGGCGCTCTTCGGCGCGCATGCTGCCCAGCAGCAGCATCATGCCGTGGTCGCGAACGATCTCGCGGCTCATGATCTTGTGGAACTGGTGCTGCAGTGGCGTGAAGTCGCGCGACAGTTCCTCGAGTTGCCCGAACGGGATCACGCAGACCTGCGAGTCTTCCAGGGCGATCGCGTCGCAGTTGTGGCGGTCGTGGCTGATGCCGTCGAGGCCGAGCAACTCGCCGGCCATCTGGAAACCGGTGACCTGGTCACGGCCATCTTCCGAGGAGACGCAGGTCTTGAAGAATCCGGTACGCACCGCATAGAGCGACTGGAACGAGTCGCCGGTGCGGAACAAGGCGTCGCCGCGGGTCACCGAGCGGCGTTTGGCCACCAGTTCATCGAGCCGCTCGAGATCGGGGTCGGACAAGCCCACCGGCAGGCACAGCTCACGCAAGTTGCAGTTCGAGCATGCCACCTTGAATGCATCGGCGCGGATCGGCACGACATGGGGCAGGGCCGACCGCGGAGCGGACTCGGAATCGTGGCCGATGGCGGGCTGATCGTGAGCATGCGACGCGGTCATGTACGGCGATTCGGAGTGGTGGTGCGCATGGAATTATTGTCCGGTTCGCCAACTGAAGCGCTGTTGATGCACGTCAAGTCGCCGGGCGCGCGTCGCGGCACAGTCTTGCTCCATGCTGACCACCACACACACCGAGCGCCCTGTCGTGACCGAAGAGCTGCTGCGAAGGCTCGACGTGAATGGGCCGCGCTACACCTCGTACCCGACAGCCGACCGTTTCGTCGACGCTTTCGGGCCTGATGACTATGCGCGCGCACTGAGCCAACGTGCCGAAGGCGCGGGCGTGATCGGCGGCGCGAGCCCGCTGTCGGTCTACGTGCACATCCCCTTCTGCGAGTCGTTGTGCTACTACTGCGGCTGCAACAAGGTCATCACCAAGCACCACGAACGCGCCGGCGAGTACCTCGACGCGCTCGAGAAGGAGATCGCGCTACACGTCGACCGGCTCGGCGCCGGCCAGACCGTCTCGCAACTGCACTTCGGCGGCGGCTCGCCCACCTTCCTGAGCGATGCGGAGCTCAGCCGCCTGATGGGTACGCTGCGCCAGGCGTTCCGCCTCGCACCGGAAGCCGAGAACTCAATCGAGGTCGATCCGCGCACCGTGAACGCCGAACGGCTCGCTCACCTGCGGCAGATCGGCTTCAACCGCCTGAGCTTCGGCGTGCAGGACTTCGACCCGGCTGTTCAGCAGGCCGTGCACCGCATCCAGAGCCGCGAGAGCGTCGCCTCGCTGATGGAATCGGCGCGCGCGCTCGGCTTCGAGTCCACCAACGTCGACCTCATCTACGGCCTTCCGAAGCAGACGCCCGAATCGCTTCGGCGCACGATCGAACAGGTGGCGGAACTGCGCCCCGAACGCATCGCGCTCTACTCGTACGCGCACTTGCCGCAACGCTTCAAGCCGCAGCGCCGTATCGACTCGGCGGCGCTGCCGCCGGCGGCCGACAAGGTGACGATGCTGTCCAATTCCATCGCGGGCTTCGTGGGTCACGGCTACCAGTACATCGGCATGGACCATTTCGCGCTGCCCGGCGACTCGCTGGCGGTGGCCAAGCGCCAGGGCCGGCTGCATCGCAACTTCCAGGGCTACAGCACGCAACCCGACTGCGACCTGATCGCCCTGGGCGTGTCGTCCATCGGGCGCGTGGGCGCCACCTACAGCCAGAACGCCAAGACGCTGCCGGAGTACTACGACGCGGTGAACCGGGGCCAGTTCCCGATCGTGCGCGGCCTGGCGCTGACGCGCGAAGATCTGCTGCGCCGTGCCGTCATCATGGCCATCATGTGCCAGGGTCGGCTCGAATTCGAGTCGATCGAACTCGCCCACCTGATCGACGTGCGCAAGCATTTCGCCACCGAGCTCGAGCAGTTGCGCGCGTTGCAGGAGTCCGGGCTGGTGGTCATCGAGCCATCGTCCGTGCAGGTCACCGCGCTGGGCTGGTACTTCATCCGCAGCGTCGCAATGGTGTTCGACAAGCACTTGCAGGCGGACCGCACGCGGGAGCGCTTTTCGCGCATCATCTGAGGCATGAACACTGCGCTGGCCGCCACTGCCCTGCTGATGGGCCTGGCCGGAGCGCCGCACTGCGCGGCGATGTGCGGCGCGGCCTGCGCCGGCATCGTGCGCTCCTGCCAAGGTGGGGCAGGGCATGCGAGTTCGGTCGCCTTCCATGTCACGCGCCTGGCGGGCTATGCCGCGGGCGGGGCGCTGGCGGCAGGCAGCGTCTCGTGGCTGGCCACCCAGGGCGCGCAGGTGGCGCTGCTGCGGCCGCTGTGGACGCTCTTCCAGGTCGCGGCATTCGCGCTGGGGCTGTGGCTACTGATCGCCGGTCGCCAGCCGGGCTGGGTCGACAACTTCCGAGTTCGGGCGACCAGCGCGGCGCAGACCGGTCGGCGGGTCGTCTGGCTACAAGGTCCGGCTGGCGCCGCAGCCGCGGGGTCGATGTGGGTGGCCTTGCCGTGCGGCCTGCTGCAGTCGGCGCTGGTCGTGTCGGCGCTCGGATCGGGCCCGCTCGACGGCGCCGTCTTGATGGCCTTGTTCGCCGCAGGCTCCAGCCTGGGGCTGCTGCTCGGGCCGAGCCTGTGGTTGAGCCTGGCAGGCCGCCACGCCGGGCAAGCACAGGTATGGTCGGTGCGCCTGGCCGGGCTGATGCTGGCGGCCGCGTCCGCCTGGGCGCTGGCGCATGGTCTGGCCACGGCGATGGGCAGCGACTTCTGCCTGCCGTTCTGACATCCGTCGAATCGATTCCAAGCTCTGCAAACACAAACGCCCGGTGCGGGCACCGGGCGTCTGGTCCGGACCGAAGCCCGGCGATTCAGTGGGCCGGCTCGAGCCGGCCCGGCTGAATTACTTCGAGGCAGCCTTCTCGGCAGGCTTCGCAGCCGCCTTTTCGGCAGGCTTCGCAGCAGCCTTGTCGTCCTTCTTGGCAGCGGCGGAAGCAGCCGGCTTGGCGGCTTCGGCAGGCTTGTCGGCGGCGTACACGCCGGCGGCGAAGAAGGCAGCGGTCAGGGCGGCGAGGAGCTTGGTCATTTTCATTTACCTTTTGTTGAGAGTTGGATCCAACCTCCGTCGGGAGGCTTGGCGACAACGGGTGCCGATGTCAGTCGGTTGACAGACGTGCTGAACTAGAATTCGCGCTTCCGATCCCGACCCTGCAACGCCACGAGCGGAGCCACTCCCCATGTACCAACACATCAAGGTGCCCGCAGGCGGGCAGAAGATCACCGTCAACGCCGACTACTCGTTGAACGTGCCCTCGAACCCGATCATTCCGTACATCGAGGGCGACGGCACCGGCTTCGACATCACGCCGGTCATGATCAAGGTCGTCGACGCTGCCGTGGCCAAGGCCTACGGTGGCAAGCGGCAGATCCACTGGATGGAGATCTACGCCGGCGAGAAGGCCACCAAGGTGTACGGCCCGGACGTCTGGCTTCCCGCCGAGTCACTGGAAGTGCTGCGCGAGTACGTGGTATCGATCAAGGGCCCGCTGACCACCCCGGTGGGCGGCGGCATCCGCTCGCTGAACGTGGCGCTGCGCCAGGAACTCGACCTGTACGTCTGCCTGCGCCCGGTGCAGTACTTCAAGGGCGTTCCGTCGCCGGTGAAGGAGCCCGAGAAGACCAACATGGTGATCTTCCGCGAGAACTCGGAAGACATCTACGCCGGCATCGAGTACGAGGCCGAGTCCGACAAGGCGAAGAAGCTCATCAAGTTCCTGATCGACGAGATGGGCGTCAAGAAGATCCGCTTCCCGAACACGTCGGGCATCGGCATCAAGCCGGTCTCCCGCGAAGGCACCGAGCGCCTGGTGCGCAAGGCGATCCAGTACGCGATCGACAACGACAAGCCCAACGTGACCATCGTGCACAAGGGCAACATCATGAAGTTCACGGAAGGCGGCTTCCGTGATTGGTCGTATGCCCTCGCGCAGCGCGAGTTCGGCGCCGAGCTGATCGACGGCGGCCCGTGGTGCAAGTTCAAGAACCCGAAGACGGGCAAGGACATCATCGTCAAGGACAGCATCGCCGACGCCTTCCTGCAGCAGATCCTGCTGCGCCCGGCCGAGTACTCGGTGATCGCCACGCTGAACCTGAACGGCGACTACATCTCCGACGCGCTGGCCGCGCAGGTCGGCGGCATCGGCATCGCGCCCGGCGCCAACCTGTCCGACTCGGTGGCCTGCTTCGAGGCAACGCACGGCACGGCGCCCAAGTACGCCGGCAAGGACTACGTCAACCCGGGTTCCGAGATCCTCTCTGCCGAGATGATGCTGCGCCACATGGGCTGGACCGAAGCCGCCGACCGCATCATCAGCTCGATGGAGAAGTCGATTGCCTCGAAGAAGGTGACCTACGACTTCGCCCGCCTGATGGAGGGCGCAACCCAGGTGTCGTGCTCGGGCTTCGGGCAGGTGATGATCGACCACATGTGAACCGGCCGAGCGGGCCATTTGCGCCCGTTCCAAAACGACAAAGGCCCGCTTTCGCGGGCCTTTTGCATACGAACCGAGAGGTCAGCGGCTCGATTCGGTCAGATCGGCGGCTTGGGCAGACTGAGCCTCGCTCTCCACCGGCGCGATGTTCTGGGCCAGCTGGCCCTTCGGGCCCTGCACCAGTTCGAAGCGCACCTTGCTGCCTTGCTTGAGGGTGCGGAAGCCCTCCATCTGGATGGCCGAGAAATGCGCGAAGACATCGTCACCACCGCCGTCGGGTTCGATGAACCCGAAGCCCTTTGCGTCGTTGAACCACTTCACGGTGCCGGTGGGCATGTCGCTTCTCCTTCGAGACAGAAGGGAATTTTCGACCGGGCGTCGCAGCGTGTCAAGGAAGCCACAACCCTTGGTCGATAGTCGCGCGGCAAAAACGGGCGGTGCTTGCCGTTCTTTTCCGTGTACTTGTGATCTTCGGGCATGGCGCAATATCCAATGCCATGGATGGGTTGCCCGTCAACTCGATAGAATGTTTTCATGCCCGATGAAACACCTCCGACACCGCCCCTGCCGCCCGGCAAGGGGGGCGTGCCCGACGACGGGCAAGGAGCGGTCGTCGTCGAGCGGCGTACGGCGAAGACCAAGCCGCCACGCATGTACCAGGTGGTGCTCCTGAACGACGACTACACCCCCATGGAGTTCGTCGTGATGGTTTTGCAGGAATACTTCAAACGCGACCTCGAAACCGCGACCCAGATCATGTTGAAGATTCATCATGAGGGGCGAGGCGTCTGCGGCGTCTATTCCAAAGATGTCGCCGCGACCAAGGTTGAACTGGTGTTGGCTGCCGCAAGGCGCGGTGGCCACCCGTTGCAGTGCATTATGGAGGCCGCATGATTGCCCAGGAACTCGAAGTCAGCCTGCACATGGCGTTCGTCGAAGCGCGCCAGCAGCGTCATGAGTTCATCACGGTGGAACACCTGTTGATGGCTCTGCTCGACAACCCTTCGGCCGCGGAGGTGCTGCGCGCCTGCTCGGCCAACGTGGACGACCTGCGCAAGAGCCTGGCCGGCTTCATCAAGGAGAACACGCCCACGGTGGGCGGCTCCGATGAAGTCGACACGCAGCCCACGCTGGGCTTCCAGCGCGTGATCCAGCGCGCCATCATGCACGTGCAATCCACCGGCAGCGGCAAGAAGGAAGTGACCGGTGCCAACGTGCTGGTGGCCATCTTCGGCGAAAAGGACTCCCACGCCGTCTACTACCTGCACCAGCAGGGCGTGACGCGCCTGGACGTGGTCAACTTCATCGCGCACGGCATCAAGAAGAGCGATCCGCCGGAGCCGACCAAGTCCAGCGAGAACAACGGCAGCAGTGCAGAGACCGAGAAGGAAGAGGGCGAAGGCAAGGGCTCGCCGATCGACCAGTTCACGCAGAACCTCAACCAGCTCGCCCGGGAAGGCAAGATCGATCCGCTGATCGGGCGCGACCACGAGGTCGAGCGCGTCATCCAGATCCTGTGCCGCCGCCGCAAGAACAACCCGCTGCTCGTCGGCGAGGCCGGCGTGGGCAAAACGGCCATCGCCGAGGGCCTGGCCTGGCGGATCACGCAGAACGACGTGCCCGAAGTTCTCGCCAATTCGGTTGTCTATGCACTCGACATGGGCGCGCTGCTGGCCGGCACCAAGTACCGCGGTGACTTCGAGCAGCGCCTGAAGGGCGTGCTCAAGCACCTGAAGGACCAGCCCAACGCGATCCTGTTCATCGACGAGATCCACACGCTGATCGGTGCGGGCGCCGCCTCGGGTGGCACGCTGGATGCAAGCAACCTGCTCAAGCCGGCGCTCAGCTCCGGCGCGATGAAGTGCATCGGCGCCACCACCTTCACCGAGTACCGCGGCATCTTCGAGAAGGACGCGGCACTGTCGCGGCGCTTCCAGAAGATCGACGTGGTCGAGCCCTCGGTCGAGCAGACCATCGAGATCCTCAAGGGCCTGAAGTCGCGCTTCGAGGAGCACCACAGCGTCAAGTACGCCCTGGGTGCCCTGCAGGCGGCGGCCGAGCTGTCGGCCAAGTACATCAACGACCGGCACCTGCCCGACAAGGCGATCGACGTGATCGACGAGGCCGGTGCGGCGCAGCGCATCCTGCCCAAGAGCAAGCAGAAGAAGACCATCACGCGCGCCGAGGTGGAAGACATCGTGGCGAAGATCGCCCGCATCCCGCCGGCCAGCGTGTCCAGCGACGACCGCGGCAAGCTCAAGAGCCTGGATCGCGACCTGAACAGCGTGGTGTTCGGCCAGGAGCCGGCCATCGAGGCGCTGGCGGCCGCCATCAAGATGGCGCGCTCGGGCCTGGGCCGCCCGGACAAGCCGATCGGCTCTTTCCTGTTCAGCGGCCCCACCGGCGTCGGCAAGACCGAGGTGGCGCGCCAGCTCGCCTACATCCTGGGCATCGAGCTGATCCGCTTCGACATGTCGGAGTACATGGAGCGTCACGCGGTGAGCCGCCTGATCGGCGCGCCTCCGGGTTACGTCGGCTTCGACCAGGGTGGCCTGCTGACCGAGGCGATCAGCAAGAAACCGCACGCCGTGCTGCTGCTCGACGAGATCGAGAAGGCGCACCCGGACGTGTTCAACGTGCTGCTGCAGGTGATGGACCACGGCACGCTGACCGACAACAACGGGCGCAAGGCCGACTTCCGCAACGTCATCATCGTCATGACGACGAACGCGGGTGCCGAGACGATGAACAAGTCGACCATCGGCTTCACCAACTCGCGCGAGCAGGGTGACGAGATGGGCGACATCAAGCGCCTGTTCACGCCGGAGTTCCGCAACCGGCTCGACGCGATCGTCAGCTTCCGGGCGCTGGACGAGGAGATCATCCTGCGCGTGGTCGACAAGTTCCTGCTGCAGCTCGAGAGCCAGCTGGCCGAGAAGAAGGTCGAAGTCACGTTCACCGACGAGTTGCGCAAGCACCTGGGCAAGAAGGGCTTCGATCCGTTGATGGGCGCGCGCCCGATGCAGCGCCTGATCCAGGACACGATCCGCCGTGCCCTGGCCGACGAACTGCTGTTCGGCCGTCTTGTCGACGGGGGCCGCCTGCGTGTGGACATCGATGCCGACGGCAAGCCGGTGCTCGACATCACGCCGCTGAAGAAGAGCGACAAGCCGAAGGCCGAGCCGGCGACGGCCTGACAGGCGCGACACAGGCGAAACGGGAAGGGGCCTTCGGGCCCCTTCTTCATGGAGCGGCGGGATCCTGCCGGTAGTAGCCGGCGAGCAGTTCGTACAGCTGCGGGTGCTCGGCACGCAGCGCCGATGCATTGACGAAAAACACTTCAGAGGCCACCGCGAAGAACTCGTCGATCGCCTCCGCCCCATAGGGGTCGATCAGCGTGTCCTCGCCGTCGTCCACGCGCGCACAGAAGTCCTGCCACTGCGGCTCCAGCACGGCCAGCCACCGTTCGCGCGCCGCGCGGTCCGGCAACAGCGGAACGCCATCGGGTGCGCCATCGCGCATGTCCAGCACATGCGCGAACTCGTGGATCACCACGTTGTAGCCCCAGGCTGCGCTGTCGCCGGCATCGGCCACGTCGCGCCACGACAGCATCACCGGGCCTCCCTCCATCGCCTCGCCGGAGAGCTCCTCATCGTAGTGGTGCACGACGCCGTCTTCGTCCATCACCTCCCGGCGGGCCACGACGACGTCCGGGTGGACGACGATGCCCTTGAAGGCGTCGTATTGCGACAGTCCCAGACGCAGGATCGGGAGACAGGCCTGCGCGGCGATGGCCACGGCCATGCCGTCGTCCACTTCGAGCCCCTGCATGCCGGCGAACTCCTTGTCGGCCAAGAACAGCGTGCTGAGATCGCGCAGCCGCTGCAGGTCGTCGACCGGGCGGTGCAAGAGAAACGGGAAGCGCGACAGCGTCAGGCGCCACAGATCTTCCGGGATCGCTCGCTGCACCAGCATGCGCGCATCGCGCCGCCGGCGCCACCAGCCGCCGATCATGCCGTGCTCACCCGGCCAGTGGGACGCGCGCGAGGCCCGAGCGACGCAGACGCATCACCTCTGCACGCGGCGGGCGGGCATCGTCGAGGTCCCAGTCGCTGAGCACCTCGCGCACAAACCCCGGCGCCAGGTCTTCGTGCTGAGGCCGATGGGTGTGGCCGTGGATCAGTGTCGGCGTGCTCGCCTCGTGCATCCAGCGTACTGCCGTGCCCTTGTCGATATCCACCCAGTCCTCGACCGACTTGCCGCGTTTGCGCTGCTCGCTGTGGTCGCGCATGGCGCGCGCCAGCGCATGTCGCTGCTCGAGCGGCCGCCCGAGGAACTCGCGCTGCCAGGCGAGCGATCGCACCTGGGCGCGGAACTGCTGGTACTCGTGGTCGTCGAGGCACAGGGCATCGCCGTGCGAGAGCAGCAGCCGCTCGCCGAAGGCGACCAGCACGGTCGGGTCAGGCAGGGCGCGCACCCCGCATTCGCGCAGCATCTCACCGCCGACGAGAAAGTCGCGGTTGCCGCACATGAAGGCCACCGTCAGGCGCGATGCCGCCTCGGCCAGCACGTCGGCGCACTGTGCCTCGAAGCCCTCGTGCCGCGCGTCGTCGCCGATCCAGACTTCGAACAAGTCGCCAAGGATGATGACGGCCGACGCCGGCGTGCTGCGCAGGTGTGCTGCCCAGGCCTCGAAGGTGCGCGGCGTCTGCGCCGACAGGTGCAGATCGCTGATGAGGTCCACCGCCGTCCAGTCCGCCGGCGCCACGAGTTCCCAGAAGGTCGGCAGCGGCGATGGCGTGGGCATGGAGGCGTGGGCCTGACTCAGTCGAGCACGGTGGCGCGCTGGATCAACACGTCTTCCACCGGCACGTCGCCGTGGCCGCCGCTGCGGCCGGTCTTGACCTTCTCGATGGCGTCGACGACTTCCTTGCCGGCCGTCACCTTGCCGAACACGGCGTAACCCCAGCCGTCCTGCGACTGCGCCTTGTTCAGGAAACCATTGTTGGTGGCGTTGATGAAGAACTGCGCCGTCGCCGAATGCGGCGCCGAGGTGCGCGCCATGGCGAGCGTGTAGTGGTCGTTGGTCAGGCCATTGGCCGACTCGTTCTCGATCGGTGCGCGCGTGGCCTTCTGGCGCATGCCGGGCTCGAAGCCGCCGCCCTGGATCATGAAGCCGGGGATGACGCGGTGGAACACCGTGTTGTCGTAGTGGCCGGCCTTCACGTATTCGATGAAGTTGGCGGCGGAAACCGGTGCCTTGGCGTCGTCGAGCTCGATGGTGATCTCGCCCATGCTCGTCTGCAGTTGGACCTTGGTGCTCATCTCATTTCTCCAGGGTGGCTTTGGTGATGGTCACGGGCTCGTTCGGCACGTTCTGGTACGGGCCCTTGTTGCCGGTGGGCACGACGCGGATCTTGTCGACCACGTCCATGCCGGCGACGACCTTGCCGAACACGGCATAGCCGTTGCCGTCCTGCGACTGCGCGGCGTTCAGGAACCCGTTGTCCTTGACGTTGATGAAGAACTGCGCGGTGGCCGAGTTCGGGTCGCCGCGGCGCGCCATGGCCACGGTGCCGCGCACGTTGTCCAGGCCGTTGCGGCTTTCCAGAGGAATCGCCGCGCGTGTCGGCTTTTCCTGAAGGTCGGCCGACATGCCGCCGCCCTGGATCATGAAGTTCGGGATGACTCGGTGGAAAACCGTGCCATCGTAGTGGCCTGCCTTGACGTACTCGACGAAGTTGGCCACCGACTTGGGCGCCTTTGCGGCATCGAGCTCGATGACGATGTCGCCAGCGCTGGTGGCGAGCTTGACCTTCTGTGCCTGCGCGGCGAGGTGGGTGCCGAGCGCCAGCGCGGCAATGGCCAGGGCATGGCAGATTCGTCGGGCATTCATCGGGAGGAAACTCCTTCGGTGGGGACTTCGGATTCAGGGTGTGGCACGGGCCGGCACCTTGAGCAATTGCCGCAGCATCGCTAGCTTGGCCGGAACGCTGTTGTTGCTGGGCTCGATCTGGAGCACACGGCCATAGGCGCGCATTGCCAGCATGAGTTGCACGTCGCCCATGTTCTCGTGGGCCAGCGCCAGATTCGGGTTGGCGCGCAAGGCCTGGTCGAGCGACGCCTTCGCACCCTCGTAGTCGCCCGCAGCGGCCTTCAGCGTGGCGAGGTTGTTGTAGGGCTCGGGCAGTTCGGGGTAGTCCTCGACGAGTCGTTCGAAAGCGCTCGCAGCCTCGGCACTGCGGTGCGTCTCCGCCAACATCACGCCGACGGCGAAGCGCATCTGTGCATCCTTGGGCTTGGCGGCCAGGTACTTCTGGGCGCGCTGCAGGGCCTGATCGGTCTGGCCGGCGGCGTGCAGGCGCTGCACCTCGGCCAGTTCGTCGGCGCGCGCCACGCCACAACCCATTAGGCCGGCGAGCACCAGGCAGATCAGCCAGAAACGGGGATGCCTCATCGTGAAGGGAGCGCGGGGAGGGCGGTGCAAGGACACTGCGGTTTACCTCGGAGCCGGGCTCCGGGCGGTCCCGCTATACTGATTTCATTGTAGTTCAGGGCCCTCGACCGGACGCGTCGCAGGGCCGTATCGGCCGCATCCACCGGTGCGGCCGATCCCCGACAAGAATCCTCCTGCGGCGGCTCGCACCGGCCCCGCGGCGAACCCGCCGAACGGCCCATGACGCTGCGCATCCACAACACGCTCTCGCGGGACATCGAGACTTTCACGCCGATCGATCCGAACCACGTGCGCATGTACGTGTGCGGGATGACGATCTACGACCTTTGCCACGTGGGCCACGCGCGCTTCCTGCTCGTGTTCGACATGGTCTACCGCTGGCTGCGCACACTGGGCTACCAGGTCACCTATGTGCGCAACATCACCGACATCGACGACAAGATCATCAAGCGCGCCGTCGAGCGGGGCATCCCGATCCGCCAGCTGACGGCCGAGATGACCGAGGCGATGCACCAGGACATCGCCCAGCTCGGCGTGCTGCCGCCCTCGCACGAGCCGCGCGCCACCGAGTTCGTGCCACAGATGCTCGACATGATCTCCAGGCTCGAGCGCAAGGGCCTGGCCTACCGCGCCAGCAACGGCGACGTGAACTACTCGGTGCGCAAGTTCGAGGGTTACGGCAAGCTCTCCGGAAAGTCGATCGACCAGCTGCGCGCCGGCGAGCGCGTGGCGGTGCTCGACGGCAAGGAAGATCCGTTGGACTTCGTGCTGTGGAAATCGGCCAAGGCCAGCGAGCCGGCCGACGCCAAATGGGACAGCGCCTTCGGCAGCGGACGCCCCGGCTGGCACATCGAGTGCTCGGCGATGGGCTGCTCACTGCTGGGCGAACACTTCGACATCCATGGCGGCGGGCTGGACCTGATCTTCCCGCACCACGAGAACGAGATCGCGCAGAGCGAAGGTGCCAACGGGCAGCGCTTCGTCAACGTTTGGATGCACAACGGCTTCCTCAACGTCGACAACGTGAAGATGTCGAAGTCGCTGGGCAACTTCTTCACCATCCGCGACGTGCTCAAGCACTTCGACGGCGAGACGATCCGCTTCTTCATGCTGCGCACGCATTACCGCAGCCCGTTCAACTTCAGCGATGCCAATCTCGACGATGCGCGAAGCGCACTGCGCAGGCTGTACACCGCGCTCGACGGCATCGAGGTACCGGCGGCAGAGATCGACTGGAGCCAGCCCCAGGCCGCCGCCTACCGCGCCGCGATGAACGACGACTTCAACACACCGGTGGCGTTCGCCGTGCTGTTCGACCTGGCCGGCGAGCTCAACCGCACGCGCTCGCCGCAGACAGCTGCGCTGCTCAAAGGGCTCGGTGCCACTCTCGGCGTGCTGCAGCAGGTGCCCCGCAGCTTCATGCAGGCCGGCAGCGGCCTGGACGAAGCCGCCATCGCACAGCGCATCGAAGCCCGCGCGCAGGCCAAGGCCGCACGCGACTTCGTGCTGGCCGACCGCATCCGCCAGGAACTGGCCGCCGACGGCATCGTCCTGAAGGACTCGCCGCAGGGCACCACCTGGGTGAAGGGCTGACGCCGGTGACGCCCGCCAAGCTGGGGACGACCCCCGACTACTGGGACGACGCGTGCAAGCACCTGTCGAAACGCGACCGCGTGATGCGCAAGTTGATCCCGCAGTTCGGCGAGGGCCGCCTGCAAAGCCGCGGCGATGCGTTCACGACGCTGGCGCGCTCGATCGTCGGCCAGCAGATTTCGGTGAAGGCTGCGCAATCGGTGTGGGACCGCTTCACCGCCCTCGTACCCGACCCGCGCACGAAGCTGCGGCCGGCATCCGTGCTGGCGCTGGACATCGCCGACGCTCGCGGTGCGGGGCTGTCGGCGCGCAAGGTCGAGTACCTGCTCGATCTGGCGCAGAACTTCGAAGCCGGCACGGTGCACGTGCGGCAGTGGCAGCAGATGGACGACGAGGCCATCATCGAGGAACTCGTCGCCATCCGCGGCATCGGCCGCTGGACGGCGGAGATGTTCCTCATCTTCCACCTGATGCGCCCGAACGTGCTGCCGCTGGACGATCTGGGCCTGATCAAGGGCATCAGCGTCAACTATTTCAGCGGCGAGCCGGTGTCGCGTGCCGAGGCGCGCGAGGTCGGCGACGCGTGGGCGCCGTACCGGTCGGTCGCCACCTGGTACATCTGGCGCAGCCTGGACCCGCTGCCGGTAGACTACTGACCCGTCGCGAGGCGCAGAAGAACGTCGAGGGGACCCACCCATGAGCAAACGGCATTTCCTGGAGTTCGAGCAGCCTGTGGCCGAGCTCGAGACGAAGATCGAGGAGTTGCGCTACGTGCAGAGCGAGTCTGCCGTGGACATCTCCGAAGAGATCGATCGGCTGAGCAAGAAGAGCCTGCAGCTCACCAAGGACATCTATTCGAGCCTGACGCCCTGGCAGGTGACGCAGATCGCGCGGCATCCGCAGCGGCCCTACACGCTCGACTACGTCAACGAGATCTTCACCGACTTCCAGGAACTGCACGGCGATCGCCATTTCGCGGACGACCAGTCCATCGTCGGCGGACTGGCGCGTTTCAATGGCCAGGCCTGCATGGTCATCGGCCACCAGAAGGGCCGCGACACCAAGGAGCGCGGGTTGCGCAACTTCGGCATGTCGCGCCCCGAGGGCTATCGCAAGGCGCTGCGCCTGATGAAGCTGGCCGAGAAGTTCGGCTTGCCTGTGTTCACCTTCGTCGATACGCCGGGGGCCTACCCGGGCATCGGCGCTGAAGAGCGAGGCCAGTCCGAGGCGATCGGCCGCAACATCTTCGAGATGGCGCAGCTCGAGGTGCCGATCGTGTGCACCATCATCGGCGAGGGTGGTTCCGGCGGCGCGCTGGCCATCAGCGTGGGTGACCAGACGCTCATGCTGCAGTACTCCATCTATTCCGTCATCTCGCCGGAAGGCTGTGCGTCGATCCTGTGGAAGACTGCCGAGCGCGCGGCCGATGCGGCCGAGGCATTGGGCGTCACCGCGCATCGGCTGAAAGCGCTCGGGGTGATCGACAAGATCGTCACCGAGCCGGTCGGTGGCGCGCATCGCGACCACAAGCAGATGGCCTCGTTCCTCAAGCGCGCGCTGAGCGACGCCCTGCGCCAGATCGGCGACCTCAAGCCCAAAGAACTGCTGCAGCGACGCTACGAGCGCCTGCAGGCCTACGGCCGCTTCACCGACAGCAAGGAGCGCTGAGCCTGCGGGCCGCGGCGGCGGTGGAAGACGGCCGCATCGCCGTCGCCTGGAGCGGTGGCCGTGACTCGACGGCGCTGCTCCATGCCACGCTGGTGGCCGCCGTGCCGCTCGGTGTCGAGGTGCTCGCGTTTCATGTGCACCATGGCCTGAGCCCGAACGCCGATGCCTGGGTCGCGCACTGCGAGCAGCAATCCCGGCGCTGGGCAAAGCGAGGCCTGCCGCTTCGTTTGTGCGTGACTCGTCTCGAATCGAAGCCGCCTCGGGGCGAAAGCGTCGAAGCCTGGGCGCGTCGCGAGCGTTACCGGGCGCTTCGCCAGATGGCAACGGAGCAGGGCGCCGGCATCGTCCTGCTGGCGCATCACCGGCTGGATCAGGCCGAGACCGTGCTCATCCAGGCCCTGCGCGGCGGCGGCGTCGCGGGCCTGTCCGGCATGCCGCGCGAGGCCGAACGCGACGGCGTGCGATGGCTGCGGCCCTGGCTTGCACGTGCGCCCGAGGAGATCGCAGGCTACGTGCGGCGCCATCGCCTGCACCACATCGAAGACGAGAGCAATGCGGACCCGCGCTTCGCACGCAACCGACTGCGTCTGGAGGTCTGGCCGTCGATCGTGCAGGCCTTTCCGGCAGCGCAAACGACGCTGGCCGACACGGCTGCCTGGGCCCAGGAGGCCACGGCCTGCCTCGACGAACTGGCGGCCCTGGATCTGTCGGCGGCGGCGAGCGCCGAGGGCTTGTCTGTGCCGGCGTGGCTCATGCTGAGTGTCGCGCGCCGATCCAACGTGCTGCGGCACTGGTTGCGCGGCCAGTTCCGCCATCCGGCGCCGGCCAGCCTGGTCAGTCGCCTGATGGAAGAACTGGGCGGCGCCAGACAAGGGCGATGGGAACACGAACGAGGGCGGCTGCGGCTCCATCGTGGCATCCTGAGCTGGACTCCTGCCGCTGACGAGCCCTTACGGCGTGGTGATCGCGAAGCGAGCTTGTGCCTGCGTCGCGCCGGTCGCCATGCCTTGCCGGGTTGGGGTGGTCACCTCGTGGTGTCCCGGGTGGGCGAGGGCGGCGTGCCACTGGCCTGGCTGGGCCACGTCGAGTTGCGCGCTCGCTCGGGAGGCGAACAATTTCAGGCCGGCATCGGCCGCCCACCGCGCAGCCTGAAGAAGCAGTATCAGGCACAAGGCGTGCCGGCCTGGGAGCGCGATGGGCCGCTGCTCTACAGCGGCGGGCAGCTCGTCTTCGTGCCCGGCCTGGGCCTGGACGCACGGGTGATCGGCCTGCCTGGTCAGCCGCTGGTGAGCCTGCGCTGGGAGCCTTCCGCGGCCGGCTAAAATGCGCGGTTCACGAGCGCGGCGTGACCCCCTTCGAGCAATCACCGCGAGCTTGCATCTTCATGGCACTCATCGTTCACAAGTACGGCGGCACGTCGATGGGCTCGACCGAGCGCATCCGCAATGTCGCCAAGCGCGTCGCCAAATGGGCGCGGGCAGGGCACCAGATGGTGGTCGTGCCCTCGGCCATGAGCGGCGAGACCAACCGCCTGCTCGCGCTGGCCAAGGATCTCTCTCCCGCCTCGATCACCCCGGAATATCAGCGCGAGCTCGACATGATCGCCTCGACCGGCGAGCAGGTTTCGGTGGGGCTGCTGGCCATCGCGCTGCAGGCCGAAGGCATGCCGGCGGTGAGCTACGCGGGCTGGCAGGTGCCGATCGCCACCGACAGTTCGTACACCAAGGCGCGCATCCAGAGCATCGATGATCAGCGCGTGCGCGCCGACCTGGCCGCCGGCAAGGTGGTCGTCATCACCGGCTTCCAGGGCGTCGACGGCGACAACAACATCACCACGCTGGGCCGCGGCGGATCCGACACCTCGGCGGTGGCCGTGGCCGCGGCGCTGAAGGCCGATGAGTGCCTCATCTACACCGATGTCGACGGCGTCTACACCACCGACCCGCGCATCGTTCCGGAGGCGCGCCGCCTGCACAGCATCAGCTTCGAGGAAATGCTGGAGATGGCCAGTCTCGGCTCCAAGGTGCTGCAGATCCGCTCGGTGGAGTTTGCCGGCAAGTACCGCGTGCCGATGCGCGTGTTGTCGAGCTTCACGCCCTGGGACATCGCCATCGAGGAAGAGGCCCGCTCGGGCACGCTGATCACTTTCGAGGAAGACGCCAAAATGGAACAAGCCGTCGTGTCGGGAATCGCATTCAACCGCGACGAAGCCAAGATCAGCCTGCTCGGGGTGCCCGACAAGCCGGGCATCGCGTACCAGATCCTCGGCCCGGTGGCCGATGCCAACATCGACATCGACGTGATCATCCAGAACGTCTCGCACGACGGCAAGACGGACTTCTCGTTCACCGTGCACCGCAACGATTACGCGCGCACGATGGAGTTGCTTAAGTCGACGGTCGTACCCAGAACAGGTGCCGCCGAAGTGTCGGGTGATACGAAGATCTGCAAGGTCAGCATCGTCGGCATCGGCATGCGTTCGCACGTGGGCGTGGCCAGCCGCATGTTCAAGGCGCTGAGCGACGAGGGCATCAACATCCAGATGATCACCACCAGCGAAATCAAGACCAGCGTGGTGATCGACGAGAAGTACATGGAACTCGCCGTGCGCGCGTTGCACAAGGCCTTCGATCTCGAGCAGGCGCCTGCCTGACAGCGCCGCGATCGCGGCTAGAATGCGAGCCTTCGCCGGAGTCGTGACCGAGTGGCCGAAGGTGCTCCCCTGCTAAGGGAGTATGTGGGCAAAACCTGCATCGAGGGTTCGAATCCCTCCGACTCCGCCAGACCGCAAGTGAAACGGGCCCCTCGGGGCCCGTTTTCATTGGCGTGAGCGACGGCTCAGAAGCTGTAGCCGAGACCGAACTTCACGCTCGGAAAGAACTTCAGCGCGTCGACGCTGTCCTGCAGGTTGCGCTGCTCGGCGTCGATATTGGGCTGGCCCGCCGCAGCCACCAGGCCTGGCGAGGCGGTGATCTTCGCGTCGGCCTTGCCGATCGCGACACCTGCATCGAAATAGAAACTCAGGCCCTTGCTGACTTGTGCATGGCCGAAGCCGATGCCGAGATACGGGGCGAATGACGGGAACCTGGCTTCCGCGGCTACGCTTTCACCGGCGGCCGGGTAGGTGGTTCCATTGATGGTGATCGTGCCGTTCGTCGCGACGCCGTTGCCCGACGCCTTGCGTTGCCCGATCAGTGCGCCCGCAGTGAACCGGAAGCTGCTGCCGAGGAAGTAGTCGCCGTAGACACCGAGGGTGGAGAACTTCAGCTTGGTGTCGTAGCTGGCGCCGTTGCGATCGAAGCTGCGGCTGTAGTCGAGGAACTCGGCATCCATGCGCAGGCTGGTGTTCGAGCCGATTCGGCTTCCCAGCCCGATTTCGAGCCCGGTGGTGCCGAGGCCTCCGAACAGCTCAACGGCTTGAACCGAAGTGCTGACGAGTGCGGCACCAAACAGGGCGAAGGACCGTCTACACAACTGAATTTGATGTTGGTGTAACAGGGTCGCGTCCCTGGGGCAACCACTCCCGAGTGCAAGTGACTCTGATGCTACCGAGCAAGTAAATTTGGACTTTTCTGGTCGATTCAACTAAATGTGTAGCTAGGTTGACGGCCGGAGAACGCGCATGGCCTCCACCGCCCGGGTTGGGAGTCGCCGGGGCGCGGCGCTCAAGATCGACACCTCGGATTGGATCCAAGTGGATCCTGACGCGCTGGAGCCACTCCGGCGCGAGCAGTTCCTGCGTCGTCGCCAGGCGATCACCCTTTACCTACAGGGCGATTCCGCCGCCGCCATCAAGGCAGAAACTGGCCTTTCTCTACAGCAGATCTACCGGACGATCTCCACGCGCTGCCTGGCAACACATGCCGACGGCACGCTGATGGGTTGGCGGGGTGCACTGCCGTATCAGCGCCTCAACGGGTACAAGCGCAAGACAGCGCCCAGACTGTCGGAAACAACGGGGGCGGGCGCCTCAGGCGCGCTTAGCTGGATCTTCGAGGGTCCGGGCGGCCCCGATCTCGAGAAGCGGTTTCGCCAGGAGATCCTGGGCAAGAGGCCGAAGCTGGAGTCCGCTCGACGCCCGAAGCAGGCGCTGTTCAACTGGCTCATCAAGGAGCTGCGCGCCGCGGGTCTGGAGACCAAAGGGGAGTGGCCCTTCAACGCCGAGAAGATGGGCTACGTCAGCATCTGCCGCTACATCGATCGGGTGATGGACGAGAACCCCCGCCGGCTGATGCAGCTGACGGGTGGCCCTGAGGCCGAACGCAAGGCCCGCGCGGGCGACGGCGCAGACCGCCCACGGTTGGAGCTCTTCCAGCGCGTCGAGGCCGATGCCCACAAGATCGACGCCAGGATGGTCCTCCTCATCCCGTCGCCGCACGGCGGATACGAGGCCCGGAAGATTCACCGCGTCTGGGTGATCGTCCTGGTGGAAGTGGCCAGCCGCGCGGTCCTGGGCTACCACCTCAGCTTCAATCGCGAATGCACGGCCGAAGACGTCCTGCGGGCGATCAAGTGTGCGCTGTCCAGATGGACGCCCAGGGAGCTGCAGTTCAGCCAGCACGCCTACGCCGAAGGGGCGGGCCTGCCGTCATCGCGGCACGACAGCTTCGTGGGCGCCTGCTGGGACGAATTCAGCGTCGACGGGGCACTGGCCAACATCTGCTCGCGGGTGGAGCGCCAGCTGCGCGAGGTGGTCACGGCACGCATCATCAAGCCGCAAGACCCGACGAGCTACACCAGCCGGCGCAGCAAAGATGACCGCCCCTTCGTCGAGTCCTTCTTTCGCACACTCACCAAGGCCAGCTTCCACCGCCTGTCGACCACCACGGGCAGCAAGCCGCAGGACAAGCGTGGGGTTGATCCGGATGCGGCGGCGCAGCAAACCCAGTTCCAGCTCGAGTACGCCGAGGAACTGCTGGACACCGTCATCGCCAACTACAACGCGACGCCGCACTCCGGCCTCGGGTACCGATCGCCGCTCCAGCAGATGGAGTTCCTGGCCCGCAAGCGGCAGGGGCGCATCCGTCAGGCCGACCCCGCGGAGGTCCGTCGCATGGTCGGGATTCGTGACCTGCGCACATTGAAAGGCGGGATCGAGACCGGGCGCAGGCCGTACTTCAACTTCGCAGGTGCCAGCTATTCGGCCGAGTGGCTGCGGCTGCGCACCGACCTCATCGGCAAGCTCCTGTGGCTGCACATCGAAGACGAGAACGACGCGCGCGTGGCCACCGTGTCCAGCCAGCGCGGGGAGTACCTGGGCACGGTCCGGGCGGCGCCGCCGTGGCACCGGTCGCCTCACACGCTGTACATGCGTCGAGCCATCCGTGCGCTCGACAAGAACCGACGACTGCACCTGAGCACGCAGTGCGACGCGGTGGAGGAACTGATCCGGTATGCCGAGAGCTCGGAGGGCAAGAAGCTTGCACCGCATCCGGCCTACCTGGAGGCACGGCGCGTCCTTCAGCAATACGCCGAGCAACTCGCTGGCGAGCCGATGGTGGCGCGGGTGAGAGACCGGGTGCAA
>Ga0208460_10000750_pt1 | contig 21456 bp, 24 predicted proteins | sample AD_STIC10_MetaG_FD_184436 | JGI IMG/M metagenome (GOLD analysis project Ga0208460, IMG submission 184436) | Active sludge microbial communities of municipal wastewater-treating anaerobic digesters from USA - AD_STIC10_MetaG (SPAdes) (version 2) | ecosystem: Engineered > Bioreactor > Anaerobic >... | reverse complement strand
CACGCCCCGCGTCCTGTCGAGCTGGCCAGGGCTGCGGCAGCTCCGCCGCCTCGCACCTGCCCACCTCCCGGAAAGCCCTTCGGGCTTCCGCAGGTCGCCGCAATGCCCAGCTGCCCCGGCCAGGTCTCTACGCTTGTCATTTATTGTCATTTTTCCAACTTCCAGCGCCTTGATGCTCCAGTCGCCGCGTCATCTGGACATTGGTGCCGTGTGCCAAACGACATTAAATAAATAGCAGGAAATAAAACCATGGGGAGTACAATATTTTAACTGGCTCTCAAGCGCCTTCACTACAATGGCATTTAATTTAATGCTATTTATAGTCTGTAGATTTAAAAGCATCAAAGAAATACTCTGAGCGATTATGGCTAAAAACTCTAAACACGGTTTTGTTTTGCGTAAAATTCTTGCAGTTAACATTCGGCAATTGCGCAAACAACTTGGTTTATCACAGGAAGAGCTTGCTGATCTTTGTGGTTTGCACCGTACATACGTGGGGTCTATTGAGCGTGAGGAAAGAAACGCTACATTAAGCTCTATCGATGCTTTCGCCCAAGCCTTAAAAGTTCCGGCGGCTAATTTGCTCATGGAGAATCTTGATGTCAGCTCATTTAATAACAGAAAAAATCAAAGCTAGTGGCATTTCAATTTATGACTTAGCCCCACTATCTGATAAAAGCCTTTGGATTCCTGATTCTGACCTGTATTGTTTGCTGGTTAAGGGGCTTTGCGGTTTAAGCTTAGCTGGCTTGCCATTAAGAACGAGGTCAAAAGTTCTTAAATCTGCTGTGTGTGAGGCCATCGGCTATTCTGTTCCTCGGTCTTTCAAAAAAACACAGCCAAGATTTCCTGGGCAGAACTTTGATACTTATACGATGATTTTAAATCATCAGAAACAAAAATTACATTATAATTGCGCACTTTGTATTTTTCTTTGCCATTGCCGATGTTTGCCCATTCACCCTCAAGACAAGCACCATTTATTTCGCCGCCACCAGTTGTGCTTTTGGAACCAAAGCCTTTTGTGAATAAAACAACGGTTTTTGTTCTTTTTAGGCAATTAAAAACAAGCTGCCCAATGCCATATTGAGAAACCTGCTTTTTTTCCACCAATACATATCTGGAATTTTGAGAATCCCAAGCTAATTTCTTCGAAAGACCATTTTTGCATAAAGTCAAAGCATCTATCAAGGCGGGAAATTGGCTAAGATACTCTTCATACTTGCCCTTGTCGTCCCTTTTAAGAGCATTAATTGTAAATTCTCAGGGGAATTGACCTGAAAAACGACTGTTTTTCTCAGTTTTCGTTACCATTTTGAGAATCCTCTGGTAACGGTCAGAGAAAATCATTTTAGCTTGGCCAGCAGCTTATTGGCAAAGAACCGGAACCGCCCATGCCTTTATCCGGTCCCCCTGCGGGGGGACGAAAGGGGGGCCTTCTTGTATAATGCGTTTTACCACAAACCACCAAACAAGAAAGAACCCCTTTCAATGCTTATTTTAAACCAAATCAACTCACTTTCCAAGCGGCTTTGCTCAAATCTTGTCATTTATCGTCATTGCCCGGTCTGTAACCGTTATGGCGCTCACAGACATGGTGTTTATCGTCGCACTTTGCCGGTTTCGGTGGTTCAAAAAGTTGCCGTTCCCCGTTTTTTATGTTTAAGCTGCCGCAAAACATTTTCCTGCCTACCTTTCTGTCTGGTGCGCCGGATCGGGATATCTTTAACCGATCTGCTTCGTTGTGCTGCCAGCAACGAGCCATGGGCTGTTCTTGAAGAAACACTGATGGTCGCCAGATCAACTCTTTGGCGCTGGCGGCGCACCGGCAAAAAAATACTTGCGGTTATGTCGGAGTTACTGGCTCTGGTCGGTGATTCATGGGTAGAAGCCTCTCATATTATTTCCCGTATTCAATACCCGCCGTTCTCGCTTAAAGCGCATCCCACACAAGCTGGGAATTGAGAGTATACGAGGGTTTTAACTATGATCATGCTGAAAGGAGGTTTCTATGAAACCAGAAAACAATCTTTCTGCAGATCTTTGGCGGTTGAGCATTATTGGCGAGCTGATTCATCGCCACCCTGACGACGGAAGAACGCTGACTGAACATATCAACGAGCTGGCGGCAAAAAAATGTAATCGACCAGACGGCACTCTGTGCGAGTTGAGTTCCGAAACTATCCGGAAGTGGCTATACCGGTTTCGGGCAGGTGGTCTTAATGGCTTGAAAGACAGAAAGGCTGGCTCCAAGGGGCCTGAAATCGGGGAGCAGCTTGAACATGCGTTTCTGAAACTTCGCCAGGAAAAGCCGCGCTGGACGATCCAGCTGATCTTGAAAACTTTGCAGGAGCAACAGCTCTGGAACGGTCGTCAGCCCAGCCAGCAGACTATTTATCGCTGGTGCAAGTTCAGAGGACTTCTACGAAATGGTAATGAAAACATCAAAGATGTCAGGGCTTTCGAATTCAGGAACTTTGGGGAGCTGTGGGTCAGTGATTTCATGCATGGCCCGCGAGTGTTGCATGAAGGCCGCAAGCGGAAAACATACCTGCTTGCGATTCTGGATGATGCATCTCGGTATGTTGTTGCCGCGAATTTTCATCTGGCCGAGTCTGTAGAAACCCTTATGATAAACCTGCGCACAGCCATACAGCGCTTTGGTCTGCCAATGAGGTTTTATACAGATAATGGGGCAAGTTATCGCAGCCAGATTCTCAGGCAGGTTGGGCAGCGATTTAACATTGCCATGCCGCATACGCCGCCCTACACCCCTCAGGGCCGGGGCAAGATCGAAAGATTCTTTCGCACTGTCAGAGAACAGCTGTTGGCTAAGACAGACGAAAGAACTCTGCCCGGCCTGAACCGGAAATTACATGAATGGCTTGCGGCTTATCACAATGCACCGCATGCCGGCATAGAAATGCAAAGTCCGTTCATCAAAAGGGCAAATATCGGGAATTCCTGCCGGGACCTGCCGCCTGCGGTTAATATCGACTCGATGTTTATGCAGCAAAGAAACTGCCGGGTCTATAGAGATGGAACTGTGAGGCTTCAGAACATGATATTCGAAACCCCGGAGGCCGTAAAAGGCGGTAGAACAGAAATCCACTACTACCCATGGGATCTGAATCAGGTCTTTTATTCAGAGCAGCGACTCCCGGCAAAGCTTATCGACAAACAGCTCAATGCCAGGCGCTTTGACAAGCCAGGCAGATAAGAAAGGAAAAGTATGACAAAGACGGTAACGGTGAGCGTAAATGAATTTTTTGGCTGGAAAAATCACCCTTTTTCAGATCTGACCGACCAGAACGATGAAATAATGGTCAAGCACGACCAGGAGGTCTTAAGGCGAGCTGTTGAGCTGCTCAAAATAGGAAAGAGTTTCGCGATTACCGGTGGTTCGGGTCTTGGTAAGACAACGTTAGCCAGAGCAATTATAAAATCTCTTGATCCCAGAAATTACCAACTCTTATGGGTTCCATACACAGGCGCAAACCGAGGCGGCATCTTGCGGATGCTGGCCGAAAAGACTGGCATAGAGTTGACCAGAAAAGGCCTGCCACCATTGGCAAAGCTACAGAAACACATTGCCGTCGAACAAAAAGATCGTGGTGCACCATTTCCGATTATCGTTGTCGATGATGCACAGCACCTGGAAAATGAATCGCTTATGGATCTGTGTGCGATGCTCATCAGTCCCGAAGAAAACAGAACTATAATGGCGATTATTCTGGTCGGCGACGAAATGCTGGACAGAACGTTGAGGTTAACCAGCCAGAAGGCGGTATCGTCGAGGCTGGCCTGTGTGTTTAAAATGAAATCTCTGGCTCAAGATGATGCAAAGGCCATGCTCAATTTCCGCATGGAAAAAGCAAAAGCACCAGGAAACCTGTTCGACCGCGAGGCCATGGAACTCATAACTGCCAACTGCGGCGGAAACAGACGAGAACTGATGAAACTGGCATTTAACCTATGTATGGAGGCGCATCTGAGAAATGAGAAAGTCATTACATCAGAAATGATCCTGTCGACTGAATATATGCAAGCAAACGGGTGAAGCGGAGATATCGGGTGGGAACCCGGTATCAAGGAATAACCCGGGCGGTATACGGTTCGGAGGCCTGCTGCAAAACAGCGGGCCTCACTGCTTTTTCAAATACTGATTTAAACCGCACTCTGTATCTGGTAAAATTCTCTGAGAAAATACCGGGACGTTTCGTTGAGAATCAACAATTAATCAAATCATTTTTCAGATTTAATTCCTCTTTACTTAGATGCAAATAGGCTGTGTTATTTTCTGCCAATAGCATTATTGGCAAAATTTGAAGCAGAAAACAAATCAAAAAGCAGAAGAATTTTTTCATAAATCAATAATCCTTTAAAAGCTCTTTGGCATTCTTCTGCCTTTCTAATTTTAGTTTGTTTATAGATTTTTGGATATTTTGGGGAATATCTTTACCAATTGTTTTTGCGTAGCTTTCATATAGTTCAAATAGTGTTTCATGCGTATCGATGTTTTCGTCATTTGAAAGAAAGTTAGATAGAGGCCCAAAAATAGTTGGATCTTTTTTTTCAGTAAATAGCTCTATTATACTCGCTTGTTCGCTGATCTCATTTTTCATAAAAACTTCTGCGAGCTTTTGCATATAGCCTGATCTATTACGCTTGGCAAAATAAAATATGCACTCCCCAAGTATTTCGGCTTTCAATTTAACAGGATCTATCCGTTCATGACTTGAATTTTCAAGTGTTTTGTCAATATCTTTGCTAATTTCTTCAACAAAACCATCGAAACCAGGATAAAGTTGATCCTGAATTATAGATAGGCAGACTTGCAAATAAAAAATTTGTGGTCTATTGGCCCAATTTAGATTTTTTAAGCGTTCAAATTCTTCTTTCATAGAAGCCGCAAACGCTTCTGAAAAAACACCTTTATTGTAGGCATTCATCCATTTCATTGCATAAAAGACATCATCCTTGATGATATTATTAACTCTGTACATTTCTCTAAGCTTCTCAAAAACAGCTTTACTATCAGAGTGCTTCGCCAGCTCTATATATTTTAGGCGTGTTTTCAAGCTCTTCTTGCCAAGACCTTCAAGAATAACTTTTTCTTTATCAAAAAGCATTTCATCTGCAAATGCACAAAAAGAAAGCAATAAAAACATAAATGCAATAAAAAATTTATTTTTCATGGGTGCCCCTCACAGTGTGCAAGAAAATTAAAATCCTTGTTAAATTTTAACACAAACCAGTTCACACCAAAACGCTTAAGTATTTTTAAAAAATTTCTCGATAACGACTTTTTCCATGGTTTTGTTGGTGTCGTGACCCCAGATAACAAAAAACTATCGTAGTTTGATAACAGTCAAAATTATGCAGCCATTTCCAAAGTTGGTTGAACAGGCTTACTAGCATTGATTTCTGCAAGCTTTTGCAAAGCAATGTTTTCCATGGCCATATTCAACATAATTTTGCTGCCAAGACCTTTTTTCAGAACAATTTCTTTTATATTGTCAGACATACTGGTAATGGCTTCTGCCTGAAGATCAGCCCTGGATTCTTCAGAAAGGCTTTCAATATATGCCTGGGCTCGTTTCTTGTTTTCTTCCTGCTCTTTGCGGCGTTTTTGTTCGACGGCTTCACTTTGAGCAATTGCCTGCATCTTAATGGCTTCCTGAGCAACAACTTGCCGGGCGGATTCTTCGTCTTCCTGCATTGCAAGGCCATAATCATTCTGCAAAGCTTTCAAAAGATATGGCCGGTAATTGCTTTTCGCGTTTTTGGTGGTATAGCGGATGTTCCGGGCCACATAATCAGCGCCACGCATTTCATAAAAGGCTATTACAGGCTCAAGAATGGTTTTTTGTGAACGGCGCGGCTCGGGAAGAAGATTGATTAAAACAGTGATTTCTGGCTTATCTGGAATTGTGAAAGACTTATTCTCTGGCTGGTCAAATGGCAGTAATGCTCTGGCAGAAACTGCTTTTTTGAAGCATAGAACGGTTTGACCACGGTTTATTTTGCGGGTTTCAAGCAGAAATTTTGTGTCAGAACATTTGTTAATACGATTTATAGCGGTTTTGATCTTGGGAACGATGTGAGCGGGATAGCGTTCTTTCATGGGAATCTTTTCAGCCATTTTGACGGCACTGATTTCCCAGGTATCTCGACCATGGAATGATTTGCAAAGGATTTCATACAATCTGGTTGCAAGTGGCGAGCGTAGTTTCTTGAATTCAGCAAAGTTGATATATTTGAAAAAGCCTTTGCCAAGCATCATTTGTATAAATGCTGGTGAGAATAAGACTTTGAGCTCTTTTGTTTTTTCGTTGATAGACCAAGAATCGATTATACCAAAGTTTATAGCACTATAAGTTTCACCGTCATAAAAAGAGCCGATAAACTCAATACCAACCATTTTCCAACGTTTCAGACTATCTTCAAGCCGACTATATGACCTAATGCTGTCGCCTAAGTCGCAATCATTGAGGATTTGATAACGTGTTAAGGTCAACTCCTGTTTATAACCATTTCGCTGGCTTTGCATCAACAAATACAACAAGAAAATTGCATCTGTTTTAACCGGTGGCTTATAACCAGCTCTATAAATAAAGCCTTCGCGATCTTTCCAAATCATGCCTTCTTCTGCATTTGCCGCAGCTATTTCGTCTTGAAACCAAAGAGGATATTCCAGAAAATTTATATTCTGCTTAACATTATCTCGTTCCATTGGCCCCCCCCCTCTCGTTTTTAACAAACAACGAAAACAAACCCGTAAAACAATAACACATACCAAACCATTATAGAAAGAAAAACCTCAATTAGATTTTTACGGGAAGACCACATTACAACTCCCGTGTTTTGAGAACACTTTTCCCGTGTTTTGAGAACACTTTTCCCGTGTTTTGAGAACACTTTTCCCGTGTTTTGAGAACAGTGCCAAACTTGGAAGCAATGATCAGATGTTAGTTACAGGCATGGTTTTTTAGTTGGATATATTTTAGATAGTACTTTAGATAAACTTACGACTAGAGGACTTAGAAAATTTGTAAACCAACCTGGCTGATCTGGTTCAAGGTTCGTTTGTCTGTTTTTTTGTAAACTACCGATATTTGAAAACAGTTTAGATATCAAATGATGATCACCAGAGATTTTTTACAATACACAGCTGCCAGCAGAAGCAAGCTGCTGCTATTGTAGTTTGAGAACACTGTTTTCTGAAAACCCTTATCAAACCAGAGTTTTACAGTTACAAGGCAAAAAGCTTCGTTTTTCAGTATCGTGGTTTAAGAACAGTTTTAGTATTGATGTTTGAGAACAGTCAAAGATCAAGAACGTAAAACTCCCGTGTTTTGAGAACACTTTTTCAAAATACGGCCTGAGAAGAGAAAATTTCCTAACAGAAAGGGGAAAAGGTTCAAAAATCACTTTGGGTTTCGTACAGAGCGCGCCAAGTAGTCTAAAATCAGTTTTTAGACGGTGATTATTCAGGGGGGTGTTCTAGCACCAAAACGAAATTTGCTCTGTTTAGGTCCTGGTTGATGCTGGCAACCATCGATAAAGAGTGGGTATAGAAACCCCAAGATCTTTCGCAATATCTTTTGGAAGCGCCCCAGCGGCAAAAAGTTTTTTGGCTGTTTCAATTTTGCTATCTGTCATGGAACGTTTTCTACCGCCAATTCTTCCTTTTTTGCGAGCTGCTGCCAAGCCGGCCTGTGTTCGTTCTATAATCAGTTCCCGTTCCATTTGTGCAAGACTGGCCATAACATGAAAAAAGAAGCGACCGGCCGGAGTTGATGTGTCAATCTGTTCAGTCAAACTTTGAAAGTGAATATTCTGGCTTTCCAGATTTGTTATCAGCTCTATCAACCCTTTCACTCCACGGCCTAATCGATCCAGCTTCCATACAATCAAAGTATCCCCGGCGCGAAGATGTGAAAAAACTGACTTAAGGCCAGGTCTATCAGCCAGACTGCCGCTAATCTTATCAGTGAATATTTTTTCACACAGTGCTTGTTCTAAGGCTGTCATTTGTAGAGAAAGATCTTGATCGTCAGTTGAAATTCTGGCATAACCGATTCGCATAAACACCTCTGGCTCTCAAAATTCATTGTGAAGATAACGAATCGAGAATGTAGAATCAAGAATGATTTTTGAGAATCGCTGACATTTGTTTTTTCGTTTTAGATGCAACGTTCAGAAGCCGTTCTTAAAAACGATGGTTTTTGAGAACGGCTTTGTAATTGTTTAAACACCGTATAAATAGCTTCCAGTCAGCTTTTGTTCGTGTCTGGTAATTATGCTCCCAAATCGCGACCATGCGACTGTATAAAAATTTATTCGCTGGCGTATAAAAAATATTCAGTAAAATCTCGATCGGGTAATCAGATGTTGAATATGTGCCGATAACGTGGTCAGCGAATATTGAATAATTCGCGTAGAATAATTTATTCACACTGTCTGAAAGGCTGTATATCATGGTAACGATTCTGGAAGCCGCGAGCAAGGCCCGTATAACGAAACAAAAAGTAAGATACTGGCTTGAACTGCTTGATATTGAAATGACAAAAACAGAAGGCAAGTTCTATTTGCCTGCTGGTGCTGTTGATCTTCTAATTTCAATGCAAAAGGCTGTAACCTCTGGCGCATCTCCCGCCGTTGCCGCTATTGAAATAAAAGCTACCCAGGCTTTGCCGGTAAATCCACCTGAGGAAATCTGCGGCCAAAGTAACCAAAACGACAAAAGCGCTGCCAGGATAACCGAGTTAGAAAAAGCTGTTTTGCTGCTAGCCTCGACTGTTGAAAGACAAAATCAGCTGTTGAGTGAACAATCAAAGCAAATAGCCACCTTATCCGCCAGACTATTGCCATTACCAGTTAATAAACCCTTGCCCGTAAAAGTATGGCAACCACCGGAGAAAAAAGCGCCACAGATAAGCTTATTGAAAAGGTTCTGGCTTGAGCTGTTTAACCCGACTATGCTACGCGCCACTCCCTAGGTGACTTGTTTTATCTGTTACTGCCGTATTAAAGCCAAAGAGCCACTTGAAAAATATCTCAAATTGAGATATACTTAAATTAAGATGCATGTTATAACGCGCAGAAAACTCAATGAATTCGCTCAGACACATATAACCGCAAAAGGGCCTTTGGATGCATGGTTTAAAATTGTGAGCCGCATGACATTTCACAATCTGATGGAAATCAAGGCGGTATTTCCGGCAACAGATGATGTGCGTGGGTTGTGCGTGTTTAACATCGGTGGAAACAAGTTTCGTTTGGTTACAAAGGTCGAATATAGATGGCAGAAGGTTTTCGTTGTGGCGGTAATGACTCACGAAGAATACGACCGCGGTACATGGAAACCAAAACGCCAAAAGAAGTGAGGTGAAGCCATGAAGGAAACGAGCACCAGCGTTAATGCAACAAAAAATCGGATTCCGCAGCGGCAGAATCTTCTAAACAAGTGGTTAGATGTCGTAAAAATTGTGGCTGTAGATAGAATCAGGTCAGATGAAGATTACGATCGGGCAACAGCATTTATGGAAGAAGTCATGACTGAAATTGGCCGGAAGAAGAAACATCCGCTGTGTGGTCTGATGGACATTCTGGAAATGCGACTGCGCGAATATGATGATGCGCAGCAACCGATGGACGATGTGACAGGCCTTGATATGTTGCGCTTTCTTATGGATCAACACGGCTTGCGACAACAGGATCTTTCGGAATTAGGAAGTCAAGGCGTGGTGTCAGAGATTTTAGCCGGCAAACGAGAGTTGAATCTGCGGCATATTGGAGCCCTGGCGCGTCGGTTCAAGGTTCCACCAGAAGTCTTTCTGTCAGCGGTCGAGACAGAAGACTAATTTTACTTTTGGCGCTTCAATGACAATAAATGACAACAAAGCCAGCCAAACGTTTCCCGAGAAACGGCTGTAAAAGGCATGAATGAGCCGAAAAAGACATGAAATTTGAAGTTTTGTGACAAACTTTCCGCAATTCGAATTACATGTCTCTATAAACCGTTTTGTGTAACTGACAAGCGACTGGCAGAATCATAGAAACTAAATATTTGCTTGATAATATCTCAATTTTGAGATATTATTAAAGCAGAGGGAACGCAAATGCACATTATCAGTTGGGCAAAAGTTCGAGACTTCGTTGACCGGCACCCAGAAAGTCTTGGGCCTATGCGAACATGGTTTGACTGTCTTGAATCGCGCAACTATAAAGACTTTAATGATTTGCGAACAATGTTTCCCTCTGTAGATAGAGTTCGTTTGAAATCCGGACAAGACCGTTATGTTTTCAATGTTGCCGGTAACAACTATCGAGTTATCTGCGGCATTCACTTCAATCGCGGCAAGGTCTATGTTCGTTTTGTTCTAAGTCATGCGGAATACGACAAAGGAGCCTGGAAAAATGAGTAGCGTTGCAAAGCCAGTTTCATTCGGAAACGATTTTCAGTCGGCCTGGTTAAGGTTGACTAAAGAGATTCCGTTGTCTCGTATTCACACAAGGAAGCAATATAATCTGGTTGTTCGTGCCATGGAGTATCTTGCTGATCTCGTAAACGATGATAAAAAGCATCCTCTGGCGAGTTTGCTTGAGCTTTTTGAAGTAATAGTCGAAGACTATGATCGAATTCATCATCAGATTCCCACTATTTCCGGCGTTGAGCTGTTGCGGAATCTGATGGTTGAACATGGGCTTAAACAAACTGATCTTTCTGAAATTGGCAGTCAGGGCGTAGTTTCCGAGATTGTTTCCGGAAAACGGCGCATAAATAAGCGTCATGCAGGCATTCTGGCAAAACGATTTTCTTTGCCGGAAGAGCTGTTCACCAGGAATTGAGATTTCAATCGAATGTCATTTATTGTCATTTTCAGTTGTGACATTTCGCGCTAGAAACGGATTGTCAGAAGTTTGCCGTTACGGCAAAATCCTTTCCCGTTGAACTTCTTTTCCCCTGCGGAGCCGCCCGTCGATGCCCCCAGACAACCAGGCTGGCGCGGGAAAGTCAAGGCGGGGACCCGGCCGGCGACTTAGCCGGACGGGGTGGAGGCTTTTACTTTTCCGCGTCAGTCGGTATTTTAAAGATTCGACGGGCGGTGCAGCGGGGAAAGGATTTACGGAAGAGATATTTAAAACGGTTTCCCCTGTGGTGAGCCCAGAGGGGCGGTTAGTGGTTGTCGGGCAAGTTACCTACAGCCCGTTGGCGGAAAAAGTCGCCAAAACAGCATTTTTATAGCCGTTTTGGAAAAATGAGCCCGTGGGCGTGCTGTAGGGCTGGTTGGTGTATTTTATGAGTCACTGGTGGGTAAATATGCTGGTTTTGGGCGCATGGCAGAAAAGCTGAAACGGCCCACTGGGACGCGAATGGGCTGAAAAGACTCGCTAGCCTGTTTCCTGAGACGTGAGGGTTTTAGGAAATGAGAGGGGGGCTAAAATCTCCTAGCTTTAATATCTATCTTTACGACTTTTTTCTAAAGCGTCTTGCTGCATTTCTGTTGTTTTCACTTGTTGCAAGATAGACGAATATTTCTCTGGTATTTTAGGATCGGCAAAGCATTTTGATGAAAATATTCTTAAGCTCGACTTCCCATTATACACTTCGCATATTGCAACAGCCCCATCATTTCTAATCCAATAAAGCAGACTAGTAGAAAAGGGATTATAACCCAATAAGACCCATGGATTTTTTGCAAATTTTTTGAAATTCTCATATGATTGGTCGTTCGCGACATTCTCTAAAGGCGACCATGAAGTACACCCCTCTAGGTTTTTAGAAAGCATGTCTTTAATTTGATCGCCTACATTAATATACCAAATTCCTCGACATACATTATTTTCATCTAGCGCAACCAAAGTATCTAAAGAATAGCCATCCTCCTTAAATACGGCAAATGGGGTTAACTTCACCAATTGCTCTTGAATGTATAGGCGGAAACTGATAAGCGAGGGATCAACCGCCACCTGTTTTAACTGACCAAATCGAGCCTGCAATTGGTCAAGACTTTCACCTAGTCTTGCTTCTACTGGGTTTGCTAAAAGACAGAGAACAAAAAATATCACATGTATTATAAATTTACGAAACATTTATTCGCCCCCCATAGAGCCAAGAAATCTAATTAAGTCTGGCAAAATAGCCGCATTAAATTCAAATTGAGTTGCCGTTTTTGGGAGTTTGTTCTCAGAAATAAAACCGCCTTGGTCGCCCCAATAACAAGGTCTGTCCGGCTCTACCTTAGAAGCAGCGGCATTTGGATTATCCCGCAACCATTCCCAGATTTTTCTGCCAAGAAAATCGTTTGAATGCGGGCAATGTTCAAAATTTTTTCTAATATAGAGGATAAACTCATCGTTACCCATTCTTACTTTTGTTGAAGCCACATTTCCTCTCCTATGTTTAAAAATAATACAGAAATGATACTCTCAATGAATCTAGTTAGCAACCAACGTAAAATGGACAATTATGAAAAAACAAGGAAGTTCAATAGGTGAACCATTTTTGCGCAGTGTACCACATTAGTAAGGTTGGTAATTATTTTTTGCTCCCCAACAGGATGGCCATTGCTCTTTGATCGCCAATGTTCTTTGCAAGGTCAAAAGGCGTCTGTTGCTTATTATCTTTCAAGTCTTTTCTGGCCCCATGTTGTAGCAGTTTTTTCATTAACCTATAGTTTGCCATTTTTACCGTTAAATGTAAGGGAGTTTCACCGTTTGAAGCAAACGAGGTAAAGTTTATGTCTGCTCCTTTTTCGATAAATAGAAAGGCTATATCATCCAGTCCGTTCTCTATGGCTAGGAAAAGAGGAGAAGGATCAATATCCGGAAACTTGTTGATGTCAGCTCTCTTGGAGACGAGAAACATTATCATATCAGAATTTTTGCATTTTATTGCAGAATTTAAAGGCGAACGATATTCGTCCATTGAATTAATATCCAGGCCAGATAATAGAAACAATTCCACTATATCCCTTTGATTTGAGCGAATGGCTCCAATAAGAGAGTTAAAATCAGGTTTTGCTTTCTTCTCCAATAATTTTGAAACAAAGGCTTTGTTTCCTTTTTCTATGGCGATAGAAAGAGGAGAAATCTCAACATCACCTAGGCCATAAAAAAGGTTTGGATCTGCGCCTATATCAAGAAGTGCATTGGCTCCAGCAAAATTTTCGTTTTCGCAGGCGACACACAATGGGGTTGGGCCGTAATCCGCGTTCATGTATGCGTTAACAGCCTCTTTGCTGTTTGCACATTTAGTCATTGCCGCAATAATGGTCTCAGCATTCCCATTTACCGCAAGGTAGTGAAAAAGGTTCTTCCCTGTTTTGTCAAGTGAGAAAATGAACTTAGGTTTATTTGCAATTTGCTGAAGGAAAGAGGAATAATCCTTTGCTACAATTGAGTCGACAAGTGTCTTTTCGGAAGAACTACCGGAAAAACTAGGTTGAACTGCATCTTCTAAAGGCGATGCACTCTGTTGCGAAGTAGGAAATTGAAAAATGCAGGCCCTTTGTTCTAAAGAAAACAATTCGACTTTACGAACATTAAAGATCAGCAGTTTTGCTGTAACTTTTGTATCGGTAATTGTCATGTTGCTTTTACTAAACCCCCATGATGGATCAGCAAATACAGAAAAATCCGGAATAAAAGAAACTGAAAATGTGATTCGAAGGAACCTAGTTTCTGAAAGTACTTTCTTCGCAGTTTCGCAATCCATCGGAATTTCAATATTAAGAATACTGCGTGAGATAGCCGTCGGGGGATCGTTTAGACCTTGAAATTCTGGAAAATATCGGGCCGAGTCCCTAGAACTGGGTTTGTTAAGATCATATCGGGTCGTGGCTTTTACTAATTTGCATTCTTCAGGAATTTCAATTCTAACGAAAATGTCTGGCTCCAATCCTGAAAAGTATTGCTTTATGGCCAATATTTCAGTATCGGGATCATATTTGCCTTTATCTAGAAGCCTAGTAATCGAGTATTCATTTTTTTGAATTGCAGCGAGTGTTAACTCAAGCGCTTTCTTTTTCCTCTCTTCGAATTCTTTTGTTTTTTCGAACTCCTTTCGAGCTAAAGGGATATTTTTTAATGGAACTTTAAATTTTTCAGTAAAAGTTTTTTCCAATATCTTTGAGTCATCATACGATGAAGTAAGATACCTTTTAAAAGGAATAGAAGCACAACTTACGAAAGCTAATTCGATTGAGTCGGTTGGCGCTGGAGGGAAAATACCACTGATCGAATCATCATTAAATGGTTTGCATGTAGCTTGATCAGACATGGCTGGCCCTGTAGAAGACGTAGAAGAGATTCCTGAAGAAGCGGGCAAAATCAAAGGAGGAGTTTTTTGAGAGAAATGGTTATTTGCATAAAACAAAACCCCACTGATGCAAATAATCAGTAAACCAATAACGGAATAGAAAAACAACGCTGAATACTTGGTCGAAGAAAAAAGACCGAGCAAGTTGAATGTAAAGCCTTTACTCAAATTGTTGTCTGATGGAACTGGATCTATTATTGATACTGATGAAGATTTATTTTCCATTTGCCTGGATAAAGGCACAATCTTTACGCAATTTTTTAATTCAGGGTGAAGACTCGACAAATAATTAACGGCATCAACAGTTTTAGATACAATTTCTTCGTTATCTGCTTCAAAATATGATTCTATTATCTGATATAAAGTCAGAGCTTCTTCAAACGAAATATCTTTAAGAGTTTGTATCTCATTGAGAGCTTCGATAATTTCTTGATCATCCATAGAACCTATTTTTTCAAGAATAATCGTATTTAACATCAGTTACCTCTCTTCTCATCATCTATTAAACAATGGCTTTTATACTTATAATAAGCAAAAATTCATTCTATCAAGAAGTTCTTTGAAACGATCTTGACTAGCCATGTCTGGAGCGATAAGCCCTGGCAGGGCGTTGATAAAATCTTTGTTCTGAAGCCAGTCGGAAAAGTTTTTGGAAATATAGGTCTGTAATTTTTTGTCAGTGGCTTTGATTTCGGAAACGATTTCTGAGCGGCCATCCAGGATTGTTATTATATCTTCAAGGTCAGAGCTGCCAAGAAAATCATTGTTTCCACGGTCAAGAAAGGCTTCAATTTTTGTTGCAATAAAGTATGGCGCTGAAACTATTCTGACATCTGTGCCGGCAAGATTCACAACAGTGAAATTTTTAACCGCTTCTTTATACCACTTATTTGAGAAACCAAGTATTGATTCGTCGCAAGGCATAAGATCTACAATTACAGAATTAACGCGCCAACGGCAAATGACAGGCGGTTCATCGTCCAGAACCTGACGAAAACCGGCGGTTCTTAAAGATTCTTCGATTGTATGAAAGCTGCTGCGGTTGGAAGCATCAACAATCATGTCTACGTCTCTGGTTGGTCTAATGCCTGAAAAAGCCTGATCAGTAATCAAAAGAGAAACAACAGAGCCGCCGAGAAAAACAACATGATCTTTCAATTCTGGCGGCAAACTTTTGGCCACAATGAGCAGCATTTCTTCATTCGCAGACAAAGGCATTAATTAACCCCTAACAGATTCTGTAATTCTTTGGTGGCAATATTTCTTTCACGAGCTCTGCCGCCTCTGACTGCATCAACCAAAGTCAGCAGATCATAGAGTTTTGCATCTAGTTCTGCAGCTTTTGGGACGGACCTGTACAGCGGCAAGAATGCTTGGCCGCGAATGTTCCCTTTTGCGTAAGGCCATACCGGAGGCATATCATTGTCATCGATCAAGCTTCTTTTAAGCGGACCTGCTGCGTGAGCGGTTGGCATACCTCTGGTAATCTCGCCGCGTTCAGGCGGAAAAACGTAACGCAGGCCATGAGCTAAAAATTCGTATAAAGCAACTAAATTTGGCTCTCGATTGTTAGGGTTTATCAAAGATGCTTTTACTGCTCTTTTAAACCCTGCATGAACTTCTGATGAACTCATAAAAAGCTCTTTAGCCAAAGAGGCGAAGTTCCATGGCAAACCCGCCGCATTTTTCGCGGCAAGTTTCAGGACAATAACAACATCTTGTGGTTTCAGCATATTTAGATTATATTCGCAATTCGCGAATAGCGCAAACCTTTTTTATTGATGACTTTATTAGGAGGCCCCTGGGGGCCGGTGGGAGGGATTGCGCCTGCCGCTGATTGCCGGCAATTTGTTCAATACTGTTTGGCACACGGCCACAATGTCCAGATGACGCGGCGACTGAGACAGTGATGCGCAAAAACTCGGAAGGATGACAATAAATGACAACAGCAGAGACCTGGCCGGGTCAGCTGGACATTGCAGCGACCTGCGGAAGCCCGAAGGGCTTTCCGGGAGGTGGCAGGTGTGAGGCGGCGAAGCTGCCGGAACCCTGCCACCTCGACAGGACGCGGGCCGTGTGCCTTTTTAGGGCGGTAGCCGCGGTAGCGGCGTGCGGCTCATCATTGGCCCTGGCAAGTTTGGTAGGGTCGAGGACAGGCGCGGTATTCGCCTTTCGGCAAACCCGTTTCCTATCCCCGCCACATCAAACCGTGCATGAGGTTCTCCCTCACACGGCTTTCCGACCACTTTCACCAAGAGGTTTTCGAAGAGTTCCGCCGCAATAACCTTTCAGGTAGAAGGGTTCAACTTTCACCGATTCCCACCATCTGCAGAAGGCATCCTTGACCTTGTTGGAGCGTCGATTGCCGCGCCGCCAGAAGTTCTTGTACAGTCGCCGCCGGACATACCGGTCAAGCGCCTGCAGTTGATCTGTAGCGTTGCCACGTCGAAAATAACCGCACCAACCCCGAATGACCGGGGCCAGATTGTTCAGTATTTCCTGTAGCGGGATGCGAAGCCAGCGGACACTGGTAAGATCATGAATTTTCGTGCGAATGGCTTTCATCGCTTTACGGCTCGGCCAAGTGAGGGGAGCAGATTTCCCGCTCACTCGACTCTGAACCTTGTGAAAGTGAAAGCCAAGGAAGTCAAAACCAGCCTCATTCAGGTTTACAAGCTTGCTCTTTTCCGGATGAAGCTCCAGTTTCAAGCGTTTCATGATTCCCTGAACTGCCTTCATAGCTTCCTCCGCTTGCCAGCGGTGGTAGCATACAATGACAAAATCGTCACAGTATCGGACAAGATTTCCCAGATGGGAAAAGTCTCTCATCCAATACATATCCAAGACGTGCAGGTAGATATTAGCCAAAAGCGGACTGATAACGCCACCTTGAGGCGCACCACCATCTACGGCCTCCCATTCACCCGCCACCATGATTCCCGACTCAAGCCAGCCTCTTATCAGCTTCAGCACTCGCTGATCGCTGATACGCCGTGCAACCAGAGACATGAGCAATTCATGATTCAGGTTATCGAAGAAACCGCGGATATCTGCGTCAACGACTTGCCAGCCGAAGACAAGATCATCCTTAACCTTTTGAACTGCCTGCACCGCGCTGCGCTTTGGTCGGAACCCATAGGAGCAATCCTGAAAACTGGCCTCGAATACCGGCTCGATTACGATTCGGCAGGCCTGTTGAACGACTCTGTCGCGGACAGTCGGGATTCCCAACGGTCTTTGACTTCCATCGGCTTTGGGAATATACACCCGCTTCACTGGAAGCGGCCTGTATTTTCCCTCCTCAAGCTCACGGTGCAGGGTTTCCAGAAACTCGGCAACACCTTCAGTCTCTATGACTTGCAGGGTTTTGCCGTCGATACCGGCCCCGCCACCGTTCGCTTTTACTTCTACCCAGGCCCGCCACAGAATATCAGGCCGGTAGATGCGGTCATACAGCGCATGAAAGCGCCGATTGCGACTCTTCTTGGCCGCGAGGTAGAGCTTGCGCTGGAGTTGTCGTGATGAATCAAACGGGTGTGGTTGGCCTGTTATGGCATGCACCTTCACTTACCTCCTCGCTGAGCATAGTGGAAGCAGAGCCCCTTCCCTCGGCTGGTTTGTCTTACTCCAACCGTGACCGGTACTATGGGCTCATCCGACTTCTCACGGAGCCTTTTCCAAGATTTCGCAACATGCTTATACCCGGAATTACGGAGGGTGTGGGCCTCCGACCCCGTGAGATCTCTCCTGTTCCGTCGTTGACTGTCACAACATTCCGCTCCCCCTGCGCCGGAGAGTTCTTCGAGGCTGACTTTCAGGCTCACATGCCTCTTCCATGACCTTCGCCCCATTATGATGGGCTCGGCTCTCTCTGATTTAACATAACGACACTGCAGGATTCTCTTCATGATACGGACTGCTGTTTTGTAACTCCTTCGCGGAGTCCTCCTTTCGCTTCGGCACACCAGGTCGCCCCGGAGCACCGGAAAGTAACTACCCGGCTTCCTGACAATTACCGGGACCGGACTTTCACCGGCAAGCCAACGACAGCTTTTCAGGACACGCCATAACATACCTGTTATGTAAAGCCGGCCCTGCCGGGCTCCCGGCAGGCAGAGGCCGTAGGGCCGCGCTGTAAAGGGCAAGCAACTGTCTTGAAAGTCAATGATTTTTTGATGATTTGTTTGTCATTTATTGTCATCGAGAATAGAAAATAGCGATGCAAATGATTGAGGGAGCTGGTAAAAGGGGTGCCGGATTCGATCAGAACAGGTGGCCGGATAATTTCAGAATGGGGTGCTGATATGGTCGGAGTCGGTATCTTTAGGGCAGAAAGCTGCGGATAAGCGCAGACTAGCCCGCAAGTTTCCGCATGAACTTGTTATGCGGAAGCCGAGTGAGCGCCCGACCGTTTACGGCGCGGGATGCGAGGGAGTGCCGGAGGCGAAGAGGCTGGCAGGGTAATGTCCGCCTAATGGGCCTATTAGCCGGCAAGCGGCGGTAGCAAAAAGCGTGACAGGTGGGAGGGCCGGGGAGGGGCCCTCCTGGCGCGGTTTTTGCGCCGCGGTTACCCCGCGGTTTTCAGCCTCTTCGCCGGAGCTTGCGGGCGGTGGCCGGAGGCAACCAGCCATCTGAACGCCCTCAGCGCGCTGGCAAAGAACTCGCCTGGCGAGATCTGGCCAGCGCAACCGCTTTTTCTTTTGTCTTTGTTTTGCAGCAGGCGGCTCCGGGTGCGGCCTGCTTTTCTTGCCCCCGGATCGAGGTGTGAGCCACGATGAACCGGGCGGCACACGACCCCAATGTCCGGACAGCCGGAGCGACTGGCGGCAGGGCTGGCAGTGAAAAGTCTGCCGATGACAATAAATGACAGAAGCGGGAACCGGGGGGAGGTAGTTTTATATAAGCGGTGACTCGATTGCATGGTCTTCCTCTGGTTTGAGATCTTTGTAATTGCCGTGCCACAGGTCGAATTTTTCGCCGATTTTCCAGCTCTCGACGTCGGTTCTGCTTTGCAGCCAGGAAATGACTCTCTGTAACCGGTCTTCGCAATGCTCCTGCAGACCCAGTTCGACGATGATATCAAGCATGTTTTTGCTGCCACCGCCACCGCAGCAGCAGTCATTTGCTTCGACCGCTTCCTCTATGAAAGCATCAAGAAATTTATCAAAATGATCGCTGCAGTTGCGGTAAATGATGATCTGGCGACCCCATTCTGTGAATTCCCCGACATGTTTCTTTTTGCGCATTCTCTTTTTCATAACGCTTTCAATGCTCCTATTGCCAGTTTTCAGATAAATTGGGGTTTGCCGTGTCTTTCACGACTTTTGCCACAAAAAATTTCACCTGGGGCCACGACACCGAACGGGACTTTATGTATGCCAAGCGCTTTTAAATCACGACCATAAGCTTTCAGGGAAGATTTGAAGAGCTATTTGAATATTGTTTCCTGCAAGTTAAGCCATGAGATTAATTTTCTAAGGCCGGACTCCTCTTTATTTGCAGGTTTCCAGGTGGTCATCAACCACATTATGGAAGATGTGAATAATCTCTTCCTCGTTTTCAGAGTGAAAAGCGATTATGTCATCAATCCCAATAACTTCGCCAACAAAAATCTGATCTTCTTTATCAAACTGGATTCTGGCGATATAGCCTTTATAATCAATCATTTTTATCATTCTTGACGGCTGTTGTTCTCCGCGGTAGATTTTGCCGGCTTCCTTTACGCTCTTAACCAGCCGGTCGAACATTTCCTTTTTCATGCTGCTTCCTTTACATTTTCACACACCAACATCGCTGTATACATATAAAGCGCTCAGATAGCCAGATTTGAAGTAATAATCGCCACGCGATTTAATATAAATCACTATGGGAGCCGGTTCTGACAAGATATAGCATCAAGTTTTCACTATCCATATCATAAACAAGCAGCCAATCTGGTTCGATGTGACACTCTCGCAGACCGGTAAAATTGCCAACCAAATCATGGTCTCGATGCCTGACTGACAACTTTTTCCCAGCAGCGAGCTGTTTGACAATGTCAGTTAACGAAGCTATTTTCCACCCACGCTTGTGCACCCGCTTAAGATCTTTCGCAAACTTTGCAGACGGCTTAATTGTGTATGTCACTTAAGCAGATCCTTCATCATTTCATCCGCGTCTTTATATGATTTCCCTTTGGCGGGCTTTTTCTTCATTTCCTGGACTTCTTCAATAGCAGCCAGTGTTTCTTCATTAGGATTCAACTTCAATTCAAACGGAATTCGACGCTCCCTGATTGCCTGCCTCAAGAACATATTTACCGCTGTCGTCATATCCAGGCCAAACTCAGCAAAAAGGTGCTGCGCCTGCTGTTTGATTTTGCTATCCATGCGAATATTCATACTTGTGTTTGTCATAAAAACTCCTTTTGCTGTTATTATAACAGAAACATGCCTATTGTCGTTACAATAAGCATATTTTAAAGAGGTATTCTCACCCTCAAAAAGCAATAGTTGACCCTAAAAAAGTCATAGTTCGGCTGTTTCAGATTGCAAAGTATTGTAGTTTGAGAACAGTTCAGTATGAAAACAATGTCCAGATGACAGAATGTTATTTGCTATTCGCGAATAGCGAACGAGCTTTGTCAGCGTATCAAATCGCTGATCACGTTGGTATGTTGCTTTACATATCTGCGCTTGATATATTTATTATCCAAGAATGATGTTTCAGGAGTTAATGCAAAAGCGGTTGATCAGGCGCAGGAGACAATATGCCGCCAAACAGCAATCTGAGGATTATCATGTGCCGTGTTCCGGCCAAAAAGTTTGGAGAGGTCTTTAACGTTTCTTATAAGGTATTTCTATAATGATAGCCGAGATCAAGAAAGCCAGAAATGAAAAAGGGTTTCTTACTCACGAAGAAGTGTTTGGTGAAGGGAACAATATGGAAAATCGCTTTTCTCCGGTGCTAGAACGGGCGGTTAATCTATTGATTCCGGGGTATTTCTCCTGGGATGAGCAGACTCAGAACAAGTGCCGCATGTTTATGTCTGATGATCTCAAGTTCAAATTTCACCAGTTTATTATGAAAGAAGCCTTTGGCGTTGAAGTTGTTGACGATGACGCATTTGACGATGCGTGGTCAGACAT
>Ga0208460_10000743_pt1 | contig 21659 bp, 21 predicted proteins | sample AD_STIC10_MetaG_FD_184436 | JGI IMG/M metagenome (GOLD analysis project Ga0208460, IMG submission 184436) | Active sludge microbial communities of municipal wastewater-treating anaerobic digesters from USA - AD_STIC10_MetaG (SPAdes) (version 2) | ecosystem: Engineered > Bioreactor > Anaerobic >... | reverse complement strand
GTGCTCCGACGCCGAGCCCGATGCATGGCCGAAAAGCCAGGAGAGATCGAGGCCTAGTGCGATGATGTCGATGGCCGGGGCAAGCGGATCGTTGGAGACAGGCTGCGGCCGGCGGCAGACGCTAAGACTGTGCGTGTACGCGGCGGGCGCAAGCAGATCACGGACGGGCCGTTCACCGAGAGCAAGGAAGTGATCGTCGGCTTCGATATCCTCGAATGCGAAAGCATGGACGAGGCGGTCGAGATCGCCGCGCGGCATCCCATGGCGCGCGCAGGGCGGCTGGAAGTCCGCGCCTTCTGGCCTTTTGAGGGTTAGATGGCGGGTGTGGTGTCGGGGGCCGTCTTCGGCTTCCGTTCCGGCCACAGCAGCAGGCCGAAGCCGATGAAGATCGCGATGTCGGCGACGTTGAACGACCACGGATTGCGGATACCGAAGCCCGACATGTTGATGAAGTCGGCGACCGCGCCATAGGTGAAACGGTCGATCAGGTTGCCGATGGCGCCGCCGGCCGCAATGCCAAGGCCAATGGTCGACAGCGGCCGCCGCATCCACAGCGCCGAGACAATCAGCGCCAGCGATATGCCGCCGGTGAAAAGGATGAGCAGGGCGCGGCCTGTGGGATCATCTGCCGACAGGAGGCCGAAATTGACGCCGGTGTTCCACGCCATCCGGAAATTGAGGAAGGGGATGAAGTCGATCGACCCGACCTCCTTGAGGTTCATGGATTCGACCACAAGCCATTTTGTGAACTGGTCCAGCGCCACGATGATTGCAAGCGCAAGGACCGCGCGCTTCGCATTGTCGATGGCGATTGAACGCGCGGGCAGTGGGGGGAGCAGGGCCATCAACCGCAATTAATCGCTCCGCGCGGGCGGGGCAAGCTCACGACCTGTTCGAGACTGAAGACATCAGATGTGACGCGTCTTATAGGGAGGCGCGAAGAGGACATACATGAACGAAGCCAAAGTGAATCTCGGCCCCCTCAACGGTCACAGCGTTGGCCGCATCCTGAAGGAGGCCGTGCGCCGCGCCGCCACCGAAATCCGCGCCCAGCGCCTCACCTTCGAGGCGCATGTGAAGAAGGGCTATGGCGGCTCAATGAACGACGTTTTCACGTCGGCCGACAAGGCGGCGCAGGAAGTCTATCTGCGCACTTTCATGGAATGCTTCCCCGGCTGTGGCGTCATCGGCGAAGAGGATTCGCTCTCCATTCCCGCAACCGCGCCGGTCACCGCCTATTTCACTGTTGACCCTATCGACGGCACGCGCGCCTTCATCCGCCGCCAGAGTCACGGCATCACCACGATGGTGGCGCTGGTCGATCAGGGCGAGGTGATATCCGCCTATGTCGGCGATATCTCTTCGGATGAAGTCTATGGCTACAGGCCCGGCTCCAAGGCGGTGCATCGCATCACCAATCTCGACAGCTTCGAGCCGCTGAACCCCGCCGCCGCAGCGCCGCCCAATATGGACAAGGTGAACGGGTTGCTGCGCGATCCGGTCGATATCTACGGGCCGGAGACGCGCGCGCTGGTGCAGCGCTTCGCCAATTACGAGATCATGGGCTCGTCCATCGGCGCATGGGCCGCGCGCCTGTGGAAGGGCGAGGTGTCGGCGTTGCTGATGCCGCCGGGCTTCGAGACGCCGTGGGATTCAACGCCCGTGATCGGCATATCGAAAATGCTCAACTGCGTGTGGCTGAAGCCGGAAGGCGGGCAGTGGGTTACTTACGAGCCGCCCTTGCCGCTCGCGCCCTATCGCCGGCCGCATGACGCGCTGCTGGTTCACGCAAGCTGCGTGAAGGACGGTCGCCTCGTCCTGTAGTGGGTCTAAGACCTAGACCGGGCGCAGTTTGGACGGCGTCGTCGGCTTGCGAATCTTGCCTTCGACGGAGTCAGCAAGTTTCTGCGCGATGCTGGTGTTGCCACATGCGAACGAACCGAGCCGCGCGTCCTTCTTGTCGAGGCCGATGACCATCCCGCCCGCTTCCTGCATCAGCACGAAGCCCGCAGCGATATCCCACGGCGACAATCCGCGCTCCCAGAAGCCGTCGAAACGGCCCGCCGCGACCCAGGCAAGATCCAGCGCCGCCGAGCCGAAGCGACGCACGGCCGCGACTTCGGTGCGCACGCGCGCGAGTTCGTCGAGGAATTTCTCGGCGCCATTGACGCCCAGCTGCGGAATCCCCGTCGTCACCACGCATTCGGTAAGCTTGCGTCGCGCGCTCACACGCAGGCGCTTGTTTTCCAGCCACGCACCCTGGCCCTCTTCGGCCCAGAACAGCTCGTTGCGCATCGGGTCGAACACCACGCCCGCGCGCAGCTTGCCATCGCGCTCGAGGCCGATGGACACTGCGAAATGCGGAATGCCGTGAAGGAAGTTCAGCGTGCCATCGAGCGGGTCGATGATGAAGCGGTGCGTCTTGTCCGAGCCCTGAACCTCGCCGCCTTCCTCGAGCAGGAAGCCGTATCCCGGCCGCGTCTTTTCCAGCGACTTGCGGATGATCTCTTCGGCTTTCTTGTCGGCCGCAGAAACGAAGTCGGCCGGTCCCTTGCGCGAGACCTGCAGGTTCTCGACCTCGCCGAAATCGCGAATAAGCCTGCGGCCTGCCGCACGCGCGGCTTCCATCATCACACTGACGGTGGGGGAGGGACGGGACATGTCAAACAGCCTTCAGATCGGGCGTTTCCAATAACCGGAAAGCCTTAAAAGACAAGCTTGGATCGCCTTTCCGGGGTGCGGCGGATCAGGTCGCCAATTCGTCGAAAATTGCATTGAACCGGCGCACGGCCTCGGCCGGGCCGCCGTCCGCGCGCCAGACCCCCGCCGAAACCGCAAGGAAATCCGCGCCTGCCTCGACCAGCGGCCTGGCGTTCTCCGCCGTGATCCCGCCGATGGCGACGCAGGGCAGCTCCATCATCGCCTGCCACCAGGTCAGCAGCTCCAGCTCGGCTTTGGCCTTTGCGTCCTTGGTGTCGGTGGGGTGGAAGGCGCCAAAGGCGACATAGTCCGCCCCCGCTTCCCCGGCCTCCATCGCAAGGTGCCGGCTGTCATGGCAGGTGACGCCCACGATGGCGTCAGGCCCCACCAGCTTGCGCGCCTTGGCGTAGGGGATGTCGCCCTGCCCGATGTGTACGCCGTCGGCGCCCAGCTCCATCGCGAGGTCCGGCCGGTCGTTTACCAGAACGGCGATGCCGCGTTCCTGCGCGCGCGGGATGATATGGCGGCCCAGTTCGAGGATATGGCTGTCAGGCGCGGCAATGCCCTCGCGTGATTTCAGTCGCAGCTGCAGGCTGGCGACATCGCCCGCGTCCAGCGCCTCGTCGAGCTGGCGTGCGAACGCCGCAATATCCGCGATTTCCGGCGGGGTGATCAGGTAAAGGCGGCAGCGGCGCGGTGACATGCGCGAGGGGTACGCCCGCGGCAGCGTGTGGGCAAGATCAGGCGACGCAGCCGCCCTGCTTCACCAAACGCTTTGCAGACGCAGGAAACCGCCCGAGCTTGTCCGCCGCACGGGCGGGACGGACCACGAGACCGCCGCCGCAGTTGGGGCACTTACCCTTGAGCGTTCCATCCGCGCAGGCCGCGCAGAATGTGCATTCGAACGAGCAGATGCGCGCCTCGGAGCCCGATGGGTCGAGGTCCTTGTCACAGCATTCGCAGTTGGGGCGCATCTCAAGCATGCTGGAAGGCTAGCGTCATGGCCCGCCCACGCAATGGCGGTTCAGGACAAAGAGACCGCTAAAACCGCCGCGCGAAACGAAATCGGCGCGATCCCGAAGGACCGCGCCGCATGTCGTCCAGTCCAGGTCTCTGGCGCTACTTCGCGCGCGAAGCCTGGAAGATGTCGTCGATGGCTTTGGCCAGCACGGCGTCGAACTCGGCGTCGCTCTGCTTGGCCGACAGGCCCTCGGTCAGTGCGCGCGAGAATGAGGCGATGATGCCGTCGTTCGCCGCCAGCATGCGGTTCGCCTCGTCACGCGAATAGCCGCCCGACAGGGCGACGACGCGCATGACACGCGGATGCGCGACCAGCGATTTGTAGAGATTGGTCTTGGTGGGCAGGGTCAGCTTCAGCATCACCTGCCTGTTGGCGGGCAGGGCGTCGAGCTGCTTGGTGATCTCGGACAGCAGGATTTCTTCGGCCTGCGCCTTGTCGGCGATGGAGATGGTCACTTCCGGCTCGATGATCGGGATCAGGCCGTGGGCCAGGATCTGTTTGCCGACTTCGAACTGCTGCGCCACCACGGCGGCGATGCCTTTCGGGTTCGCCGCGTTGATGACCGAGCGCATCTTGGTGCCGAAGATGCCCTTGGCGACGGCGCGCTTCAGCAGCGCATCAAGCTCGGGCATCGCCTTCATCAGCTGGACGCCGTCCGCTTCGTCGGCGAGGCCCTTGTCGATCTTCAGGAAGGGCACGACGCCGCGCTTGGTCCAGAGGTACTCCGCCGTCGGCGTGCCGTCGATTTCGCCATCCATGGTGCGCTCGAACAGGATTGCGCCCATCACCTTCTCGCCGGTGAAGGCGGGCGACTTGATGATCCGCGCGCGCATCTCGTGAACGAGGCGGTACATTTCCGGCTCGCCCGAATACTCGCTCTCCGAAATTCCATAAAGGCGCAGCGCTTTCGGCGTCGAACCGCCAGACTGGTCCAGAGCGGCGATGAAGCCGTCCTTCTTGCCGGCCTGTTCCGCCATCGAAGCGTTAATCATGAAAGTCCCTCAATTTTTCCGAACCGCTCAGCCAACCCCGGCCAGAAGCGTACCCGCTCTGGACAGGGCATACCGTTTCCGGCTGCTCTTTCAAGAACTGGGCCCGGTAGAGAGCTGGGACGAATTTCCGCAGGTCGGTCGGAACCGCCGGGGCTCACGCGTCCTTGCATTGAAATCAGGGAGATACTTTCATGCGCAAGGTAATCGTCGGCGTGTTCGTCAGCCTCGACGGCGTCATGCAGGCTCCCGGCGGCCCGGAAGAGGACCCATCAGGCGGCTTCAGGTATGGCGGTTGGATCGTGCCCTATCAGGGCGATGCCACGGGCGATGCGGTCCGCAGTCTCTTCGCAAAGCCGTTCGACCTGCTTCTCGGCCGCACCACCTACGACATTTTCGCCGCGTACTGGCCGTATTACGAAACGGACCCCGCAGCTCCCACCTACAATGCGGGCGGCGCTCATATCGCAAACACCTTCAACGCGGCGACCAAGTTCGTCGCGACCCACCGCCCCGAGACCATGAGCTGGCAGAATTCCAGGGCGCTCGGCGCTGATGTCGCCGCCAGCGTGCGCGATCTCAAGAAAACCGATGGTCCCGATCTTGTCGTGCAAGGCTCGACCGAGCTGATCCACATCCTTCTCGCGGCAGACCTCGTCGATCACATGCAGCTGCTGATCTATCCGGTCATCTTCGGCAAGGGAAAGCGCCTGTTCGATGCGGGCTCGGCGCCGCGTGCGCTGACGCTCACGCAATCGCAGGTCTCGCCCGATGGCGTGATCATCGCGCGGTATGACCGGGCGGGCGAGCCCACCACCGGCTCGTTCGTGGGGCCTGATCCCTCACCCGCCGAGCTGGAACGTCGCAAGCGGACGAAAGGCTAGTCGAGAAAGCCCGAGATCAGCTTCGTGTAGGTCTCGGGCCGCTCGATCATGCCCATGTGACCGCAATGCTCGACCAGTGCGAGCCTGGCGCCGGGAATGCCGTTCGCGAGTTCCTCGGAGTTGTCAGGCGTGATCAGCACGTCGTCCTTGCCGGCGATCACAAGCGTCGGGGCCGTGATCTTGCCCAGCATCGGTCGTGAATCCGGCCTGCCGATGATCGCCTCGATCTGATTTGCAAACGCATCGACGCCCAGCTCTTCGGCCATCTCGAAGAATGTGGTCAGCAGGGGTGCATCCTCGTGCCGGGCAGGGTGGACCAGTTTTGGATAAAGCTCCTTGGTTCCCGCGCGCACACCGTACTTGCGCGCGCCTTCCACCTGCTTGCGGCGATCCGCCGAGCGCTCGGGCGTATCCGGCTTGGCGCTCGTGCTCATGAGGATCAGCTTTGTGACCCGCCCGGGCGCCTGCCGCATGATCTCCAGCGCCACATAGCCACCCATCGACATGCCTGCGAGCGCAAACGTCTCTGACGCAACATCAAGGATGCTCTTCGCAATCCCCGCCATCGAGTCATGCGACCAGTGATTGGCCAGCAGCACGGGATGCGCCTGGCCCAGCGTTTCGACCTGATGCTGGTAGATGCGCCCGGTGCACATCAGCCCTGGAATGAAGACGATCGGCAATCCGGGCATGAAAACTCCTCCAGCGCGTGTGCACTGGAGGAGATGGCTGTCATTCGTCCGGAGTAAAGCCCTAGCCGAGCTTCACGCCCAGCGCGGCCGCTGCAGCGGCGACGAACTTGTTGGTCTGCGCGAAGGCGGCGTCGAGCGGTTGTTCGCCGGCCGGGTTCGAGATCTTGGCCCAGTTGGCCGCAACATCGTCCACCGTGGTGGCCGCGCCGCCGAGGAACACGGCCGGGGTCTCATAAATGTGGACGACGGAGAAGCAGCCCGCGCCCGCGCCGAGGATCGTCTTCGACGGCGCATCTTCCGACACGAGATAGAGCACGCCCGGCGTCACCAGTTCCGGCTGCATCAGGTTAGCGACCTGCTCGGGGATCAGGCCTTCCAGCATGCGCGTCGCGGCCGTGGGGGCCAGCGTGTTGACGCGGATGTTGTTCTTCGCGCCTTCATGATGAAGCACGTTCATCAGGCCGACCATCGCCGCTTTCGCCGCGCCATAGTTCGATTGACCGAAATTGCCATAGATGCCCGAGGCAGAAGAGGTCAGCATGATGCGGCCGTAGTTCTGCTCGCGCATCGTGTCCCACACCGCCTTGGTGCAGTTCGCCGTGCCAAACAGGTGGACGTCCACCACCTTCTTGAAATCGTCCATCGTCATCTTGGCGAACGACTTGTCGCGCAGGATGCCGGCATTGTTGATCAGGATGTCGACCCGGCCCCACTTGGCCTTGGCGTCCGCCACCATCGCCTCGACCTGGTCGAGCTTGGTGATGTCCGCGCCGTTCGAGATCGCCTCGCCGCCGCCGTCGCGGATTTCCTTGGCCACGGCTTCTGCCGCCGAGGTCGACCCGCCCGAGCCATCGACCGATCCGCCCAGGTCGTTCACCACGACTTTCGCGCCGCGCGCCGCCAGCTGCAGGCAGTGATGGCGCCCCAGGCCATTGCCGCCGCCCGTCACGATAGCGATCTTGCCGTCAAACCGGATTGTCATGTGCGTCCTCGTTCAGTGATCGCGCATCCGATGGCGCACCGGCACAAAGAAGGCAAGTCCCGGCGCCGGGCGACCAGGCTTTCCGCTTTGTGCGCATTTCTCTTCTGCTACCGAAGCAGGCTAAGGAACGAAATTGTCGCCGACGCATTTCTCACCGTCGGCGGGAGTGGTTCCATGAAACTCAAAGTGCGCTCGGATCTGCTGTATGATTTTCCAGCAGGGACCGAAGCGATCATCTCGATCCAGGCTGCCGCTTCGCCGGACCAGCAGATCCTTTTCGAGAACCTCGTCATCTCGCCGAACGCGCAGATCGTGCAGGACCAGCCGGACGAACGGGGCGAGCGGCGCTTCCGTGCCGTATTTTCGGGCGAGACCCGGATTGTCTATGAAGCCGTCGTCGACAACGGCTCGCGCATACTGCTTCCAGCCGATGTGCCCCAGAGAGCCTGGTGCGATCTTCCGCAGGGCGTCCTGCCTTACCTCACCGCAAGCCGATATTGCCCGTCAGACAGGTTCTTCGCCTTCGCCAATCGCGAATTCGGGTCGATCATGGACGGCGGCGCCCGTGTGCATGCAGTGCTCGACTGGATCCATGCGAACGTCGATTACATCGCCGGCGTCAGCGACTCGGAGACCACAGCGGAGCGCACGTTCGTTGATCGCGCGGGCGTCTGCCGCGATTTCAGCCATCTTGGCATCACGCTCTGCCGGGCGCTCAACATTCCCGCCCGGGCTGTCAGTGCATATGCCTGGCAGCTCGACCCGCCGGACTTTCACGCGGTGTTCGAAGTCTATCTCGGCGGCGGCTGGTGGCTGGTCGATCCCACGCGACTTGCGCCGATCGATGGCCTCGTGCGGGTGGGCGTCGGACGCGACGCCGCCGACATCGCGTTCCTCACCACGAACGGTCCCTGCCAATGCCTCGCGCAATCAGTCGTTGCAGAGCTGGCGGCGGAATAGGTTTCGGCGGGCGCAGCTGACCTGAACTAGATCTTCAGCGCCTCAACACCCGGCAGTTCCTTGCCTTCCATCCATTCGAGGAAGGCGCCGCCTGCCGTCGAGATGAAGGTCAGGTCGTCGGCGACGCCTGCGTGGTGCATCGCCGACACCGTGTCGCCGCCGCCGGCGACGGCGACGAGTTCGCCGGCCTTGGCGAGCCGCGCGGCTTCTTTCGCGGCTTCCACCGTTCCCTTGTCGAAGGGCGGGATTTCGAACACGCCCAGCGGGCCGTTCCAGATCAGCGTCTTGGAGTTCGCCATCGCGCGCTTCAGGCGGGCGACCGTTTCCGGGCCGGCGTCGAGGATGCGCTCATGCTCGTCGATCGAGCCCAGCGAGCGCACGCGGGTCGGCACGCCCTTGGCCATCTGCTCGGCGACCACGATGTCGATCGGCAGGAACAGCTTGCAGTTGTTCTGGCCGGCAAGGCGAATGATCTCGCGCGCCGTTTCGGCGAGGTCTTTCTCGCAGTACGACGCGCCAACGTCGTGGCCCTGCGCATAGAGGAAGGTGTTCGCCATGCCGCCGCCAATGGCCAGCTTGTCGAGCCTGGTGACGAGGTTCTTGAGCAGGTCGAGCTTGGTCGAGACTTTCGAGCCGCCGACAATGCCGAGCACGGGCCGCTGCGGATTGCCGAGCGCGGCGTCCAGCGCCTTCAGCTCGCGCTCCATCGACAGGCCGGGATAGGCCGGCAGCAGCTTGGCGAGGCCCTCGGTCGAGGCGTGCGCGCGGTGCGCAGCCGAGAAGGCGTCGTTGACATAGATGTCGCCCAGCTTGGCGAGTTCAGCTGCGAAGGCCGGGTCGTTCTTTTCTTCGCCTGCGTGGTAGCGGAGGTTCTCCAGCAGTGCGACGCCGCCAGCGGGCAGGGCGTCGATCACGATCTTCGCCTGTTCGCCGATGCAGTCGTCAGCCCACTTCACCGGCTTGCGGAGCAGGGCGGACAGCGGATCCAGCACGGGCTTCAGGCTCATCTCCGGCACGCGCTTGCCTTTCGGGCGATCGAAGTGCGCTAGCAGGACGACCTTGGCCCCGGCTTTCGACAGCAGGTCGATGGTCGGCAGCGCCGAGCGCAGGCGGGTGTCGTCCTGCACCTGGCCGTTTTCCATCGGCACGTTGAAATCGACGCGAACGAGAGCGGTTTTGCCCTTGAGGTCTGCACCTTGAAGCGTGCGGAAGGTCATTGGTTTTCTGGTCCCTGAACCCGGAAAAAGAGCGGCGGATAATCCGTGACGAGGCCATGCCCGTCAAAGTCGATGTCTGCGGCGAAATCGCCGTCCACCGCCTCGAAACGGAACTGATTTCCGCCAAGCGATGTATAGCGCTGCCTGTCGGGATAAACCTGCAAATCGGGCGCCTTCACATAGGCCATGGTAAACTCGCGGCTCTCGCCCTTCCGCCATGGCAGACGCAGCACAGGCAGGGTGTTGGTGAACGGCGTCGGCCAGATGTCGATATCGATGCAGCCGGTCAGGTGCGGCGCCGGCCTGCCGTCCAGCGTCCAGTTACCCTCGCCGTCATGATCAAGCGCCAGCTCCTGCCCATTGGTGCAGCTCAGCCGCGCCATGCGCAGCACCCAGTCACGGCCCATGGCCAGCGTGACGGTAAGGCCATACCCAGCGCCGTCCTCTTCGGCATGAACGACGCCCTGCGCGACGAAGCCGTAGCTGACACGGCGCAGACGAAACACCTGCGCCCCGCCGCCGTCGGCCATGCGCCAGCTGGCATCGCGCGCCTCGCCTTCGGGGATGGTCTGAAATCTGGCCACGCTTTGCCTCAGCTGATCGGATCGCCCCACGGATGCGGCAGCTCTTTCACGTTCTTCAGCAGCTCGAAGCCAATGCGGCGTGGCTCGTCCTTCGCCTTGGGCACAGCCACCAGCAGGACGCTGACCTGCGAATAGTGCTGCAGCAGTTCGAACCGGCGGCCGTCCTGATACTGGCCCATGAACACGATCATGTCGGGGCCCCAGCTGGCCACGTTCGAGATGTGAAGCGGCTCATTCGTCGGCCCGCCAACGAAGCGCCCGCCCAGTTCATGGTCGGCGCCCAGGTGCTTCTCGAACTCGATGATCTGGTGAACCAGGCGCTGGTGCATCCAGCTTGCCGGATCAGGCGGCCCGCGCGCGGGGACTTGAGCTGCAGGCGCATCGTCGCCGTCAACAACCTCGCCCTTCACATGATAGGGCGGGGAGGCGGTCGCATGAACGGCTGCGCCTTCATCGGCAGGCGTTTCGGGCTTCGTTGCGGTCTTGGAGGTGGCTTCAGTCATGGCGCGACCTTGGGTCATCGATCAGCGCCCCGTCAACAATCGCATACCGGCGCCATTCCGATTTGCGCGCGCGGCGGATCTCGACATGTGTGGGATTGAAGTTGGAAATCCACTCCACGTCAGCTATCCGCTCTGGAATCCCCGGTTCGACGATACAGCGGGAACCGCACCACCTGCCGTCCTCCTGGGTGTAAACTGCGGTTGACCAGACGCCCTCGATCCAATTCTCCGCCCACTGGCGTATCTCCGAGAGGGCCGCGGCATCGTCAACTTCGCGCGATTCGTCATCCCAATACCCGAAAGTGACTGTCAGCGCGTCGCCAGATGTATGGATCACGGCGGGCTCGACCTGTTCGCCGTTGTGCTTGTCGATTGTCAGCACCAGATATCCGGGTTCCCAGCGCGCCCAGCTTCCGCCGCGTCGCCCGGCCCAGTCTTTCAGAGACTCATAGACTGTGAGCGACCAGTCCGAAACCGGCCCCGCCGTCGGCGAGGGGAATGGAACGCCTTCAGGCTTGGAGACTGTGTCTTCAGCCAAAGGCGCTCCTCATATTCCTAGATCAGCTTCGCCCAGGCGACGGCCGTGTCGCTCATGCGGGTCGAGAAGCCCCACTCGTTGTCATACCAGGAGAGCACCGACACAAACGTGCCGTCCATCACCTTGGTCTGGTCGGTGTGGAAGATCGACGAGTGCGGGTTGTGGTTGAAGTCGGACGAGACCAGCTTCTCGTCCGTGAAGCCGAGAATGCCCTTCAGCTTGCCGTTGGCCGCAGTGCGGATGAGATCGTTGATCTCCTTCGCGGTCGTCTCGCGCTTAGCGATGAACTTGAAGTCCACCAGCGAGACGTTCGGCGTCGGCACGCGCACCGAGATGCCGTCCAGCTTGCCGTTGAGGTCCGGCATGACGAGGCCGACGGCCTTGGCGGCGCCGGTCGAGGTCGGGATCATCGACAGCGCAGCCGCGCGGCCGCGATAGAGATCCTTGTGCATGGTATCCAGCGTCGGCTGGTCGCCGGTGTAGGAGTGGATGGTCGTCATCATGCCCTTCTCGATGCCGATGGCTTCGTGAAGGACGCTGACCACCGGCACGAGGCAGTTGGTGGTGCACGAGGCGTTCGAGACGATCATGTGCTCTTTCGTGAGCTTCTGATGGTTCACGCCATAGACGACGGTGAGGTCGGAGTTCTCGCCCGGGGCCGAGATCAGCACGCGCTTGGCGCCGGCCTGAAGGTGAAGGGCGGCTTTTTCTTTCGCCGTGAAGATGCCGGTGCACTCGAACGCGATATCGACGTTCATGTCCTTGTGCGGCAGCTGGGCCGGATCCTTGATCGCGGTGACCTTGAACTTCTGGTTGCCGACGGTGACCATGTCACCCTCGACCTTCACGTCCATGTTCAGCGGGCCGTGGACCGAGTCGTATTTCAGCAGGTGGACGTTTGTCTCCACCGGCCCGAGATCGTTCACGGCGACGACTTCAATGTCCGTGCGCTTGTGTTCCAGAATGGAACGGAGAACCAGACGACCGATCCGGCCAAAACCGTTGATCGCGACACGCACAGCCATTGCAAGAATCCTCGAATTTTCAGGTGCCGAACCGGGTGCAAGAAAGATGCACGCCCCGCGCGGCCCAAACCCACGGCGCTATGGCGCGCGTAATAGCCGATTTTCGCCGCGACGCGAGGGCCAAGCGCGGTGAAAATCGCGCAATTCCACGTCGCGTTTCGTGAGCGGCCGAAAACGGGCCGTTACACCAGCTCTTTGGCCGCCTTCACCACGGCTTCGGCCGTGATCCCGAAATGCTTGAACAGCGTCTTGGCGGGGGCTGAGGCGCCAAAGCCGGTCATGCCGACAAATCCGCCTTCCGGGCCAATCCAGCGGTCCCAGCCGTCGCGCACGCCGGCTTCCACCGCCACCTTGGGCAGCTTCTTGCCCAGCGTTTCCGAGCGGTACTTTTCCGGCTGCGCCGCGAACAGCTCGAAGCAGGGCATGGAAACGACGCGCGCGCCGATGCCTTCGGCCTCGAGTGTCTTCTGCGCCGCCAGCGCCAGTTCAACCTCGGAGCCCGTGGCGATCAGCACGACCTTCTCCTTCGCCGTGGCGGGGGAGAGGACATAGCCGCCCTTGGCGGTGAGGTTCTCGTCGGTGTGCGTCTTGCGCGCCGGGGCCACATTCTGCCGGGTCGCTGCGATCAGCGAGGGGCCGGTGGTGGTGTTGAGCATGATCTCCCAGGCTTCCGCCGCTTCAACGCCATCCGCCGGGCGGAACACGTTGAGGTTCGGGATCATGCGCAGGGACGCGACATGCTCCACCGGCTGGTGGGTCGGACCATCTTCGCCGACACCGATCGAGTCGTGCGTCATCACATGGATCACGCGGACGCCCATCAGCGCGCCAAGGCGAATGGCCGGCCGCGAGTAATCCGAGAACACGAGGAACGTGCCCGAGTAGGGGATCATGCCGCCATGCAGCGCCATGCCGTTCATGGCCGCCGCCATCGCATGCTCGCGAATGCCCCAGTGCACGAAGCGCCCGCCATAATTCTCCGGGGTGAACGGCGCTTTCGCGGATGCCGTGCGCGTGTTGTTCGACCCGGTGAGGTCGGCCGAGCCGCCCACCATTTCCGGAACCAGCTGCGTCAGGATTTCCAGCGCCGCGCCAGACCATTTGCGCGTCGCGTCGGATTTCTGGCCCTCAACAACGGACTTCTTGTGTGCGTTGATCGCAGCGCCAACGCCATCCGGCAGCTTGCCCGACAGCGTCGTCTCGAACGCCGCGCGCTTCTCGCTTGCGCCCAGACGCTTGAGCCAGGCTTCGCGATGGCGCGCGCCCTGCTTGCCGATCATGCGCCACGCCGCGAGGATTTCGTCCGGGATCACGAACGGCTCGTGCGGCCAGTCGAGCGACTTGCGGATGCCCGCAATCTCTTCTGCGCCATAAGGGCCGCCATGCGCCGGTCCCGTGCCGGCCAGTTTCGGGGCGCCAAAGCCGATAATGGTCTTGCACGCGATCAGGCTCGGCCGGTCAGCGGTCTGGGCGGCAAGCAGGGCGCCGCGCACCGCGTCCATGTTGTGGCCGTCCACGCGCGCCACATTCCAGCCCGACGCCTTGAAGCGCTTCACCTGGTCGGTGTCGTCTGACAGCGAGGTCGATCCATCGATGGTGACGGCGTTATCGTCAAACAGCACGATCAGGTTCTTGAGGCGCAGATGGCCCGCCAGCGTGATGGCTTCCTGGCTGATGCCTTCCATCAGGCATCCATCGCCCGCGATCACATAGGTCTTGTGGTCCACCAGATCATCGCCAAAGCGCGCGTTCAGGTGGCGCTCGGCCATCGCCATGCCGACGGCGTTGGCAAGACCCTGGCCCAGCGGGCCCGTGGTGGTCTCGACGCCCGGCGTGTGGCCGAACTCCGGGTGGCCCGGCGTCTTCGATCCCAGCTGGCGGAAGTTCTTGATCTCGTCGAGCGAGACCTCGGGATAGCCGGTGAGATATAGCAGGGAGTAGAGCAGCATCGAGCCGTGGCCGGCCGACAGGACCAGGCGGTCCCGGTCCGGCCATTCCGGCGCCGAAGCGTCGAACTTGATGAACTCCTGGAACAGCAGCGTCGCCACATCCGCAAAGCCCAGCGGCAGCCCGCAATGCCCGCTCTGGGCCTTCTCGACGGCATCCATGCTGAGCGCGCGGATCGCGTTGGCGAGCGGCAGGTTCGTGGCCATCGGAGGCTCCTGACAGGGGAATTCGCCGCTGGTTAACGGCAATGCGGGCTGCATCAAAGGGGTTTCGCTGCCGCATGCCGCCATTGCGCGGGTTGCTCACAGGCATCACATTGCGGCAACAGGATCGTGGGATGACTGAAGAACCGGAAAACAAGGCAGATATGGACGGCGCCCTGCAACAGCTGGAGGCGGCGATCGACCGGCTGGAAGGCCGGCTCGATGGCCTGTTTTCGCGCCTGGAAGGCCAGCGCAACCAGATGCGCGAGGCTGAGGCCCTGCGTCTCGACCGCGCTCGCCTGGCAGGCGACCTCGACGCCGCAAAGGCCCGCGAGCGGGAACTCCAGAAGCTGGCCGACGAGGCGTCCGAAGCCCTTGGCGCAGCGATTTCAGAGGTCCGCGAGGCTCTGGGTAAAGTCTAAAGCCGCCCCGGGGCGGGCGGGTGTTGCCGCGTTGCTGCGGGTTTCCAGTCGTGTAGCGCCTCTCTGGCGCACCCACGGGTGGAAGCGCTAGAATGTCCGGATTGGGGACGGCGGAAGAGGTAGTTGGCGTCGTGGCCAAGGCTGAGATCACCATTGCAGGAAAGCGCTATGCGCTGAGCTGCGCCCCCGGTCAGGAGGCGCGCCTTGAAGAATTGGGCGCGCGCTTCGACCAGCGCGTTATGGAACTGACCGAAGCGCTGGGCGATCTCGGCGCGGAACGGCTTTTCCTTGCCGCCGGAATTTCCATCCTCGACGAATTCGACGCTCAGGCCGCCGGCGTTGGCGCCAAGGCGCTCGATGATCGCATCCGCAATCTCGAAAACCGCGCCGCCACCCTGCTCACCGACGCCGCCGCGCGCATCGAAATGCTCTCCCGCCGCGTCGACGAAGCGAGCTGATCGCGCCCTAGACGGTTTGTCCTGCGGCCCAGCCTGAACTCCACGCCCACTGGAAATTGTAGCCCCCGAGCCAGCCGGTCACGTCGACGCACTCGCCGATGAAATAGAGCCCGGGTGCGGCCTTCGCCTCCATCGTCTTCGACGACAGGCCGTCCGTGTCCACGCCGCCCAGCGTCACCTCCGCCGTGCGCCAGCCTTCCGTCCCATCTGGCTTCACCCGCCACGCATTCAGCGCTGCGGCGACCTCGCGCAGCTTCGCATCGGACAAGTCCGCAAGGCGTGCCGTCCCGAACGTGCGCGCCGCCACCTGATCCGCCAGCCGCTTGGGCGCGAACGCCGCCAGTGCATTGTCGAGCTGCTGCTTCGGCCGTTCCACGCGCGCAGCCTTCAGCTCTGCCAAGACATCGCGCCCGCGTGCGAGATCGATCACCACATCCTCGCCGTCGCGCCAGTAGGACGAAATCTGCAGGATCGCCGGGCCCGACAGGCCGCGATGCGTGAACAACATCCCTTCGTCGAAACTCTTGTCCCCGGCTGATGCGCGCGCCTCAACCGAGACGCCGGCCAGCTCTGCGATCGGCGCCAGCTGCGGCTCGTTGAACATGAACGGCACGAGGGCAGGGCGCGGCTCGACGATCTTCAAACCAAACTGCCGCGCCACGTCATACGCATACCCGGTGGACCCCATCTTCGGGATCGAGAGCCCGCCAGTCGCCATCACCAGCGAGCGGCACTCGATCGCACCCAGCGATGTCGCGACGCGCCATCCATCGCCCACGTGCTCCACCGCGCCGGGCTCGACGCCAAGCCTCAACTCTCCACCCACCGCTTTCAGATCCTCCAGCAGCATGTCGATGATCTGCGTCGCCGACCCATCGCAGAACAGCTGGCCCAGGGTCTTCTCGTGGAAAGCAATGCCGCGCTCGCTCACCCGCTTGATGAAGTCGTGCTGCGTATAGCGCTTCAAAGCCGAGACGCAGAAATGCGGATTGTTCGACAGGAACTGCTTCGGCGTCACATGGAGGTTGGTGAAGTTGCAGCGACCGCCGCCAGAGATGCGAACCTTCTCCGCCGGCTTCTTGGCACGATCGATCACCACAACGCTGCGCCCGCGTCGACCCGCCTCGATGGCGCACATCAGGCCGGCCGCGCCCGCGCCGATCACCAGGACGTCACAACTGCTCATGGCCATAGCCATATCGCCGCACTGAGCCTCCTGTCGTGGCGTCATGCCGTCACGACGTACTTTCCGTTCGCGTCATACCCGCTAAGGTCGCGCAGACAAAACAAAAGCCCACGCGAAAAACCGGGAGCCTCACAATGACTGAAGCCTGGATCATCGACGCCTGCCGCACGCCACGCGGCATTGGCCGGCAGGGCAAGGGCGCACTGGCCGACATGCACCCCCAGCACCTCGGCGCCACCGTGCTTAAGGCGCTGGCCGAACGCACCGGCATCAACACGGCCCATGTCGACGACATCATCTGGGGAACCTCCACCCAGGTCGGAAAGCAGGGGCGGGATCTGGGCCGCATGGCCGCGCTCGATGCGGGGTATGACGTGCGCGCCTCCGGCGTCACCATCGACCGCTTCTGCGGATCGGGCATCACGTCAGTGAACCTCGCCGCCGCCACCATCATGTCCGGCATGGCCGATCTCGCCATCGCGGGCGGCACCGAGATGATGAGCTACACGGCAGCCATCGCCGATCCGAAAGCGCCGCCCTTCATCGACGCTGGTAACGAGCGCCTGCGCGCCCATCATCCGCAAAGCCATCAGGGCGTCTGCGCCGACGCCATCGCGACACTCGAGAACATCCCGCGCGAAGCCCTCGACGCGCTCGCCTATGAGAGCCAGCAGCGCGCCGACCACGCCATCCGCAACGGCCATTTCGACAAGAGCCTGGTGACCGTCCACAAGGCGGACGGATCGCTCGCGCTCGACCGCGAGGAATTCCCGCGTCCGCAAACGACCATGGAAGGCCTCGCTGCGCTCAAGCCTGCGTTCGAGGCGATGGCCGAATTCCCGCTGAACGATCGGGGCGAGACCTATGGCGGTCTCATCCGCCAGGTTCATCCAGACCTTAAGATCAAGCACGTCCACCACGCCGGAAACTCGTCGGGCGTGGTCGATGGCGCCGCCGCCATCCTGCTGGCCTCGCCCGAGTATGCGCGCGCCAATGGCCTCAAGCCGCGTGGCCGCGTCATCGCCTCGGCCAATATGGGCGACAGTCCCACGTTGATGTTGAACGCGCCCGTCCCCGCTGCGCGCAAGGTGCTGGCCAAGGCCGGACTCACGCTCGATGACATCGACCTCTTCGAGATCAACGAGGCCTTCGCGGTTGTCGCCGAGAAGTTCATCCGCGACCTCAAGCTCGATCGCGACAAGGTCAACGTGAATGGCGGCGCCATGGCGCTTGGCCATCCCATCGGCGCGACAGGCTCGATCCTGATCGGCACGATCCTCGACGAACTCGAACGCCGCGACCTGAAGCGCGGCCTCGTCACCATGTGCGCCGCCGGCGGCATGGCGCCGGCGATCATCGTGGAGCGGGTCTAGTCCCGATCCTATTCCTCGTCGCGGCTGGTAGGGCCCGGCGCTGCGCCATTGGGAGGCGAGCGCAGGTCCGGCGCCTTGCCGACAGATGGCGACGACTTGAAAACCGCAACGGTCTGGCCGTTTGCTTCCGTCCGCGCCGGCCAGCTGAAGCCGGGGCAGGCGATGGTGCGGGCGTCGAGCGCCTGTTTCGCAAAGGCGACCCAGCAGGCGTGCACGAGGTCGGCGACCTGCTGATCTTCCGCTGTCGCCTTTCCGGCGATGCGGCGGTCGAGGTTCAGCGTGTCGAACACAAACGGGATTTCGGCGGCATGGGGCGCGCCGTTGGGATTGTCGGCGCGGCGCACGCCGGGAACGTAGTCGAAGAAATACTGGAACACGGGCGCGCCGGTCATGGCGTAGGTGGCCACGCGCTGCGTTCCGCTGAGCCTGCCTTCGTCGCTGTTTGTGCCGATGATGATGGGGATATCCATCGCCATTCCCGCGGCGAAGGCGTCCATGATCGACTGCGTCTTGGTCGTACCATCGATGATCGTGCGCAGACCGCCCCGTGTCGCTGCATCGGCGAGGATTGCGTCGGCGGGAATCGCCCGAAGCTGTTCGATCGTTGCATCCTTGCCCGGCAAGCCGTGAGCCGTGGCGAAAGCTGCGCCCAATTCCTTCGCGCGTTCCAGCGTCGTTCCCTGCGTTGGAAGCGAGCCGGTGGACTCAATCACCGCCTTCTGGAACAGCCCCTTCGTCTGGGGAGACGTTATCAGATTGGCGACAATGGTCGCGCCCGCGGACTCGCCGAATAGTGTGACGTTGTCAGCGTCCCCGCCAAACGCGGCCGCGTTGGCCTTTATCCATTTCAGCGCCGCGATTGCGTCCAGCAGGTGGAAGTTCGCGTCGGCCGTTCCGTTTGCTTTTTCGACAGCAGGATGCGCAAACCCGGCGAGAACCCCATGGCGGTAATTCGCTGTCACGAGGATCACGCCGTCGCGGGCGAAGCTCGTTCCGTCATAGGTCGAAACAGTGCCAGACCCCATCGTGCCACCGCCGCCATAGAGCCACAGCATCACGGGCGCGTTTTTCGCGTCCACCGGCGCCCAGACGTTGAGATGGAGGCAATCCTCGGAAGATTGTCCGCTGACGCCGCCGCCATTCGGTCTGCCGTCGGCGGGCGTAGGTTGAAGGCAGGGGAAGCCCGTGGTGTTCGCGGTTTGAAGTGCTGGCAAAGACATCAGCTGAGGCGGCGCCCAGCGCAGGTCGCCCAGAGGCGGCTTTGCATACGGCACGCCGATGTATGCAACGACGCCGTCATTCTGTGTTCCGATGAGGAAGCGCGATGCGCCATCCTGCGGTGCTTTGTCGGTCACAGCCGGGCTGGCGCAGGCTGATAGACTGAATGCCGAGACAAGCGCGAGTATTCGCATGATGGTGCCTCAGACAGGAGGAAGAACCGGACCAAGCGCCTTCCAGGCGTCGGGCGCCGAGAGCTGTGCTGCACCAAAGCCCATGGTGGCGATCACCATGTCATGATCGGGCAGCACGAAGCAGAACTGCCCGCGCGCGCCTGCCGCGAAATACATGGAGCGCGGCGCGCCCGGCGTGCGCCCCGAACGGTTGAGCCACCAGAGATAGCCGTAGGCCGGGTTGTGCGCCGACGGATTCACGGCGTCGCGGATATAGTCCGCAGCGATCAGCTGCTCGCCGTTCCAGCGCCCCTTGTTGAGATAGAGCTGACCCAGCCGTGCGAGATCGCGGCAGGAGAGGGTGATCGACCCGCCGATGCGGATGTTGTCTTTGCTGTCCACGCCCTCGCGCTGGTAGTTGAAATTCTCGCAGCCGAGCGGAGCGACGATCTCCTCCATCATGTAGCGATGGCTCGTCTTGCCAGTCGCCGCCGTGATGATGTCGGCGAGGTGATCTGCTGGAGCGCCGTCGTAGAAGAAGCGTTCACCCGGCTGGATCGTCGTTCCATAGCCCGGTGGAGTGCCGCGTTCGGCTTCCTTGTACCATTCATACTCAACGCCCGGCCCCGGCGGCGTTGCATCGTCCAGCTTCTTCGGCGGCTTGGACGACGGCTTCATGTTCATCGTGCCGCCCGACGTCATGGTCAGCAGGTGACGGATGCGCGTCTGCGGCCTGAAGCCGGAGATTTCGGCGGGATGATATTTCGACGTCAGCTCGTCGATGTTCAGCCGCCCCGTCGTGACGGCGCGGCCCACCATCGCTCCGCCCCAAGACTTGCCCGCCGAGAACGAGACATTGCGCCATTCGGGAACGGCGCGCCCCCAGTCGTTCGCCCAGTAGCGCTCGAACACCAGTTCTCCATGGCGGATCACCACGAGCCCCTGCCGCTCGCCAGGCGCGGCAAGCTGCGCGGCGGCTGCTTCAAGCGCAGCGGGCGAAAGCCCATGCGCGTCCGGCGTTGACATGCGCCACGGTCCGCGACCGGGGCCGGGCGTCGCCGCCACGGATGGCCCCGTGGCGCAGGCTGACAACGCGCTCGTCGCGAGTGCTGATCCGATCAGCGAGCGGCGCGTGAGCATCTACAGACCCATCGCTTTCAGCACGTCGGCCGAGAATTTCGCCAGCTTGAACCCTTCGCCACGATCCAGCCCGCGCCGCACGATCACGACATTCTTCGAGGGGACGATCAGCGCATACTGACCAAGCGCGCCGCCGGGCGAGTAGGCGACATCGGGCAGGCCCTCCATCCCGCCATAGACCCAGAACTGCGCACCATACCCAGCGCCGCCGCGCGCACGCGATGCAGGCTGCGCGGGCGCCAGCGTCGAGACATAGTCCGACCATCCCGTCGGCAGGATGCGCTCGCCATTCCAAACGCCGTCATTGAGATAGAGCATGCCGAAGCGTCCGAAATCCCGCGCCGTGCTCCAGCACTGGCCCGACGTGATGAAATCACCTGTCCAGTCGGTCTCGATCAGCGTGCGCGTCATGCCCAGCTTCCACAAAAGCTCGCGATGCGGAAAGCTGATCCACTCGGCGTCATTGTTGAACGCCTCGCGCACCGCCTTCGTGGCGAGGATCGTGTCCGAGCCGGCGTAGACATAACGCGTCCCCGGCTTCGCATCGACGATGTTGCCCATCGACACTTCGGAAGCCGGTGCGCCCGAGCCGTAGATCTCGCCCTGCGGATTGCGGCCGCTCTCGGTGTAGAGCCCACTCGCCATGTGCAGCATGTGGTTGAGCGTGATCTCCCCGCGCGGATCGCCCGGCTTGCGCCACGCGACCAGCGGCGCCTTGGCGTGAATGTCCAGCAAGCCCTTCTGCACGCCGATGCCCACCAGCGACACGCTCAGGCTCTTGCACATCGAATTGGTGCGCGAGGATGTGTGCACGCCCCAGCCCGGCGCATAGCGCTCGGCGACAATCTTGCCGTCCTTGATGACGACGACGCCCCACGTGTTGCCCTTGTAGGGGCCTTCCTGATCGCGGAACGCCTCGTCGAACACGGCCGAGACGGCCTTCTCCTGCGCCGCCGGCAGCTTCGCAGTCGCATTCGCGTCGCCCATCGGCCAGGCCTGCGTGTCGAAGTTCGGAATCGAGATCGACTGCGGCAGGCGCGGCAGGTGCTTCACCGCTTTCATCGTCGCCCCGATGGGAAGCTGCGTGCAGCCAAGCCCCGGCCGCCACGCCGCAATGCGCGGCTCCATGTCATCGGCAAACTTCACCGTCACGGTCTTCGCGACAGCATCGATCTTCGTCTCGCCCGTCGCTGTCTGGCCGCTACCAGTGCGATCAATGATGTCCTGCGGAAGTCCCGACGAGAACGTCGCCGTGCAAAGATGCAGCGCGCGATAACCGGCCGCCTGTGCCGCCGCATGTCGCGGCGTGCCGGTGGATGCGCCTTCATCCGCCGCCGCTGTCGCCGCAGGGCGCGGCCCGGTCGGCGTCTGCTGGGCGAGTGCCGGAAGGGCGAGGCAGGCGGCGGCGGCAAGGGCCGCCATGCTGGTGGTGATCGTTCTCATT
>Ga0208460_10000742_pt1 | contig 21684 bp, 23 predicted proteins | sample AD_STIC10_MetaG_FD_184436 | JGI IMG/M metagenome (GOLD analysis project Ga0208460, IMG submission 184436) | Active sludge microbial communities of municipal wastewater-treating anaerobic digesters from USA - AD_STIC10_MetaG (SPAdes) (version 2) | ecosystem: Engineered > Bioreactor > Anaerobic >... | reverse complement strand
GAACCTCCACGCCTTGCGGCGCTGCTACCTGAAAGCAGTGCGTCTACCAATTCCGCCATCTGGGCAGATAGCAAGGCGGGCGTGATACAGGGGGTGCGCCCGGTATTCAAGAGGCGTCGTGACAGGTCCGGCCAATCAAAGTTTTGGCGGCAAACAGCCCCGCTTTTCGGGCCTATTGGCTGTCGCTCTGGCCGCCTTCGCCTGAAAGCGCCCTGAGATCTGCCCGGCCTTCAACGATTTCGGCCTTCCAGACGGCCAGCCCGGTCGGGCCAAGAACATCCCACGTCGCCCCGACGCCGACCGTCATCGGCATGTTGATGCACAGCGTCGCCTGCCCGCGCGCCGTCCAGCAGAAACGGTTCTGCGGATCGAGCGCCCAGTTTCCCGTCGCCCACACCCCCGCGGAGTTCACCTGCTCAAGCTCACGCCCCTCCTTCAGCAGGATGGTCGTCACCTTGCCGTCCTGCTGGGTCAGCGTCAGCGTGTTCTCGCGCAGCACGCCCAGCGTGTCCGCTGCCGCCGGCATGGCGAGCCCCAGCGCAAGCAGCAATGGGGCGAGAAGACGCCCGCCGCGCATCAGTTGAACCGCCAAACGGCGCGCACGCCGATCTCGTCGAGGCCCTGATTGCGGCCCGAGCCAAGGATCTGGCCGTGGCTCAGATGCTCGTAGATGCCCTGGATGGCCCAGGTCGGCGTGATGTCATAGGTCAGCGCCAGCGATGTGCGGAACAGGTCTTTCGATCCAAGCAGAACATGGTCCTCGGCATAGTCGGCCGCCTGCTGGTTGCCTGAGCCGAACGGATTGCTCACCGCGCCATCGTGAACCACATAGCCAAAGCCCGGCTCAAGCCGCCAGCCCTGCGCGAACTGCCAGTCCCACTCCAGGCCGACGCCGCCATACGACGTGTTCCCGTCCGTGTTCACCGACGCCATCACGTACGGATGCGGCGACCATGCCCAGCCCAGCCAGTCCGGCGATGCAAAGCGCAGCTCGCCATTGATGTTGACGCCCGATTCCTTGTCCGCGTTCTTGCAGTCCGACACGCAGATATTGTGCTTCATCACGCCGAGACGAACGCTGTCGATCTGCGCATGCGCAGCCGGCGCAACGAGAGCTGCCGCTGCGGCGGCCAGAAACACGGTTTTCATGCAGAACCTCCCAGGTACCGACCCGAGCCTAGAGCATATTCCCGCGCCACAGGGAACGGGCCATCACAGGTCAATCGGCAACCGTCACGGGCCGGCCACGCGCATCCGGTCCGAAAGCGCATAGCGCATCCGGCACACAAATCCCCGTGACTGGAAATCCATTGTCACCTTGCCGCCCAGCTCATGCGCAAGCCCCGCCTCCAGCACATGCGATCCAAATCCGCGCCGCGTCGGGGGCTGCACAGGCGGCCCGCCCGTCTCAACCCACTCGATCTCGATCGGCATCGGGCTGGCCTCGTCCTCGACGGTCCACGTCACGCTGACCGCCCCGCCCGGTACGGAAAGCGCGCCATACTTCGCAGCGTTGGTGACCAGCTCGTGGAAAGCCATGTTCAGCACTACCGCCGTTTCCGGATTGAGCCGCACGGCGGGTCCGCCAACGTCGATCCGACGATTGGCGCCCGTTTCCGTCGCATAAGGGGCCAGCGTGCGGCCGATCACTTCCTTCAGCAGCGCGCCTTCCCACGAATTTTCAGTCAGCAGATCGTGCGCCTTGGCCAGCGCCCGTACACGCGCATTCAGCGCTTCCATGAAGGCGACGGGATTGTCGGTCGTCCTGTGCGTGTGAAGAGCCAACGACTGAACGATCGCCAGTGTGTTCTTCACCCGATGGTTCAGTTCCGCCACCAAACCGCGCTGACGCTCCTCCGCCCGTTTCCTGTCGGTGATGTCGAGAGACACGCCCTGCGCACGCACCGGCGTGCCGTCCTCCAGATAGTCCGCCCGCCCCCGCACCAGTATCCACACCATCTCCCCATCGGGCCGGTTGACGCGATACTCCACCTCAAGATCATCGCGCGCCGCAAACGCACGCCGGATGAGGTCGACCCGCATCTTCCGGTCGTCGGGATGGATCAGGCCAAGCAGGTCGTCATAGGTCATCGGCTGCGATGGCGGCCAGCCATAGTCCTTCCGGCAGAGCTCTGATGTGGTCAGTTCGTTGGTCACAAGGTCGATCGCCCATGTGCCCATCCGCGCCGCCTGCAGCGCCACTTCGAGCTGCTGTTCGGTCTGACGCAGGGCTTGGTCGGTCACGCCCGTCCCTCCATGGCGCGCTCAAGCACACGCCCAAGCTCCGCTGGGTCGATCGGCTTGATCAGGATGGCGAAGGGATGATCCTCGTTGATCCGGGCAATCGTCGGGCCTTCGCTCGATCCGGTCACATAAATCACGCGCGTGTCGATCGACTTGCAGATCTCGATGGCGGCATCGATGCCATCCTTGTCACCCTCAAGGCGCACATCCATCAGGATGCAATCCGGCTTGTGCAGAACCGCCATCTCGACTGCCCCCGCTGCGGTGCTGGCCGTCGCGCAAGTCTCGAAGCCATGGGCCTCAGCCCAGATCCTGAGGAATTCGACAATCAGGAATTGATCGTCGACAATCAGAACCCGCCCCTTGGAAACTGCCGACCCCAATCCCGTCTCCACCGTCATCCCCGCAATCACGGAGGCTCTCTGAAAACTAGTTCAAGGCGCCTCATCACGCCAGCGGCAGGTTCTTTAGGCCCCGGTCATGCAACTGACAGCCGCCGCCAGACTTGTTTCCTCAGCGCCGACGCTCACGCAGCCCGCTTTTCCTTCCCGCGGCAGCAACGGCTGCAGGCTTTTTCGACGCGGCGCCTGCCCTTACTTTGGACTGATCTACAGTCTTCGCAGCCTTGACGGACTTGCCGACGGCGTTGGCGGCGCGCCGTGCCGCCTTCGAGGCATTTGCAGTTGGCGCTTCCCCATCGCCTCCGGTATCGATGTCGTCGCGCCCCAAAGCAGCCAGCGTCAGCGACAACAGCTCGACAGTCGCAAGATGATTTTTGGCCGCCAGCTCCCGGGCTTCCGCCCGGTCGATCGCCGCGTCTGCAGCCATGAACAGGAGATGCTTCACTCCAACAAAGGTCGCATGCGCAAGATTGTACTGGGCTTCCTTGTGCTTTCCGTTCTCGTGATCGGCTTCCGCCAGTTCGCCAAATCGCTGAACGACGGTGAGAGCCTGCTCATAGGTCCTGAAGTCCTTGTCGGCGCGCATCGTCATACTCCACAGCTGGTTATTGCTACCCATAGCGCGTTTCAGCTGAAGCAGGGGCCTAATGTTGCAAGTTACTGACGACAGCGCCATTCGCGCGTGTTTTCAGGAACCTGCGTTAGCATCGGTGTTCCCGCCAATCGCGCGGCAGTTCGACCTGCGCAAACGCGCAAGCTGGCTCGATCCTGATACGGATTGTGGCCGATCCGCGCCGGATTACGACGCCGGATCGCTGTTCTCGGGAGCGGCGTCCGCGCGACTGAACCTGATCGTCGCCCGCATTCCATCATCTGGCTTCGACCAGATATCCAGCTCAGCGCCCGCATTCTGCTTCAGGGATTGAACGATGAGCGCCGTCATCTTTCCAGGAACCGGCCACACCGCATCGGCTTGCAGCCCGACACCGTCGTCGGCCACGATAACCCTGCAGCCGGTTTCATCGACCAGGCTGTGCAGCGTGATCGTTCCACCCTCGCGGCCGGTGAATGCGTGCTTCAGCGAATTTGTCAGGAGTTCGTTGACGACCAGCCCGGTTGGCATGGCGACGTTGATCGACACCGGCCAGGTATCAACCTTGAGATCGAGGCGAATACCCTCGACAGCGTGCGCAAGCATGACAGAGGAAGCGATCTGGCTGAGATATACGCCCAGATCGATGCTGTCATCGACGCGGCTTTCCGCCATCGATCGGTAAAGCAGCGAGAGCGACTCGATCCTACCAGCCAGTCGGTCAAACGGTTCCTTCGCAGGATTACCCCGGAAGTTGCGCGCCTCGATCCGGATCAGGGCCGTGATCATCTGGAGATTGTTTTTCACCCGATGCTGCAGCTCGCGCAGAAGTATGTCCTTCGCCTGCAACTGCTCAGCGAGTTTTTCCTGATGGGTTGGAGCGCGCTCCTTGATATCAGCGAGCGCAACAAGCCTGTAGGTCGGATCGCCTGCTTCGCTGAGGATGATGTTGGACCACGCATCCACGGAGACAGGCTGAGGCTCTTTCTCGATCCTGAATACGCCGAGATAATCTTCCCCTCCGACGACTGCCTCCTGCAAGGACTGCTCGCTTCCGGCGCCCGTCGCGATCCCCGGCAGTATCTGCCAGGTCTGGCCAAGGATCGATCCCGCGGGCTCGCCGATCAGACGCTCGAACCCAAGATTGGCGTAGGTGATGGTTTCCGTATCGCCGAGCTGGGACACGGCGACCGCGAAGGGCATGTGATCGAGAAACTGCTTGAAGCGGTCGCTCTCCAGGGCAGCAGCCAGATGAGGCGTGTCTGACAGGTGATCCGGACTTTCCGGAGACTTGTTGTCGCTGGGCGCCATTCCAAGGACTCCGACCCGGCCAAAGGGAAGCATGTTTTGAACATCGCCATTGAACCGAAGCCTCGCCTTGGCAAGGCATTTCAGCAGGTCAACGGAGTTCCATGGCGCCATGGCCGCAACCACGCCGTCGCCAGCCTCATCTATACGATACCATGAAACAGGGAGCCGAACGTGCGGCCGGAGCGCACCCAGGGCCCTGCCGAAGGCTCGAAATGCTGGCGGTGAAGGTGGGATTCGAACCCACGATACGGTTTCCCGTATACACGCTTTCCAAGCGTGCGCCTTCGACCACTCGGCCACCTCACCAGCGCAGGGGGCCTTTTACATGGGCGAACCTGAAGCGCAAGTTACTGCGACTTACAGGGGTTTTTGACGCCCCGCCGCGCCGCCCTCCGGCCTGCAGAGTCCGGAAGACGGGCGCGATGCTGTCCGCAGACCGGAAAACTCAACCCCTAAGCCCGGCGAGCCCATAGCGGCGCCGGCGTCTTCTGCCGGGTCGTCGCGAGCGTAGGCGCCTGGATTCTCCAACCCGGAGGGCATTCTCGCAACGCGCCGGAATTTGCGCTAAAGCGGGAATGCCTGTCCGCCTTCTCCGCGACCGGCCCCGGCGTCATGCCGGGCATCGGCTTGGAAAGGGCGGGATGGGTCCGTCACAGTCATTGCCAATCGGCCCCGCCCCGCGTGACACTGGTCCCGAGGGGACTGAAGCAATGGGCGTAGCAAAGCCAGAAATCGGGCCGATTGTCCGCGCGCTGATCTATGCGCTGCTGTTCATCGCCGCGATGGAGGCGGCGATCTCGCTCGCCCGCTTCGGCGCCCCCGTCACGCCGATCTGGATCGCCAGCGCCATTCTCGCCTGGGCGCTCATCACCGCGCCAGCGCGCGACTGGGTCGTCATTCTCGCCTTCGCCATCGCCGCTCACATCACCCGTTCCATCCTCGTCGGCGACAAGCCCGCAACCGAAGCGATCTACCTCCTCGCCAACATCGGCGGCCCGCTCGCCTGCGCCAGTCTGATGCGCCTGCAGGACGCCACGCTCGAATTCGAGGATCGCTCGTCCGTCGTCCGCTTCCTGCTCAGCTGCGGGATCATGGCGCCCGCCCTCTCCACCTGCATCATCGGGTTGGGCACGCTGGTCGACCCCAGCCGCTTCCGCGCGCAGGATCTCGGCGCATGGTTCCTGTCGGATGCGCTGAGCTATGTCGTCTTCCTTCCCGTCTTCAAGATCCTGATCAGCGGCGGCTGGCGCGATCTCCTGGCGCCTGCCCTTCGTCTCAAGGCGCTGCTGCTGTTCGTCGCCCTCATCGCCTCGCTCGCCGCGCTCTGGATCATGCCCGAAGCCGTGCGCCTGCCCTTCCAGTTCCTGCTGATCCCCGCCCTCGTCTTCCTCGTCTTCGAACTCGGCATGACAGGCGCCCGCGCCGCCATCATCATCGCGACCGTCGGCTTCCTGCTCCACGCCCTCACGGCCTCCGAAGCCGCCCGCGCAGGCCTCACGCCGGGTGAGTTCATCTTCGCCACCCAGATCTACATCGCCGCCGTGGCCGCCTGCATTCTTCCCCTCGCAGCAGCGCTTGGCGAAAAGCAGAACCTCTACGAAGCCGCGTCCGAATCCCTCGCCGACGCACAGACCGCCTGGGCTGACCTCATCGCCGCCGAAGCGCACTATCGTCTTGTCGCAGACAATTCGCGCGACATGGTCATGCGCATAGGCCTCACCGGCGCCATCATCTTCGCCTCACCCGCCTGCCGCACGCTCGCAGCTGACGTGTCCGACCTCGAAGGCCGCGATTTCGGCGCCCTCGTCCACCCGGATGAACGTGCTCGCATAGCCTCCGAGATCACCGCCTTCGTGAAAGCCGACCAGCTCGACCTCCCGAAGACGATACGCGCCCGGCTCAAGCTCGCCAGCGGCGACTGGCGCGCCTTCGACATCGTCGCCACGCTTGTCGCCTCGCGCGGCCGCGACGCCGAAGAGATCATCGCTGTCCTGCGTGACGTCCACGCATGAAGTCTCGCCTTACCCAGCAGGCCGGCGTCGCCGTGCGCAAGCTGCGTCTCGCCAAGGGCTGGACGCTGCAGGAACTGTCCGAAAAATCCGGCGTGCCGCTCTCGACGCTGTCCAAGCTTGAACTCGGCCAGTCCTCGCTCACCTACGACAAAATCCTCCGCATCTGCTCCGCGCTCGAGATAGACCCCGGCCTCTCGCTTCTCCAGAACAGTCCGCCGCCGCCGCCCAGCGCCCGCCGCGCCGTGATCCGAGTTGGTGAAGGCGACCCCGTCGATTTCGGCGACCATGTCGCGCGCGTCGGCGCGCAGGACCTGCTGTCGAAACACTTCACCCCCATGCTGATAACCCTGCGGGATGGCGACGGACGCCGCCAGACGCTGCCCGGCGAGGTCTATCTTCATGTCATGACCGGCTGCGCCCTGCTTCACACCGATGTCTATGCGCCGGTGAAGCTCAACGCAGGCGACGCCATCTATTTCGACGGCGCGACCGAGCATCGCCTCCACGCCGCCTCCTCCGAAACCTGCACGCTGCTGATGATCGTTTCCGGCGATGAAGGTTTCTGGCGAACCCAGGGCAGCTGAGACCATCCATGGCCACCACCATCGATCACCTCGAATCGCATCACCGCTACACCGTCATCCGCGGCTTCACCGACGCTGCCGGCCTGCGCATTCCCATCGAGGCCACGGGCGTCATCCGAAAGATCAGCCTGGACCCAGGCTACACCACCATCTTCATCGACTGGGACCGTGATGGTGCCAACGGCGCCTCGACGCCTGAACGCCTCACCTTCGACTTCAAGGCGACGGACGGCCCGCGCAACAATCACATGCGCGAGTATTTCGAGAAGGGCGAAGTCGTGATGCCGCCCCGCGAACCCAAGCCGCAGAAGCCCGCCCCCGAAGCTGCGCCAGAGCCACGCGCCGCGCCGGAATCATTCGCCCATCTCAAGGGCCAACAGCCGTCAGGCGAAGTCAGCCTCGGCGACCAGAAGGTCGCCTGCGATTGTGGCGCGGTCTTCCACCGCACCGTCTGGCCCGACGCGCTCAATCTCCGCGTGAACGCCTGCCTGCGTTGCGGCGCCGTCACCGTCACGAAGCAGGTCGGCGATGATGGCCGCTTCACTGGCGACAGCTGGACCGCCTACCTCACTGTCCCCACGCCCCAGCACGTGATCGACTGGCTCGATCGCTTTCCCCGCGCTGCGATCAATCATGGCGGCGCCGTCTGGCGCTGGCCCATGTCGGCTTCACTCGTGCGCTACCCGACGCTTTTCTACCCCGCCGACCTGCGCGTCGCAGACGAAGCCGAACTGAAAGCCGTCGAGCAGGCGCTCGCCGAAGCGCAGGCCCCGCTCTCCCGCGCCCACCGCCAGATCGCCGCCTGCGGCCGCATCCCCACCCCGCCCGCCGGCGTCGGCACGGACTTCGCAAACTTCATCACTGCGCAACGCGCCCTCGGCCTCGAACCGGAAAGCGACCTCGACATACTGCGCAGCCACGCCCACCTGCTAAGTCCCGCCAGCGAACTCGCTGCCGCCCTGCTCCTCCGTCGCGACGATGCGCGCGCCATGATGATAGACTGGCTGTCCTCCAGCGACGAAGGCACGTTCAGCGCCGGCATCGCCATGCTCCGCGACAGCCGCCCGCTCTTCTCCGGCCCGGATGATCCGAAACTCGCGCCCGCCCTTCTCGACATCCTCAACAATCTCCCCACCGGCAAGCTGAAGGATGTTCCCGATCGCATCGAAAGCTGCCTTCGCTTCGAAGCCCTCCTCGTCGCCATCGCCGACCTCGGCGCCAGCTCCATGCAGATGCAGGACGGCCTCCGCGCCCTCCGCGTGAAGCTGGCGAAGAAAGACCCCACGCTGATGCAAGCGATGGGTCTCGTCCTCAACGAACTCAACGGCGTCGACAACCGCCCGGAACAATACCGCTGACGCAGGAATGAGGGATGGAGCGGTATCCAATTCGCAGGACGGCCGAAAATCTTCGTCCCCGATTTCAGCGCTCTAGCCAATAGGGATGGGGGATAGCGACCTCCAGATTCAACCGGGCCTTGAGCCGGGGTTATTATCCAACCCATGACACGGCACAAACACGCACACACTGGGCTGGTAACCCCGTCGCCTCTCGATCGCTGGATCGATGCGACGCTGCGCGTATTTGCGATGCTCGTGCAAAGCGTCGTCTCAACATTCCAGATGATCCGGCTCAACGTCACACGTGATTGGCACACGCCTGACGATGAAGCCGCTCTGCCCAGAGCGAAGACCGACACAATCAAGGAAACCCAATCAGTCGCCGCAAGCGACACGTCCCTCATGCACCCCACCCCGGCTTGTCATCCCGGAAGCGCGAAGCGCTATCCGGGACCCATTCATCCGGTGGGACGCACCTCGCAACGGTTCCCGGCTCTCCGCTACGCTGCGGCCGGGATGACAACCATTGGAGCAATCGAAAACGTGCAACCCGCACGCCCTCACAATCCCGCACCACCCTCACTCCGCTCATCCCGACGAAAGTCGGGACCCAGAGCATCAAGGGTGATGCGCGTAACAGGCCTGCTCACGCAGCCCTGGATCCCGGCTTGCGCCGGGATGAGCGGTGAATCACTCACCACCACAAACAAAAACGCGGCCGCCTAGGCAGCCGCGCTCAAAATCAAAACCCACCCCAACTCGCCACAAGCGAGAACGCGCACGCTTACCCGAAGCGCCGCACGCTCCGCACGTCGCCGGCGATCGGCCGTATCCGGTCCACCGCCTGCCCGAACGGCTCGATCTCGCAATGCATGTCCCGCGCGCTCGAATGCAGCAGCATGGTCGGCGAACACATGATCCCCACATGCCCGCGCCAGAAAACCAGGTCGCCGCGCTCCATATCGGAGAAATCCGCCGCCGGCTTGAAGTCGATCCCCAGCGTCTGCTCCTGCATGTCGGAATCCCGCAGCGGATAAATCCCCGTCGCCTGCAGCGAGACCTGCACCAGCCCCGAACAATCAATCCCCGCGCTCTCCCGCCCGCCCCACAGATAGGGCGACCCGACAAAGCGCTGCGCCACGCCGACGAAATCGGTTTCGGTTTCTCCCAGCGGTGCGATGTGCCGGGCGAAAATCCAGCCCGAGCCAACAACCTCCGCGAAATTCCCCACTGTCTCGCCCAGCGCCATCCGCGCATTCATCGAAACCGCGCGCGATGGCCGCGATTTCATGTCGGCCCGCTCATAGATGAAAGACCGCAGCACCCTCACCCGGTGCGTCGGCTCCGCCCCGGCCGGGCCAAGGCTCGCCATCCGTATCCACCCGACATAGCGATCAAGGCCGAGCTGGACGTAAGCCCACTCGCTTCCCGCCGCGTCGGTGATCCGTTCGAAAACGCGAACGGGCTCGCCGAACAAGGCCTGATTGACCTGTTCGGCGGACCCATCCGGAATTTTGCGAAGAGCTGCCGAACCGGCTGCGATGCGCATGGCTTCGCCGCCGGTCTGGCCCCCCTTAGGTGTGAGGCGTGGTTCGCTCGACCAGCGGTCAGGCTGCATGCGAGCTTGAGCCGGCGCCGTCGCGTGGCGCCGAAGGTTGAACCGCAGGCTTGGGCGCCGGCGGTTGCGACGAGGCAGTCGGCTTCATCTCTGCCGGTTTCTGCGCCGCTTTCTGAGCGGCGGCGATATTCGCGCGCTCGCACTCGATCACGCGATCACCGAGACCAGCGAGAACCGCCAGCCCCCGCGCCGTTGTCTGAACCAGCACGCTGCGGCGGTCGGACTCGTCGGGAACCCGCGTTGCGAGGCCGAGACCCGAAAGCGCATCAAGCGCACGGCTCACCGCCGGCTTGCCGAGCGTGAGAGCTTCCGCAAGTCCGCGCACCGTGTGGGGTCCGGGTTCAAGCGAAACACGAAGGAGGATTGCAGCCTGGCGAACATTCAGATCCGGGCCGTCCGCCCGAACAGTTTCCGCCAGTACATCTTTAAGGAGGGCAAGCGCTGATGCGCGGTCCATGACAGCTCCGTTTGGCCGGCCCCTTGGGAGATAGACTCGCGCGATTTCGACTGCTGTTCAAGCAGAACGCGACGAATAAAAATGGGAACACGACCCAAATAAAAGTGTTGCTCCCTTCGGTGTTTTTTCCTAGCGCGCGTAGCGAGCCTTCAACATGGCCCAAACAGCCCGCAATCCGCACGCAGCAGCGCCCGCAGAGCGTCCATAACGCGCAGGTCGCCACGCCCAGATATCGAAGTGCGCCCATGAAGATACGTTCACAAACGCCTTGAGGAACAAGGCCGCAGTGATCGATCCGCCCATCGGCCCATCGCCGAGGTTCTTCATGTCGGCAATCGGCGACTTCAATCCGGCCTCGTATCCGGGCCACAGCGGCATACGCCACACGGGATCGCCGACTTGTTTCGATGCCGATGCGATATCGGCCGCCAGCTTTTCATCGTCTGTATAAAGAGGAGCAAGATCCGGCCCCAGCGCGACGCGGGCAGCGCCCGTGAGTGTCGCAAAATCGATCAGCAGTTCCGGCTTCAGCTCACTCGCGCGCGTCAGCGCATCGGCAAGGATCAGCCGTCCTTCCGCATCCGTGTCATCGATCTCGACCGTGAGGCCCTTGCGCGATTTCAGAATGTCGCTCGGCCGAAACGCGTTCGGCCCGATCGCATTTTCCACCGCCGGCACGCAGCAATAGAGACGCACGGGCAGTTCCGCACTCATGATAAGCCGCGCCAGCGCCAGGGCGTGCGCCGCCCCGCCCATGTCCTTCTTCATAAGGGCCATGCCGGCTGTCTTGATATTGAGCCCGCCCGTATCGAACGCGACGCCCTTGCCGACGAGCGCGATCACCGGCGCCTTCGCCTTGCCCCAGCTGATCTCGATATAGCGCGGCGCCTGCGCCGCTCCCTTTCCGACCGCATGGACCATCGGATAGCCGGCCTCGAGCGCCTTGCCGCTTGTGATCTCGATCTCGGCGCCGAACTCCTTCGCCAGCGCCTGCGCTTCGGCGGCGATCTCTGTCGGCCCCAGATCGCAAGGCGGCGTGTTGACCATGTCGCGCAGCCAGTCGATCGCCTCGGCCTGCCGGCTCACCTCCGCAGCATCGACCGACTTCGGAAGCAGCAGGCGGCGCGGCTTCTCTCCCGCCTTGTACCGGGTGAACCGATAGGCGCCGTCTGCCCATCCGATCGCCAGCGTCTCGCCATTCAGCCCGTCGGGAATTTCGGTGAGCGCATAGTCTCCCGCAGGCAATGATCCCGGCAGGCTGGCCAGCGCGAACCCGTCCGCCCCCTCGCCCAGTCCGACCAGCACGCTCTCGAGTTCGCCACCTGCGCCATGCACCAGCAGCGCCTTGCCCAAGTCGCCACGAAATCCGGCGGCGTCGACCATCACCTTGATCCGCGCCGGCTGCGCCTTCGTCCACGGCCCGAGCCCTTTTGCCGTGACCAGCTGGAGCGGAATGGCGGCAGCGGAACGAGAGACAAAGGCAGGATGCATGGTTTTCCTCGAAGCCCCGGCGGCAAATCTGGGCGAACAGCCGCCTTAACGATTCCTTGAGACGGCGCGCGTCAACATTCCGGTAATATTCGAGGATTGCCCATGTCCGCCACCTCAATGTCCGCCATCCGTATTGCCGCGACCGTGAGCCTTGCCGCGCTGGCCCTTTCCGGCTGCATCACGGCTGCCCCGCCGAACGCACAGGAACTCGCCCTCGTCGACGCGGCCACCAGCCCGATCTTGCCGGCCACCCAGGCCGATCGCGACATGGCCGAAAAGCAGGACCTGCTGACCCAGGCCAGGTTCTGGGGCGCCGAATACGAAAAGAACCCGAACGAGTATGTGGCAGCCCTGAAATACGCCCGCGTCCTTCGCGCCATCGGCTCGTCCGCCCGGGCAACCGAAGTGTCGTCGCAGGCGCTTACGATGAAGCCCGGCGACGTCGAGCTCACCCTGATCTTCGCCCAGTCCGCGCTCGACCAGGGCAAGGCCGCCGACGCCGCCATGGCGCTGGCCCGCGCCGAGGCCGAAGGCCAGTCCGACTGGCGCATGCTGTCGATCATCGGCGTGACCATGGACTCGCTCGACCAGCATTCCGGCGCGCAGGGCTACTATCAGAAAGCAATCGCGCTTTCGCCAGACAACCCGAAAATCCTCGCCAATCTCGGGCTCTCGTATGCTCTGGACGGCAAGCCGGGCCTGGCCGAGCAGACGCTGCGGCAGGCAATCGCCCTGCCCGGCGCCGACAGTCGCGTAACCCAGAACCTCGTCGTTGTCCTCGGCATCCAGGGCAAGTTCGAGGAAGCCGAGAAGATCGCCGGCCCCGACATGCCCAAGGCTCTGATGGAGTCCAACCGGGAATACTTCCGCGCGATGCTGAACCCTTCCCGCAAATGGGAAGCCCTGCGCGGGACGCAGAACTGATCCCAAGCGGCGGAATGCGTCCAAGCGGATGCGCCCTAAAGTAAATTAATGCGGGCGTTTCTGCGCACGTGACGGCTCGCCAGTGCGCGCGGTCTCGGATATGCGTGGCCCCAAGGCATGGAGGGACTGATGCGCGCTTTCAAAGCGGGTTTTGCAGCTATCGCATTCGGAGCGGCGTTCGCCGCCGGGTGCAGCCAACAAGGCTCGGGTGCGCTGGGCGCGCTCGATATCGACGCCAAGTCGGTTGAAGGTTTCGTCACGAAGCTCGCGGGCGAGTCCTTCAAGGGCAAGGCAACCGCAGCAGCCGATCTGGCCGGCGTTCAGGCCGCGCTCCCGAAAGAGGTCTCGCTGACCTGGGGCAACCTCACATTCGACAGCGCCACCAACGCCACCGTGCTCACCGACGTCAAACTGACGCCGAAGGACATGCCGCAGGTTGGCCTCGGCATCCAGGAACTCCGCCTGTTCGACTTCAACGCCGACTTCGCCAAGGCCCGCCTCTCGGGCCAGCGCCTGACGGAAACGGCATCGCTCGCCAGCCGCATCGACGCCAAGGGCCTCTCGATGTTCGGCATGGCTTCCATGATGAACTCGATGGTCAACGGGCAACCAGCCGAAATCAGCGTGACGCCGGAAGATCCGACGGCGCCGGTCGATCCGTCCGACCCTTTGGCCGCTTTGCCGCCGGGTGCTGAGCCTGCCCTTGATTTCGATGGCATGACGCCGGTGTTCGACCGCTACGACTTCACATTCGGCCGCGTCATCCTGAATGACATCGTGCTGCGTTCGATCGAAGCTGTTCCCGCCCCGGCCGCCAACGCGGCCGCTGATCCCTATGGCATGGATGGCGAAGCCGGCGTGATGTTCCGGAACTACATCAACGTCATGCGTTCGTTCGGCGTCGACACCTTCGCCGCCTACGACATGAAAGCCGATTTCGCGATGAAGCAGTCGGGCCAGACGGTCGGCGCTTCGTTCCTCGCCAAGACGATGGGCACGCGCGGCTGGCGCGGCGGCGACTTCGACGCCAGCTACGCCCGCGACATGTCCTACCAGTTCAATGTGAGCGAAGGCTCCGGAATTCCGGCTGTGAATGTTGCCTACAGCATCGGCTATCTCGGCATGGAAGACCTGCACTTCGACAAGCTCTACGGCTACATGGCCAAAGGCCTCACGCCGCCGCGCACCGAGACGAACCTGCTGAGCTTCGGCAGCTATCTGTTCGAGAACCAGAAGCTGACGATCGGCGGCAAGGACATCATGACCGTCGGCGAGTCGACGCTGGATGCCCGCAAATTCCATTGGTTCATCCCGACCAGCATCAAGGCCTCCGCGAAGAACGCCATGTTCGACGTGGGCGCGATGATGGAGATGGCGGAATCCTTCTCGGCCGCGGAATTCCCGGTCGATCCGTCCGATCCGGATGCGATGCCGGCCGGGCCGACCGCCCAGGACTTTGCCGCGATCAAGGCTGCGCTCGAGAAAAACGGCTTCGCCAAGCCCAACCTTAACTTCAACTTCGGCTGGGACTGGAACGAGACGTCGGGCGACACCAAGGTCGCCTTCGCGATGGGTGGCGAAAAGCTGCTGCAGATCGACACGAAGTATGAAGGCGCGTTCCCCAGCTTCAAGGCTGTCTCGGACCTGATCCCCGACGATCCGATGCAGACCAACGAGGCCGCCATCGCCCAGGTGTTCGATGAAAAATCGACGCTGAAGCTTGTCGACGTGAAAATCACCGACGAGGGCGGCATCGCCAAGATGTTCAACCTGTCGGCTGAAATGGCGACACTCATGAACGGCGGCATGGATATGGGCATGGGACCGATGAATGGCGATCAGATGCGCCAGATGGCGGCCCAGGGCATCCAGATGCTGGCGATCCAGGCCGGTCCGCAAATGCCGGAAATCCCGAAGATGCTGACGCCGATCTCGGACTTCCTGCTGGGTGGCGGCAAGCTGCGCTTCCTCGTTCAGCCGGCCAAGCCGATGACCTTCATGCAGATCGGCGAGCGCATGATGAGCGCGGGCATGTCTGGAGCGATGGACCCGAGCCAGGCGATCAAGGAACTCGGCCTCAAGGTCGAACACTCGAAATAGTCTGGCCCGGCTGGGCGCAATGAGCTTCACAACGCGATTTGCGCCCAGCCCGACCGGCTTTCTCCATCTCGGGCACGCCTATTCCGCGATCCTCGCGCACGATGCGGCGCAGGCGGCTGGCGGCCAGTTCCTGCTGCGCATCGAGGATATCGACGCAACGCGCTGCCGGCCGGAGTTCGAGGCCGCCATCTACGAGGATCTCGCCTGGCTGGGCCTTCGCTGGCCTGATCCTGTGCGGCGCCAGTCCGATCATCTTCCCGATTACGCCGAAGCCCTCGAAAAGCTGCGCCGTCTTGGCGTGGTCTATCGCTGCTTTCTGACGCGCAAGGAAATAGCCGCCTCGTCCATGTCGGCGCCGCATGAGCCGGGCGAAGGACCTGAGGGAATAATATACACAGGCCCGCAACATCCGATGAGCACCGACGAGGAAGCGGCGCGCATTGCAAACGGCGAATCTTTCGCGTGGCGCCTCTCGATAAAATACTCACAGGACCTGCTAGGCGAAGATTTCGCGCCACTGGTTTTCATCGAGCGTGACGAGGGATCGAACACGGAACACGCAGTCAGGGCTCACCCTGAACTGCTTGGCGATGTGATCCTCGGGCGCAAGGATACGCCCACCAGCTATCACCTCTCAGTCGTGCATGATGATGCGCTGCAAGGCGTCACGCATGTCATTCGTGGCGTTGATCTTCGCGCCTCGACGCATGTGCACGTGCTGCTGCAGAGGCTGCTCGGCCTGCCGACGCCGGTTTACCGGCATCACCGCCTGCTGACCGGCTCCGACGGAAAGCGTTATGCCAAGCGCGATCGATCACTGACGCTTGCAGCCCTGCGCGAGGCGGGCGTATCTGCCGCCGATATTCGCTCCCGCATCGGATTGCCTGTTTGACAGCGCCAGCCGCCACGCCGACCGCCACCTGGGTCGGCCCTGCCATGATGATCGGCGGCGCTGTGGCCATCGGCTTCGCGCCGATTGGATTGCGGCTTTCGGAGTTCGAACCGCAGGCGACGGCGTTCTGGCGCTTCCTGTTTGCGCTGCCGATGATCGCGGCCGTCATCTACGCCAACGGCGGCAAGCTGGGCCGGCCCTCAGTCATGGCGCTGGTGGCGGGCACGTTCTTTGGTCTCGACATCACGTTCTGGCACGCCTCGCTGGTGATGACGTCGGTGGCGAACGCGACCTTCCTCGTCAATCTGGGTAATGCGGCAGTGGGGCTGGTGGCCTGGGTCGTGCTGCGCGAGCGACCGACGAATGTTTGGCTGCTGGCGCTAGCTGTCGCCCTGCTCGGCGCCTTCTTCCTGTCGCAGGGCGCGGCGGCGGGACCTGCCGGGGCGCTGACTGGCGATCTTCTTGCCTTGCTCGCCGCCGTCATGGTCGGCCTCTACCTGTTTTTCGCCAAGCTGGCCCGGCGCACCGAAACGGCGATGCAGGTGCTGTTCTGGTCAACCGCCGCAACGCTGGCCGTCTCGGCGGTCGCTTCAGGCGTTCGCCACGAAGCGCTGATCCCGCCCGACCCGAGCTGGTTCCTGTGGCCGCTGGCGCTGGCCGTTGTGGCGCATGTGATCGGACAGGGACTGATCGTGGCAGGCGTGGGCCGGACGCCGGCCGCGCTGGCGGGACTGCTGCTTCTGATCCAGCCTGTAACGGGGGCCATGATCGCCTGGCCGTTGTTCGGGGAAAGCCTGACGCTCGTGCAATTGGCAGGATGCGCGCTGGTTCTGTGCGGCGTGTGGCTTGCAGGGCGGCGTTGACGGGCAAGCCCGGCCCCGTTACGCCTTCAATCGGGATCAGGATTGCCGCAAGGCAATGTCGGACAGTTAAGTATGCCGGACCAGTTCGCTTCGCGAAAAGGCGGCACGGTTGAGGCCGTGACTGCGGCCGCGTCAGCCGGCGCGACCACTGTTTCTGCGATGTCAGCGGATGCCTGCATTCTTCGCCACGTCGCCCGCGTATCGCGCGCCGTTGTGGCGGCTTACGATCCCGCCCTCGCCCCGTTCGGCCTTACAGGTCATCAGTTCAACCTGATGATGACGCTGGGCAATATGGGTCCGATGACGGTCGGGGCGCTCGCGGAAACCCTGGGCATGGATGCTTCGGGCGTGCCGCGCGCCATTCGTCCGCTTGCGGATGAAGGCTTCATCTCGGTCGAACGCGGAGAAGACCGGCGGCAGCGTGTGCTGAGTCTTACGCCGATGGGGCGTTCCAGGCTGGAGAAGGCGACGCCTGCGTGGACGCGGGTGCAGGCCGAACTGGTTGAAGCCATCGGCGCCAGCCGCTGGGTCTCGCTGATGGGCGAGCTTCGCACCGTTCGCAAGGCGGCCACCAGCTGCTCCACACGCCGGTCGGACGACTAGAACAGCCGGCCGCCGATGGGCGTTTCGATATCCGGCACGATCAGCACGACAGCCCCCTCCTCGTCCGGCACGCCGAGCGTCAGCACTTCCGACATGAACTTGCCGATCTGGCGCGGCGGGAAATTCACGACCGCGAGGATGCGTCTGCCGACGAGTTGTTCCGGCGCGTAGTGTTTCGTGATCTGGGCGGATGATTTCTTCTCGCCAATCTCCGCCCCGAAATCGATGCGCAGCTTGATCGCGGGCTTGCGCGCCTCCGGGAAAGGCTCGGCGGCGACAATGACGCCTACGCGGATATCGACCTTCATGAAGTCGTCAAAAGTGATCGGGCCGGTCATCGCTATTTCCAGGTGAAGGTGAAGATGAAGGCGAGCGCGCTGCGCGCGCCGGGCGAGAGCCACGGGTATTTTTCGCGGTGCATCGCGGCCATTTTCGCAAGGCCTGTCTCCATCGTGTCGCGCGACCAGTCCATCGGCTGGTTGATCGATTCCTCGATGATGCGGCGCGCCGTATCGTAAACTGCACGGCCATGCTTCGCGACGATCTTCGCTTCGACATCCATGAGCCGGCTTGAACTCATGTGCTCGTCGAGCACTTGCGAGATTGCGACTTGTTCGGGCGTCACGACGCGAAAGCCTTGAGGCGGGCATCGAGGCCATCACGCACGGCGGGCCATTCTTCCGCGATAACGCTGAACCAGGCCGTGTCGCGCAGGCGGCCGTCAGGGCGGACCATGTGAGCGCGGTGGACGCCTTCGAACTTCGCGCCGAAGCGCTCCATCGCCTTGCACGAGCGCGTGTTGCGCGCGTCGGCTTTCAGTTCGATGCGGTTCAGGCCCAGCGTCTCGAAACCGTGAGCGAGCAGCATACGCTTGCAGGACGGGTTCACCGCGCCAGCCCAGACGCGCTTGGCATACCACGTCCAGCCGATCTCGACGCGTTTGTGGGCGGCGACATGGGCGAGATAGCTGGTGGAGCCGGCATAGGTGCTGGATGCCTTGTCGAAGATCGCCCAAGTGAGGTCGGCGCCTTTCGCGACTTCGGTGAGGCGATGATCGATCCACGAATCGAAATTGGTGTTGTCGAGATTGACGTTGGCGAAGCGCCAGAGGTCGGGGTCGGCGCCGGCTTCGCGCAAGGGTTCGCGGTGATGTTCGTCGAGCGGATCGAGGCGGACGAAGGCGTTTTCGAGTGTGACGGGTGAGAGTGTCATGCGGGTGGTTTAGCGTGGGTGCGTTGGGATGAGTAGTGAGGTTTGTGAGTGAGGCCTGTGAGCACGCCCTCGTCCTTCGACTGACGCCGCTCCGCGGCTGCTCAGGATGAGGGCTTCTCCGCTTGTCATCCCGGAAGCGCGCAGCGCTATCCGGGAACCATTGTGAGAGCACGACAGCGTCCCGATGGGTCCCGGCTCTCCGCTTCGCTTCGGCCGGGATGACAGCCGGTGGGCGCAAACTCTCTTTCGGACCAGCGCGCGCTGTCCGTGATGCCGTAGCTCGGCCCTCAAGGAGGGCTGGGGACGCGGGATGGCCCCGCGTGGTTTGGGCTGGCTGCTGGTGCAGCCTGCCGGCAGTAAGAGAGAAACGCGACATCCCGCGTCCCCGCGATCGTTTGCGCGCCAGCTGGATCACGGAGGTGTTTCACCTCTTGGACCCCGGGCCGGCGGCGGAAGGGCCGGGCTGTTCTGACCCGGTCCCCTGTGAACAGCGCCCATCCGTTTCAAGGCGGGGCGCACTTCTCCTGTCGTTGGCTGCGAAGCAGCATTCCGACGGACCTGACCGCTCGATCGCATCGCCCCCGCGCCGTTGAACAGTGATCGGCTGCCCTCCATGCGGAGGCGACGGGCGCATTATCACTCAGGTGCGAGGGGTGGTGGACCGGTGTTTCACCTTATCCCCCATCGAATCCGCGCAGCGCCTTGAATCCGCTGGGGGACGGGGACGGCCATGCACCATCTCGCACGCGAAATTCTGCGGGATTGCCGAGGGCATCGCCTTTCATGAACGAAATGAAACGTGAGTCAGATCGTCCGTGCCCGGAACAACCGCGAACCCACGACGTTCCGCACAAGCCCAGACCTCTTTGTGCCAAGGCGCATGGGCTGGAAGCTTGGAGCTAAAAAGCGGCGGCTGCCTCCTGGTGGTCGTCGACATGCATGAAAAGGGATCCGAAAATGTCTTGGCTGAACAAACACGCCGCCAGCGCACGTGTCGTTGCCGTCATCGCCCTCGGCGGACTGGCAGTCACCGGTTGCGCCACCAACGGCTATGTGGATGAGAAGATTGCTGCCGTGAACAGCCGCATCGATCAGGTCGACGCTCGTGTGAGCACCGCGACGCAGAAAGCCGATGCCGCCCAGTCGACCGCCAATTCGGCCAACTCAGCCGCCTCGGCCGCCAACTCGGCTGCTCAAGGCGCCGCTACCGAAGCCCGCACGGCCAACCAGCGCCTCGACCAGCTTACCGGCCGCGTCGATGCCCTCGAGAAGCCGCCGACCCGCAAGCCGCGGGGTTGATCTTGAGCTGACCTTTGCGTCAGTGTGATCAGGGCCGGGTTCTCGCGAGAGCCCGGCCCACCGATCATGGAGAGCCTGTCATAATCTTTCGACCCGCCCCGTTTATCCGCGCGACCGCAGTCTCCCTGGGACTGCTGATGGGCGGAGCGTCGGTGATGGGCGCCTATGCGGAGAAAGCTCCGTCGCAGACGGCCCAGAAGGCGCCTGCAAAGAAGCCTGCGAAAAAAGCGCCCGAGCCGGTGATCATGGCGGAGCGGCTGGACGAGATCGCAGCAGATCAGAACATTTCACAGAGTGTCGTCGATATCGCCGGATGGGTGATTGCGGCTGAAGACAATCGCGGCCTGCCCTTCGCGATCGTGGACAAGCACGCCGCGCAAATCCTGGTGTTCGGTTCGGATGGAAAGCTGAAGGGCATGGCGCCCGTTCTGCTTGGATCAGCCATGGGCGATGACAGCGCCGAGGGCGTTGGCGACCGGGAACTGAAAGACATTCCGAAGGAAGATCGCACGACGCCGGCGGGCCGCTTCCTGGCCGGCTATGGCCCTGCCTATGGCGGCGAGCGCGTGCTGTGGGTGGACTACGCCACGGCGATTTCGATCCACGCCATTCCCGCGACCAAGGTGAGCAAGGCCGAGAAGCGCACGCAGCGCATCACCTCGCCCAAGGTTGACGACAATCGCATCACGCATGGCTGCATCAACGTGTCGCCGACCTTCTACAAGAAGGTGGTCGCGCCGCTGTTCAAGAAGGAAGGCGGCGTGTTCTACGTGCTGCCCGATACGATCAGCGTACAGGAAGCCCTGCCGAGCTTTGGCGCGCAGCAACAGGTTGCGGCGATCGAGGCTGAAGCGGGCGCAGCTGGACGATAGGCGCTATTCTGCCGTCGTGAGTGTTTCTTCCACCACTTTCACCACGTCGCCCATAATCTGCGTGATCTTGTAATCCTTGGGCGTATAGACGCGGCGGACACCCATCTGCTTCAGCGCGAGAGCGTCGGCTTCCGGGATGATGCCGCCGACGACGACGGGGATGTTGAGGCCTTTCGCACGCAGGACGCCGAGGGTGTCTTTCACCAGATCGAGGTGCGAGCCGGAGAGGATCGACAGGCCGACGACGTGAGCCTTTGAGTCGATGGCTTGTTGCACGATCTCTTCAGGCGTGAAGCGGATGCCTTCGTAGATGACGTTCATGCCGGCCTGACGGGCGCGGGCGGCGATCTGTTCGGAGCCATTGGAGTGGCCGTCGAGGCCGGGCTTGCCGACGACGTAGGTGAGCGTGCGGCCGAGCTTTTTCGAGACGCGTTCGACTTCGCCTTTGACCTTCTCGAGATCTTCCTCGCCATCGGTCTGGATGATGACGGCGACGCCGGTGGGGCCGCGGTATTCGCCGAACGCTTCGCGCAGGGCGGCGCCCCACTCTCCCACCGTGACGCCCGCTTTCGCGGCGGCGATGGAGGGCGGCATGATGTTGGCGCCGGATGCGGCGGCGGCGCGGAGTTCGCCGATCGCGTTGGCGACGGCGTCATCGCTACGCTTGGAGCGCCAGGCTTTCAGCTTGGCGATCTGGCGGCTTTCGGCGCCGTGATCCTGCGCCATGATCGAGCCATCGCCGCCAGACAGGGGCGAGGCTTCGGTGGTTTCGTAGCGGTTGACGCCGACGACGATCTGGCGGCCGGCCTCGATCTCTTTCAGGCGGGCGCGCTGGCTTTCGACGAGGGCGGTCTTCATGAAGTCAATAT
>Ga0208460_10000733_pt1 | contig 21777 bp, 19 predicted proteins | sample AD_STIC10_MetaG_FD_184436 | JGI IMG/M metagenome (GOLD analysis project Ga0208460, IMG submission 184436) | Active sludge microbial communities of municipal wastewater-treating anaerobic digesters from USA - AD_STIC10_MetaG (SPAdes) (version 2) | ecosystem: Engineered > Bioreactor > Anaerobic >... | reverse complement strand
CAAGGAGGTGATGCGGGTCTCGAGGTTGGCCTTCACGCGGTTCTCGTAGCCGGCGTAGGAGTGCACGACGTACCAGTCGCCGACCTTGCTGCGCAGGTCGTCCTTGAACGCCTGGACCGGGTCGACGACGTCGAGGCGGTCGCCGTCCTCGTCGGTCGCCGAGGCCGAGGCCTCGGCGTCATCCTCGTCGACGTCGGACGCGTTCGCGTCGTCGGCGGAGGCGTCCGGGTCGTCGGCGCTGTCGACACCCACGGCGGCGTCCAGCCCCTCGGCCACCGAGTCCGCCTCACGCGACCCCTCGGTCACGGTGTCGGGCAGCACCTCGGGCGCGTCGTCGGACGCTGCGTCGGGGTTGTCGGTCCACTGGTCGGACACGGGAAACCTCTTCCTTGTTCGGTGAATGCCGGATGGTGCGGCCGTGATGGCGCCTTGCGGCGCGGCGTCAGGAGCCGAACACCAGCCCGACGAGCTTGCTGAAGCCCAGGTCGAGCCCGGCCACGAAGGCCATCATCACGGTGACGAACACGATGACGACGAGCGTGTAGTTCCACAGCTCGGAACGCGTCGGGCGAACGACCTTGCGCAGCTCATCGAGGATCTGGCTGACGAACAGGGTCAGTGCCTTGACCCACCGGGAAATGGGGTTGCCGCCCGACTCCTTGCCCTTGGCGGGCTTGGAGGGAGTCCTGGTCTGACCCACGTCAGTCACGGTGCCTCTTCACGTTCGTTGCCATGTCGGTGCCTTTGCGCGCGGCGCGACCGCGAAGGCACCCATCGTTCGGATGCAGTCGTGGACGAACCACACGTGCGACGCAGGGCAGGAGGGACTCGAACCCCCAACCGCCGGTTTTGGAGACCGGTGCTCTACCAATTGAGCCACTGCCCTACGAGTGTCCCGGTCGGGTGGGGCACTCGCCCGGTGCGACCGTCACCCTCGGGCACGCCGAAGGATGGTGATCACACCGAAGGGCAAGCATACGCGACGCCCCCACCCGGGCGCGAACTCGCTCGCGACTGCGGCGCTCGTGGGCGGGTCCGGTCCTGCTCTGCCACGATATGGGGGTGAGCACCGACACCGCAGCCACCACCCCCCTCGCCGAGCGTTCCCCCCAGGAACTGCAGGCCTACCTCGAGGAGCAGCGCGCAGCCTACGACGCACTGTGCGAGCGCGGCCTGACGCTCGACCTCACCCGTGGCAAGCCGAGCAGCGCCCAGCTCGACCTGTCCGACAGGTTGTTGTCCCTGCCCGAGGGGGTCAAGGACGCCGACGGTGTCGACGTGCGCAACTACGGGGGCCTGACCGGCCTGCGGGAACTGCGCGAGATGTTCGCCGAGCTGCTGTGGGTCGACCCCGACCAGCTCGTCGCCGGTGGCAGTTCCAGCCTGACGATGATGCACGACGTGCTCGTCCAGCACCTGCTGCACGGCGGGCTGGACTCGCCCAGGCCGTGGAAGGACGAGGAGAAGGTCACCTTCGTCTGTCCGGTGCCCGGGTACGACCGGCACTTCACGATGCTCGCCTCCTACGGCATCGAGATGGTGAGCGTGCCGATGCTGGCCGACGGCCCGGACGTCGCCGCCGTCGAGGCCCTGGTGCGCGACGACCCGTCGGTCAAGGGCATGTGGATCGTCCCGACGTACGCCAACCCGGCAGGGTCCGTGGTCACGCAGGAGGTCGCGAGCCGGCTGGCGTCGATGCCCACGGCGGCCCCCGACTTCAGGATCTTCTGGGACAACGCGTACGCGCTGCACCACCTCACCGCCGACGAGGCGAAGTCGGCCGACATCCTCTCCCTGTCCTCGGCCGCCGGGCACCCGCACCGACCGATCATGTTCGCGTCGACGAGCAAGATCACCTACGCCGGCGCCGGGGTCGCGTTCCTCGCCGCGTCCCGCGAGAACATCGCCGCCTACCTGGGGCACCAGCAGTTCGCCTCGATCGGCCCCGACAAGGTCAACCAGCTCCGCCACATCCAGTTCTTCGGCTCGGCGCAGGGTGTGCGTGACCACATGGCCCGCCACCGCGAGATCCTCGCTCCGAAGTTCGCCGCGGTGGATGCCGCGTTGACCGCCGAGCTGGACGGCCTGGGCATCGCGGAATGGACACGCCCGGCCGGCGGGTACTTCGTCTCCCTCGACGTCCCGGACGGCTGCGCGGCCCGCGTCGTCGCCCTGGCGAAGGCCGCAGGCATCGCCCTGACCCCCGCGGGGGCATCGTTCCCGCACGGTCAGGACCCCCGCGACCGCAACATCCGACTGGCACCGTCCTTCCCCCAACTGGCCGAGGTCGAGACGGCCATGGCGGGGGTTGCGACGTGCGTCGCCCTCGCCGCCGCTGAGCAGCTCACCGCCGTAGGCTGAGGGCATGTCCGAACCCCAGGAAAGCCTGACCACCGACCTCGGCGCCTACAGCCTCGATGACGAGGACCAGCTGCAGCCCGGGGACACCTTGGACGACGACGACGTCGACGTCCTCGACCGCGGCTACTCCCCGCCGGACACCGACCGCGGGTCACGCGCCCACGGCGTCACGGCATCCGAACAGCACCGCGACGAGACCATCGAGCAGCGGATCGCCCAGGAGGTGCCGGACCCGACGTCGGCCTACGGTGCCCCCGACAACGAGTCGGGTCTGGACGAGCGGGACCGCATCGGCGGCGACGACCCCGACAGCATCGACGCCGAGGACGACTGGATCGGCGACGGCGAGGTCGGCGGACTGCGGGCCGGTCGCCTCGTCGCCCCCGACCGCGGGGTGGGCGAGGACAGCGAGAGCCTCCTGATCGGCGAGGACGTCGGCATCGACGGTGCGGCCGCCTCGGCCGAAGAGGCCGCGATGCACGTCATCGAGCGACTGCCCGAGGACAACAACTCCGAGTGAGTGAGGCGACCGCTGCGTCCCAGCGGTCCGTGACGGACCTGCCCAAGGCTCACCTGCACCTGCACTTCACCGGGTCCATGCGGGTGGAGACCGTCCGCGACCTCGCCGAGCAGCACGGCATCCGACTGCCTGCGGCCCTGACCCACGACTGGCCGCCCCACTTCGACGCCGCGGACGATCGCGGCTGGTTCCGCTTCCAGCGGCTGTACGACGCGGCCCGCGCGTGTGTGCGCGGGGAGGCCGACATGCGCCGGATCGTGCGCGAGGCGGCGCTCGACGACGGCGCTGAGGGGTCGCGCTGGCTCGAGCTGCAGATCGATCCGACGTCGTACGCGCCGTTCGTCGGCGGCATCACCCCGGCGATCGAGATCGTGCTCGACGAGGCCCGGGCGGTCTCCGCCGAGCCGGGGGCCGCGCAGGTCGGTGTCGTCGTGGCGGCGAGCCGGATGCGGCACCCGCTGGAGGCGCGGACGCTGGCCCGGCTGGCGGCGCGGTATGCGGGATCGGGGCCGGGCACCGTGGTCGGCTTCGGCCTCTCCAACGACGAGCGCCGCGGGGTGACGGCCGAGTTCGGGCCGGCCTTCGCGATCGCGGACCGGGCGGGGCTGGCCCTGCTCCCCCATGCCGGTGAGTTGCTCGGGGCGCAGGCCGTCGCCGAGACCCTGGACTCGCTGCGCCCGGACCGGCTCGGCCACGGGGTCCGCAGCGTGGAGGACCCGGCGGTGCTCGACCGGGTCGTCGCCGCTGGCGTGGCGCTCGAGGTGTGCCCCGGGTCGAACGTGGCCCTCGGGGTGTACGTGGACGCGCACGAGGTTCCATTGCGACAGTTGCTGGATGCCGGGGCGACCGTTGCGCTCGGAGCCGACGACCCGGTGATCTTCGGGTCGCGGCTGGCGCAGCAGTACACGACCGCGCGCGAGGTGCACGGCATCGACGACGCCGGCCTGGCCGGGTTGGCGCTGGGGTCGCTGCGGGCCAGCCGGGCACCCTCGGACGTGGTCGCCGCGGCCGTGGCGGACGTCGATGCCTGGCTGCGCGGCTGAGTCGGCGCGGCTGACGCGCTGCGGAGGGCGTTCCTGAGAGCCCGAGGGGGGTGGGGGCCAGGGGACGTCCGGATGCTTCACGTCGTGCGCCACCGCCTGGCCAGGCCATGCCCACGCTCGTGGCGCAGGCGGCCCCGGCCTGAAGGCTCCCGTTGTCCACAGGGATGCGGGGCGCGAGCACTTGTCCCCAGCCGTCGGAGTCGGTCTTCAGTCAGCGAGCCTCCATGGGCACGCTGGCGCCATGGATGATGCACGAGGACTACCGAACACGTGGGTGCCCGCCCTTCGCCGCGCCCGAACGTTCCTCACCGTGCAGGAGGAGGTGGGGTTGGCTCTGCGCGAGCATCGCCGGCGACTCGGCCTGAGTCAGCGTGCGTACGCGAAGCATCGCGGTCTGAGTCGCGCCATGCTCGCTCGACTCGAAGCAGGCGCCGGGCAGATGCGCCTCGACACGATCTCCGATGCTCTCGTCGGAACGGGCTTCATGCTGTGTGTCACGTTCTCGCAGAGCGAGCCCGATCCGTCCCCGGACGGCGGGGCATCGGGATGTTCCGCCACCAGCGACGATGAGCCGGAGCTTCAGGTGGTACCCCGGCGCGTCCCACCGGAGGCCTGGGCGCCGACCGACCTCGTGGCCGCGGTTCGCGGTGGCAGCCGCCGGTTCCCGGCCCACCGAAAGGTCTACGCGGTGACCAACCCGCCGCTGTGGTGGTGGATGCACGAGTTCTTCAACGGTCCGACCGAGAAGCCGAAGTGGTACGCACCCGTGCCACGTCCCGACCTCACTCTGCTCCTCGGCGACCTGGGTGACGACGACGAGGGGGATGACCACGGGGACAGCAGCCCCGACGACGCCGCGGCGGCTCCACACGGCGACGAACACGACGCGGCGTGATCGACAGCTCGCGCAACCCTCACAGCCACCCAACCATCCCTGTCCGCCCCTCTGGGACATCCCTGCCCTCCCCTGCGAACCATCCCCCGGATGGTTCGCCGGCGCGGAGCATCCCTTGGGTGGCGCACTACTCGATCCATCCCCTGGATGGTTCGAGCACGGGGCGAGCGGGGCCCGTCTGGCGTGCCACGCGATGCATCCAGGGATTGCTTCGCGTGGTGAGCCGGCGGGGCAGGTGGCTCACGATGTGAAGCATCCGGACGTCCCCCCACCAGTACCTGGCCCCGCTCTCAGCGGTCGCCGTTGCGGATGCCGCCCCACCGGTGTCAGCGCACCACCTTCACAGGCTGTGGCCGACGAACACCGGCTCGTTGACGAGGGTGACGCCGAAGACGTCGTGAACGCCGTCGCGCACCGTTCGCCCCAAGTCAGCGATCTCGGATGCCGTCGCCCCGCCCCGGTTCGTCACCGCGAGAGTGTGCTTGGTCGACAGCGCCGCGGGCCCGGGCATCCCGAAACCCTTGGTGAACCCCGCCCGCTCGATGAGCCAGGCGGCGCTGGTCTTCACCTGTCCGCCGGCATCCGGGTAGCGCGGCGGGGAGACATCGGCACCGAGGTGCTCGTGCACGCGCTCCTCCAGCGCCTCGAACTGCGCCGGACTCAGGAGCGGGTTGGTGAAGAACGAGCCGCAGCTCCACGTGTCGTGGTCACCGGCATCCAGCACCATGCCGCGACGCCGCCGCTGCGCCAGCACCGCCTCACGCGCCTCGGCGAGCGGCACCCGGTCACCCACGGCGACGCCGAGCTGGGTCGCGAGATCGGCGTAGCGAACGGGCTGTGACAGCGTCCCCGGGATGAGCTGGAACATCACGTCGATGACGACGTAGCGGTCGGTCCCCTTGAACAGCGAGTGCCGGTAGCTGAACCGGCAGTCCAGCGACATCATCGTCCGCACCCGTCCTTCGAGGCGGTCCCACACGCGGACCCGGGCGATGGTCTGGGCGACCTCCTGCCCGTAGGCCCCGACGTTCTGCACGGGCGTGGCACCACACGACCCGGGGATGCCGGACAGCGCCTCGATCCCGGACCACCCCTCGTCGACGGCCCGGGCCACGACGTCGTCCCACGGCTCCCCCGCCGCGACCGTGACGTTGGCTCCGCCGCACTGGTCGAGCGAGTCCACGACGACACCGCGGGTCTCGACCTTGACCACGGTGCCGGCGAACCCGGCATCCGCGACGACGAGGTTGGAGCCGCCACCGAGCACGAGCAACGGTTCGTCGGCGTCGTCCACCTCACGCACGGCGTCGACGAGCTCGTCAGGCGTCTCGACGACGACCATCCGGGCAGCAGGGCCGCCGACCCGCATCGTCGTGTGGGCGGCGATCGGTTCGTCGTGCAGCAGGCGCATCAGTCGAGCCGGACGACCGCGATGCAGCGGCCCAGCACCTTGTCACCGCCACACGTCGTCGTGACGTCGACGGTGACCCGCCCGGTGTCGGGGTCGACGGCCTTGACCAGGCCCTGCACCACGATCTCGTTGCCGTCGACGGGCACCTCGACGGGGCGGGTGAACCGGGTGCCGAACTCGACGACCCGGCCGGCATCCCCGGCCCAGTCCGCGACGACGGTGCCGGAGGCCCCCATCGTCCACATGCCGTGGGCGATGACGTCGGGCAGCCCGACCGAGCGGGCGAACTCCTCGTCCTGGTGGATGGGGTTCTGGTCCAGCGACGCGTTGGCGTAGGCGACGAGGGTCTCGCGGGCCACGGGCACGGTCACCGGGCCGATGACGTCGCCGACGGCGACCTCGGACAGCGGGCGAACAGGCATGCTCACTCCTCCCCGCCGCGAACGACGATCGTGGACGTGGAGGTCGCGACGGCATCCCCGGCGGTCGTCGCGAGCTCGGTGCGGGTGGTGACCATCGAGTGGCCGCCGGCGGAGCGCACGGCATCCACCGTCGTGACGCCGACGAGCTCGTCCCCGGCCGTGATGGGTCGGTGGTGGACGAACCGCTGCTCGCCGTGCACGACCCGGCTGAAGTCGATCGCCGCCTCGGGGTCGGTGACGTAGGCGCGCTCGCTCTGCTGGGAGAAGCGCACGGCCATCGTCGGTGGCGCGATGACGTCGCCGTACCCGGCGGCCTGCGCCGCGGCGGCATCGGTGTGCACCGGGTCGGTGGACCCGACGGCTGCGGCGAACGCCGCGATGAGTGCTGCGTCGACGGCATACGGACCACTGGGCGGGTAGGTGCGCCCGGCGAAATCTGGGTTCACGGCCATGGCGACCACTCTAGGCCCGGCGTCGCAGCCGGGCGCGAGCCGACGCAGCCACGCGCACGTTCGCTGGCAGAAATGTCCGGAAAGAACGCCGAGAGGCCGCCAGCACCAGGTGGTGCAGGCGGCCTCTCGTGGCGGAACCGCTGAGGTCAGCGGGTCTCGCGGTGGGTCGTGTGGTGCTTGCAGCGCGGGCAGAACTTCGCCAGGTCGAGACGCTCGGGGTCGTTCCGGCGGTTCTTCTTGGTGATGTAGTTGCGCTCCTTGCACTCCGTGCACGCCAGGGTGATCTTGGGGCGGACGTCGGTGGCCTTGGCCATGGGGGCAACCTGCTCTCGGGAAAGTGATTCGATCGTCGGGCGTCGCGCGGAGGCACGATTGCACGCGCGTCACCAGCACAACAGGGTACGCGGCTTCGGGCATTCCCCGAAATCGCGGCCTTGGTAGCGGGAGCGGGGCTCGATCCCGCGACCTCACGATTATGAGTCGTGCGCTCTAACCAGCTGAGCTACCCCGCCAGGGGTTCGATCCGCAGCCAGCCACGAGGGCAGGCCCCGGCCGGACCGGAGCCCCCTGTCGGAATCGAACCGACGACCTTTTCCTTACCATGGAAACGCTCTGCCGACTGAGCTAAGGGGGCGTGCGCTACCAGCGGAGACCGCTGGGCGCCACGGAGACAGTACACGCTCAGGATCGGTCCAGTGAAATCCGCGCCTCGATGAGGGATGGGCCGTACCAGGTGATGAGCCGGCCAGACACCAGTCGGGTCGGCAGTCGCTCGAACACCTCCGGCCCGTCAGCGGCCGTGAACACGTACGGCTCGTCCGGCAGGAGCACGAGGTCCGCCAGCGCAGGATCGTCGATGACCGCCGGTTCGAGGCCCGGATAGCGGCCGGTCACCCCGGCCGTCACGACCTGGAAACCGGAGCGCGCCAACAGGTCGGCCGTGAACGTCGGGCGCCCGATGACCATCCACGGATCACGCCAGATCGGCACGACGACCCGGGCGCTCGGGGCGGGCACCGGGCCACTCCAGGCCCGGTCCGCCTCCGCCAGCCAGGCGGGGTCCTCCCTCAGCCCGAGGACCTCGCGCAGCAGGCGCCGCATCGAGGTGATCGACGCGGGAACCGTCTCGATGTCGGTGACCCAGACGGGGATGCCGCGCTCACGCAACCGGCGCACGTCCAGTTCGCGGTTCTCCTCCTTGTTGGCCACGACGAGGTCGGGCTGCAGGGCGGCGATGGCAGCGAGATCCGGGTTCTTCGTGCCCCGCACCCGCCCGACCCCGCGGGCGTCGAGGTCAGCGGGATGGGTGCACCAGTCGGTGGCACCGACGAGCCGGTCGGGCACGGTGACGGCAACGGCCTCGGTCAGTGACGGCACGAGGGAGACGATGCGCCCCACGTCACCGGGCAACGCGATCTCCTGGTGCAGATCGTCCCGCAGGGTGCGCGACGAGCGCAGGTGACGACCCGGCATCCGACCCTCGTGACCCGGCATCCGTGACGTGCGCGTCAGCGCGGGGCCATCCGCAGCGCGCCGTCCATGCGGATCGTCTCGCCGTTGAGGTAGTCGTGGTCGACGATGGCGAGCGCCAGCTTGGCGTACTCCTCGGGGCGCGCGAGGCGTTGCGGGAAGGGCACCCCGGCGGCCAACCCCGCCCGGAACTCGTCGGACACGGTCGCGAGCATCGGGGTCTCGACGATGCCGGGGGCGATGGTGACGACCCGGATGCCGTACTGGGCGAGGTCGCGAGCGGCCGGCAGCGTGAGCCCGACGATGCCGCCCTTGGACGAGCTGTAGGCGGCCTGGCCGACCTGACCGTCGAAGGCGGCGATGCTCGCGGTGTTGATGACGACACCGCGCTGCCCGTCGGCGTCGGGCTCGGTCTGGGCGATGGCCTCGGCAGCCAGCGCCATGACGGTGAACGAGCCGACGAGGTTGATCTCGACGACCTTGCGGAACAGGGCGAGGTCGTGCACGCCCTTGCGCCCGAGGATGCGGGTTGACGGGCCGATGCCGGCGCAGTTGACGACGATGCGCAGCGGCTTCGCCGGATCATCGGATGCCGTGGCCACAGCCGCGCGGACCTCCTGCTCGGACGTCACGTCGGTGGGCACGTACTGCACCCCCTCAACCGCCGGGCCCGACTCGCACGCCGCGGGCAGGTCGAGGGCGATGACGCGGGACCCGGCGGCGGCGAGGGCGGCCGCAGTGGCGGACCCGAGCCCTGATGCTCCTCCGGTCACGATGGCGGTGGTGTTCGCGGTCAGCATGGTCGCCATCCTGCCAGTCGGTGGCGCCCCCTACGGTGGTTCCATGTCACAACGCATCGGTGGGCACGTCGACAGCAGCGACCCCGTCGCGGAGGCACTCGCCCGTGGGGCGACCCTCTCGCAGATCTTCCTCGGCGACCCGCAGAGCTACAAGGGCCCGGTCGTGGCGTACGCCGGGGGTGCCCCTGCCCTCAAGGCTGCGGCCGAGGATGCCGGGGTCGACCTGTACGTCCACGCGCCCTACCCGATCAACGTCGCGTCGACGAACAACCGGGTGAGGATCCCGGGCCGCAAGCTCCTCCAGCAGCACCTGCACGCCGCCGCCGAGATCGGCGCCAAGGCGGTCGTCGTGCACGGCGGCCACCTCGGCAAGGACGAGGACGCTGCGGTCGGGTTCGACAACTGGCGCAAGTGCGTCGACGGCCTCGACCTGCCGGTGCCGCTGCTCATCGAGAACACCGCGGGTGGGGACAACGCCATGGCACGCCGGCTCGAGGCGATCGCCCGTCTGTGGGATGCCATCGGCGCGGCATCCGGGGGTGACCAGGTCGGGTTCTGCCTCGACACCTGCCACGCCCACGCCGGCGGTAACGACCTCGGTGACGTCGTCGAGCGCGTGCTGACCATCACGGGTCGCATCGACCTCGTGCACGCCAACGACTCGCGCGACACCTTCGACTCGGGCGCCGACCGGCACACGAACTTCGGGTCAGGGCTCATCGATGCGGGTGACCTCGCCGACGTCGTGCGGGCGGCAGCTGCGCCGGTGGTCTGCGAGACGCCCGGGGGCGTCGAGGGTCAGGCTGCCGACATCGCCTGGCTTCGCGCGCGCCTCGGCTGAGTCAGGCCGCCCGGCCGAGCACCGCGAGGATCCTGGCCGTCCGGTCGGCGTCCGGCCCGACGTCCAGGGGGCCCTTGCAGATTCCCTCCGCGTACAGGTGCTCGCCGAACGTCGGCACGACCGCTTCGAGGATGTCGATCTCCTCGTCACCGAGAGGGGCCACCAGCCCGGCACCGGTCGCGATGTCCCACCGGTGGACGATGAGGTCGAAGCCGTAGAACGTGGTCATCGTCTGCCCGACGGTGCTCGGCCCGAAGGGGGTCTCGTAGGCGACGTCGGCGAGGCCGGGCAGCACCTGCGCCACGAGGGCCCGGTGAGCCGCCCACCGCTGTGCCGGGTCCGCAGTCGTCGGCTCGGGAGCAAGGTCGGTGTGCGCCCGCAGGAAGTCACGCTGCGTGCTCACGACGTGGTCCACGACGTCGCCGACGCTCCAGCCCTCGCACGGTGAGGCGGCCAACCAGTTCGGCACGGCATCCACGACGTCGGTGAAGCGGTCGGTCAAGGTGGCATACGTTGGGTTCATGCTGCGACGGTACGAGCGCGGGCGGGCCGGCACTTGACCAAACCCGACACACCGCTCGACGACGTCGAACGCGCGCACCTCGTCGACCCGACCGACACCACCTACGCGATCGACCGGTTCGCGCCCTCCCCCGACGTCGTCGATCTCGTGCGTCGGCACTGGGTGCCGATGTGGCACCTCCCCGAGGGCGAGTCCTCGGAGCAGGCGGTCCTGCAGTACCCCGTGTGCCTGGTGGTCGTCGCCCACGACTACGCACGCTTCTACGGCGTCCAGTCGGGACTCTCGCGAACCACGCTGGTCGGCACGGGCTGGGCCGCTGGGGTCATGCTGCAGCCCGGCGCCGGACGGCTGCTCCTGGGCCAGGACGTGTCGACCGTGACCGACAGGCACGTCGAGCTCTCGGACGTCCTCGGCAGTCAGGTCGTCACGGACGTCCGCGCCGCCATGACCGACCCGCAGGACCCCGGATGCCGTCGCGAGGCGGCCGACTGCCTCGAGGCCGTGATCCGCGCCCACCTCCCGCTCGACGACGAAGGACGGCTCGTCAACGACCTCGTCGACCACATCGAGCACGACCCCTCGGTCCGGCAGGTCTCGCAGGTGTGCGACCGGTTCGGGCTCAGCGAGCGCGCACTCCAGCGGCTCACCCGACGACGGCTCGGACTGACGCCGAAGTGGCTCATCCAGCGTCGTCGGCTCCACGAGGCCAGTGAGCGGCTGCGCGCCGGCCCAGGAGACCTCGCCGCCATCGCCCACGACCTCGGGTACGCCGACCAGGCGCACTTCACCCGGGACTTCCGGCGTGTGACAGGGATAACGCCGGGCGGTTTCGCGTGCCGGTTCGCTGCCGGCGCCGATGCCTGACAGGTCGGTGACAGGGCGACGTCAGGGGCCCACCGCACGGTGGAGCCATGACGACGAACACTGCCGGGCTGCCCGGCATCCACGTGCACATCCGAACCCTGGCCGCCGGGGACCACGACACCCTCACCACGATCATGTCCGGGATGTCGCTGCGCTCGCGCGTCGCCCGCTACCACACCGGGCTGCCCCACCTGACTCCGCGGATGCTGCGCCACCTCACCGACGTCGCACCGGGGCGACACGTTGCCCTCGTCGCGGAGCAGGACGGCGCCCCGGTCGGCATCGTGCGCTGGGTGCGCGAGGACGAGACGACGGCCGAGATCGCCCTCGAGGTCGTGGACGCGGCCCACGGACGCGGCGTCGGTCGGGCGCTGCTCGCCGCCGCGCGGGCGAGCGCCGTCGAGGCAGGGATCGAGCGGTTGGTCGCCTACGTCACCGCGGACAACCGCCCCGTGCACCGGTGGCTCAGCCGTCACGCGGCGCACCGCGAGGACGACCGGTTCGTCATCGCGCTGCCGGAAAAGCTCGCTGAGCCGAACCGTGCTCTTCGTGGTTCGATGGACGAATGCGCGCCAGCCTCCTGGGGCCACTCCGTGTCGAGACCGCCGACGGTTCGCAACTGCCCTCCGGCGGCCGACCACGCGACCTCCTCGCGGCCCTCCTGCTCCGGCGAGGGCGCCCCGTCCCGGCTGATGTCCTTCTCGAGCTCGTCTGGTCCGAGCAGGCAGCCAGCCTCGACGTCGCCGCCGTGCACACTGTCGTCGCACGCCTCCGGCGTCAGTTCGGGGCCGAGCTGATTGCTCGCGAACACGCCGGCTACCTGGTGCCCGACGCGGTGCGAACCGATGTCGACGAGGTCCTGCTGCATCGCTCACAGGCCAAGGCCTGTGCCGCGCAGAGCGACTGGTCGGGGCGCCGAGAGGCCGACCGGGCAGCCCTGGGACTGTGGGCCGGACCGGTGGCCCTCGAGGGAGTGCGCGACGACCTCGTCCTCGTCGAACGGGCGCGGCTCGGCGACCTGCGTCGGGCCCTGCTCGACGACCTCGCGGTCTCGCTGCTCGACGACCCGGGCGGCGACCCGGACGAGGCTCACGACCTCGCCCTCGAGCTCATGGCCGGTGACCCCCTCGACGAGGGAGCCGCGGCCCTGGGCATGCGCTCGGCCCAGCGGCTGGGCCGACAGGCCGAGGCCTTGTCGATCTACACGAGGATCCGCCGAGACCTGCGCGAGGAGCTGGGCATCGACCCCGGTCGCGCCCTGACCGAGCTGCACGGCCGAGTGCTCGCACAGGCCCCGGACCAGGTCCCGGCCCACGAGCCCCTCGGGGGACCAGCCGTGCCCCGTGACGTCGTGCTGCACCCCGCGCGCATCCTGCCGGCGCCCCGCACCCCGACGGTCGGCCGCCGCGCGGACCTCGAGTCGGCTCTCGGTGCGCTCTCCGCGGGCCACCGGCTCATCACGGTGACCGGACCGGCCGGGGTCGGCAAGTCGCGCCTGCTCGCCGAGATCGGGGCGGCGCTGCGCCTGAGTGAACCGGACATCTACCACGTCGTGCTCGAGCCCCACGCCGAGCTGTCCGCCGGGGCGCTCGCGCTCGTCGTCGGGTCGATGAGCGGGTTGCCGATGGACGGCAAGGACCCGGTCCGCCAGCTCGCGGAGTCGCTCGCGCACGAGCAGGCCGTCATCCTCGTCGACGAGGCCGAGTGGGCCCTGTCGGGAGCGGCCGAGATCGCGAGGGCGCTGCTCGACCGGTGCCCCGGCATCCGGCTCGTGATCACCTCGCGCACGCCGCTCGGGATCCTCGGGGAGCGCCTCGTCGTGCTCGACTCGTTGACCGTCCCCGCGCCCGGCGCCTCACGCGAGGAGGTCTGCTCGGCGGCGGCCGTGCAGCTGCTGGCCTCCCGGCTTGCCGACCGCGGGACCGAGCGTGCCGCCGACCTCGTGGCGTGGCCGGAGCAGGACCTGCAGACCTTGGCCGAGGTCGCGCGGCGGCTCGATGGCCTCCCCCTCGCCCTGGAGCTGGCCGCCGGGCGCTTCCCCGACGGCGACCTCGACAGGTTGCTCGACCTCGTGGCCGCACCGTTGGACCTCGTGGCCGACGAGGTGGACCGCGAGCCGCGCCACCAGTCGCTGCGTGAGGCCATCGGCTGGAGCATCGACCGGCTGTCACCCGGTGAGCGCCGGGCGCTGGCGAGGCTGTCGGTGTTCGTCGGGACGTTCACGCGGGGAGCGGCACTCGCGGTGATCGCCTCCCCCGAGGCCGACGTGCAGCTGCGTGCCCTCGTCCGGGGCAACCTCGTGCACGCTGCGCACACGGCCAGAGGTCAGGGCCTGCGCCTGCTGACCACGGTGCGCGATGCCGCCCGGGAGGTGCTCGGCGACCTCGGCGAACACGAGAGCGCTCAGCGACGGCACCGGGAGTGGTACGCGGCACGCTGGCGTGGGGCGCAGTTGAGCGACACCCTCATCGAGGACGTCGGCCTGGCCCAGGAGGACCACCTCGCCGCGCTCGACGGTGCCCTGTCCGCCGGTGACACCGGGTCGGCCGTCGACCTCGGCCTGGCGCTGTTCCGCCGCTGGCAGTTCACCGAGGCGGTCGCGACCGCTTCGCCCTGGATGGACCAGCTCTCGCGGATGCCGGGGCTCACCGACGCCCAGAGCGCCCGGCTCGCCGTGGCGCGTACCGCGATCTCGCACGTGCGCCAGTGGGAGGACACCGACGTCCCCGGCATGATGCAGTCGCTGCGCGCTGACCCGGACTGGTCGATCATGTTGTGCATCACCGAGTCCATCGCTGCGTACACGGCTGGGGAGCACACCCGCGCCGTGGCCATGGCCGAGCTGGCCCTGGACGCGTCTCGGACCGGGGCCCCGCATCACCTTCCCGAGTCGCTGGCCGTCATGGCGGTGGTGGACGGCGTCGCCGGGAACCACGAGGCAGCCACCGCGCACGTCGAGGAGGCTCGCGCCCGGATCGGGCCGCACCCCTCGGCGGTGCATCTCGTGACGGTCGTCCCCAAGCTCGCCCTCGCCATGCTGGATGCCGGGCGCCCGGACGTCGCGCTCGACCTGCTGACGCGCGCTGCAGATGGAGCGCAGTCGCGCTTCGGCATCCAGCCCACGACGACGACCGTGGTCAACCTGGGGTGGGCGGCCCTGGGCGCGGGAAGACCAGAGGAGGCGTTCGGCTGGTTCACCCGAGGGCTGCACCGGGAGGCTGCGTGGAGCCCGGGCTTCGCGGAGGCTGCGGCCGGCGTCGGGTGCGCCGGTGTCGCGACGCGCTGGGAGCACGGCCCAGCGGTGCTCCTCGCCGCCGACCGCCTGCTCGCGACGTCGGCGATCCAGCTGTCGGGGAGCCTGGCCGAGCACGTGGAGAGCGCACGCGGTGACGTGCACTGGCCCCCCGACACGCCCCTGTCGACCCTGCCCGTCGATGTCGTCGCGCACCGGGTGCTGCAGCTCGCGGCCGGCCACGCGGCGGCGCTGAGCTCGGAGCCCGAGAACGCCTCGGTGTAGCCGGGGCGACCGAGCCTGCCTCAGGGCAGGAGCAGCCTCAGCGCAGGAACAGCCGGTAGGCCGGGTTGTCGGTCTCGTCCCACGACCGGTAGCCCAGGGTGTCGCGGAAGGTGTCGAACGCCTCGCGGTCACTCGGGGGCACCTGCATGCCGACGAGCACGCGACCGACGTCTGAGCCGTGCCCCCGGTAGTGGAATAGCGAGATGTTCCATGCCGGCGCCATCGCCTCGAGGAACTGCACGAGCGCACCGGGCCGCTCGGGGAACTCGTAGCGGTGGAGCACCTCGTCGTGGGCAAGGGTCGTGCGGCCACCCACGAGGTGGCGCAGGTGCAGCTTGGCGAGCTCGTCGTCGGTGAGGTCGAGGGCAGGCAGACCGGCGTCCTCGAACCCCCGCGCGAGCCGGCGGGCCTCCTCGCGACCGTGGACCTGCAACCCCACGAAGACGTGGGCGGTGTCGCTGTCGTCGATGCGGTAGTTGAACTCGGTGACCTCACGGCCCGGGCCGATGACGCCGAGCAGCCTGCGGAAGCTGCCCCGCTGCTCCGGGATGGTCACCGCGAACACGGCCTCGCGCTGTTCGCCGATCTCGGCCCGTTCGGCGACGAAGCGCAAGCGGTCGAAGTCCATGTTGGCGCCACAGGCCACCGCGACGTAGGTGCCGCCCTCGGCTCCCGGACGCACGGCATACTCCTTGAGCCCTGCGACGGCGAGGGCACCTGCCGGCTCGAGGATGGCCCGAGTGTCGGTGAAGACGTCCTTGATCGCCGCGCACACGGCATCCGTGTCGACCCGGATCATCTCGTCGACCAAGGCGCTCGCAACCCGGAAGGTCTCCTCACCGACGAGCCGGACCGCGGTGCCGTCCGAGAACAGCCCCACGTGCTCGAGCTCGACCCGGTGCCCGGCCTCCAGTGAGCGGGCCATGGCGTCGGAGTCGTCGGTCTGCACCCCGATGACCTTGACGTCGGGGCGCAGTGCCTTGACGTAGGCCGCGATGCCGGAGATGAGCCCACCACCGCCGACGGCGACGAACACGGCATCCAGGGGGCCGGTGACCTGGCGCAGGATCTCCATGCCGATGGTGCCCTGCCCGGCGATGACCTCCGGGTCGTCGAAGGGGTGCACCATCGTCAGGCCGCGCTCGTGGGCGAGGGCTGCGGCGTGGGCACCGGCGTCGGAGTAGGAGTCGCCGTGCAGGACGACCTCGACACCGGCGGCGCGCACGGCGTCCACCTTGAGCTGTGGTGTGGTCGTCGGCATGACGATGACGGCGTGGCAGCCGAGCACGGATGCCGCGCGGGCGACCCCCTGCGCGTGGTTGCCGGCGGACGCCGCGATGACCCCGGCGGCGCGGGCCTGTGGGCTGAGCTTCGCCATCGTGTTGTAGGCGCCACGGATCTTGAACGAGAACACCGACTGGAGGTCCTCGCGCTTGAGCAGCACCGTGCTGCCGAGGCGGGCGCTGATGCCGGGTGCGGCATCGAGCGGGGTCTCGTCGACGACGTCGTAGACGCGCGAGGTGAGGATCCGCTTGAGGTATGCCGTGGCCTCGGCGTCGGTCAGGGGTCGGGTGTGCGGCACGGCGCAAGGGTAGCCGCGGCGCCCGGTTCCGGGACGGCCCGACCATGGTGGACGGATGCCGTCCGCCTCACCCCGCGAGGTGGGCCCAGCGCTGTTCCAGCGCCGACCACGGCCCGACCTCGGCCACCCGGCCGTCGACGAGCACGACGACCCGGTCGGCCCGGCCGAGCGCGGCCCGCTTCGACGTGGCCCCGATGACGGTGGTGCCACGGGCGCGCAGGGCAGACCACAGGTCGATCTCGGTGGTGGCGTCCAGGGCGCTCGACACGTCATCGGCCAGCAACACCTCGGCCTCGGTGGCCAGCGCCCGGGCCAGTGCCAGCCGCTGGACCTGACCCCCGGACAACCGCACGCCGCGGTGACCGACGAGCGCGTCGTGCCCCCCGGCATCCTCGACGTCCTCGCGCAGCCGGGCGTCGGCGATGGCCCGATCGAGGGCGCGGCCGTGACCGAGCACGACGTTGTCGGCGAACGAGCCTGACAACACCCTCGGCACCTGCGAGACGTACGACACCTGGCCCGGTCGCAGGAAGACCTGGGCGTCGTCGACCTCGACCCCGTTCCACGTGATCGAGCCGGTGTGGTGGATCAGGCCGGCGAGAGCCCGCAGCAGGCTCGACTTGCCCGACCCGACCTGCCCGAGGAGCAGCACGAGTTCGCCGGCGTGCACCGTGAGGTCGACCCCCTCGACGCCGCGGGTGCCGTCGTCGTGGATGGCGCCGACGTCACGCAGCTCGAGCTCGCGCAGCGGGACGTGCTGCGGGGTGGGCGCCGCGGGTGCGGTGCCCTCGACGAGGTCGATGCCCGGGGGGAGTGCGACGAGGTCGACGCCCCCGGCGAGGGCGCTCGTCGCCTTCTGCCAGGAGCGGGTGCCCGGCGCCTCCGTGACGACGGCCCCGGCGACCCGGCCGAACCAGTCGAACCCGTTGACGGCACCCGACACGAGGATCGCCGTGGCCAGGCTCCAGCGGCCGGAGGCGAACGCCGCCCAGGCAGCGACCACCCCGATCTGCACCATGATCACGGGCACGCCGTCGAGGATGGCCTGCACCCGGTGCTCGAAGACGGCCGCGTCGACCCGGCCGCTGTCGACCCGCCGCAGGTGGCTGCGGGCAGCGGGGGTGGCCGAGGCCAGCTTGATGGTCCGCGCGGATTCGAGCACCGACACCAGCGACCGGCCGAACGTGGCTCGCGCCGCCGAGGACTCGGTGGCCGAGCGCCCCGCGATGGGCCGCCCGACTGCCGAGGCGAGGGCCGAACCGACGAGCACCCCCAGCAGCACACCTCCGGCCAGGGCACTTCCACCGAGGATGGCGGTGACGGCGACGACGGCGAGCCCGTTGAGGAAGTCGACCCAGCGGTCGGCGTAGAGGGCATAGCGGTCGGCGTCCATCGCGCGCGCGACGACCTCACCGGCAGGGGTGCTCTCGAGCCGGTGCTGACGCGTCTGCCCGATCAGGATCGACATGCGCACCCGCAGCAGCACCTCGACCCACCAGCGCGGGTAGCGCCGGATGGCCGCGGTCAACAGCAGCGGTGACGCGACGATGAACACCGTGGCCAGGGCGAGGAGCACGACGGTGCGGGTGTCCCAGCCCGCGCCGTCGGCCAGGTGCTCGACGACCAGGCCCCAGACGAGGCCGGTAGCGGCACCGAAGGCCCCACCGAGCGCGGAGATGAAGAACAGCATCGCGGGCCAGATTCCCCATCGGGGACGCACGAGCAGGGCGGTGACCACGCCGCGCGCCAACGACGGTCCGTGGCCCGGGTCGGGGGCCTCTGGCGGTGGGCCGGTGCGGCGTGCGCCACCGACGGTGGCTTCCGCGGCGAGGTCGTCGGCAGGGTGCCGTGGCGCAGCGCCCGGGGCCAGCGTCGCCTCAGGCGCCGGCTCGGCCCCTGCATCGAGGAGCTGTCGGAACGGGCCGTAGGTGTCGGCCAGCACGGCGCGCGGGCCCTGCTGGACGACCCGACCGTGGTCGAGCACCGCGACGAGGTCAGCCCGGGCCGTCGTGGTGAGCCGATGCGCCACGAGGATGCCGGTGCGGCCGGTGAGCAGGCGGTCTGACGCCATCACGACGAGGCTCTCGGTCACCGGATCCATCCGGGCGGTCGCCTCGTCGAGCACGACGACGGCCACGTCACGCACGAGGAGGCGGGCGAAGGCCACGAGCTGCTCCTCGCCCGCCGAGAGCGGGGTTCCCCCGGGCCCGAGGGTGGTCTCGAGGCCGTCGGGCAGTCCGTCGACCCAGTCGTCGAGGCCGAGTTCGGTGACGGCTGCTCGCACCGTCGAGGTGGGCACGTCGGCGAAGAGGGCGATGTTCTCCGCGAGGGTCCCGGCGAGGATGTCGGTGCGCTGGGTGACCACGCCGACGGCAGAACGCAGCGCGTGGAGGTCCAGGTCGCACACGTCGATGCCACCGAGGAAGACCGCCCCCCGTGGCGGGTCGGTGGCGCGCGACAGCAGGGCGGCCAACGTGGACTTGCCCGACCCGGATCGTCCGACGAGGGCGCACGTCCGGCCCGCAGGGATGTCGAGGCTGACGCCGTCCAGGGCGAAGTCCCCCTCGGCATAGGAGAAGTGCAGGTCACGGAACTCGACCCCGACGCTTCCGGCAGGGACGGGCCGCCCACCCTCGGGCTCGGGTGGCGACTCGAGCAGCTGCCGCAGGCGCGTGATGGCCCCGATGCCCGTCTGCAGCTCGGGCAGGTGGCGGGCCATCTGGTCGATCTGCCCGACGAAGGTGCTCGTGACGAGGAACAGGGTGACCAGGCGGGCCACCGACAGGTCGTCGCTGATGACCAGCGCCACCCCGGCGATGCTCGTGGCCGCCAGCAGCGAGTAGAGCAGGATGCCGGTGCGCCGGGTGGCGCGGGCCTGCAGCGCCAGCAGCTCGTCGAACCGGCGGTGCACGGTTGCCGACAGGGTGCTGAGGCGCTGCACGACGTGCGCCTGACCCAGGCTGGTGCGCAGGTCGTCTCGGGCGGAGACCCCCTCCTCGAGGGCTGCGGCATGGTCGGTCCAGGCGGCTTCTTCGACGACGGTCCGCTCCGCGATGGCCGGGAGCAGCCTGCGGATGATGGCGAACGCGGCCGCCCCTGCGACCGGGAACAGGATCCAGGCCGGCCACCAGGTCAGACCGGCGACGATCCACATGGGGACGGCGGAGAACACGGTGCGCAGGGCGTCCCACACCTGGCGGCGCAGCATCGAGCCCACGGCGTGGGTGTCGTCATCGACCCGGTCGAGCACCTCCCCCACCGCCTGCTCACCGAGCGCCGACAGCGGTTGGTGCAACGCGGCATCCACCAGGTCTTCCCGCATCCGGCCCTCGGCGCGGTCGACGACCGAGGCCCACAGGGTGCGGCCCGCGGTGTCGAGGACTGCCGCCCCGACGACACACAAGGCCAGCAGGCCGACGAGCCTGGTCGACGGGTTGGCCGCGAGCAGCCCGGCCACGACCGTGCCGAGAGTGCGTCCGAGGGCACCGATGGCGGATGCCGTGAGCGCCACCCCCGTGGCCCACCCCCGCAGTCGTGCGAGCGTGACCTGGCGGCTCGCCGCACGGGTGGGTGGGGCGGGCTGGGCGACGGGTTCGCGGGCGGTCATGGTGGCGGTGGACATCGTCTGCAACCTACGTCGCGGCACCGACACCGCACGAACGGTTTTCCTCGTGGCCGCGGCGCGCAGGGCGAGGTTTCAGGCGATGAGCTCGGCTGGTCGGATGGTCACGGGGAACGGCAGGGTTGCCGACCAGCTCTGCGCACCGACGACGTGGGCGACCTCCACGTAGTGCCCGTCGCGCAGTTCCCACGCAGTGAGCGATGGGTCGATCGGGTCGACGATCCAGAACGAGGGACAGCCGGCCCGCTCGAACCGCGGCAACTTGAGGTTGCGATCGACTATTCGGGTGCTCGATGAGGCGACCTCGATGGCCAGCAGCGGAACGCCATCGAGGGTGGCTCCGGTTGCCTGTGACCTGTGCACGACGAGCAGGTCCGGCACGAGGACGGTGTCAGAGGCCAGGGTGACGTCGAGGGGTCCGAAGAAGACCTCGAGGTCAGCGGGGCAGCTCGCCAGCAGGAGTCGGGAAAGTCCCACCACCATTCGCTGGTGAGGGATCCCCGGCGACGGCGTCACGATGAGCGCCCCGTCGAGCAGCTCGTGGCGACTGCCATCCGGCGGCAGGGCGTCGCGCTCCTCACGGGTCCACACGCGGTCGTCGAGGACAAAGGTCATGGCGTCCATGGTGCTCCTCCCCATTCATGAGCACCACCCTGCCGTCGGTCGCGTGCTGCCCGCGCGTCACGTCTGCGGGCCTGTGGATGACCGCGCGGTTGGGTCGCGGCTGTGGACAACCACGTCCCGCTATGCGCGAAGGGTCTTGGCCTGAGGAACAGCGAGTAGGTACCTCTCCAGGGGTCGTTGCCCTGCGGAAGGAATCCCTTGCAGCGGGCAAGGACCTCTGGAGAGGTACCTCGCCACCTCATGGTGTGCCGCAGGAGGAGATCTCTCGCCCATCCGCCATGGCCTCGGCGCGCTCTGCCCGCCACCGGTCGTCGTCATTGCCGTCCACGCCATGAGCCACGGCGACGAGTAGCCGTATCCACACGCTCACGCCGCCTTGTGTGCGTGAGCACCGCCCATCGCGGGCACAATGCTGCGACGCTGCGAACTCGGCGAGTTCACCGACCCAACGCCTGCTGCTGCAGCGAACACACGCGGGCGGCATCCATGAGCCAGGCCTCTCGGTCGCCAGCGAGGAGTAACTTCTGCGCCGTCACTGTGATGGCGCAGAAGTACTGACGTGGCGGGGATATATCCCCGCCACGGTGCAACTTCCGCGCCATCGGTGGGACTCGAGTCAGCGGAGCCCGGGGGGCGAGTGTGGTCGGGGCGGGTCACGGGGGGTCACGGGGGGGCGGGGGGCGGGGGGTGGAGCCCCCGTGGGTCAGACGTTGCGGCGGTACTGGCCCCCGACCTCGAAGAACGCCTCGGTGACCTGCTGCAGCGAACACACGCGAGCGGCATCCATGAGCACGGCGAAGACGTTCTCGCCCGACACCGCGGACGCCTTG
>Ga0208460_10000731_pt1 | contig 21866 bp, 19 predicted proteins | sample AD_STIC10_MetaG_FD_184436 | JGI IMG/M metagenome (GOLD analysis project Ga0208460, IMG submission 184436) | Active sludge microbial communities of municipal wastewater-treating anaerobic digesters from USA - AD_STIC10_MetaG (SPAdes) (version 2) | ecosystem: Engineered > Bioreactor > Anaerobic >... | reverse complement strand
CCAAGGTCTACCAGGCGCGGCTGGCCGCAGACCTGCGTGGCGACGAAGCGGCCCTGTTTGCCAGTGGCACCCTGATGCTGGAAGCCGAGAAGACGCCCCTGCTGCCCGCGGAACTCGAAGTTCTCGATGCGCGGCAGGTTCGCCTGACCTTGCACGAGGGCCGCTACCACCAGGTACGGCGCATGTTTGCCGCCCTCGGCAACCATGTCGAGGCACTGCATCGCATCTCGGTTGGCGGCCTCGCCCTTGCTGGACTCGAACACGGCTGCTGGCGCATTCTCGGATGCAGGGAAATCGAAGGCATTTTTGCCACGCAAGGCAGCCCATGACACGCGAAGTTCCATTGCCGGGGCAAGACGAGGCCGACCGGGCGATCCTCCATCGCATCCAGGAATGGATCGAGCGCGCGGTGATCGGACTCAATCTGTGTCCCTTCGCGCGCGCGCCGGTTCGCGGGAATCGGGTGCGCCTGGTGGTGAGTCACGCGCGCGATGCGGATTCCCTGCTGGATGATTTGTGCGCTGAATTGCAGTCGCTGGCTGCGGCCGATGACGACGAATGCGAAACAACCCTGCTCATCGTGGCCGACCTGTTTGCGGATTTCCTCGACTTCAACGATTTCCTGGACCAGGCCGATGCCGCAATCGAGGTCTTGAAGCTCGATGGCATGATCCAGGTGGCCAGCTTCCATCCCGACTATCGCTTTGCAGACAGTGCGGATGACGACGTGGCCAACTGCAGCAACCGCGCGCCGTTCCCGGTCCTGCACCTGCTTCGGGAATCCAGCGTGGAACGCGCCGTGGAGGCCCTGGCGGACAGCGAGGACATCTACCGGCGCAATATCGAAACCCTGCAGACGCTGGGCTGGGACGGTTGGAACGCGCTCTGGTCGGAGCGCACGGGCAAAAGGTAAGATCGACATCGCGCCAAACCGTGTGCGGAGCAGCGGTTGCGCGGGGGCGTCCCGGCTGGCCGGGACAGGAAAGCAGTTTCCCGAGACAGGAAGAACGGGATGGGCGGGATGAGCAGATTTTGCGCAGGGGTAGTCCTGATCGCATGCCTGGTACTGGCATGCGCTTGGCCTGCGCACGCTGCTGAACCGATGCTGCTGACGGACGCGAAGCCTACGGTTTCGCTCAGCCCCGCCATGCGCTACAGCGTGGATGCCCATCTGGACCTGCGTGCCGAAGACCTGTTCGGCAAGATCGACAGTGATTACTTCCAGAACCTGCCCAAGGGCGATCCGACCTTTGGATTCGTCGATGGCGCCTATTGGTTCCATGTGCGCCTGGGCAACGGCAATCCGGAGCGTCGCGACTATGTGCTTGCGGTCGACTACGTGCTGCTCGACCAGATCGATCTCTACCTGCGCCGCGCGGACGGCAGCGTTGTCCACCAGGTCTCCGGTGACCAGCGCCCGTTCCAGAGTCGCGCCTACAACTACCGCGCACCCAATTTCCTCATCCGCCTGGATGGCGGGGAATCGGTGGACTTGCTGCTGCGCGTGCAGTCGGAAAGTTCGATGCAGGTGCCGATGACGATGTACACCGAGCCTGCGTTCCTCAACCAGGTGCGCGATGCCCAGTTCGGCATCGGCATTTACTATGGAATGATCCTGGCCCTGCTGCTCTACAACCTGATCCTGTTTGCATCGCTGCGCGATGCCAACTACCTGTACTACTCGACCTACGTCGCCGGCTTTGGATTTGTGCAGTATTGCCTGAATGGGCTGGCTTTCGAATACCTGTGGCCCAACTCGCCGCGGCTGGCCAACCTTGCGATTCCGGTTTCGATGGCGCTCGGCATGCTCGCCATGCATCAGTTCGTGCGCGTGTTCCTTGATCTCAAGCAGCGCTTGCCGATCGGCAATCGCATTCTCTGGGGCTTCATCATTTTCCATGCGCTGATGCTGGTGGTGTCGTTCTTTGCACCGTATCGGGTTGCCGTTCTGCCGGGCACGGCTGCGGTCTTCCCGGGCATCGCCGCCATTTTCGGCGTGTCGCTGGTGCTGGCGCTGCGCGGGGATCGTTCCGCACGCATCCTGCTGCTGGCCTGGGGCATGCTGCTGCTCGGCACCACCGTATATGCCATGGTTTCCTTCGGCGTGTTGCCGAAGATGTTCCTCACCGAATACGGCATGCAGATTGGTTCGGCTTTGGAGCTGATCCTGATCTCGTTCGCCCTGGCGCACCGTTTCGCCAGCTTGCGTGACGAAAACGTGCGCATCGTGCAGGCATCGCGTGATGAGCTCGAGCAGCGCGTCGAGCAGCGCACCCGCGAACTCTCGACCACCTTGAACGAATTGGCCATCGCCAACGAGCGCCTGCGCGAATCCAGCCTGCGCGACGGCCTGACCGGGGTGTTCAATCGACGCTATTTCGACAGCACCTTTGAGCCGATGCGCGATGACTGTCGGGCCAAGGGGCGGGATTTCAGCGTCCTGGTGGCTGATATCGACCACTTCAAGCAGATCAATGATGGCGCCGGACACCTGATCGGCGATGACTGCCTGCATCTGGCGGCAAGCGTCATCGAACGCACCGTTGGCGACAGCGGCCAGGTGGTTCGCTACGGCGGCGAGGAGTTCGTTGTGCTGATGCCCGATGTCGACGAAATTGAAATGCGCAGCAAGGCCAACTCGATCCGCGCCGCCATTGCCTCATCTCCCTTGCTCACCAATGGCGTGCCCATCCCGATGACCATCAGCGTCGGCGGCGCACATGCCGCTCCCGGCGATTCCATCGCGGCCATGGATCTCCTGCAGCAAGCCGATGAGGCCATGTACAGGGCCAAGCACCAGGGGCGCAACAGGGTAGTCGTGCACTGAGGTAAGGTTTGCCTGGGCGCGAGATCAGGCGCTGGCGATCTTCTCGGACGGGTGTGCATCCGCCGCGTGCGCTTGTGCGTCCAGGCTGATTGGCAGCTCCACCGTGGCTGCAATCGGCAAGTGATCGGAGACCAGGTGCGGCAGCGTGCGCAGGGTTTCGATCTTCAGCGTGGAAGTGGCCAGGATGTGGTCGATTGCACGGGCCGGTGCCCAGCTCGGAAAGGTGAGCGGGGCGGTTTCGGGCAATTGCAGGGATGTGCGCGCAAACAGGTTGCGCAGTTCCGGGCTCTCGATCGAGGTGTTGAGGTCACCCAGCAGCAAGGCATGCGGATGGCCTTCCAGCAACTCGGTGATGTAACCAAGCTGGTGCGCGCGCGCCTGCGTGCCGAGCGAGAGGTGGGCAACCAGGACCACCAGCGAATGCTGGCCGCTGCCAAAGCGAACCCACAGCACGCCGCGACCACGAATGCGTCCGGGCAACGGGTAGTCCAGCACTTCGGTCGGTTTCAAGCGCGAGAGCAGGCCGTTGCTGGATGCCGAAACCTTGGCCACCTTGCGATTGGGCTGATGGGTCCAGAACGGAAAGCCCGCGTTTTCGGCAAGGTATTCCGTCTGGTTGAGGAATCCCGAACGCAGCGAGCCGGCATCGGCTTCCTGCAGCGCAACCAGATCGAACTCCGGGAGGATTCCGGCCAGGCCGTCCAGGTTGGCGCGCTTGCCGGTTGGCAACACATGCTTCCAGCTGTGCGTGACGTACTCGCGGTATCGCTTGATGCTGCCACCCGCCAGGATGTTGCAGCTGAGCACGTTCAGACGCGACCTGGCCTCTGGCTGGCTGCTGCTCATGGTTTGGGCAGGCTCACTTTTCACGTCGCGACATCAGCCAACAGGCAGCAAGGCCGCCAGAGGGCGGCCCGATTCGGTGTTACTTGGCGCTCTTTGCCGCATGTTCCTTCTTGACCAGATAGTCCACCAGTGCCACCAGTTGCGGATAACCGCCAGCCGAAGCGCCAGTCACCCGGTACTTGCCGTTGATGATGATGGTCGGTGTTCCGTCCACGCCAAGCTTCGGCACCAGGCTCTTCGAGCGGGCCAGCTTGCTTTGCACTTCGAACGACGTGGCCAGCTGCGTGAATTTTTCGGAATCGACGCCCTGCTCGCCATAGAACGCAGCAATGTCGTTGAACGAGCGGAATGGGCGGTGATCGCGATGCACGGCGTTGAACACCGCCTGGTGGGTCTTGTCCAGCACGCCCAGCGACTGTGCGCAGTAGAACGCGCGCGCATAGGCTTCCCACTGGTCATTGAAGATCGCCGGCAGGTATTCAAACTGGGCGTAGGCAGGCAGCTTGGACTTGATCTCGTCCGCATACGGCTGGAAGTGCGCGCAATGCACGCAGGCATAGCTGAACACTTCGAGCACCTCGATCTTGTCGCCGCTTGACGTGGGCTGCGGCGGCTCGATGAGGAAGTAGTTCTTGCCCGCTTCGGCCGCAACCGGCGCGCTTGCCGTGGCGTCCTTTTGCTCTTGGGCACAGGCAGCGACGGAAAGCAGGGCTCCAAGCAGGATTACGGGCAGTCGGGCAAACATCAGGCAGCTCCAGGTTGCGGGGTGGTCGTACAGACAGCGCGCACGGCGCGAAGTTGCGCAGGCGATCAACCGCCCTTGGCTTCTTTTGCGATGAGGAAATTGAGCAATGGCTCGATGTTCTGGTAGCCGCCGGCGGACTGCCCGGTCACCCGGTATTTGCCGTTCACGACGAAACCGGGAGTGCTATCGACGCCATAGGCCTTGATCAAGGCGTCATTGCGCTTGAGCTTGGTCTCGATGGCAAACGATTGGGCTGTGGCCGTGAAATCGGCCGCTGAAACCCCGTACTTCGAATAGAAATCCGCCAGCGAGGCCAGGGTTGGCGAGCGCGAGTCGAGTTTGCGGTCGACGTAGACGGCGCGAAACACGTCCAGATGCGATTTGTCGACGATTCCCAGCGCCTGCGCGGTATAGAACCCGCGTGCAAAGGTCTTCCACGACTCGAATCCGAACTGGGCTGGCAGTTTGACGAACTGCGCATTGGCCGGCAGGCGTTTGGCGATGTCCTCGACCATGGGTGCGACTTCGTTGCAGTGCACGCAGCCGTAGGAGAACACCTCGACCACTTCGACCTTGTCGCCGGTCGTGGTGGCCTGGGTGGGCTCGATGAGGAAGTAATTCTTGCCTTCCTGCCAGGTTTCCTGGGCCTGGAGCGGAAGGCCAGCGAACATGCCGACGCCAAGCGTCAGCGCAATAAATGCCTTGAACATGGCGGAATTCTCCGTCGCGATGAAAAACTGCCGCGCAGTGTCATGCAACGGCGCTGAATGCGGGTGAAAGCTATTTGGCCGAAGCGCTTTGCGCGGTGTGCAAACCCTGCATGTACGACGCCAGGGCCGCGATGTCCTTCTCGCCCAGGCGCTTGGCGATCTCCGGCATGATCTTGGCGTGTTCGTCATCGCCCCAGGTCGTGCCTGCACGCCATTCGGTGAGCTTGGCGCTCACGTATTCGGACCATTGGCCCGCCACCTGCGGATACGCCGATCCGGCCATGCCGCGCCCCGATGGACCGTGACAGGCCATGCAGGCGGGCACGCCGAGCTTGGCGTCACCGGCGCGATACAAGGCTTGTGCGCGCGCGACATAGGCTTCGTCGGTCTGGCCGGGGGTGGCCTGCTTGCTGGCGAAAAACGCCCCGAGGTCGTGCATGTCCTGATCGCTCAGGGTCGAGGCGAAGGGCAGCATGATGGCGTTGTTGCGCTGGCCGTTCTTGAACTGGGCCAATTGGCGCACGGTATAGGATTCATTCTGGCCGGCCAGCTTGGGATACATGGCGAGGGCGGAATTGCCATCCATGCCATGGCAGGCGCCGCAGACGGCGGCCTTGGCTTCACCGGCCTTGGCGTCGCCCAGCAGGGTGCCGGTGGAGGTCTCGGCATGGGCCATGCCGGCGGCAAACAGCACGCCAAGGGCAAAAACTCGCACAAAACTCATACACTGGCTCCGGATAGACGTGGATTCCTGATGCGGCCGCTTGGCGCGCGCAGGCCATAAGCTAAAGTCGTCGAATTATCCGTGTCAGCCCGAGGCCGGTCAAACCGGCGTCAACGGCGGGCCGGTATCCCTGCCATCATCCAATCCCATCAGCATGCATATCCTGCACACCGCCAGTTTCCTGAAAAGTGCCGCCAACCCCCGCGACATGCCCGCCGACGAAGGCTGGGAAGTTGCCTTTGCCGGGCGCTCGAACGCAGGCAAGTCCAGCGCCTTGAATGCCTTGGCCGCGCACAAGGGCCTGGCCCGGGTCAGCAAGACCCCGGGACGCACCCAACTGCTCAACGTGTTTGCCATCGATGCGCAGCGCCGGCTTGTGGATCTTCCCGGCTATGGTTACGCCAAGGTGCCGGTTGCGGTGCGCGATCAATGGCGTGGCATGGTTGATGGCTTCCTGCGCTCGCGGCAGGCACTGAAGGGACTGGTCCTGATCATGGACAGCCGGCATCCGCTGAAGGAATACGACTGCCAGATGCTCGAATACGCCCGGGCCATCGGCAAACCCTGCCACGTGCTGCTGACCAAGGCCGACAAGCTCTCGCGCAACGAAGCGGCACGTACGCTGATGGAAGTGAAAAAGGTGCTGGCAGTGGATGACGCCCAATCCGCGGTCAGCGTGCAGCTGTTTTCCGCCACCGCCAAGACGGGCCTTGATGAAGCGCGCGCCGTGGTGGCGCGCTGGTTGGGCCTGCCCGAACAGGCGCAGTCGCCCGCATCGGCTTCCCTTGTGCGACCCCGTGGTGGCCCCATATCCGCGGATTGACCGCGAGGCACAACCCATGTCCGGACCCAGCGCCGCTTCCAGCGAGCCGATCAGGCATCGCCAGCAACTGATCGATTCGCTCGCCAGTGGTTCCAAGCCGAAGTCAGCCTGGCGCATCGGCACCGAGCACGAAAAATTCGGTTTCCGCCTGGATGACCTGCGCCCGCTGACCTGGGAAGGCGAACAGGGCATCGGCGCCCTGCTCGAAGGTCTGACCCGCTTCGGCTGGCAGCGCGTCAGCGAGAACGGCAAGCTGATCGCGCTGTCACGCGATGGCGCGTCGGTCACCCTGGAGCCGGCCGGACAATTCGAGCTTTCCGGTGCGCCGCTGGAAACCATCCATCAGACCTGCGTCGAGATCAACTCCCACTTGCGCGAAGTGAAAAGCGTGGCCGACGGCATGGGCGTCGGTTTCCTCGGCATGGGCTTCCAGCCGAAGTGGCGACGCGAGGACATGCCGTGGATGCCCAAGGGTCGCTACGCCATCATGCGCCGCTACATGCCAACGGTCGGCAAGCTCGGGCTGGACATGATGACGCGCACCTGCACCGTGCAGGTGAACCTCGACTTTGCCGATGAAGCGGACATGGTGCGCAAGTTCCGCACCTCGCTGGCCTTGCAACCCGTCGCCACGGCCTTGTTTGCCGATTCGCCCTTCACCGAAGGCAAGCTCAACGGATACCTCAGCTACCGCTCGCACATCTGGACCGACACCGACCCGGATCGCACCGGCATGCTCGACTTCGTGTTCGACGAGAGCTTCGGCTTCGAACGCTACGTCGACTATCTGCTCGACGTGCCCATGTACTTCAGCTATCGCGATGGCGTCTACCACGACCTGGCCGGGCAATCGTTCCGCACGTTCATGCGCGGTGAGCTCGAGCCCATGCCCGGAGTGCTGCCGACCATGAGCGATTGGTCGGACCACATGACCACGGCGTTTCCGGAAGTTCGCCTGAAAAAGTTCCTGGAAATGCGCGGTGCCGATGGCGGCCCATGGAACCGCCTGTGTGCCTTGCCGGCATTTTGGGTCGGCTTGCTGTATGACCAGACCGCGCTGGATGCGGCCTGGGACCTGGTCAAGGATTTCAGCCTTGAGGAACGCAACGCCCTGCGCGATGGCGTGCCCAGGCATGGCCTGAAGCTACCCTTCCGCAGCGGCAGCCTGCGCGATATCGCCATCGAAGCTTTGAAGATCTCGGCCGAAGGCTTGCGCCGGCGCGCACGCCGCAATGCCGACGGTGCGGACGAGAGCATTTTCCTGATGCCGCTGATTGAAATCGCCGAGGCCAACGAGACTCCGGCAGAACGCAAGATCGCCCTGTTCAAGGGACGCTGGAACGGCAGCGTGGACCCGGTGTTCCGCGAATTTGTGTATTGAGAGCCGGGAATAGGGAATAGGGAATAGGGAATAGGGAATAGAGAATAGAGAATAGAGAATAGAGAATAGAGAATAGAGAATCGTTCAAAGCAACCGCAAAGCGCGCTCCGCTCAAACTATTCTCCATTCCCGATTCCCGATTCCCGATTCCCAGCTCAAACTCACACCGCCGACGCACCGCCATCCACCGCCAGGATCTGCCCACTGATGTGCTTGCCGGCGTCCGATGCAAACAGCAGTACGGCGCCCTTCAGATCCTCGTCATCGCCCAAGCGCTGCAGGGGTGTCATGGCAGCCAGGGTGTTCTCGCCGATGCCGTCGATCACGCCCTGTGACATGCGCGTGGGGAAGAATCCGGGGGCCAGTGCATTGACGGTGATGCCATACGCTCCCCATTCGCTGGCCAGCGCGCGCGTGAAGTTGACCAGGGCACCCTTGCTCGCGTTGTAGGCAATGGTTTTCATGGAACCGGGCGGGTTGCCACGCAGTCCGGCAATCGAGGCGATGTTGATGATGCGTCCAAACTTGCGTGGAATCATCGAGCGCTTGCCGATGGCCTGGGTCAGCAGGAACAGGCCGCGCATGTTGAGATTGAACACCTTGTCCCAGGCTTCCAGCGGATAGTCCTCGGCTGGCGCACCCCAACTGGCGCCGGCGTTGTTGACGAGGATGTCGATGTTGCCGAGTCGTTCCATGGCGGTTTCGACGAGACCTGCAATGGACTCTGGCTTGCCGGCATCGACGCAGAGCCAGTCCACCGCGATTCCCCGATCCCGCAGTTGCGTGGCGGCGGCCTCCAGTTCGTCACTCTTGCGTGCGCAGATCAGCACGCGCGCTCCGTAATCGCCGAGTGCCTCGGCCATCTGCAGGCCGAGGCCGCGTGATCCGCCGGTGATGAGGGCAGTGCGTCCGTCCAGGTCAAACAGCTTGCGTGCGTGGGTCATGTGTGCGGACATTGCATCGTCGTTGTGGATGAGCCGGAAGCCTACGCGTTCTGCCGATTTCCCGCATCCACGCGATGCGGGCCGGATGCGTCAGTGCGGAGGATTCGCTTGTCGGCTCCACGCCTTCGGTGCTTGACCCGACCTACCCCGACGGGGCCCTTGGGCCTTGTAGGTCGGATCAAGGTGCAAAGCACCGGATCCGACATGCCATGCGAGCGAACCTTGTAGGTCGGATCAAGGTGCAAAGCACCGGATCCGACATGGCAATTGCAGCGAAGATCGAGCCCCCAGGCTCGGCTTCGATGGTAATGTTTGCTTTCGCCAAACCGCGACATTCATGACCAACGAGAGGACTCCATGGAAATCAGCAATCTCGACAGCATCCCCGGCAAGGCCATCACCCGCCACCTTGGGCTGGTGCAAGGCTCCACCGTGCGCAGCAAGCACGTGGGCAAGGACATCTTCGCCGGGCTCAAGAACATCGTTGGTGGTGAGCTCAAGGCCTATACCGAACTGCTCAACGAATCGCGCGCCGAGGCGACCGAGCGCATGCTGGCGCAGGCGCGCGCGGTGGGTGCGAATGCGGTGGTCAACGTGCGCTTTGCCACCTCGAACATTGCATCCGGCGCCGCCGAGGTCATGGCCTATGGCACCGCCGTGGTGGTGCAGTAGCCATGGAGCTGATCATCCAGTTCGGCGTCATCGCCTTCCTGCTGCTGCTCGGCCTCGTATTCGGCCGGGCCGCAGAACAGCGTCATTTTCGGGAACTCAAGCAGAAGGAGTTGATCCTGCGCGAGGTATTGGTCTTCAGCGAGAAACATCCACCCGCCGACCAGGAATTTCGCAGCGCAAACCTGGTGGTGGGCTCGGTGGTGATCGCCGAGGACTACTTCAAGCGCATCGCGGCATCGTTGAAGAGCCTGGTTGGAGGTCGCCTGACCGCCTATGAATCGCTGATGGACCGTGGTCGGCGTGAGGCCATCATCCGCATGAAGCAGGCGGCACGCGAGGCCGGTGCCAGCATGATCTTCAACGTGCGCATTGAAACCGCGCGCCTGTCCGAAAGCGACAGCAACCGCCAAGCCCTGTTCGCCGCCGAATTCATCGCCTACGGCACCGCATTGGTTCCCGCCACTCGACCATGAGCTGGGAAAACCCGCCGGTACCGCACGAGGTCAATGCTTCGCGCGAAAGCGTGCTGGCGGAGTTCCTGCGCCTGCTGGCCGGGCTCGGCATCTGCGTGCTGGCTTTGGCGGCGTTGCTCTATTTCGCGGGCGGTTGGCTGGCGCGATGGGTGCCGATTTCCACGGAAGCCGCCTGGGTCGGCGATCATGTGATCGGTCTGTCCGGCCTCGACGATGCACCTGCCGATGCCGGCAATGCGCACATCCTCGCGCAGCTGCAGGCGCTGACCGCGCGCGTGGCGGCGAACATGGATTTGCCACAGGGCATGCAGGTGCGCGTACACCTGTCCTCGTCCGATGTTCCAAACGCCTTTGCCACCCTCGGCGGCCATTTGGTCGTCAACCGCGGCCTGTATCGGCGCATGCCCAGCGAGAATGCACTCGCCTTGGTGATCGCGCATGAGCTGGGCCACATCAAGGCGCGCGATCCGATAGCCGCCGTGGGCGGCAGCGCCAGCCTGGCATTGCTCACCGTTGCGCTCGGCGGTGATGCGAGGTCGCTGGCGCCGGGCATCGCGCGCCTGGTGCAACTGGGCTACTCACGCCAGGCCGAAAGCGCGGCGGATGCCGAAGCGTTGCTTGGCCTGCACCGCTTGTATGGCCACGCCGGCGGTGCGGCTGCGGTGTTCGAGGTGCTCGATGACTACGGTCGCGAGCACCGGGAAATCTCCATGCCGACCCTGCTCTCGACGCATCCGGCGGATGCGCGGCGCATCCAGCGCATGCGCGATGCGGCGGCCGACTGGAACGGCAATCCACCGCTGGTGCCGCTGCCGGTCGAGGAGGAGACTGGTGCACGGCCTTGAACGGCAGCCAGTCTGTCAGCGGCAATGCGCCTCAATTTTGACGTAGTCAGACATCGCGACGATTGCGCTGCCAGATCAGCGTTGCCCCAACTGCAATGCGCAGGCACGTCGAATTCCGCGCAGGAAGAATCGCAATGAAAAACACCAATGCCCACGCCAGCGAACGGAAAATTCCACGCGTCAACTCCGCAATCGGCAAACGCCTGCTGGTTGCCTGGCTCGGCGCAGGAACACTTGATATCAGCTATGCCTTCATCGCCAGCGGCCTGCGCGGCCGCTCACCACTGGCCGTATTGCAGAGTGTGGCCAGTGGCTGGCAGGGGAAGGAAGCCTACAACGGGGGACTCGCGTCCGCCGCACTGGGCCTGTTCACCCACTACGGCATCATGCTGGTGATGGTCAGCGTGTTCGTGTGGATCACCAGGACAAGGCCCGCGCTGCTGCGCAAGAGCGTCATCACGGGTGCCGTGTACGGCTTGGGCCTGTATACGGTGATGTACGGCATCGTGTTGCCGCTCAGGTTTCCTGACGTGTTCCCGCGCTGGAGTGGCTGGCTGTCGGTGACCGACATCCTCGTGCACATGGGCGTGGGCCTGATCATGGCCCTGGTGCTCGCAGGCAAGAAGGTCAGAGGGGCAGATTCACGGTGAGCGGGGCGTTGCGGAAACCGGAAGCGGGATGACGCGACCATCATCCAGGGTCAGGCGGCCGTCGCGAAGTTCCTCGGCATCCCCGCTCACGGTCACGAAGCGGCCGACCAGCAGGCCGTTCGCGCGCTCGCCTTCGATGCGGTAGGCAAAGGTTTCCGCACCGGAGGTGTTGCCGGTGGCGGTGAAATCCATCCGAATCTCGCGGATTTCACCCACTGCTTCGATCACGCCCGGGTTGTTGTGGATCGCGGCCTTGGCCTGGTCGTTGAACATGCCGAATCCATACCAGGCAATGCTGCCAACGGCACCGAGGACGATCAGCACCATCAAGGCGAGAAAACCACCCGCAATCCAGGGTGCGGCCCGACGCAGGGCCGAAACGTTTGGACGTCCGTCGTGATCGGGGTGGTTCATTCGCAGGATTCCGGGCATGCCGCATGCGGGGCGCGTATTGTGGGACATCGCAAAGAGAAAAGGCCCGCAACTGCGGGCCTTTTCCGGGAACACGTTGCCTCTTGCAATCAGGCACGCAGCTTGCGTCGGCGGATGGCAAACGCGGCAACCAGTCCGAGCATGCCGGCCAGCAGCAGCATGGCGTTGCGGCCAATCGGCAGGGTGGCCGGTGGCGCGACCGGGCCAGCCGGTACACTCATGCCCGCCAACACCATTTCCTCGTCGGCACCGCCGTTGGCACCCAGGGTGAAGAAGAACACGCCTTCCGGTGCGGCTCCACCGGTCGGGGCGTTGCCTCCGGAAGCGTAGCGATTCACGCCTTTGCCACCGCTGGAGAAAAAGTTGAAATCGCCGCTGTTGCCGTCGGGCGTGCCCCAAGTCGAGTCGGGCGTAGCCTGACCAACCAGCTGGCTGCCGAAATCCAGGGTTGCGCCGTCGGTGTCGAACACCACCTCGGTGAAATCTTCCAGTCCGAAGACTCCGTTGCCGCTGGTAGCGCCGCTGACCGTCATGCTGATGGCAAGCACGGCTGGATCGGGCAGGAAGAATTCGTTTGCGCCGGGATTGGCCAGCAGGGTGTCTTCGAAGGTAATCGAACCCACAGCCTGCGCGTCGGAATTCGGATCATCGAAGGTGAAATTGAAGGTCAACGGCGCAGCGCTGACACATGACGCGGCGAGCAACAGGCCGAAGGCGAGCAGGGGTCTATGCAAAACCTGGATCATGGGACACGTTTTCCGTTTTGTGACCTGGGCATGTTATACGAAAAGTCTTTTCGCGCAAGTAGTTGCGATGACCAGTTCGCGTCATGCCTGAAATTGGATCGCTGCACAATGCGATTGCCGGTCAACGTGGGGATGCGGTTTCCCGAGCCGATGCGCCGACCCGCAACACCAATCAATCCGACGGCAACAGGCCATCGGCCATCAGACCGCTGCGCAACCACGAAGGCATGGCTGCATCTGCACTGGCCAGCTCGGCAACGGCGTCAGCTGCGTTTTCAGAGTGCTCTGCATCATCGCAGCGGGCACGCAAAATCCGATAGACCAGCCACCAGCGCCGATCCACCGCGTCGAGCGCGGATGTGTCCGGGATATCACTGGCCGCGATCGGACAGGCAGTCGAAGTTCGCATCTGCCATGCTCGCACCACACAGACCCAGCGCCGCAAGGGAGACATGTTGATCAGCCTGGCTTCGCAATCAAATGCGCCCTGGGCCAGCAGGTTGCCGTCGCGTGGGGTCTCACGCTCCAGGTCGATCAAGCCGAGCAAGGGTGCCAGCCAGTGGACGGCGGTGCGGTCGCCTTCCGGCAACTGCCGAGACATGTCCCAACCCTGCAATGCTGCGTCTTGAGCGGCCTTCAGGTTGCCCTCGCGATAGTGGGCGATCGCCAGGAACCCGAGAGTGACTGCCATGTCGGGATGCGCCTGGGTGCCCAGCACTTCGCGTTGCATTGACAGAATGGATGCGTACTCGTTTACCGCCTGTTTCGCCTTGGCGTTGCTCATCTGCTCGGCAGCCAGGTTGGCGCGCGTGTTCAATGTGGTGGGATTGCGATCGCCGTAGATTTGACGATGCAACGCCAGCGCGCTGGCAAACATGCGCTCGGCTTCGTCTGCATGTTTGGCACCACTTTGTGCAATGCCCAGTTCATTCAGGACTGAGGCCAGATCCGCCAATCGCTCCGGTTTCGCGCGCATGACCTGTTCGGCCTGCTGCAACAGGCGAATGGCTTCCTCGTGGCGACCCTCCAGGTCGGCCGCGGCACCTTGCACGCGCAGCGCGTAGCCGTACTCGACGACGTCGGTTCGTGCGGTCGCGCGCATGCGTGCGGCGAGATCCGCTGCGATTGATGCGCCCTCTCGAGTCTCGTGGAGCGCGACGACCAACAGGTCGGCCAGGCTCGCACGCACCTTCTCGCGTTGCGGAGTGTAGTTCTGAGAGCCATCACGCGCGGCCAGCAATGCATCGGCCTGGCGCACCATATCCACCGCGCTTTCCAGTGCGCCTTGCTCGTAGGCAACCATCGCACGGTCGGCGAGCAGCTCAGCATGCAGACCGACATCCTTGACCTTGCCGCTGCGCAGCAGGATCAATGCGCTGTCCAATGAATGTGCAGCATCTTCGATGCGGGCATGCGCGAGTTGCGCGCGGCCAATCAGCAACAGCAACTCCGCGCGCAGCAGCGGTCGATCGGAAAGCTCATGGTCGATGCGCTTTGCGCCCTCACGCAGCAATTCGGAGGCTCGCGGGTCCCTGCCCTGGGTGTTGGTCGGATCTGTCGATTCCAGCACCTCCACCAGAAAATCCTTGACTGCCACCGCTCGCGCCGCCTCCAGTCGGGCAATGCGGGCCTGCCACAAGGTGCCAGCCATGCCGGTTGCGATGGCCAGCACGATCGCAGCACCCGCCGCCACCCCAATACGATGGCGTCTGACGAACTTGCGCGCTCGATAGATCTTGCCGGGCGCGCTGGCCAGCACGGTGCGTCCATCGAGCCAGCGATTCAGATCGGCGGCCAATTCCTCGGCAGTGCCGTAGCGCTGCGCAGGGTCGCTGGCCAAAGCCTTCATCAGCACACCATCCAGGTCACCGCGCAGGGCAGCCTGGTGGTGTGCAGCAGCACCTGCCATGCGTGTTGCGACCTGGGAGGGCAGGGTGATGTCACCGGATTCACCGCCACGCGGGGGCTGACCGGTGAGCAGGCGATAGAGCAATGCGCCCAGGCCATGCACGTCGACGGCCGTGGTCACCGACTCGCCGGTGTGCTGTTCCGGCGCAGCGTACCCGGGTGTCAATGCGCGCCACTGGGTGACCGTGGCGTGCTCGGTCTCGTTGAGCAGGCGCGCAATGCCGAAGTCCAGCAAATGCACCTGGCCTTCCGCATCGACCAGCACGTTGGAAGGCTTGATGTCGCGATGGATGACCAGGCTGCGGTGCGCGGAGGCTACCGCCCCGGCCACTTGCAGGAACAGCTGCACGGTGGCGCGCGTGTCCAGCGCATGTTCGTCACACCAGCGGCTGATGTGCACGCCATCAACCAGCGGCATGGCCAGCCAGGGCGTGCCGTCCTCGGTGATGCCGGTGTCGAGCAGGCCGACGATGTGCGGGTGCCGCAGGCGCGCGAGGATTCGCGTTTCGCCCTGGAAGCGCTCGGCACCGTGCCGGCTCAGCGATGCGATGGTCAGTACCTTGAGGGCAACTTCCTGATCGACGGCGCCATCCACGCGACGTGCACGATAGACCACGGCCATGCCGCCGCGACCGAGTTCGCCGCCGATTTCCCAGTGACTCAGGCGGCGACCACGCATGGACACCGGTTCCGGCCCGTTCTCGGGTCTTGCTGTTGCAGACAAGCCCGGATTCTCGTGGTCGAGCCAGCTCTGCTTGTGTGTACTGGCCAGCATGCGCAGCAGATGCCTACGCACGGCTTCGGGTGCAGACAGGGTTTCCAGTCGCCGCTCGCGCGCTTGCGCGTCAAGCTCGATCAACTCGGCGAACAGGCGATCTGCGTGCTGCCAGGCTGAGCGGTCCGCGGCGTCCATGCGGATTCAATCCATCTGCGCAAGCAGCAGCGCGCGTGCGCGTTGCCAGTCGCGATTGACGCTGCGCAACGATCGACCGCTGGTATCTGCAACCTGCTGCAGGGTCAGTCCGGCGAACACGCGCAATTCCACCAGTTCACGCAAGGCGCCGTCGATCTCGTCCAACTGGTTGAGCGCCACATCGAGGTCGAGCACTTCGGGCGTGTCGGCGTCGATGCCTTCTGCGTGCGACAGGGTCAGAGGCTCCATGCCGCCGCCGCGTTTGTCGGCACCGCGCGCACGCGCACGATCGACCAGGATCTGGCGCATCGCCCGCGCCGCGCAGGCAAAGAAGTGCTTGCGATCAGTCAGGCTGAGCTGACTGGCATCGCTGAGTTTCAGGTAGGACTCATGCACCAGGGCAGTGGCACTTAAAGTGCTCTCGCCGGGTTGACTGGCCAGGCGTGCAGCGGCCAGTGTGCGCAGCTCCGCATAAACGCGTTCGAACACGGCATCCAGCGATGCATGGTCGCCGGCCTGCACTGCACGCAGCAGTTCGGTGATCTCGCTCATGTACGCGACCCGGTGCAGGGCAGGGGCCTGCCATGGTACTTCAGCGGAGCGCGCCAGGCGCAAGCGAGCCTGCGGCCGCGCAACCCAATGCGCATGGGCAAGTCGCAAGGCGCGCTTGGCGCAGGGTTGCTGCAATGAAACCACGTTCCGCCCCTTGCCGTCAGCGTTGCCGTCAACAGCAAACCAATCGAAATGCGGCGCGGATTCGTGCCACGTCCAGCCAAGCAACAAGGAATGCCTCGCCGGCCGTAGTAGAGCCGAGCTTGCTCGGCTGGTTGCTTGTGGCGAGCGGAGCAAGGTTCGGTCTACGGAAGGTTTGGGTTTCCCCGTGCCGTGGTAGAGCCGAGCTTGCTCGGCTGGTTGCTTGTGGCGAGCGGAGCAAGCTCCGCTCTACGGGAGGTTTGGGTTTGCTCGTGCCGTGGTAGAGCCGACTTGCTCGGCTGGTTGCTTGTGGCGAGCGGAGCAAGCTCCGCTCTACGGGAGGTTTGGGTTTCCTCGTGCCGTGGTAGAGCCGAGCTTGCTCGGCTGGTTGCTTGTGGCGAGCGGAGCAAGGTTCGGTCTACGGAAGGTTTGGGTTTCCCCGTGCCGTGGTAGAGCCGAGCTTGCTCGGCTGGTTGCTTGTGGCGAGCGGAGCAAGCTCCGCTCTACGGGAGGTTTGGGTTTCTCCGCGCCGTGGTAGAGCCGAGCTTGCTCGGCTGGTTGCTTGTGGCGAGCGGAGCAAGGTCCGGTCTACGGAAGGTTTGGGTTTCTCCGCGCCTTGGTAGAGCCGAGCTTGCTCGGCTGGTTGCTTGTGGCGAGCGGAGCAAGCTCCGCTCTACGGGAGGTTTGGGTTTCCTCGTGCCGTGGTAGAGCCGAGCTTGCTCGGCTGGTTGCTTGTGGCGAGCGGAGCAAGGTCCGCTCTACGGAAGGTTTGGGTTTCCTCGTGCCGTGGTAGAGCCGAGCTTGCTCGGCTGGTTGCTTGTGGCGAGCGGAGCAAGCTCCGCTCTACGGAAGGTTTGGGTTTCCTTGTCCGGCATGAAAAAGGCCGGCATGGCCGGCCTTTTTCTGTGCAACCCGGAGCTCCGGGTCTCGTTGGAGCCAGCTCACTTCAGGCCACGGAACTCCAGCAGCGGCTCGACGCTGGGATCCTTGCCGCGGAAGGCGCGGTACATCGAAGCCAGCTCCTCGCTGTTGCCGCGCGAGAGCACTTCCTTGCGGAAGGTATCGCCATTTTCGCGGGTGAGGCCGCCGTGTTCCTTGAACCACTCGAAGGCATCGTGATCGAGCACTTCGCTCCACAGGTAGGCGTAGTAGCCGGCGGAATAACCGCCACCCCAGATGTGTGCAAAGTACGGGGTCTTGTAGCGCGGCGGAACTTCGGCCATGTCCACCTTGTAGCGCTTGAGCGCATCGGCTTCGAAGGTGTCGACGTCCTGCAGCGGGGCATCGGCACCCAACTGGTGCCAGGCCTGGTCAAGCAATGCGGCGGCGAGGTATTCGACCGTGCCGTAGCCCTGGTTGAAGGCGCGCGCCTTGACGATCTTGTCGACCAGCGCTTGCGGCATCGGCTCGCCCGTCTGGTAATGCTTGGCGTAGTTGGCGAACACCTTCGGATCAAGTGCCCAGTGCTCGTTGAACTGCGAGGGGAACTCGACGAAGTCACGCGAGGTGCTGGTGCCGGCAATGCTCGGATACTTCACGTCCGAGAACATGCCATGCAGGGCATGGCCGAACTCGTGGAACATCGTGGTCACGTCATCGAAGCTGAGCAGCGCGGGCTGGCCCTCGGCCGGCTTGGTGTAGTTGCAGACATTGAACACCACCGGCTTGGTGCCGGTCAGGCCGTTCTGCTCGACGAACACATCCATCCAGGCGCCACCACCCTTGCTCGGGCGCTTGTAGTAATCGGCATAGAACAGGGCGAGCTGTTGGCCGTCGGCATCGAACACATCGAACACGCGCACATCCGGATGGTAGACCGGCAGGTCGTGGCGTTCCTTGAAGGTCAGGCCGTAGAGCTGGTTGGCAGCAAAGAACACGCCGTCGTTGAGCACGCGATCCAGCTCGAAGTAGGGCTTGATCGCGGATTCATCGAGATCGTACTTGGCCTTGCGCACCTGGTCGGCGTACAGATCCCAGTCGGCTGCGGTCAGCTTGAATCCACCCTTCTGCGCATCGATGACGGCCTGGATGTCGGCCGCTTCGGCGCGTGCGCGTGCGGTGGCCGCGGGCACCATGTCGGTCATCAGTTTGACCGCGTTTTCCGGGGTCTTGGCCATCTGGTCGGCCAGGCTGTAGGCGGCGAAGTTCGCATAACCCAGCAGCTTGGCGCGTTGTGCGCGCAACTGGGCCAGGCGCTGGATAACCTTGCGCGTGTCGTTGGCATCGTTGCGGCTGCTGCGCATTTCCGATGCCTCCAGCACCTTCAGGCGCAGGTCGCGATTCTTGAGCGAACCGAGCACCGGCTGCTGCGTGGTGTTCTGCAGGGTCAGCAGGTACTTGCCCTCGGCCAGCTTGGCTTCCTTCGCGGCGTCGGCTGCAGCGGCGATGGCGCCTTCGCCCAAGCCGTCCAGCTTGGCCTTGTCGTCAACCTCGACCGCAGCGGCATTGGTGCCGGCCAGCAGCTTGTTCTGGAATTCGGTGGAGAGCGTGGATTCTTCCTTGTTCAAGGCGCGCAGCGTGTCCTTGTCGGCATCGCTCAATTGGGCGCCAGCGCGCACGAAATTGTCGTAGCTGGTTTCGACCAGACGCAGTTGCACCGGATCCAGCCCGTTGTTTGCGCGTGCGTCGTAAATGGACTTGACGCGCTGGAACAGCTTGTCATTGAGGTATATCGCATCGGTGTGCTCGGCCAGCTTGGGCGCCAGCTCGACCTGGGCAGCCTGCAAGGTGTCATTGGTATTGGCTTGCACGATGGCGAAGAAAGTGCGCGCCGAGCGATCCAGCAGCGCGCCGGTCTTTTCCATCGCTTCGATGGTGTTGGCGAAGGTGGGCGCTTCGGTGCTGTTGGCGATTGCCTCGATCTCGACCAGGTGATCCTTCATGCCCTGTTCGATGGCGGGCTGATAGTCGCCATCCTGAATCTTGTCGAACGGAGGCGCCTGCATCGGCAAGGTGCTGGCAGTGAGCAGCGGATTCACGTGGGCGGCTTCCTCGGTCTGCGACGCGGCCGGAGTATCGGACTTCGCAGTGGTGGTCTCGGGTGCCGGTGGCGAACACGCGGCAAGCGCGAGCGCCATGGCCATGGCAAGGGCGGAACGGATCATTGGGGATTCCCGGTAAACAATTGGGGGGCGCACCTTAGCGCCTGGCCAGCACGGGTGCAAAGTGCGGGAGGTCACGGCCGCTCGGGCTGAGATCCGGGGTGGTCGGTAAACGCGCTACCATTGTGCATCCGCAGCATGGGGGGATTCAGGATGAAAGGGGCGATGCTTTGTCTGCTCGCGGCCGCATTCGGCGCGACATCGGCGCTGGCTGGGGAGCACATCGAGAAAACCGTGATGATCCTGGCCGGGGCCAATGCCGGTTTCCAGCAGGCGACCTACGCCGACGATGGCAGCCTCAAGGTGCATTTCGAGTTCAACGATCGTGGTCGCGGTCCGAAGCTCGACAGCAGTTACACCCTGGATGCCAAGGGCCTGCCGGTGACAATCGCGCTCAAGGGCGTCGATTACCTGAAGGCGTCGGTGGACGAGACCTTCACGCGCAGCGCCGATGCAATGACATGGAAGAACGCCGCCGAGGATGAGAAGCGCGCGCTGGTCGGGCCGGCATTTTTCCTCACCCTCAATCCAGTTCCGGAAGAAGATGCGTTGCTGGCGCGCGCCCTGCTCAATGCGCCGGAGCAGCAGCTGGATCTGGTTCCGGCGGGTCGGGCTTCGATCAGGAAACTGGCGAGCCTGCGTGTTTCCGGCAAGCCGGGAGAGCGCGACGTTGACCTCTACGCGATCAGTGGCCTCAGCCTGGTGCCGGGCCTGATCTGGCTCGATCGCGACCAGCGATTCTTTGCGGGCTATTCAAGCTGGAGCAGCCTGATCCGCGAAGGTTTCGAAGACGCGATTCCCGCCATCGCCCAACGTCAGGTCGAGGAAGAAAAACGCCTGGCCGCCGTTCGCGCGGCCGAACTGACGCGCACCCTGACCGCACCCTTGCTGATCCGCAACGTGCGCGTGTTCGATCCGCCCGCTGGCGAGGTGCTGGAGGCGCGCTCGGTGCTGATTGATGCCGGGCGCATCGTTTCCATCGGGCCGGGTGATGTGTCATTGCTGGACGGCGTGGAAGAACTGGACGGCAAAGGGCAATTCCTGATGCCGGGGCTGTGGGACATGCACGTGCATTACTCGGGCGCCGCCGATGGCCTGCTCGATCTCGCCTCGGGCGTGACCACGGTGCGCGACATGGCCAACCAGACCGATGCGCTCAAGGGCATGATCGACGCCATCGAAGCCGGCCAGGACATCGGCCCGCGAATCATCCGCGCCGGCATCATCGATGGCCCCGGACCCTTTGCCGGGCCGACCAAGGTGCTGGTCGATACGCCCGAGGAAGCGATTGCTGCCGTCAATGACTACGCCGCCAGTGGCCACGAGCAGATCAAGATCTACAGCTCCGTGAAACCGGAACTGGTGCCGGTGATCGTCAAGGCCGCGCATGAAAAAGGCCTGCGCGTCAGTGGCCACGTTCCCGCCTTCATGACCGCACGCCAGTTTGTCGAGCAGGGTGCGGATGAGATCCAGCACATCAACATGCTGTTTCTCAATTTCATGTTCGACAAGGTGCAGGACACACGCACTCCGGCGCGCTTCACCGCTGTCGCCGAAAACGGTGCGGCGCTTGATCTCGGCTCAGCGCCGGTGAGTGAATTCATCCAGTTGCTGAAGAACCGCAACATCGTCATTGATCCCACGGTGGGCACGTTCGAGGACATGTTCCTGAATCGCCCCGGGGTTCCCAGCCCACATGCTGCGGCCATCATCGAGCGCCTGCCGCCAACCTGGCAGCGACAGTACCGCGCCGGTACCGGCGGCCTGGAAATGAAGGCTGGCCAGCAATCCTTGTTCCGCGATGCCTACCAGAACATGGTCAACATGATCGGTGTGCTCCATCGCAGCGGTGTGACGATCGTCGCCGGCACCGATGACGTTGCGGGGATATCCCTGCCGCGTGAGCTGGAGTTGTACGTCGAAGCGGGCATCCCGCCCAGGGACGTTCTGCGCATCGCCACCAGCGGCAGCGCCGAAGTGATGCGCCGGCAGGACGACTACGGCCGCGTCGCACCCGGCTTTGTCGCCGACCTGATCCTCGTTGACGGCGATCCCACCATCAACATGGCCGACATCCGCCGCGTGCGCACCACCATTCGCGGTGATCGCCTGTACGACGCCGACGCGCTGTTCCGTGCCGTCAGCATTGAGCCAACACCGAAGCGGTAACGGAGCAATAGCCATCGAAGTCCGCGGCAGTCGTTCGTGGCCCGAAGCGGTAACGGAGCAATAGCCATCGAAGTCCGCGGCAGTCGTTCGTGGCCCGAAGCGGTAACGGAGCAACAGCCATCGAAGCCCGCGGCAGTCGTTCGTGGCCCGAAGCGGTAACGCAGTATCAGCCATCGAAGTCCGCGGCAGTCGTTCGTGGCCCGAAGCGGTAACGGAGCAACAGCCATCGAAGTCCGTGGCAGTCGTTCGTGGCCCGAAGCGGTA
>Ga0208460_10000725_pt1 | contig 21962 bp, 21 predicted proteins | sample AD_STIC10_MetaG_FD_184436 | JGI IMG/M metagenome (GOLD analysis project Ga0208460, IMG submission 184436) | Active sludge microbial communities of municipal wastewater-treating anaerobic digesters from USA - AD_STIC10_MetaG (SPAdes) (version 2) | ecosystem: Engineered > Bioreactor > Anaerobic >... | reverse complement strand
GGCGCGCCGCTGACGCTGTTCAACGGCGAAGGCGGCGAATGGTCCGCGCAGGTGCTGCACATGGGCCGGCGCGAGGTGCAGGTGCGCGTGGACCTGCATGCGCCGGTCTCGCGCGAGCTCGGCCTCTTCGTCACGCTGGCGCTGGGCGTGCCGGCCAACGAGCGCATGGACACGCTGGTCGAGAAGGCCTGCGAGCTCGGCGTCGCGGCGATCCAACCGCTGATGTGCGAGCGCTCGGTGCTGCGCCTGGCCGGCGAACGCGCCGACAAGAAGGTGCAGCACTGGCAGGCCGTGGCGATTTCGGCCTGCGAGCAGAGCGGCCGCACGCGCGTGCCGCGCATCGCGCCGCTGCGCACGTTGACCGATTGGCTGGCCGCCTTGCCGGCGCGTGCCGAGGGCGCACGCGTGCTGCTCAGCCTGCGCGAGCCGGGGCCGCTGCCCGCCGCCGCCACGCTGCGCGACGTGACGGCCCTCAGCGGCCCCGAAGGCGGCCTCAGCGATGCGGAGGAGTCGGCGGCCGGCCTGCGCGGCTTTGTGCCAGTGTCGCTCGGACCGCGCACGCTGCGCGCCGACACTGCGCCGCTGGCGCTGCTGGCCCACCTCGCCCTGGCGACTGAAGGATCCACTTGAACTTCCAGCTGCTGCTGCTCGCGCTCTGCCAGGGCTTCCTGCTCACCAACAACGTCACCTTCATCGCGATCAACGGCCTGGTCGGCCTGAGCCTCGCGCCGGTGCCGTGGATGGCCACGCTGCCGGTGGCCGGCTACGTGGCCGGCGGCTCGCTGTGCGCCTCGCTGGTGGCGCGCCACCAGCGAGCCTACGGCCGGCGCCGAGCCTTCCAGCTCGGGCTGCTGGTGGCGATGGCGACCACGGCGCTGTGCGCCTACGCGGCCTCGTCGCACAATTTCTGGCTGCTCGTCGCCGCGACGATGATGGCCGGTTACTACAACGCCAACGCCGCGCTGTACCGCTTCGCGGCCACCGAACTGGTCGAGCCGGCCTTCAAGGAGCGCGCGATCTCCTGGGTGCTGGCCGGTGGCATCCTCGGCGCGGTGGTCGGCCCCAACCTGGCCAGCGCGACGCGCGATGCGCTGCCGGTGGCCTTCGCCGGCGCGTATGCCTCGCTGGTCGGCATCGCGCTGTTGTCGCTGCTGACGATGTCGTTCATCCGCTTCCCGCCGCTGCCGCTGCCCAATCCGGCGCACCCGGGCCGGCCGCTGCGCGAGATCGCACGCCAGCCGGTGTTCATCGTCTCGGTGATCGCCTGCGCGCTCGGCTACGGCGTCATGAACCTGCTGATGGCGGCCACGCCGATCGCCATGTCGCAGTGCGCGCACCCGTTCTCCAGCGCGGCCCTGGTGCTCGAGTGGCACGTGCTGGGCATGTTCGTGCCGAGTTTCTTCACCGGCTCGCTGATCCGGCGTTTCGGCGCATTGCCGGTGATGGCGGTCGGCGTGCTGCTCAACGCGCTGTGCATCGCGGTGGCGCTGTCGGGCGTCGAGCTGATGCAGTTCCTGGTGGCGCTGTTCGCGCTCGGCCTGGGCTGGAACTTCCTCTACATCGGCGGCACGACGCTGTTCACGCAGGCCTATCGCCCGGAGGAGAAGACCACCGCGCAGGCGGCGATGGACACGCTGGTGATGGCCACGATGACGCTGACTTCGCTGGGTTCGGGTGCGCTCGTCACCACGCAGGGCTGGACCTGGCTGAACCTCGGCTCGATCGTGCCGGTGCTGCTGATCGCGGCCGCGCTGGCCTGGCTGGCGCTGCGCCCGCGAGCGGCCGCAGCGGCCCCCTGATCCCGTCGACATCGCGCAGAATGCGGTCTCCAAGAACAGCACAGCGGAGGTTCACATGGGTTTGCTCGATTCCGTGATCGGCGCGCTTGGCCAGGGCGGTGGCGGTCAAGCCGATCTGCTCAAGGCCGTGGTCGGCATGCTGGCCCAGGGTGGCCAGGGCGGTCAGGGCGGCGGCCTCGCCGACCTGGTGTCGCGGCTGCAGCAGGGCGGCCTGGGCGACGTGGTCGGATCGTGGGTCGGCACCGGCCAGAACCTGCCCGTCTCGCCGGACCAGCTCGGTGGCGCGCTGGGCGACGACTTCCTCGCCCAGCTGACGCAGCACACCGGCGCCTCCGGCGGCGACCTGCTCGGGCAGCTCTCGCAGATGCTGCCGCAGGTGGTCGACCAGCTCACGCCGAACGGGCAACTGCCGCAGGCGGGCGGGCTGGACGTGGGCGCAGTGCTGGGCCAGTTGCTGCGCCGATGAGGGCGCGCACGATGCGGCCGGCCCGCGGGCTGGCTGCGGCTGCGCTGGTCTTCGCCGTTGCCGCAGCGTCGGCCGCCGAGCCGGCGCATCCCTGGGTGACGTTGCCCGCTCCGCTGCCGCAACCGCAGACCTACTTCACCAACCTGAAGGACGGCGACCGCATCGAGACGCCTTTCGTGCTCAAGTTCGGCCTGTCGCGTTCGGGGCTGGCGGCGATCACGAAAGACGTGCGCGACACCGGCCACCACCACCTGCTGGTCAACCGGGAGCTGCCGCTGGACTTCACCCAGCCGCTGCCCTTCAACGACCAGTACCGCCACTTCGGCAAGGGCCAGATGGAGGCGGTGCTCGACTTCAAGCCGGGCACCTACACGCTGCGCCTGCTGCTGGCCGACCACAGGCACATCCCCTTCTTCATCTACAGCAAGCCGATGACGGTCACCGTCACGGCGAAGAACGACAAGCTCGATGTGAAGACGCTGGTCAAGCCCGGCATCGAGCTGCTCTCGCCGCGCCAAGGCGAGGCGCTGTCCGTGCCGTTTCGGGTGCAGTTCCATGCCTCAGGGCTGAACGTGAGCCACACCGACATCGCCGATGCCGGCGTGGGGCATTTCCGGCTCGTGGCGCAGACCAAGGGCGGCGCGGTCGAGCGCATCGCGTTCGCCAACGGCGCCACCGAGGGCTGGCTGAAGCCGCCGCCGGGCGACTACACGCTCAAGCTCGAACTGGTGTCGAATGCACCAGGCGGCGCGGTCATGGCCATCGGCGCGCCGGTGGCCGTCAAGGTGCTGGCGCGCTAGGCGCCGTCTCGCTTCGGCGCGCGCGCCGATCCGGCGACGAGGTCGAAGCGGTACAGGCGGCACTCGATCGGCCCGTTCCACATCGGCACGCGGCGGCTTTCCTTCAGGCGCATCGCGCCGGGCAGCTTCATGTCGGGGCTGAGCACCCAGGCCGTCCAGCCCGCGACGTGTCGCGTGTAGGCCTGCTTCCAGTGCGAGGCCAGGCGGGCGAAGAAGTCGCTCGGCATGGACTTGTTGTCATCCCGGCGGTCCTGCGCCGAGGCGCGCGCCGCCTTGCCGCCGATCTCGATGCGCTCGCCGTAGGGCGGGTTGAGCATCACGGTGCCGGGCAGGCCCTCGGGCAGCGCGGGCGCGGGCCGCTCCAGCGCGTCGCCGCCGTTGAAGGTGATGGCGGCCTCGACACCGGCGCGCTGCGCGTTGCGGCGCGCGAAGTCGACCATGCGGAAGGACACGTCGCTGGCGAAGATGGGCACGGCGCTGGCGTGGATGCGCGCCTTCGCCTCCGCCTTGAGCTGCTGCCATTGCGTGCGCTCGGCCTCGCCGGCGAAGGGCAGCAGGCGCTCGAACGCGAAGTGCCGCTGCAGCCCGGGCGCGATGCCGCAGGCGATCTGCGCGGCCTCGATGGCGATGGTGCCGGAGCCGCAGCAGGGATCGTGCAGCGCACCGCCGGCCTCGGGCGTGCCGCGCCAGCCGGCGGCAGCGAGCATGGCCGCCGCCAGCGTCTCCTTCAGCGGCGCGTCGCCCTTGTCCTCGCGCCAGCCGCGCTTGAACAGCGGCTCACCCGAGCTATCGACGTACAGCGAGGCACGCTCGGCGCCGAGGTGCAGCAGCAGCGGCAGGTCGGGGTGTCGCGTGTCGACATTGGGGCGCTCGCCGGTGGCCTCGCGCAGCTGGTCGCACACCGCATCCTTGATGCGCAGCGCGGCGAAGTTCAGGCTCTTCAGCGGGCACTTGGTGGCCGTGGTGTCCAAGCGCAGCGTGTGCTGCGGCGTGATCCACTGCGACCAGTCCACCTCGATGGCCATCTGGTAGAGATCCTGCTCGTCGTGGTACGGCCCTTCGGCCACCTCGATGAGCACGCGCTGGGTGAGGCGCAGCTCGAGGTTGAGCAGCATGACCTCGCGCGGGTTGCCCTCGAGCGCCACGCCACCGCGCGACACATGCAGCCGCGTGCCGGGCAGCACGCGCGCGATCTCGTCGGCGAGCAGTTCCTCGACGCCGGCCGCACAGGGCAGGAACAGGGGCAACGGCATCGCGGGCCCCTGCCTACATTGCCTTGCGCAGATTGGCCGGCGCGATCTTCAAGGCTTCACGGTACTTGGCCACCGTGCGGCGGGCTACCTGGATGCCCTGCTCCTCGAGCATCTGCGAGATCTGGCTGTCCGACAGCGGCTTGGCGCTGTCTTCCGCCGCGACGAGCTGCTTGATCAGCGCGCGCACCGCCGTGCTCGAGGCATTGCCGCCGGCGTCGGTGTTCAGCGAGGAGCCGAAGAAGTACTTCAGCTCGAAAGTGCCGAAGGGCGTGGACATGTACTTGGCCGTGGTCACGCGCGAGATGGTCGACTCGTGCAGGCCCAGTTCGTCGGCGATCTCGCGCAGCACCAGGGGCTTCATGGCGATCTCGCCGTGCGTGAAGAAGCTCTTCTGCCGCTCGACGATGGCCTGCGAGACACGCTGGATGGTGTCGAAGCGCTGCAGGATGTTCTTCATGAACCAGCGCGCTTCCTGCAGCCGCGCGTTGAGCCCCGGGCCGGCGCCGTTCAGGCCCGCGCCGCTGCTGCCGCGGCCCTGGCGGATCGCGTTGGCGTAGAGGTCGTTGATGCGCAGCTTGGGCATCACGTCGGGGTTGAGCGTGACCTTCCAGTTGCGGCCGGACTTCTGCACGATCACGTCGGGCACGATGATGTTGGCCTCGGCGCGCGCGAACGGACGGCCCGGCTTGGGCTCGCACGAGACGATCAGCGCCTGCGCGGCCTTGAGCATCTCCTCGTCGGCGCCGGTGGCGGCGACCAGCTTCTTCAGGTCGCGCCGCGCCAGCAGGTCGAGGTGGTTCTTGCAGACGATGATGGCCACCATCTGCGCTTCGCTGCGCGGCTTGGCGCGCAGCTGCAGCGTCAGGCACTCGGCCAGGTTGGACGCGCCCACGCCGGTCGGGTCCATGCTCTGCAGGAAACGCAGGCCGCAGCGCAGCCGGTCGACCAGCGCCTCGCGCTCCTCGTCGTCGCTGTCCGGGCCGAGCAGCTGCGCGGCGATCTCCTCGATCGGGTCGGCGAGGTAGCCGTCGTCGGTGAGCGACTCGATCAGCACCAGCACCGAGGCCGCGTCTTCCTCGGACAGCCGCATGCCGCCGACCTGCTCGCGCAGATGGTCTTGCAGCGTCATCACGGCAGCGTCGCGCTCGGCGCCGTCGAAATCGTCGCTCTCGCCCTGGCCGGAGGACTTGCCCGGCATCTCGCCGATGCCGTCGAAGTCGTCGCGCTCGGTGCCGTTCTCCCAGTCGTCGCGCTCGGTGGTGCCCAGGTTGGCGCTGTCCAGCGCCGGCGTGTCGTCGGCGGCGTCGGAACTCGAGTCGGTGGCGCGCTCGGTCTCGCGCTCGCCGGCGTGTTCGGCCGCGCTGAGCCGCTCGGTCAGCGGCTCGAAGGGCGCCGGCGCTTCGTCGTCGGTCTCGAGGAAGGGGTTCTGCTCCAGCATCTGCTCGACTTCCTGGTGGAGTTCGAGCGTGGACAGCTGCAGCAGCCGGATCGACTGCTGCAGCTGGGGCGTCAGCGCCAGGTGCTGCGAGAGCCGGACTTGCAGTGAAGGCTTCATGGCCGGCTTCGCGCGGCGGCGCCGGGCCGCTCCCAAGCGGCCGCGCGACCCTCACGGGGGGTCGGGACACCAAAGGTGGACCGGGGGGTTGTCATGACTACATCCGGAAGTGTTCGCCGAGATAGACCTTGCGGACGTCCGCGTTCTCGACGATTTCGGAGGGCGTGCCTTCGGCCAGCACGGTGCCCTCGCTGATGATGTAGGCGCGGTCGCAGATGCCCAGCGTCTCGCGCACGTTGTGGTCGGTGATCAGCACGCCGATGCCGCGTGCCTTGAGGAATCGGATGATGCGCTGGATCTCCAGCACGGCGATCGGGTCGACGCCGGCGAAAGGCTCGTCGAGCAGGATGAAACGCGGCTGCGTGGCCAGCGCGCGGGCGATCTCGACGCGGCGCCGTTCGCCGCCCGACAAGGCCGGGGCCGGCACGCTGCGCAGCTTCTCGATCGACAGGTCGTGCAGCAGCCCGTCGAGCATCTGCTCGATCTGCGCCGGGCGCAGCGCCTTGCCATCGGCATCGACCTGCAGTTCGAGCACGGCGCGGATGTTCTCCTCGACCGTGAGCTTGCGGAAGATCGACGCCTCCTGCGGCAGGTACGACAGGCCCAGGCGCGAACGCAGGTGGATCGGCAGCCGTTCGACACGCTGGCCCTCGATGCTGATCTCGCCGGCGTCGGCGCGTACCAGGCCGACGATCATGTAGAAGCTCGTCGTCTTGCCGGCGCCGTTGGGGCCGAGCAGGCCGACCACCTCGCCGCTGTCGACGGCCAGGCGGACGTCCTTCACCACCTTGCGCACGCCGTAGGACTTCTGCAGCCCGAGTGCTTCGAGGCGGTGCACGCGCGGCGAGCCGGAAACGGCCGCGGACGGGTTCACTTCGTGCCCCCGAGCGACGGGCTCGGGCGCAGCGGCGCGGGCGGCTGCGAGGCGGCCTGCGCTGCCGCTTCGGCCGCCGCCGCGCTGCCTTCGCGCGGCGTGAGCACGGCGCGCACCCGGCCGCCCGGGTTGCCCGGCGTCGCGGCGGCGCCGCCGGAGACGCTGAAGACCTCGGAAATGCTGTCGTAGCTGACCACGTTGCCGGCGATCTCGTCGGCCACCACGCTGCCGCGCAGGCGCCGCACGGCAGCGTTGGTGACGAAGCGGATGGTGTCGGTCTTGCCGTCGTACTCCAGCCGCTCGGCTTCGCCCTCGATGTACTCGTCCACGCCGTCGCGCTTCTGCCGGAAGGTGGCCGGCTTGTTGGCGGCGCCGAAGGCCACCGCGCTGTGGTAGCCGTCGGGCGTCTCGCGCACCTCGATGCGGGCGGCGCGAATGGTCATCGTGCCCTTGCTGACCACGACGTTGCCGTTGAACACCACATGCTGGTTGAGCAGGTCGATGCGGCCGGGCTGGTCGGCCTCGACGTTCAGCGGCTTGAAACGGTCGCCGCGCTCGGCGTGGGCCGGGCCGGCGAGCCAGAGTGCGGCCAGCACGGTGGCGCCGAACAGGCGGCGGGCGAGGTGCCGTGGCAGGGGGTGCGGTGAGCTTGTCATCGAGGGCATGAAACTTGCAGGCCATTCTAGCCCACAGGTTTGCCCCGACGAGAGAAAGCGAAGGGCGAGATGGTGCGACTTGTGCCGCTCTCCCGCCCGGCCGCCAGCATGCGGCCGAGCCTGGAACCGGCTCAGGCCTTGCGCGAGCGCTCGATCAGGAAGTCGGTGACGCGCAGCGACTGCTCCGGCGAGCCGGCCAGGCTGCCCGAGGTGTAGAAGCGGCCCTGCACGCCCAGCGCCGGCACGCCGTCGATCTTGTACGCCTCGGCGAGCTGCTTGGCCTGGCGGGCCTTGGTCTGCACGCCGAAGGAGTTCATCACTTCGACGAACTTGGCGCCGTCGAGCCCGTTCTTCGTCATGAAGGCGGCGATGTCGGCCGGCTTGTCGAGCTTCTGGCGGTCGTTGTGGATGGCATAGAACACCTTGCGGTGCATCGCCTCGACCTGGTTCAGGGTCTCCAGCGCGTAATAGATGCGCTGGTGGGTGCCGAAGGGCTCGTCGCGGAAGGCGACCGGCACCCGGCGGAAGGAGACATCGGCGGGGAGCTTCTTTGCCCAGGCCTCGAGCATCGGCTCGAAGACGTTGCAGTGCGGGCAGCCGTACCAGAAGAACTCCACCACCTCGACCTTGCCGGCCGGGGCCGTCACCGCCAGTGGCTGGCCGAGCCGCACGTAGTGCGTGCCTTCCACCGGGCCGCCCTGGGCCGCTGCCGGCAAACCCACGGCCAGTGCGCTGGCGCCCAGCAGGGCGGTGGAAAATTCGCGACGATGCATGTTCTTCATTCTGTCCTCGGGGTCGATGGAGTGCGTTTGTCTCGGCTGAGTCGCGACAGCGCGTGAAAGTTCAGTGAGCGAGCTTGATCCTGATCATTTCTGCACGCGAACCAGGGCCGACTCCACGCCCACGCCGGCCAGCTTGTCCTTTGCGGCATCGGCATCGTCCTTGCGCTGGAACGGGCCGATGCGCACGCGGTACATGGTGCGGCCGGACTGCTCTCTCTCGGTGACCTTGGCCTCGTAACCCATGATCGCGAGGCGGGCGCGCTGCTGCTCGGCATCCTCGGGCTTGCCGAAGGCGCCGGCCTGAACGAAGTAGCTGAACGGGTCGGCGGCCGGTGTCGGCTTGACGGCGGTGGGAGCGCGCTCGCCGAGGATCGCAGCGGGGTCGCGTGCGCTGGCCGGCGCGGAGGCCTTGGGCAGCGCCGCCACCGGAGCCGTCGGCGCCGGCGCGGCGGCCGGAGCGCTGGCCGCGACCACGCCGCTGGCGCGCTGGCCGGGCTTGCTCGACAGCGGTGCGTTCGGGTCCCAGTTCTTGTTCTTCTCGGTCTCGGCCGCGTCCTGCTCGGCGGTGCGCTGCGGCACCTTGTTGACGAACGGCACCGGCACCTTGGTAACGTACAGGGCCACGGCCAGCGCGAGCGCCAGGCCGATCAGCAGGCCGACGATCAGGCCCATGGCGAAACCGCCGCGTTGTCTGTTCATGCCGTCTCCAGGGCGGGTTGTTCGCGGTCCATGCGCTGCGGGGCCGATACGCCCAGCACCGCCAGCGCGTTGCGCAGCACCTGCCGCGTCGCCGACAGCAGCGCCATGCGCGCGCGAGCCAGCGCGTCGTCGTCGACGAGGAACCGCTCGTTGGCGTAATAACTGTGGAAGGCGCCGGCCACGTCGCGCAGGTAGAACGCGACGTCGTGCGGCGCGAGGTCGGCGGCGGCCCCTGCCAGCACCGCGGGGAACTCGGCCAGCTTGAGCATCAGCGCCGCTTCGCTGGGCGCGGTGAGCAGCGCCAGGTTGGCGCCGGCCAGCGCGCCGAGCTCGCCGCCCTTGTCGACGTACTGCTGGATCACCGAGCAGATGCGCGCGTGCGCGTACTGCACGTAGAAGACCGGGTTCTCGTCGTTGGCCTTCAGGGCCAGGTCGACGTCGAAGACGAACTCGGTGTCGGCCTTGCGGGTGAGCATGAAGAAACGCACCGCGTCGCGGCCGGTCCAGTCGACCAGGTCGCGCAGCGTCACGTAACTGCCGGCGCGCTTGGAGATCTTCACCTCCTCGCCGCCCTTCATCACGGTGACCATCTTGTGCAGCACGTAGTCGGGGTAGCCGGCGGGCACGCCCATGCCGGCGGCCTGCACGCCGGCGCGCACGCGCGCGGTGGTGCCGTGGTGGTCGCCGCCCTGGATGTTGATCGCCTTGGCGAAGCCGCGCTCGTACTTGGCCAGGTGGTAGGCGACGTCGGGCACGAAGTAGGTGTAGTTGCCGTCGGACTTGCGCATCACGCGGTCCTTGTCGTCGCCGTAGTCGGTGCTGCGCAGCCACAACGCGCCACCTTCCTCGTAAGTCTTGCCGGCGGCAACGAGGCGGCGCACCGCGTCTTCGACCCGGCCGTCCTGGTACAGGCTGGACTCGAGGTAGTAGCGGTCGAAGCGCACGCCCAGTGCCTTCAGGTCCAGGTCCTGCTCGTGGCGCAGGTAGGCCACGGCGAACTGGCGGATGCCTTCGAGGTCGTCCGGGTTGCCCGAGGCGGTGAATTCGCGGTCATCGGCGTGCACCGTCTTCTTCGCGGCGAAGTCGGCCGCCACGTCGGCGATGTAGTCGCCGTTGTAGGCCGTCTCCGGCCAGCCGGGCTCGCCGGGTTTGAAGCCCTTCAGGCGAGCCTGCACCGAGGCTGCCAGCGTGGCGATCTGAACGCCCGCGTCGTTGTAATAGAACTCGCGCGTGACGTTCCAGCCCTGCCAGTCGAGCAGGTTGCAGATCGCATCGCCCAGGCAGGCCTGGCGCGTGTGGCCGGTGTGCAGCGGGCCGGTCGGGTTGGCGGAGACGAACTCGACGATCACCGGGCGGCCGTTGGCCGGCGCGCGGCCGAAGGCGTCGCCGCCGCTCATCACTTCGGCCACGACGGCCTGGCGCGCGCTGTCGCGCAGACGGATGTTGACGAAGCCGGGCCCGGCGATGTCCATCGACGCCACCCAGCGCTGCACGGCCGGCTGGCGGTTCAGCGCATCGATCAGCGCCGTGGCCACTTCGCGCGGGTTCTTCTTCAGCGGCCGCGCCAGTTGCAGCGCGGCGGTGCAGGCCAGGTCGCCATGCGCAGCCTGCTTGGGGGACTCGAACGCCGCGGCCACGCCAGCACCCGGGCTGACCTCGGCGATCGCGGCGCCCAGCGCGGCGAGCAGGTCCTGTTTGGCTTGGATCATGGGCAGATTCTACGTTTGGCCCCTCGCGGGGCCGGGCGGCACGCCGAGTACACAACCGGTTGCAATCGCGTTCGGCGCCGCCACCCAGGAATGCACCGGTTTCCTGCGCCAGATCGGGTGAGCCGTTACGGCCAAGGCGTGGAATCATGGGCATGTTGCCGGCTGCGCCCATGTCCTCGAAACCCCCTCCCCGTGTCGACGCGTCGGCACCCGACGCACCGGAGCTGCCAGCCCTGATCGGCAAGTACCGCGTGCTCGGCAAGCTGGGCGAGGGTGCGACCAGCGAAGTCTTCCTCTGCCACGACGACTTCCTCGACATCGACGTGGCGATCAAGCGTGTGCGCCCGGTTGCCATGGCCGATGCCCAGGAGGGCCGCTACTTCGAGCGCTTCTTCGCCGCCGAGGCCGCGCTGGTGGGGCGACTGAAGCACCCGAACGTGGTGCAGATCTTCGATGCCGTGCCCGACCCGGTCGAACCCTACCTGGTGATGGAGTACGTGGCCGGCAGCACCTTGCGGCCCTACTGCCGGGCCGACCAGTTGCTCTCGCTGGAGCTGATCGTCGAAATCGGCTTCAAGTGCGCAATGGCGCTGGGCTACGTCTACCGCCAGGGCCTGATCCACCGCGATGTGAAGCCGGCCAACCTGCTGGTCACGCTGAGCAACGGCGCGATCACCGACGTGAAGATCACCGACTTCGGCAGCGTGCTCAACCTCGCGTCCGACGTGACTCAGGTGTATCGCGTCGGTTCGCTGGCCTACATGTCTCCGGAGCAACTCGATGGCGCCGCGCTCGACTGCCGTGCCGACATCTACTCGCTGGGCGCCGTGCTGTACCACCTGATCGCCGGGCGGCCGCCCTTCGATGCGCAGGTGCAGTCGGCCATGATGCATCAGATCTACCACCAGACGCCGCCGTCGCTGCACCACCTGCGCACCGGCGTGGCGCCGACGGTCGACGCGGTCATCCAGCGTGCGCTGGCCAAGGACCCGGGCCACCGCTACCGCGACTGGGACGAGTTCGCGCAGGCCCTGTCGGGCCTGATCACGCATCAGCACGTGCCGCGCGGCCAGCTGCAGGGCGTGCTCGATTCGGAACGCTTCAACCTGCTGCGCTCGCTGGACTTCTTCTCCAACTTCGGTGACGTCGAGCTGTGGGAGGTGGTGCACCGCGCCAAGTGGCAGCGCCACGACTTCGGCCACGCGCTGTACCGCAAGGGCGAGGAGGGCAACACCTTCCACATCATCGCCAAGGGCGAGCTGGAGGTGTTCCGCGACGGGCAGAAGGTCGCCCAGCTCGGTGCCGGCACCTCGGTGGGCGAGATGGCCTACCTGGCGCCCAGCCCCGACCTGCGCCGCCACAGCACCGACGTGATCGTTACCGAGACGGCCACCACCATCTCGTTCACGCCGCAGACGCTGGCGCAGCTCAGCCCGAACTGCCGGCACCTGTTCGACGAGGGCTTCATCCGCGTTCTGGTGCGGCGCCTGCACGCTGCCCACGAGGCGCTGGCGCACCCGCGGCGCATCCTCTGAACCGGGCTGCGGCATCACGCGATGGGCGCTTTCGTGAAGGCGCCACATGGCCGTGTGCACCGCGATACACCTGCGTGCGTTGATCACCTTGCTGGGGTCAGGGGCACATGCTCCAATCCGCTCCGGCAATCATGCCCACGAGAAAACCGGAGTAGGAGAACCCCCATGAAAAAGCTCATCACGCTCGCCGCCCTGTGCCTGGCCGGCCTGTCCCAGGTCGCGATGGCCGCCGACGCCACCTGCGAAGCCAAGGCCGCCGAGAAGAAGCTGGCGGGCGCCGCCAAGAACAGCTTCGTCAAGAAATGCGAGAAGGACATGAAGTCCAGCGGCCCGGGCGCTGCGTGCGAAATGCAGGCCAAGGAGAAGAAGCTGGCCGGTGCTGCCAAGAACAGCTTCGTCAAGAAGTGCGTCAAGGACGGCGCCCCCGCCGCTCCGGCCGCCGCGGCCAGCAAGTAGGTCGTTTCACCTCGACGAGAGCCGGGCCGAGGCCCGGCTTTTTCATGCGCGCGGCGCGGCCGTGACGTCGCCGCGCCAGTAGGCGGCGTCGCCGTAGGTGTGCTTGAGGAAGTCGATCCACAGGCGCACGCGCAGCGGCAGGTGCTTGGCGTGCGGGAACACGGCATAGATGCCGTTGGGCGGCGCCGCGAAATCGTCGAGCACGCTGACCAGCTGGCCGCTGGCCACCTCCTGCTCCACTTCCCAGGTCGAGCGCCAGGCCAGGCCCAGGCCGGCGGCACACCAGTCGTGCAAGACCTGCCCGTCGCTGCAGTCGAGTCGACCGCTGGGCCGTAAGTGAGTGACAGCTCCTTCAACAACGAACGCCCAGCCGCGTGTCTGGCTGGCATCGGAACTCAGCGTCAGACACTGGTGGCGCATCAGCTCGTTCGGGTGCCTGGGCGTGCCGGCACGCTTCAGGTAGGCCGGTGTGGCCACGCACAGGCGCCGGTTGTCGGCCATGCGAACGCTGATCAAGCTGCTGTCGGGCAGGTCGCCCACGCGCACGGCGCAGTCATAGCTCTCGTTGACGATGTCCACCACGCGGTCGCTGAGGTTCAGCGACACGTTCACGTCCGGATGCTGTTCGATGAAGCGCGGCACGATGGGCGCCACGTGGCGCCGGCCGAAACCGGCGGGCGCCGTCACACGCAAGTAGCCGCTCGCTTTCACGCCACCGGCGCTGACGCTCGCCTCGGCGTTCGCCAGGTCGGCCAGCAGGCGCTGGCAGTCTTCGAGGAAGGCGCTGCCTTCGTGCGTGAGGGTGATCTTGCGCGTCGTGCGCACCAGCAGCTTGACGCCCAGCCGCTCCTCCAGCGCGTCGATGCGCCGGCCGATCACCGCCGGCGCCACGCCCTCGGCATGGGCCGCGGCGGTCAAGCTGCCGCGGGCGGCGACCGAGACGAACGATTCGATCTGCTTGAGCCGATCCATGCTGCTGGATTATGCCCACGCGCGATCGATTACGTCGCTGGCGTCACAAATCCAAGACTTTTGGCGCTATTAATGTCGCTGCCGGCATGAAATAGATTCTGGTCATGGAAACCAGACCCGGGGCCAGCCTGCCCGCGCCGCGCGCGGTGCTCTTCGACGCCTACGGCACGCTGTTCGATGTGTACAGCGTCGGCTTGCTGGCCGAGCAGCTGTTTCCCGGGCTGGGCGACAAGCTCGCCGTGCTGTGGCGCGACAAGCAGATCGAGTACACGCGGCTGACCTCGATGAGCGGCCAGTACCGGCCGTTCTGGGACCTGACGCGGGCCGGGTTGCGTTTTGCGGCGCAGCGGCTGGGCATCGAACTGGAGCGCAGCGCCGAAGACCGGCTGATGAACCAGTACCGCCACCTCAGCGCCTTCCCCGAGAACCGCGAGGTGCTGCAGGCGCTCAAGGAGCGCGGCATCCCGGCCGGCATCCTGAGCAACGGCGACCCCGAGATGCTCGGCGTGGCCGTCAAGAGCGCCGGCTTCTCCGGCTTGCTCGCGCACGTGATCAGCGTGCATGCGCTGCGCAAGTACAAGACCGACCCGGCCGCCTATGCGCTGGGGCCGCAGGCGCTGGGCCTGCCGGCGCGCGAGATCCTGTTCGTCTCCAGCAATGGCTGGGACGCCATCGGCGCCACCTGGTACGGCTACACCACGCTGTGGGTGAACCGCGCCGGGCTGCCGATCGAACAGCTCGACACCGCACCGACGCGCATCGGCAGCACGCTGCGCGACGTGCTCGACTTCTTCCCGAAACCCTGACGCTCCGAGGACCGACATGACCGATCGCACCACCTGCCACCGCCTGCACGTGGCCACGCCGCTGTACCGCTTCATCGAGGACCGCGTGCTGCCCGGCACGGGCGTCGCCAGCACCGACTTCTGGCGCGGCTTCGACGCCATCGTGGGCGATCTCGCACCGAAAAACGCCGCGCTGCTGGCCGAGCGCGACCGCCTGCAGGCCGAGCTCGATGACTGGCACCGCGCCAACCCCGGGCCGATCAGCGCGCCGAAGAAGTACCGCGCCTTCCTCGAGAAGATCGGCTACCTGGTGCCGCACCCGGCGCGCGTGAAGGTGACGACGAAGCAGGTCGACGCCGAGCTCGCGCTGCAGGCTGGCCCGCAACTGGTGGTGCCGATCACCAACGCGCGTTATGCGCTGAACGCTGCCAACGCGCGCTGGGGCTCGCTGTACGACGCGCTGTACGGCACCGATGCGCTGGCCGAGACCGGCGGCGCCGAGCGGGGCAAGGGCTACAACCCGGTGCGCGGCGGCAAGGTGATCGAGTACGCACGCTACGTGCTCGACCGCTGCGTGCCGTTGAACAAGGGCTCGCACATCGACTCGACGGCCTACCGCGTGGTCGACAACAACCTGGCCATCACGCTGAAGAACGGCACGACCGTGGGCCTGAAGAACCCGGCGCAGTTCGTCGGCTTCCAGGGCGAGATGGACGCGCCTTCATCGGTGCTGCTGTCGCACCATGGGCTGCACCTGGACATCCGCATCGACGCGCAGCATGCGATCGGCAAGACCGACCCCGCCGGCGTGAGCGACCTCGTGCTCGAGTCGGCGCTGTCCACCATCCTCGACCTCGAGGACTCGGTGGCCGTGGTCGACGCGGCCGACAAGGTGCAGGCCTACGGCAACTGGCTGGGCATCGTCGAGGGCACGCTGACCGAAGAGGTCAGCAAGGGCGGCCAGATGTTCACGCGAGGCCTCAACCCCGACCGCCGCTACACCGGCCCGCGCGGCGAAGACGTGATGCTGCACGGCCGCTCGCTGCTGTTCGTGCGCAACGTCGGACACCTGATGACCAACCCGGCGATCCTGTGGGGCGATGAGCGCAAGGAGATCCCCGAAGGCATCATGGACGCCGTCATCACGACGACGATCGCGCTGCACGACCTGCAGCGCCACGGCAAGAACGGCATCGTCAATTCGCGCGCCGGCTCGGTCTACATCGTCAAGCCGAAGATGCACGGCCCGGCCGAGGTGGGCTTCGCCAGCGAGCTGTTCGGCCGCGTCGAGAAGATGCTCGGCCTGCCCGACAGCACCGTCAAGCTCGGCATCATGGACGAGGAGCGCCGCACCAGCGTCAACCTGAAGGCCTGCATCGCCGCGGCGGCGTCGCGCGTGGCCTTCATCAACACCGGCTTCCTCGACCGCACCGGCGACGAGATGCACACCGCCATGCTGGCCGGCCCGATGATGCGCAAGGGCGACATGAAGAGCAGCGCCTGGATCCAGGCCTACGAGCGCAACAACGTGCTGGTCGGCTTGAGCTGCGGGCTGCGCGGCAAGGCGCAGATCGGCAAGGGCATGTGGGCCATGCCGGACCTGATGGCGGCCATGCTGCAGCAGAAGATCGCGCACCCCAAGGCCGGCGCCAACACCGCCTGGGTGCCGAGCCCGACAGCAGCCACGCTGCACGCTCTGCACTACCACCAGGTGGACGTGTTCAAGGTGCAGAAGGAGCTGGAGAAGATCGATGCCGAGGCCGAGCGCGAGGCGCTGCTCGCCGGCCTGCTGACGATTCCGGTGGTCAAGCGCGCCGACTGGAACGACGAGCAGAAGCAGCAGGAACTGGACAACAACGCCCAGGGCATCCTCGGCTACGTGGTGCGCTGGGTCGACCAGGGCGTGGGCTGCTCGAAGGTGCCCGACATCCACGACGTCGGCCTGATGGAAGACCGGGCCACGCTGCGCATCAGCAGCCAGCACATCGCCAACTGGCTGCAGCATGGCGTGGTGACGAAGGCGCAGGTCAACGCCACCTTCCGCCGCATGGCCAAGGTCGTCGACAAGCAGAACGCCGGCGATCCGCTGTACCAGCCGATGGCCGGAAACTGGGACACCAGCCGCGCCTACCGCGCCGCGCTGGATCTGGTGTTCAAGGGCAAGGCGCAGCCCAGCGGCTACACCGAGCCGCTGCTGCACGAAGCGCGGCTGGAAGTGAAATCGGCCACCGAGCAGACCACCGCATCGGTCGCCTGACCCGCGAGCCGGACAGCGCCGGGCCGCTCCCAAGCGGCCGGGGGCTCCTTCCGATCAGGTCGGGGTGGGCGTCGGCGTGCCAGCCATGCGGTCGTACTTGAGGAAGTACTGGCGCGCGTGGGCAACGAGCTGGTTCTCGCTCGGGTGGTCCACCGTCTCGTAGCCGACGATGCGCCGGGCCGTCTCGGCGCGGTGCTTCTCGGCGTAATGCTTGAAGTCAGTGGTGCCGGTGCGCGGCCCGGTGACCAGCACTTCCGCGATGCCGGCCAGCGCGTCGCAGACCTCGCCGAAGAACTCGTGTTCGGTGCGCACCGCACTGCCGTGCTGGGCGGTGTGGTGGCTGTGCGCCTTCACCTTCTGCGCCTGCACATGCTCGGCATCGAACTGCAGGATCTGCGCGGTCTTGTGATCGAGCCAGACCACGGCGTGGAGGAATGTCATGAGGGGTTCCCTTCGTCGATGAATGCTGCCGCCGCGATGCCGGCGGCGAGTCGGAGTCCATCGTCGCAGCACGGCATGGCGCTTCGATTGATGGTGGTCAACGGGGCACGATGGCGGTGCACAATGAGCCCGAGCCGTCACGACCGTTCCGCCCGCGCATGCCCTCTGTCGCCGTCGCCCTGTTCGACACGCCGATCGGCGCGTGCGGGCTGGCCTGGGGGGCATCCGGCATCACGGGGTTGCTGCTGCCATCCACCACGCCGCAGCGAACGCTCGCCACACTGAAGCGCCGCCACACCGAGGCGATCGAAAGCGAGCCGCCACCCGGCATGCGCCAGGCCATGGGGCGCGTTGTCGCGCTGCTCGGCGGCGGGGCCGACGACCTGGGCGATCTACCGCTCGACATGGCCGGTGTGCCCGAGTTCCACCGCCGCGTCTACGTGGCCGCTCGCCGCATCGCGCCGGGCCAGACCCGCACCTACGGCGAGCTGGCCGTCGAGCTCGGCGAGCCGGGCGCGGCGCGCGCCGTCGGCCAGGCGCTGGGCGCCAACCCCTTCGCCGTGATCGTGCCCTGCCACCGCGTGCTCGCGGCCGGCGGACGAGGCGGCGGCTTCTCGGCGCCGGGCGGCGTCGACACCAAGCTGCGCCTGCTCGAGATCGAGCGCGCGCGCATCGGCAGCCAGCCTTCGCTCTTCGACGCCGCCTCCTAGAATCCGCGGCCACGGCGCAACGCCTGCCCCATGAACCTCGGCATCGACCTCCTCCCACCGCAGTGCGACGTGCTCGTCGTCGGCGCCGGCCCCGCTGGCAGCGCCGCCGCCATCACGCTGGCGCGCGCCGGCGTCGACGTGGTGCTGGTCGACCACCACGCCTTCCCGCGCGAGAAGGTCTGCGGCGACGGCCTGATCCCCGATGCGCACCGTGCGCTGCATCGCCTCGGCGTGCTCGACGAGGTGATGGCTCAGGCGCAGCCGGTCACGCATGTCGGCCTCGTCGCGTCGCGCGGCGGCCGGGTCGACCTGCCCGGCACGCTGGCGGTGCTGCCTCGCCGCGAGCTCGACGACATCGTCTGCCGCGCCGCGGTGCGCGCCGGTGCGCGCATGCACGCGCCGGTGCGTTTCGTCGCGCCGCTGGAGGCGCAGGGCATGGTGGTCGGCGCGCGACTGACGCACGGCGAAGCCACCCGCGAGATCCGCTGCCGCTGGCTGCTGCTGGCCAGCGGCGCGGTGCCGCAGGCGCTGATCGCCGCCGGCATGGCACGGCGCCAGTCGCCCAGCGGCGTGGCGCTGCGCGGCTACCTGAAGAACGAGTCGATGCAGGGGCGCATCGACAAGCTCGAGGTCGTGTGGCACCGGGCCGTCGCGCCGGGCTACGGCTGGATCTTCCCGTGCCGGGACGGTGTGTTCAACATCGGCGTGGGCGTGTTCGACGGGCGCGACACCAACCTGCGCACGCTGTTCGATGCCTTTACGCGTGCCTACCCGAATGCGCGCGACCTGGTGGACGGCGGCCGCTGGGTCGGCCCGCTCAAGGGCGCACCGCTGCGCACCTCGCTCGAGGGCGCGCGCTTCTCGCGCCCCGGCCTGCTGGTCACCGGCGAGGCCGTCGGCAGCACCTATGCCTTCACCGGCGAAGGCATCGGCAAGGCGATGGAAACCGGCATGCTCGCCGCCGAGGCCGTGCTGGCCGGTCGCGGGCACGACGAGGCCTCGGTGCGTGCCAGCTACGAGGCGCACCTGGTGGCCCTGAAGCCGCGCTTCGCGCTCTACGAGCGCGCCAACGGCATCAACCGCCACCCCTGGCTGACCGACCTGGTGATCTGGCGCGGCCGGCGCAGCCCGCGCGTGCTGCGTCGCATGAGTGGCGTGCTCGACGAGACCAGCAACCCCGGCCAGCTGCTCTCCGCCAAGGGCTTCTACCGGCTCTTCACCGAATGACATGGAGCACCCGGTTCCGGAGTACCGTCACCGCCCGCCAGGCGGGTATCGCGGCCGCCTTGGGGCGGCCCGGCGCCGTCCGCGCTAACCTTGCCCCGCCATGTGCCAGCTGCTCGGACTGAACGCCAACACGCCGACCGACGTGGTGTTCAGCTTCACCGGCTTCGCCACGCGCGCGCAGGAACACAAGGACGGTTTCGGCATTGCCTTCTTCGAGGGCAACGGCGCGCGGCTGTTCGTCGATGCGCAGAGCGCACGCCTGTCGCCGGTGGCCGAGATGGTGCGGCGCTACCCGATCCGCAGCGAGAACGTCATCGCCCACATCCGCAAGGCCACGCAGGGCCGCGTGGCACTGGAGAACACGCATCCGTTCCAGCGCGAGTTGTGGGGCCGCTACTGGGTGTTCGCGCACAACGGCGACCTGAAAGGCTACGCGCCGCGGCTGCACGGCAGCTTCCGCCCGGTGGGCGACACCGACAGCGAGCGTGCCTTCTGCTGGCTGATGCAGGAGCTCGCCAAGGCGCACGCTTCGGTGCCGACGGTCGAAGAACTCAGCGCCACGCTGCGCGAGCTGGTGCCCGGCGTGGCCGCCTTCGGCACCTTCAACTTCATGCTCAGCAACGGGCAGGCGCTGTGGGCGCACTGCTCGACCCAGCTTCACTACCTGCAACGCGAGCACCCGTTCCGTGCCGCGCGCCTGGCCGACGAGGACCTGAGCGTCGACTTCGCCGACCTCACCACGCCGAGCGACCGCGTCGCGGTGATCGTCACCGAGCCGCTGACGCGCGACGAACCCTGGACGGCGCTCGCACCCGGCGAACTCGCCGTGTTCCGCGACGGCTGCCGCACCGATCTTCCCCGTTCGACAACCCCGCCCACGCCATGACCCTGCCTGCCACGCCCACCCCGAGCTTCGACGTCTTCCTGAAGTACGACGCGCTGACCCGGCTGCTGTTCGACTACGCCGACGCCCACCCGACGCTGGTGTCGGTGGACTCCATCGGCAAGAGCCACGAAGGCCGCGACATCTGGGTCGCCACCGTCACGAACACCGCCACCGGCGTGGCCGCCGACAAGCCGGCCTTCTGGGCCGACGGCAACATCCACGCCGCCGAGCTCACGGCCAGCACCGCGGTGCTGTACTTCCTGCACCAGCTGTGCAGCGGCTACGGCGCGCCGACTGAAGAAGGCCGGCAGATCACCCAGCTGCTCGATACCCGCACGATCTACCTGTGCCCGCGGCTGAACCCCGACGGCGCCGAGCTCGCGTTGGCCGACCGCCCGCGGCACATCCGCTCGTCGACACGCCGCTACCCCTTCGACGAAGAACCGGTCGAGGGCCTGACGATGGAAGACGTCGACGGCGACGGTCGCATCCTGTCCATGCGCATCCCCGACCCGCACGGTGCCTACAAGAAGTGCGAGCAGGACCCGCGGCTGATGGTGGCGCGCGAGCCCGGCGAGTTCGGCGGCGAGTACTACCGGCTCATGCCCGAGGGCACGCTGAAGAACTGGGATGGCCTGACGGTGAAGGTCAACAAGGATGTCGAAGGCCTGGACCTGAACCGGAACTTCCCGGCTTTCTGGCGGCAGGAGTTCGAGCAGGTCGGCGCCGGCCCCTACCCGACCAGCGAGCCCGAGGTGCGCGCGATGGTCGACTTCGTCGTCGCGCACCCGAACATCGGGGCCGGCATCAGCTATCACACGCACAGCGGCGTGATCCTGCGGCCCATGGGCACGCACAGCGACGACGACATGATCCCGGAGGATCTGTGGTCCTACAAGCGCTTCAGCGCGATGGGCGAGAAGCTCACCGGCTACCCGGCCATCAGCATCTGGCACGACTTCAAGTACCACCCGAAGGAGGTCATCGGCGGCACGCAGGATTGGTTGTACGAGCACCTCGGCGCGTTGTTCTGGGTGGTGGAGATCTGGTCGCCCAACCAGGCCGCGGACATCAAGGACTACAAGTGGATCGACTGGTTCCGCGAGCACTCGGTGGAAGACGACCTGAAGCTGCTGAAGTGGAGCGACGAGCAGTGCGGTGGCCAGGCGCACGTCGACTGGCAGCCCTTCCAGCACCCGCAGCTCGGTGCGGTCGAGATCGGCGGCTGGGACAAGATGAACTACTGGCGCAACCCGCCGCCGCACCTGCGAGAGCGCGAGGCGGCGCGGTTCCCGAAGTGGATGACGCAGGTCGCACTGAGCCTGCCGAAGCTCGAACTGCTGCGCACCGAGGTGCGCGCGCTCGGCCCCGACACCTGGCGCGTGCGCATGGCGGTGGCCAACAGCGGCTGGCTGCCGGCCTACGTCAGCCAGCGTGCGCTGCAGCGCAAGGTGGTGCGCGGCGTGATGTTCGAGATCCTGTTGCCGCCGAACGACCCGGGCATCACGCTGGTCAGCGGCAAGGAGCGCATGGAAGGCCCGCAGCTCGAAGGCCATGCGCCGAAGAGCTCGCAGATCGCCTTCCTGCCCAGCCGCGAAGTGACGGCCGATCGTGCCGTGGCCGAGTGGGTGGTGCGCGCACCCAAGGGCACGCGCCTGGCAATGACCGCGCGCGCCGATCGCGCAGGGGCTGTACGCACCGAAGTCAGTCTTGACTGACCACTAAATGGGTAGAAGTTCCGGACGTCATCGCGGCTCGATACGAAGACCGCGAATTACTTCCGACACTGCTCACTTCATGCTCCCTAGGATGACGACACGGAAACAGATGGATACGTCCAGTGCCATCTGACCGTCAAATCAACGAGGGCAGGCCAATGTCGCCTGCGGGAGCTGAAGATGTCCAAGGTCATGCCGTTCATCGTCATCATCGAGCGCCGGGCGCGCGATGTGAAAACCTGGCTGGCCTTGATGCTAGCCGTTCTCGCTAAGAGTTGCTAAGCCAGCGGCTCCGTCCCTTCCAAACCCCTCCCGTCGCAAGACGAGGAGGGGTTCTTCATTCCGGCCGTCAAACATATCGGGCGGCCATATGCCGGGCGGC
>Ga0208460_10000721_pt1 | contig 22106 bp, 19 predicted proteins | sample AD_STIC10_MetaG_FD_184436 | JGI IMG/M metagenome (GOLD analysis project Ga0208460, IMG submission 184436) | Active sludge microbial communities of municipal wastewater-treating anaerobic digesters from USA - AD_STIC10_MetaG (SPAdes) (version 2) | ecosystem: Engineered > Bioreactor > Anaerobic >... | reverse complement strand
CGGGCGTGACCCTGGCGACCTGGGCGAGCACAGTCAACGGTGCGTCGGCCAGCGCGCGCATCGGCGGCAGGAAGGGAGGCTCGCCCGAACCGCCCAGCGGCATGAACGAGAGCGCGAGCACGGCGGCGAACACGCCCACGGCGGCCCGGCCGCGCCAGCCGGCCAGATGCCGTCGCACGCCGGCCCAGTTGACCGCCGCATGCAGCGCCACGCCGCCCAGCAGCACCCAGCTCAGCCACTCGTGCACGGCCTCGTTCAGGCCGCTGTCGATGTGGAAGAACATCAGCACGCCCGTGGTGGCCAGCAGCCCGAAGGCGCCCATGGTGATCGGCGTGATCCAGTCCCGTTGCAGTTTCATTCGCTCATCTCCTCAAGATGAGACCATGCTGCGCGGCAGCGGTGTCGGCCTTGCTGCGCCAACGTTGCTGCACGTGAACGGATTTGCGCCAGATCAGTGTCGGGTCAACGAACTGCGTCGGCGGCCTTCGGCGTGCCCAGCGAGCGCAGCACGTCGCGGATCAGCTGCGCGCGATCCTTGGCCTCGGGCGTGTCGCGTTCGATGCGCAGCTTGTCGTTGCCGGCCAGCTTGATGTGGCGGTTCTTCTGCACCAGCTCGATGATCCTCGCCGCGTCCACCGGCGGGTTGGGGCGGAAGCTGATCACCATCAGCTTGGGTGCCGCGTCGACCTTGACGACACCGTAGGGCTTGGCGAGCACGCGCAGGCGATGCACGTCGAACAGCGTCTGGCCCTGGGCGGGGAGCTTGCCGAAGCGGTCGGTGATCTCCTCCAGCATGGCGTCGATCTGCTCGGGCTTCTCCGCCGTGGCCAGACGCTTGTACAGCGACAGCCGCGTGTGCACGTCGCCGCAGTAGCTGTCGGGCAGCAGGGCGGGGGCGTGAAGGTTGATCTCTGTCGCGGCGCTCAGCGGCGACAGCAGGTCCGGCTCGCGCCCGGCCTTCAGCGAGCGCACCGCCTCGCCGAGCATGTCGTTGTAGAGCTGGAAGCCGACCTCCATCATGTTGCCGCTCTGGTTCTCGCCCAGCACCTCGCCGGCACCGCGGATCTCCAGGTCGTGCATCGCGAGGTAGAAGCCGGAACCGAGCTCCTCCATCTGCTGGATGGCCTCGAGACGCTGCGCCGCCTGCTTGGTCAGGCCTTCCACGTCGGGCACCAGCAGGTAGGCATATGCCTGGTGGTGCGAGCGGCCGACGCGCCCGCGCAGCTGGTGGAGCTGCGCCAGGCCGAACTTGTCGGCGCGGCTGATGACGATGGTGTTCGCGCTGGGCACGTCGATGCCGGTCTCGATGATGGTCGAGCACAGCAGCAGGTTGTGGCGCTGCGCGACGAAATCGCGCATCACGTGCTCCAGCTCGCGCTCGGGCATCTGGCCGTGGGCGATGGCGATGCGTGCCTCCGGCAGCAGCTCCTGCAGCTTGTCGCGGCGCGCCACGATGGTGTCCACCTCGTTGTGCAGGAAGTAGACCTGCCCGCCGCGCTTGAGCTCGCGCAGCACCGCCTCGCGGATCGTGCCGCTCGACTCGTTGCGCACGAAGGTCTTGATCGCCAGGCGCCGCTGCGGTGCGGTGGCGATGACGCTGAGGTCACGCAGGCCTTCGAGTGCCATGCCCAGCGTGCGCGGGATCGGCGTGGCGGTCAGCGTGAGCACGTCGACCTCGGCACGCAGTGCCTTGATCGCCTCCTTGTGGCGTACGCCGAAACGATGTTCCTCGTCGATGACGAGCAGGCCCAGGCGCTTGAAGTGCACCGTCTGGCTGAGCAGCTTGTGCGTGCCCACGACGATGTCGATGGTGCCGTCCTCGATGCCCTCGAGCGCCGCCTTGACCTCCTTGGGCGAGCGAAAGCGCGACAGCTCGGCCACCTTCACCGGCCACTTGCCGAAGCGGTCGGCGATGTTCTGGTAGTGCTGTTCGGCCAGCAGCGTGGTCGGCGCCAGGATGGCCACTTGCTTGCCGCCGGTCACCGCCACGAAGGCGGCGCGCAGCGCCACCTCGGTCTTGCCGAAGCCGACGTCGCCGCAGACGAGGCGGTCCATCGGCTTGGGGCTGACCATGTCCTGGATCACGGCATGGATCGCCGCCTGCTGGTCCGGCGTCTCCTCGAAGCCGAAGCTGGCCGCGAAGGCCTCGTAGTCGTGCGGCTGGAAGCGGAAGGCATAACCCTCTCGCGCGGCGCGGCGCGCGTACAGGTTGAGCAGCTCGGCCGCGGTGTCGCGCACCTGCTCGGCCGCCTTGCGCTTGGCCTTGTCCCACTGGCCGGAGCCGAGCCGGTGCAGCGGTGCCTCGTCGGGGCTGACGCCGGTGTAGCGCGCGATCAGGTGCAGCTGCGCCACCGGTACGTAGAGCGTCGCCTTGTCGGCGTACTCCAGGTGCAGGAACTCGCTCGGGCCCCCTTCGGCGTTCCCGAGGTCGATGTTGATCAGCCCGACGTAGCGGCCGATGCCGTGGTTGACGTGCACCACCGGGTCGCCGACCTTCAGCTCCGACAGGTCCTTGATCAGCGCGTTGACGTCGCTGACCTGCTCCTGCTTGCGCCGCCGCCGCGCGGTGGGCGAGGTGGCGAACAACTCGGTCTCGGTGACGAACTGGATCGCCTTGCCAGCCTGCGACTCGTGCCAGAAGAAGCCCACCGCCAGCGGCGCGGCGGTGATGGCGAATCGTTCTTCGCCGGCTTCGAACTCGGCCAGCGTGGCCACCGAGGGCGGCTCGATGCGGCTGTCGCGCAGCAGTTCGAGCAGGCTCTCGCGGCGGCCCTCGGTCTCGGCGACGATGAGCACGCGATGCGCCGTGCTGCCCACATGCTGCTGAAGCCGGGCCAGCGGCTCGGGCGCGCCGCGGTCGGCGGTGAGGTCGGGCAGAGGTCTCGCCCAGTCCACGGGGTCGTTGCCGCGCACCGCCAGCACGGCCAGTGCGCTGCCCAGGGTGAAGAAGTCCTCCGGCTTGAGGAACAGGTCTTCGGGCGGCAGGATCGGCCGCTCGCGGTCATGCTGCAGAAAGCGATGGCGCTCGCGCGTGTCGGTCCAGAAGCGCTTCAGTGCCTCGTCGATCTCGCCGTGCAGCACCAGCGCGGCGGATTCGCCGAGGTAGTCGAAGATCGTCGCCGTGCTGTCGAAGAACAACGGCAGGTAGTACTCGATGCCGGCGGTGGCGATGCCGGTGCCGATGTCCTTGTACAGGCGCACCTTGGTCGGGTCGCCTTCCATCTTCTCGCGCCAGCGCGCGCGGAATTTCGCCCGCGCGTCCTCGTCCATCGGGAATTCGCGGCCGGGCAGCAGGCGCACTTCGGGCACGGGATAGAGGCTGCGCTGCGAGTCGGGGTCGAAGGTGCGGATCGAGTCGACCTCGTCACCGAACAGGTCGACGCGGTAGGGCACCGCCGAGCCCATCGGGAACAGGTCGATCAGCCCGCCGCGCACCGCGTATTCGCCGGGCGACACCACCTGGCTCACGTGCGTGTAGCCGGCCAGCGTGAGTTGCGACTTCAGTGCCGCTTCGTCGAGCCGCTGCTTCTGCTTGAAGTGGAAGGTGTAGGCGGCCAGGAAGCTCGGCGGTGCCAGGCGAACCAGCGCGGTGGACGCCGGCATCAGCACCACGTCGAGGTCACCGCGCTCCTTCGATTGCAGGATGCGCCACAGCGTGGCCAGCCGCTCGGAGATCAGGTCCTGGTGTGGCGAGAAGGTGTCGTAGGGCAGCGTCTCCCAGTCCGGGAAGACGGCGATACGCAGTTCGGGCGCGAAGAAGGCCAGCTCGCCCTCGAGCCGCTGCGTGTCGGCCGGCTCGGCGGTGACGATGGTCGTGAGCTTCTTCTGCGCCGCATGGGCCTGCGCGAAACGCGCGAGCAGCAGCGCATCCGCCGAGCCGAGCGGGCGGGGCAGGGTGAAGCGCTTGCCGGGCGCAATCGAGGGAATCTGCATCGTGTCGGGAGAGCAAAGCAAATCGCCCCGCGAGGACTTCCCCCCGGGGCGATGCATGATGTGGATTATAGAATTCGCACCCCTTCCCGCATCGGTGCCCCGCACTGCATGACCGACGCTCCCACGCCGCGCTGCTTCGCCCTGCTGCCTTGTGCCGGCGTGGGCACGCGCGCCGGGGCGGCGATGCCCAAGCAGTACGTCGAGATCGCCGGGCGCGCCATGGTGGCGCACACGCTGGCGGCGCTGGCGCAGGTGCCGCGGCTGGCCGCCACGCTGGTGGTGCTGTCGCCCGACGACGATCAGTTCGAGTCGCGCGTGCCGGGTTTCGCCGGCCCACGCGGCTGGGTCTGCCGACGCGGCGGCGCGCAGCGAGCCGACACGGTGGCGCAAGGGCTGGAAGAACTCGTCGAACGGGGCGCGTTGCCGCACGACTGGGTGCTGGTGCACGACGCGGCACGCTGCCTGGTGCGGCCCGAATGGGTCGACCGGCTGATCGACGCCTGCTGGCCCGACGCGGTGGGTGGCCTGCTGGCGCTGCCGGTGGCCGATACGCTCAAGCAGGCCGAGGGTGGCCGCGTGGCCGCGACGCTCAGCCGTGTCGACAAGTGGGCGGCGCAGACGCCGCAGATGTTCCGCCTGGGGATGCTGCGCGAGGCCTTGCGCGCCGCCGGCACGGCGGTGACGGACGATTCGAGCGCCATCGAAGCGCAGGGGCTGCGGCCGCTGCTCGTCGAGGGCGACAGCGAGAACCTGAAGGTCACCTGGCCTTCCGACTTCATGCTCGCCGAGCGGGTGCTCGCCGCGCGGGCCAAGGGGAACGCATGAACCAGCCCAACATCCGCATCGGCGAAGGCTGGGACAGCCACCGGTTGGTGCCCGACCGGCCGCTGATCCTCGGCGGCGTGACGATCCCGCACACGCACGGGCTGTTCGGCCATTCGGACGCGGATGCGCTGTGCCATGCGATCACCGACGCGCTGTTCGGCGCTGCGGCGATGGGCGACATCGGCCACCACTTCCCGGACACCGATGAGCGCTTCCGCGGCGCCGACTCGCTGGCGCTCCTGGCCGAGGCCGGCCGCCGCGTTCAGCAGGCCGGCTGGCAGGTGGTCAACATCGACAGCACCATCATCGCCGAGGCGCCGAAGATGGCGCCGCACATCCTGGCGATGCGCCAGCGCATCGCGCAGGCGCTGGTGATCAAGGTCGATCAGGTCAGCGTGAAGGCGAAGACGGCCGAGAAGATGGGGCCGGTGGGCGAGGGCGTGTCGATCGAGGCCCGTGCCATCTGCATGCTCTACACGCTGCGCCGGCCGGTGCCGACGGTCTGAGCGCCTGACAGGCCCCGCTCAGGGCGCCTTCTTCATGCGGATGTGGGCGACCAGCCCGCCATCAGGCGCGTTGGCGATCTCGAAGCTGCCGCCCATGCGCTGCACCGCCTTCTCGACGATGGCCAGGCCCAGGCCGGCGCCAGTGGCTGCGGTGCGCGCGGCGTCGCCGCGGAAGAATGGCGTGGTGAGCTGGCCGAGCTTGCGCGGGTCGACGCCGGGGCCGTGGTCGCGCACGCTGAGGATCACCCAGGGCCCGGTGCGCGCGTAGGTCACCACCACGCGGGCAATGCCGGTGTCGGTGCTGCGGCCGTAGCGGCGCGCGTTCTCGAACAGGTTCTGCAGCACGCGGCCGAGTTCGGTCTCGTCGGCCATCACCTTGGTGTCGATGGCCACGCGCGCGGTGATGCGGATCTGGCTGGTGTCGCGGAAGGCCGCCATCTCGCGGTCGACCAGGCTGGACAGATGCACCGGCACCAGCTTCACGTCGCCCGGGCGCGCGTAGTCCATGAACTTGTCGATGATGGCGTCGAGCTGGTCGATGTCGGAGGCCATGTTGCGCTTGGCCTCCTCGTCCTGCACGCTCATCTCGGCTTCCAGGCGCAGGCGCGCGAGCGGCGTGCGCAGGTCGTGCGAGATGCCGGCGAGCATCACCGCGCGGTCTTCCTCGACCTTGGCGAGCTCGCGCGCCATGCGGTTGAAGCCCATGTTGACCTGGCGGATCTCGCTGGTCATGGTGTTCTCGTCGAGCACCGAGTCGAACTCGCCTTCGCGGATGCGGCTGGCGGCGAAAGACAGCTCCTGCAGCGGCCGGTTGATGGCGCGGGCGATCAGCGCCGAGCCGAAGATCGAGGCGAGCACCGCGATGCCGCCCCACAGGCCGAGCGTGCTCCAGGTGATGGCGGCCACGCGCGAGGCGTCGGCTTGCAGCCAGTACGGGTCCTTGTCGATCGTGAAGCCGACCCACAGGCCCTGCTGCTTGTTGACCGAGCTGGCCACCACGGTGTCGGGCCCGAGCTGCGCGCGCAGCTCGGCGGCGATCGCCTTGGAGAAACGGTCGACCTCGAAGGGCTCCCACTTGTCGCCGGGCTCGCGCGGCGCCAGCCGCACCGACTCCTGCTTCGACATGGTCTTGATGAGCGCCACGCGGTTGATCGTGTCGCTGGCCTGCAGCGCCGTCCGCCCGAGGTTCACCAGGCTGGCAATCTGCTGCGCCGCCTGCACCGCGCGCGGCTCGAACTCGAGCGCGCGGAAGGTCTGCGTCCAGGCGAACACGCCGCCCACCAGCAACAGGGCCAGCAGGAAAAAGGTGCGCCAGAACAGGCTGAAGGCGACTTTGCTGCGGGCCATCGAGGATCTGCGAGGGGTGCGGGACGGGTAGCGGTGTTGCGATTCTCAACCACCGGGCGCAAAAAAGGCCCCGACATGCGGGGCCCTGGCGCCGCGGGCGGGCTCCGTCATGCCGTGCCGTCCGGCACGAACACGTAGCCCACGCCCCAGACGGTCTGGATGTAGCGCGGCTGCGCCGGGTCGGGCTCGATCATCTTGCGCAGGCGCGAGATCTGCACGTCCAGGCTGCGGTCGAAGGGCTCGAACTCGCGGCCGCGCGCCAGCTGAGCGAGCTTGTCGCGCGACAGCGGCTGGCGCGGGTGGCGCACCAGCGCCTTGAGCATCGAGAACTCGCCGGTGGTCAGCGCGATCTGCTCGCCGTCCTTGGTCAGGCGGCGCAGCGCGAGGTCGAATTCGAACGGGCCGAAGGTGACGGTCTGTGCCTCCTTGGCCGGTGCACCCGGGGCTTCCAGCGTCGGGCGGCGGCGCAGCACGGCGTGGATGCGGGCGAGCAGCTCGCGCGGGTTGAACGGCTTGGGCAGGTAGTCGTCGGCGCCGACCTCCAGGCCGACGATGCGGTCGACGTCTTCCACCTTGGCGGTGAGCATGATGATCGGCGTCACGTCATTGGCGGCGCGCAGGCGGCGGCAGATCGACAGGCCGTCCTCGCCGGGCAGCATCAGGTCGAGCACGATCAGGTCGACGGTCTCGCGCGTGAGCACGCGATTCAGCGCCTTCGAGTCCTCGGCAAGCAGCACCTCGAAACCCTCCTGCGTGAGGTAGCGGCGCAGCAGGTCGCGGATCCGCGCGTCGTCATCGACGACCACGATGCGGTCAGGACGCTGGTTGGGATTGGGTGACATCAGGGGCTCCGAACTTGTAACAGCCGGGATTCTGCGCGGCTTTCCGAGGCGTTTCGGGAGGTCTGACCATATGTTACAAATCTTGCCCCGACCCTTGCCGGTCCGTCATCACCCTGTCGGGCGCGCTCTCACGTATAAGCCTGCGTCGCTCATCCGTCCTGGAGAATTCGCCCATGCGCTCTCGCCCATTCGCCCCCTTCGTGCTGGCTGCGGCCGCCTTGTCCGGCGCGGCCCAGGCCGAGACGCCGCCGCTGCAAGGCGTGGTCTCGCTGTCGTCCAGCGCGAGCATCGAGGTCACCAAGGACCTGCTCAACGTCGTGATGACCACCACCCGCGAGGGCCAGGACGCCGCCACCGTGCAGAGCCAGCTCAAGCAGGCGCTCGACGCGGCGCTGGCCGAGGCACGCAAGGCCGCCAGGCCCGGGCAGCTCGAGGTGCAGACGGGCAACTTCTCGCTCTACCCGCGCTACGCGGCCAAGGGAGGCATCAACGGCTGGCAGGGGTCGGCCGAACTGGTGATCGAAGGCAAGGACATGCCGGCCATCGGCCAGCTCACCGGACGCATCGGCACGATGACGATCGGCCGCGTCGGCTACGGCGTGTCGCGCGAACTGCGCGAGAAGGTCGAGGGCGAGGTCACCGCGCAGGCGATCGCGCGCTACCGCGCCAAGGCGGCCGACTACGCGAAGCAGTTCGGCTACGCCGGCTACCTGATACGCGAGGTCAGCGTGGGCGGTTCGGAGCCGCAGATGTACGCCCCGGCACCGATGCTGCGCGCCAAGGCCATGTCGGCCTCGGCCGACGAGGCGCTGCCGGTGGAGGCCGGCAAGGCGACGATCGTGGTGAACGTGAACGGCAGCGTGCAGCTTACCAAGTAGCGGCGATCACTGGGCCGTCCAGCCCCCGTCGACCGCCCACGCCTGGCCCTTGACGTTGCTGGCCGCGGCCGAACACAGGAACACCGCCAGCTCGCCCAGCTCTTCGGGTGTGGTGAACTGCAGCGAGGGTTGCTTCTCGGCGAGCAGGCGGCGCTTGGCTTCCTCGTTGTCGACGCCGTCCTTCGCTGCCCTCGCATCGACCTGCTTCTGCACCAGCGGCGTCAGCACCCAGCCCGGGCAGATCGCGTTGACGGTGACCCCGGTGGTGGCCAGCTCCAGCGCGCTGGCCTTGGTCAGGCCGACGATGCCGTGCTTGGCCGCCACGTAGGCCGACTTCTGCGCCGAGGCCACCAGGCCGTGCGCCGAGGCGATGTTGATGATGCGGCCCCAGTTCTTCTTGCGCATCGCCGGGATCGCCAGGCGCATGGCATGGAAGGCCGAGCTGAGGTTGATGGCGATGATCGCGTCCCACTTCTCGACCGGGAAGTCCTCGACGTTGGCGACGTGCTGGATGCCGGCGTTGTTGACGAGGATGTCCACGCCGCCGAAATCCTTGGCGGCGTAGGCCATCATGGCTTCGATCTCGGCCGGCTTGCTCATGTCGGCGCCGTGGTAGCCGACGCGCACGCCGTGCGCCTTGCCGGCTGCGGCGACCTCGGCCTTCGGCCCTTCGACGTCGCCGAAGCCGTTGAGCACCACGTGGGCGCCTTGCGCAGCCAGGCGGCATGCGATGCCCAGGCCGATGCCGCTGGTGGAGCCGGTGACGAGGGCGGTCTTGCCTTTCAACATGGAGTTCTCCGTGGGTTGCCTTACGATCGATTATCGAAGAGGAAACTGAACCATGACTGAACCGCGCCTCGACTCCGTGCAGTGCCTCGGCGCCCGTGGCCTGCACCGCATGGCGTACGCCGAATGGGGTGATCCGGCCAATCCGCGCGTGCTGGTGTGCGTGCACGGCCTGGCGCGCCAGGGGCGTGACTTCGACACGCTGGCGCAATCGCTGAGTACGCATTACCGCGTGGTCTGCCCCGACGTGGTCGGCCGCGGCCGCTCCGACTGGCTGGCCGACCCGGCCGGCTACCAGATCCCGGCCTACGTGGCCGACATGGTGACGCTGCTGGCGCGGCTGGATGCCGATGAACTGCACTGGGTCGGCACTTCGATGGGCGGGCTGATCGGCCTGGGCCTGGCCGCGCTGCCGCAGTCGCCGATCCGCAAGCTCGTGCTCAACGATGTCGGGCCGACCATCGAGGCGGCGGCGCTGCAGCGCATCGGCGCCTACCTCGGGCAGCCGCTGCGCTGGGCCAGCGTGGACGAGGCGGCCGACTACCTGTGGAGCATCTCGGCCAGCTTCGGCCCGCACAGCCGCGAACAGTGGCTGGCGCTGACCCGGCCGATGCTCAAGCCTGAAGGCGACGGTTTCAAGCTGCACTACGACCCGGCGATCGCAGCGCCGCTGCGCGCCGTCACGCCCGAGATGGCCAAGGCCGGCGAGGCGATGCTGTGGGCGAGCTACGAAGCGCTGCGCTGCCCGACGCTGCTGCTGCGCGGCGCCGACTCCGACTTGCTGTCGGCCGCGACGGCGCAGGCGATGACGCAACGCGGCCCGAAGGCCCGGCTGCAGGAGTTCGCCGGCGTCGGCCACGCGCCCACGCTGATCGCGCCGGGGCAGATCGACGTGGTGCGGGAGTTCCTCCTGGCGCCATGAAGACGAGTCTGCTGGACGCCCGCGAACAGGCGGCGCCCATCGTTCAACTGGCCGACGTGCCGGACGGCTCGGCCGCGTCCCACGCCGCGGCGGCGCTGCCCGGCGGGGTGGAGTCCGACCTCGCGCCGCTGGAGCGCGCGCGGGCCTTCGCCGAGCCGCTGCTCACCGGCCGCGTGCTCGACACCGGTGAAGACGCCGCCGGGCATGCCGAAGGCGTGGCCGCCATCCTGCAGGGCATCGGCGCGGCGCCGTCGATGCGCGCGGCGGCCTACCTCGTCTACGCCGGCGACTATCTGCAGAAGCCCGAGGAGGTGGTCGCCAAGGCCTTTGGCGAGTCGTATGCCGGGCTGGTCAGCCACACACGGCGGCTGGTGCAGATCCAGCGTGCCGCACGCGAGGCGCAGGTCGGGCCCGGGCAGCGCGCCGAGCAGACCGAGCGCGTGCGCAAGATGCTGCTCGCCTTCTCGCGCGACCTGCGCGTGGTGCTGCTGCGCCTGGCCTCGCGGCTGCAGACGCTGCGCTGGTACGCCGCCACCAAGCGCGCCTGCCCGCGCGCACTGGCCGAGGAGTCGATGCAGGTGTTCGCGCCGCTGGCCAACCGGCTGGGCATCTGGCAGATCAAGTGGGAGATCGAGGACCTGTCCTTCCGCTTCCTCGAACCCGAGGCGTACCGGCAGGTGGCGCAGCTGCTCGACGAGAAGCGCGTCGAGCGCGAGCAGGGCGTCGAGGCGTTTCGCATCGAACTCGGCGCCGAGCTCGCCGCGGCGGGGTTGAAGGCCGAGGTACAGGGCCGGCCCAAGCACCTGCACAGCATCTGGAAGAAGATGCGCGGAAAGGGGCTGGACTTCGCGCGCGTGTTCGACATTCGCGCCATGCGCGTCATCGTGGCCGACGTGCCGACCTGCTACGCCGTGCTCGGCCGCGTGCACGAGCGCTACCAGGTGGTGCCCGGCGAATTCGACGACTACATCGCCAAGCCCAAGCCGAATGGCTACCAGTCGCTGCACACCGTGGTGCTCGACGCCGAAGGCCGCGCCGTCGAGGTGCAGATCCGCACGCGCGCCATGCACGAGCATGCCGAGCACGGCGTGGCCGCGCATTGGGCCTACAAGGAGGCCGGCGCCAGGGGCTATGCGGGGGTCAGCGCCGGCGGCGACTTCGACGCGCAGATCGCCGAAGCGCGCAAGGCCGTGCTGCGCCAACTGCTGGCCTGGGAGCGCGATTTCGTCGAACAGGGCGTGCCGGCCGGCGAGGGCGTGTTCGACGACCGCATCTACGTCTTCACGCCACAGGCGGCGGTGGTGGAGCTGCCCGCGGGCGCCACGCCGATCGACTTCGCCTACGTGCTGCACACCGACCTGGGACACCGCTGCCGCGGTGCCAAGGTCGACGGCGCGATGGTGCCGCTGAACACGCCGCTGAAGAGCGGGCAGACCGTCGAGGTGACGGCGCTCAAGGAAGGCGGCCCGTCGCTCGACTGGCTCAACGGCGAGCTCGGCTTCCTGCAGAGCCCGCGCAGCAAGGCCAAGGTGCGCGCCTGGTTCAACGCGCTGGCGATGCGCGACACCATCGCACGTGGCCGCGAGGCGGTCGAGAAGCTGCTGCAGCGCGAAGGCCGCACGGCGATGAAGCTCGACGACCTGGCAACGCAGCTGGGCTTCCGCAATGCCGATGCGCTGTTCGAGGTGGTCGGCAAGGACGAGTTCTCGCTGCGCAATATCGAGAGCCTGCTGCGCCCGGCCGAGCCGGTGCGCAGCGAGGAAGAGGAGATCGTCGCGCGGCACGTGCGCGCGCCGGGGCACGCGCCGCAGGGCGGCGTGCTGGTGGTGGGCGTCGAGTCGCTGCTGACCAGCCTGGCGCGCTGCTGCCGGCCGGCGCCGCCCGACGGCATCGGCGGCTACGTGACGCGCGGCAAGGGCGTGGCGATCCACCGTGCCGACTGCAGCAACTTCCGCCAGATGGCGGCACGCTCGCCCGAGCGTGTCATCGCCGTGGCCTGGGGCGAGCCGCGCGGTGACCGCGCAGCGATGTACCCGGTGGACGTGGTGGTCGAGGCCGGTGATCGCCAAGGCCTGCTGCGCGACATCACCGAGGTGTTCGCCAAGGAGAAGATGAACGTCACCGGCGTGAAGACGCAGACCATCAAGGACGCCCGCGGCGGCACCGCCTGGATGACCTTCACGGTGGAGGTGGGTGATGCCTCGCGGCTGGCCCATGTGCTCGGGCTGGTGTCTCGCGTGCCGGGCGTACGCGCCGCGCGGCGCAAGTAGGGCGGCCTTCCGAGCCTGATATACTGCGAGGCTTCCGTAGGCGCGTAGCTCAGCTGGTTAGAGCACCACCTTGACATGGTGGGGGTCGTTGGTTCGAGTCCAATCGCGCCTACCACGATGCACACCGCACGCATCGTGAGTGCCCCGGAAGCAGGACCGCCCTTCAGGCGGGAAAACCCCTCCGAGGCCGTTTCGGCCCCCTCACTAGAATCTTTGTGCCCAGCACAACAAGGTTCCTCTGGAGCGCACCACATGGCCGCAACCCGTCGCAATGCCAAGGCCTCGAGCGAGGCGGCGGAGGCCGTGCAGCCCGACGAGCTTGCCCTGCGCGTGCTCAAGAAGTACCCGAACCGGCGCCTGTACGACACGCAGACGAGCAGCTACATCACTCTGACCGACGTCAAGCAGATGGTGCTGTCGGGAGAGTCGTTCATCGTGCGCGACGCCAAGAGCGGCGAGGACCTGACGCGAAGCATCCTGCTGCAGATCATCCTGGAAGAAGAAACCGGCGGCGTGCCGATCTTCTCGACGCAGATGCTGTCGCAGATCATCCGCTTCTATGGTCACGCCATGCAGGGCATGATGGGCTCGTACCTCGAGAAGAACCTGCAGACCTTCACCGACATCCAGGCGCGCATCGCCGAGCAGTCCAAGGGCCTGTACGACCCGAAGGCGATGAACCCCGAACTGTGGGCGCAGTTCCTTCAGGGCCAGGCCCCAGTGGTTCAGGGCCTGATGGGCAACTACCTCGAGCAGTCCAAGAGCATGTTCCTGCAGATGCAGGAGCAGATGGCCAAGCAGGCCGAGACGCTGTTCCCGGGCATGGCCGGCTTCGTTCCGCCCAAGCGCTGAGCCTTTCGGGCGAGTCGGGGCGGCATCGGCGAAAATCCGCCGCATGACCCAAGACACCGTGACACCGCCGGCGGCGGCGCCGAAGATCGGCTTCGTCTCGCTCGGCTGCCCGAAGGCGCTGACCGACTCCGAGCTCATCCTCACGCAACTGCGCGCCGAAGGCTACGAGACCAGCAAGACCTTCGCCGGTGCCGACCTGGTGATCGTCAACACCTGCGGATTCATCGACGATGCGGTGAAGGAAAGTCTCGACACCATCGGCGAGGCACTGGCCGAGAACGGCAAGGTGATCGTCACCGGCTGCCTGGGCGCCAAGGCGAGCGACACCGGCAGCAACCTGGTGCGCCAGATGCACCCCAGCGTGCTCGCCGTGACCGGCCCGCACGCCACGCAGGAAGTGATGGACGCGGTGCACGTGCACGTGCCCAAGCCGCACGACCCCTTCGTCGACCTGGTGCCGGCGCAAGGCATCAAGCTCACGCCGAAGCACTACGCGTACCTGAAGATCAGCGAAGGCTGCAACCACCGCTGCAGCTTCTGCATCATCCCGAGCATGCGTGGCGACCTCGTGTCGCGGCCGATCGGCGACGTTCTCGGCGAGGCGCAGCGGCTGTTCGAATCCGGCGTGAAGGAACTGCTGGTGATCAGCCAGGACACCAGTGCCTACGGCGTCGACGTCAAGTACCGCACCGGCTTCTGGGACGGGCAGCCGGTGAAGACGCGAATGACCGAGCTGTGCGAGAAGCTCGCGCTGCTGGCCGAGCGCCACGGCGCCTGGGTGCGGCTGCACTATGTCTACCCGTACCCGCACGTCGACGAGATCCTGCCGATGATGGCCGGCGGCCGCATCCTGCCCTACCTCGACGTGCCGTTCCAGCATTCGCACCCCGACGTGCTCAAGCGCATGAAGCGGCCGGCCAGCGGCGAGAAGAACCTCGAGCGGCTGCAGCGCTGGCGCGAGGCCTGCCCCGAACTGGTCGTGCGAAGCACTTTCATCGCCGGCTTCCCTGGCGAAACCGAAGCGGAATTCGAGCACCTGCTCGACTTCATGCGCGAGGCGCGTATCGACCGTGCCGGCTGTTTCGCCTATTCGCCGGTGAAGGGTGCGACGGCCAATGATCTGCCCGGCATGCTGCCGGCCGAACTGCGCGAGGAGCGCCGCGCGCGTTTCATGGCGGTGGCCGAGCAGGTGTCGGCGGCCAAGCTGGCCGGCCGTGTGGGCGCCACCATGCAGGTGCTGATCGACGAGGCGCCGGCGCTGGGCCGCCGTGGTGGTGTCGGCCGCAGCTACGCCGACGCGCCGGAGATCGACGGCCGCGTGCGGCTGCTGCCGCCGGAGAAGGCTTCCAAGACCTTGAAGGTGGGCGAGTTCACGCGCGCGCGCATCGTCGCGGCCGAGGGTCACGATCTGGTCGGCGTTCCCGTCTGAGCGCGCCATGAGCACGAACAAGCCCGACCTCGCCACGGCACTGATCCACCACGCCTACGAGCCGCCGGCCGGCTTCGTGGCGCCGCAGCCGGCGGTGCACAAGGCCTCGACGGTGATCTTCCCGGACACCGCGGCGCTGCGGGCGCGCAACTGGAAGTCCAAGGCCGGCTACACCTATGGCCTGCACGGCACGCCGACCACGTTCACGCTCGAGGAGCGCATCGCCACGCTGGAAGGCGGCCTGCAGTCGCTGCTGGTGCCCAGCGGCCTGGCGGCGATCGCGCTGGTCGACATGGCCTTGCTGAAGTCGGGCGACGAGGTGCTGATCCCCGACAACGCCTACGGCCCCGGCAAGGAGCTGGCGCGCAACGAACTCGCCGGCTGGGGCGTCGCGCATCGCTTCTACGACCCGATGGATCCGGCCTCGCTGTCCGCGGCGATCAGCTCGGCCACGAAACTCGTGTGGCTGGAGGCGCCCGGCTCGGTGACGATGGAGTTCCCGGACCTTCCGGCGCTGCTGCGCATCGCGCGCGAGCGCAGCGTGCTCACGGCACTGGACAACACCTGGGGCGCTGGCGTCGCCTTCGATGCCTTCGACTTGGCCGGCGGGCAGGGCGTGGACATCTGCATGCAGGCGCTGACCAAGTACCCCTCGGGCGGCGGCGACGTGCTCATGGGTTCGGTGACCACGCGCGACGAGGCGCTGCACCTCAAGCTCAAGTTCACCCACATGCGCATGGGTTGGGGCGTCGGCGCCAACGACGCCGAGGCGCTGCTGCGTTCTTTGCCTTCGCTGCCGCTGCGCTACGCGGCGCACGATGCCACGGCACGAACGCTGGCGCAGTGGTGGGCGACGCGGCCGCAGGTCGTGCAGGTCCTGCATCCGGCCCTGCCGCGATCGCCGGGCCATGCCCACTGGAAGGCTGTCTGCACGCACGCTGCAGGCCTGTTCTCGGTGGTGTTCGACGAGCGATTCACCGCGGCGCAGGTCGATGCTTTCGTCGATGCGTTGCGCCTGTTCAAGCTCGGCTACTCGTGGGCCGGGCCGGTGAGCCTGGTGGTGCCCTACGACCTGTCGTCGATGCGCGAGCGCCCGATATGGAAGGGCACGCTGGTGCGCTTCTCGATCGGGCTGGAAGCGGCCGACGAACTGATCGCCGACTGCGAGCAGGCGCTCGCGGCGTCAGGACTTGCTTGACACTTTGTGCCGCATCAGGCGGCCCTTCTCGCGATCCCAGTCCTTCTGCTTCTCGGTGTGGCGCTTGTCGTGCTCGGCCTTGCCCTTGGCCAGCGCGAGCTCGGCCTTCACCCTGCCGCCCTTGTAGTGAAGATCCAGCGGCACCAGGGTGAAGCCCTTTTGCTCCACCTTGCCGATCAGGCGCCGGATCTCTTCCTTGCGCATCAGCAGCTTCTTGGTGCGGTCGGCCTCGGGGTGCACGTGGGTCGAGGCACTGCGCAGCGCGTTGATGCGGCAGCCGATCAGGTACAACTCGCCGTCGCGGATCACGACATAGCCGTCGGTCAACTGCACCTGGCCGGCGCGGATGGCCTTGATCTCCCAGCCTTCCAGCACCATGCCGGCTTCGTAGCGCTCTTCGATGTGGTAGTCGTAGCGGGCGCGGCGGTTTTCGGCAATCGACATGTAGGTCCAGATGAGGCCGGTGGCCGCCAATACAATCGGCGCATTGTATGAAGCACGTGAAGAAGTCGGTCCTGCTGTGGTACTCGCCGCGCGAGATGTACACGCTGGTCACGGCCGTGCCCGACTATCCGAAGTTCCTGCCCTGGTGCGAGCGCGGCGAGGTGCTGGAGCAGCACGACAGCGGCATGACGGCGCGCCTGCACCTGGCCTACGCCGGTGTCCGCCATGCTTTCACGACGCGCAACGCGCACGTCGAGGACTCCAGCGTCCAGGTCGATCTGATCGACGGGCCGTTCTCCGTGCTCGAGGGCCACTGGCACTTCAACCCGCTGGCGATGCCGGGCGACGACGCGGCGCTGGCCTGCCGCATCGAGTTCGAGATGCGCTACGCCTTCAGCAGCATGCCGCTCGAGGCCGTGCTCAGCCCGGTGTTCGATCGGGTGGCCAACACCTTCGTCGACTCCTTCGTGCGGCGCGCCGAGCAGGTCTATGGCCCGCGCTGAGGCGGTCCGTGTCAGCGTGGCCTACAGCCCGCTGGCGCGCGGCGTCGACGAAACCGAACTGAGCCTGCCCGCCGGGGCAACGCTGGCCGACGCAATCCGCGCCAGTGGCCTGCTCGAGCGCCACCCGGAGTTGAACCTCGCGCAGGCGAAGCTCGGCATCTGGGGGCGCGTGAAGACGCCCGAGACGGTGCTGCGCGAGCGCGACCGGGTGGAGGTCTATCGCCCGCTGCAGGTGGATCCGAAGGAAGCCCGGCGGCTGCGCTACCGGAAGAGGGGCCCGGACCAGCGCTCGCGCTGACCGGCGCGGCGTTACTTCGCGCAGTCGCTGGCGACCATGTCGCGGGCGCGCTTCATTTCGTCCTCGCGCATCTTGTCGTCGAGGATCTCGCGCTCGCCTTTCTCGTTGACGCGCGCCATGCGCATGCCGCTTTCGAGCGACCGCATCTGTTCCCGTGCCCGCTTGCAGTTGTCGGCCTTGGCAGCGGCGATGCGCTGTTCTTCGGCCTTCTGCTTCTCGGCCTGCTCCTGCTCGGCCTTCTTGCGCTTGGCCTCGAGTTCGGGCTCCTGCGCCTTGGGATTGAGCAGAGGCGCCGAAGCGGCTGAGGCGGCCGGTGCTGCAGCCAGGGGTGCACCCCGAAGCGCCGTGTTTCCGGGGCGCTGAAGGATGTCCTTCTCGGCCACGCCGGGCGGCGGCGGCAGGTCGCTGTACTGCATCTGGCCATTGGCGCCGCGCCACTTCCATTGCGCGGCCACCGGCAGTGCCAGCGTGGCGCCGAACAGGGCGACTGACAGAACTACGAGGCTACGGCGCATGGCGAGGTCGGGCAATGGCATCAGCCCAGCAGTTTACCGGCGCACCGCCGGCGTCAAGTGTCGATTCCGTCACAAAGCGTGGCTTCGTGCACGGTCCGTATAATTCGCTTTTGCGTCTGGAGCTTTCCTCATGCGCCTTCTCGGCAAAGCGCTCACCTTCGACGATGTGTTGTTGGTGCCCGCCTTCTCCCAGGTCCTGCCGCGCGACACCTCGCTCGCCACCCGCCTTTCCCGCAACATCCGCCTGAACCTGCCGCTGGTGTCCGCCGCCATGGACACCGTCACCGAGGCGCGCCTGGCGATCGCCATCGCCCAGGAAGGCGGCATCGGCATCGTGCACAAGAACCTGTCGCCGATGCAGCAGGCCGCCGAAGTGGCTCGCGTCAAGCGCTACGAGTCCGGCCTGCTGAAGGACCCGATCACCATCTCGCCCGGCGTGCCGGTGCGCCACGTGATGGAGCTCTCCAAGCAGCACGGCATCTCCGGCTTCCCCGTGGTCGAAGACGGTCGCGTGGTCGGCATCGTCACCAACCGCGACCTGCGTTTCGAGACCCGGCTCGACGTGCCGGTGCGCGAGATCATGACGCCGCGCGAAAGGCTCATCACGGTGCGCGAAGGCGCCTCTCTGGCCGACGGCAAGGCGCTGATGCACAAGCACAAGCTCGAGCGCGTATTGGTCGTCAACGAGGCCTTCGAACTGCGCGGCCTGATGACGGTGAAGGACATCACCAAGCAGACCAGCTTCCCGAACGCAGCCCGCGATGCGCACGGCAAGTTGCGAGTGGGTGCAGCGGTCGGCGTGGGCGAGGGCACCGAGGAGCGGGTCGACCTGCTGGCCAAGGCCGGCGTCGACGTGCTGGTGGTCGACACCGCCCACGGCCACAGCGCCGGCGTCATCGAGCGTGTACGCTGGGTCAAGCAGAACTACCCGCAGGTCGACGTGATCGGCGGCAACATCGCCACCGGCGCCGCCGCGCTGGCGCTGGCCGAGGCCGGCGCCGACGGCGTGAAGGTGGGCATCGGCCCCGGCTCGATCTGCACCACGCGCATCGTCGCCGGTGTCGGCGTGCCGCAGATCACCGCGATCGACAACGTCGCCAAGGCGCTGGCCGGCTCCGACGTGCCGCTGATCGCCGACGGCGGCATCCGCTACTCGGGCGACGTCGCCAAGGCGATCGCCGCCGGCGCGCACACCGTGATGATGGGCGGCGTGTTCGCCGGCACCGAAGAGGCGCCGGGCGAAATCGTGCTGTTCCAGGGCCGCAGCTACAAGAGCTACCGCGGCATGGGTTCGATCGGCGCGATGCAGCAAGGCAGCGCCGACCGCTACTTCCAGGACAACACCGGCGCCAACCCGAACGCCGACAAGCTGGTGCCCGAGGGCATCGAGGGCCGCGTGCCCTACAAGGGCTCGATGGTCACCATCGTGTTCCAGATGGCCGGCGGCCTGCGCGCCTCGATGGGCTACTGCGGCTGCGCGAGCATCGAAGACATGCGCAGCAAGGCCGAGTTCGTCGAGATCACTTCCGCCGGCATTCGCGAGAGCCACGTCCACGACGTGCAGATCACGAAGGAAGCGCCGAACTACCGGATGGAGTGAAGCCGACCGTGACCGAACCCACAGCGGCCCCGCCGGCCGCAGGGCGTCGCCAGGCGGCGATGCCCTTCATCATGCTGACGGTGCTGATCGACATGCTTTCGGTCGGTCTGATCATCCCCGTGCTGCCCACGCTGGTGGGCCGATTCACCAGCTCGCCGTCCGATCAGGTGTTCTGGTACGGCGTGATCGCCTTCACCTACGGATTCGCGCAGTTCGTCGCCTCGCCGATCCTGGGCGCGCTGTCCGACCGCTACGGTCGGCGTCCGGTGCTCCTGCTGGGCTTCTGCGGCCTGGCGATCAATTTCTTCGCCACCGCCATGGCCGCGGCGATCTGGACGCTGATCGCCTCGCGCCTGATCGGCGGTGCGATGCAGGCCAATGCGGCGGTGGCCAACGCCTACGTGGCCGACATCAGCTCGCCCGACGAACGTGCCAAGCGTTTCGGCATGCTCGGTGCGATGTTCGGCATCGGCTTCATGCTCGGGCCGGTGCTCGGGGGCATCCTCGGCGCGATCGACCTGCAGCTGCCGTTCTTCGTGGCCGGCACGCTGGCGCTGGCGAACCTGGTCTACGGCTGGCTGGTGCTGCCCGAGTCGCTGCCGCCGGAGCGCCGTCGGCCGGTGCAGGCCAAGTCGCTGAACCCGTTCGCTTCGCTGCGCGACCTCGCCCGCCTGAAGGGCGTCGGCCTGCTGGTCGCGGTGATCGCCTGCAGCGGCCTGGCGCAGTTCGTCCTGTACTCGGTGTGGGTGCTGCACGGCAGCTTCAAGTTCGGCTGGGGGCCCAGGGAGAGCGGCTGGTCGCTGTTCGTCATCGGCGTGATGTCGGTGCTGGTGCAGGGCTTCCTGCTCGGCAAGCTGCTCAAGGTGTTCACGCCGCAGCGGCTGGCCATCCTCGGCCTGATGTCGTCGACGGTCTCGTACCTGCTGTGGGGCGCAGCGTCGCAGAGCTGGATGGTCTACGCGGTGATCGTCGTCAACGTGTTCGGTTTCACCACCGCCTCGGCGATCCAGAGCATCGTCTCCGCGTCGGCCAACGCCAATCAGCAGGGCGAGGCCATGGGTGCCGTGAGCTCGCTGAACAGCTTGATGGCCGTGCTCGCGCCGATGATCGCCACGCCGCTGCTCGGCACCTTCTCGCACCACCCGCTGGGCGACTGGCGCATCGGTGCGCCGCTGTACTTCTGCGCCTTGCTCCAGGGCATCTCTCTGCTGCTGGCCTGGCTGCACTTCCGTGCGGCAGGGCGCGCGCAGTCCGGATTGCCGGCCGCGCCCGCATCCTCCTGATCCGCCTTCGCTCATGCACGACAAGATCCTCATCCTCGACTTCGGCTCCCAGGTCACGCAGCTGATCGCACGGCGCGTGCGCGAGGCGCACGTCTACTGCGAGATCCACCCGAACGACGTTTCGGACGCGTTCATCCGCGAGTTCGCGCCCAAGGGCATCATCCTGTCGGGCAGCCATGCCAGCACCTACGAGGAGCACGACCTGCGCGCGCCGCAGGCGGTGTGGGATCTGGGCGTGCCGGTGCTCGGCATCTGCTACGGCATGTTCACCATGACCGTGCAGCAGGGCGGCAAGGTCGAGGCGAGCGCACACCGCGAGTTCGGCTACGCCGAGGTGCGAGCGCATGGCCACACCAAGCTGCTCGAAGGCATCCAGGACTTCGCCACGCCCGAGGGCCACGGCATGCTCAAGGTCTGGATGAGCCACGGCGACAAGGTCACCGAGCTGCCGCCGGGCTTCAAGCTGATGGCGTCGACGCCGAGCTGCCCGGTGGCCGGCATGGCCGACGAGGCGCGTGGCTACTACGCGGTGCAGTTCCACCCCGAGGTGACGCACACCGTGCAGGGCCGGGCGCTGCTCGAGCGCTTCGTGCTGCAGATCGCCAAGGCGAAACCCGACTGGATCATGCGCGACCACATCGCCGAGGCGGTGGCGCGCATCCGCGCGCAGGTCGGCGACGAAGAGGTGATCCTCGGCTTGTCGGGCGGTGTCGATTCGAGCGTGGCCGCGGCGCTGATCCACCGCGCGATCGGCGAGCAGCTCACCTGCGTGTTCGTCGACCACGGCCTGCTGCGCCTGGACGAAGGCCGGTTGGTGATGGAGATGTTCGCCGGCCGCCTGCACGCCAAGGTGATCCACGTCGATGCGACGGCCGAGTTCATGGGCGCGCTGGCCGGTGTCAGCGACCCCGAGGCCAAGCGCAAGATCATCGGCCGCGAGTTCGTCGAGGTGTTCCAGCGCGAGGCGAAGAAGCTGGCGCGGGCCAAATGGCTGGCGCAGGGGACGATCTATCCCGACGTGATCGAATCCGGCGGCGCCAAGACCAAGAAGGCGACCACCATCAAGAGCCACCACAACGTCGGCGGCCTGCCCGCGACGCTGGGCCTGAAGCTGCTCGAGCCGCTGCGCGACCTGTTCAAGGACGAGGTGCGCGAGCTCGGCGTGGCGCTGGGCCTGCCGCACGACATGGTCTACCGACACCCGTTCCCCGGCCCCGGCCTGGGCGTGCGCATCCTCGGCGAGGTGAAGAAGGAGTACGCCGATCTGCTGCGCCGCGCCGATGCAATCTTCATCGAGGAGCTGCGTGCCTTCAAGGACGAAGCCACCGGCAAGAGCTGGTACGACCTGACCAGCCAGGCCTTCGCCGTGTTCCTGCCGGTCAAGAGCGTGGGCGTGATGGGTGACGGCCGCACCTACGACTACGTGGTGGCGCTGCGCGCGGTGCAGACGAGCGACTTCATGACTGCCGACTGGGCCGAGCTGCCTTATGCGCTGCTCAAGAAGGTGTCCAGCCGCATCATCAACGAGGTGCGCGGCATCAACCGCGTCACCTACGACGTGAGCAGCAAGCCGCCAGCCACCATCGAGTGGGAATGATTCGGCGTCTTTCGGGGTCTATCGAGATCTATCGAAAATTGATTCTAAGTGGTTGTCGCGTATAGAAAAAGTCTGTCG
>Ga0208460_10000719_pt1 | contig 22136 bp, 20 predicted proteins | sample AD_STIC10_MetaG_FD_184436 | JGI IMG/M metagenome (GOLD analysis project Ga0208460, IMG submission 184436) | Active sludge microbial communities of municipal wastewater-treating anaerobic digesters from USA - AD_STIC10_MetaG (SPAdes) (version 2) | ecosystem: Engineered > Bioreactor > Anaerobic >... | reverse complement strand
GGGCGTGCGGTCAGGCGGAACAGCCCGGGGTGGAGGCTCCGGCGGTGGCTGAGGCGCCGGCGGCGGAGCCGGTGGAGCTGGGGCAGACGCAATCCACGATCGACTGCCCGCTAGAGAAGGCGACTTATGGCGAGCCTCAGGCGGGGTGGGAGCTGCGCTTCAGGCAAGGCCAGTCGTGGGAAATGCGCGGCATGACGGAGAGCGTGTTCGAACTGGTGAAAGCGGACGGTACAGTGGTGTGGGGCGAGATCGCGTCGAACATGGGAACGAGCCGCGATGTGGGGCGCGCTTTCTTCGGGTGCGTGCGTCCGGGGCGGGACGATGAGGACCTGACTGAGGCGCAGTATGACGCCTGCCGCCTGTGGGAGGGCGTGGTCTATTCGCTGAACGGGGGCGAGCCCGGCTTTATGCCCTATCAGGAAGCCAACGCACCCGAGCGGGTGCTGATGAGCGATGTGGGACGCAAGCTCCGCTATTCGGATGTAGTGAGCGGCCCGGGCGGCGAGCCGTGGGACGTGTTCACGTTCAAGAGCTGCGCCAAATGAAAAAGGGCGGCGGATGATCTCCGCCGCCCTTTGTCGTTTGGGGAGGAAGAAACCTCAGACGGCGAGAACCTTCTTCATCGCGGCTTCGCAGCGATCCATTTCCCAGTCGTCGCCGACGCAGATGCGGGTCCAGTTCTCGAAGCCCGTCCAGGTGCGGCCGACAACGCGGACGCCTTCGGCCATCATCTTCTCGGCGAACACCTTGTTCGGCATGCCGACGTCGAAGAAGACGAAGCTGGCTTGCGGGTTCGCGGCGATCGGGCGGCCGAGATCCTTGGCGATCTTGTAGAGGCGTTCGCGGCCTGCCTTGAACTTCGGCTGCATGGCGGGGAGGAAGTCCTTGTCGGCGATCGAAGCCATCGCGGCGACGATGCCGAGATGGTTCACGCCGCCGCCGCGGGTGATCATGCCCATCTTCTTCGACATTTCCGGCGAGGCGATGCCGTAGCCGAGGCGTTGCCCGGCCATGCCGTAGATTTTCGAGAAGGTGCGGCAGATGACGACGTTGTGGCCTTCGCGGACGAGGCTGGTCATCACGTTGGCGTCGTAGTCGTCGCACAGGTGGAGGTAGGCTTCATCGATGAAGCACGGCGCGGACTTCGAGGCTTCGATGGCGAACGCCTTGAGCTTGACCGGGTCGACCATGTTGCCGGTCGGGTTGTTCGGGTTGCAGACATAGGTGGCGGTCGTCTTCTTCGAGATCTTCGCGGCCATCGCGCCGAGGTCGATGCTCATGTCGGCGGTGAGCGGGGTGAGGACGAGTTCGCCGCCGTAACCGGCGACCGTGCGCGGCACGCCTTCATAGGTGGCGACGGACGAAACCAGCTGGCCCTTGCCCTGGGCGGCGACCATCTCGCCGAAGGCGGACAGGATGGGGGCCGAGCCGTTGGCGAGGAAGACCTGTTCGGGGGCGACGCCCTCTATGGCGGCGATCTGCTTCTGCAGTTCCATGCCTTCGCCGTCGGCGTAGCGGGCGGTGAGGGAGGCTTTCTCGATCATCGCCTCGATGGCTTTTTTCGACGGGCCGAAGGGGCTTTCGTTGGCGCCCATGATGGCGACCGATTTGTCGACAACGGGAGCTGCCGGCGCGGGGGCCGGGGCGGCGACCGCTTCGCCCTTGGAGCAGCCGGCGGCGAGCGCGGCGGCGCCGACGCTGGCCATGCCGAGGCCGCGCAGAAGCGCGCGGCGTGACGTGGCAGGCGCTTCCTGCGCGGGCTTTGCCGCGGGAGCAGTTTCGGAAATCGTATCAGGGTGTCTCATATGGTCCTCCAGCAGCGCGCCGTCCTGCGCGACAGGAGTGAAGGGTCGGGAGCGGCCCAGCACTCACGTGATGGGGTATCGGCGCGCATTCGCCGGGGAGTCGCAACGTCAAAGCCGACGAAGGGACGAAAACGACGGCGGAAAGCGTGCTGGTGCATTCACGAAGGGCGCCGCCTGCCGTAAATCGTGGCGCTGCAAGTTTGGGCGCCCGGGAAGCGGGCATTCAGGCAGCGCGGGCGGAACCCCAGACATTGTAGCCGGCCCAGCGCGGCGTGCCGGGGAGATACATCCGCTCCGAACTTTCGATGCGCCAGCCCGCGCTGGTCATCATCGCGTCGACATCGCGCGTGAGATGGCAGCCGCCGGCGATGGGGCGCCAGAGCGGCTCGATACGTTTCTGCCATTTGACGGCGTCGGCGTCGGGCGCAAGGCCGTGCTCGCAGAACAGCAGCTTGCCATCCGGCTTTAGCGCGGGGCGGAGAGCGGCGAGCGCGCCGATCGCATCCGGGATCGTGCAGAGCGTGTAGGTGGTGACGATGGTGTCGAGCGAGGCGGGCGGCAGATTGGCGTTCTCGGCGCCGCGTTCGAGCCATTCGATGGGGAGGCCTGTTGGTGCACGGGCGCGGCCGCGCTTCACCATGCCGGGTTCCGGCTCGAGCGCGATCAGGCGGGAGACCTTCGTGCGGTCGTAGAGCGCGAAGTTGCGACCGCCGCCCGCGCCGATTTCCAGCACGACGCCCGAGGCTTGCGGGATCAGTTTACGGCGTTGGTAGGCGATGGGCTTGGCTCCGCAGGCGCAGTCGACAAGACCGGGAGCGATGAAGCGGGAGTAGAAGCCCATGACGTTTCCTTCGCACTGGAGAGGCGATGCTAGACCGCCTCGGCAGCGCTGTCGCTACTTCCTGAGGGGAAGCATGGCGCGGAGGCGCGGGTCGCGGAGCCAGAGGCCGCCCCAGATCATCAGGGCGAGATAGACGCCGAACAGTTCATGGCTGAACAGCGGATTGTCGACGCGGACATTGGTGGCGATGGCGCCGCCGAGCAGCGCAGTTTCGAGGATGGCGCCGAGAACCGCCGTTTGCGGGATGATGTAGATCATGACGCAGACCGTCTCGATGATGCCGATGAAGAGATCGTGGTGGGCGGGCCAGTCGAGGCCGGACATGGTCTCGCGAACAATATCGGGCATCAAGAATTTCAGGCTGGCCGAGAAAGCGAGGAAGAGGGCGACGAAGCCGGAGACGGCCCAGCCGATCCAGAACATCTTGCCGCGCGATTTGGATGTGTCGGTCATGGGTGTTCTCCCTGTTGTGGCCATAGGACGGATCGGGAGGGCTCGCGCCGACATGGGCGCGGAGATTTCTGCGATTGCTTGTACCGGCGTGAAGTGCGGAATGTCATCCCGGCCGCAGCGAAGCGGAGAGCCGGGATCTATCGGGAGGCCGTCGTGTGGTCTTGATGGTTCCCGGGTCTCGCTGCGCTCGCCCGGGATGACAATCAGGGAAGTGGCGCGGGCGCCGCCCACAGATAGGCCGCGAAGGTCGCGACCATGATGCTGTCGATGATGACGGCGATGAGGCCCTGGCCTTTGAGGAAGCGGCCCGGCTGGGACACCATGAGCACGATGAAGGCGAGCTTGCCGGCGCCCACGGAGAGCAGGGCAGCGGGGCGCAGGGCGGGCGTGAAGGCGGCATAGACAAGGAACACGCCGCCGATGGTGACCAGCGCGCCCCAGTTGCGCATCAGCATTTCGGCGGCTGGGGTTGCGGCAGCCTCGCCGAAGTAGGCGCGCATCGTGTTGTTCGGGAAGAACACTGCCTGGATCATGCTGCAGGTCAGCAGGCCGCAGACGATCAACACCCACTGCATGTTGTCGACGAGAATGTTCATGGCGGTTCCCCCACGGGATGAGCATCTATCATGGTTGCGCTCCCTCGCAATCGTGTGAAGCCGGTACTGCCCGGCGGACGTGACGGGAGGCACGAGGCGGCATAACAATCGGGCCAACGCAGAGGGAAATTCGATGAAGCGATATGGATGTCTGGTGCTGGCAGTTGCCGCCGCGACAATCATCGCGCCCGCCGCATTCGCGCAGGAAACCGAGGAGGGCAAGCCGTGCATGTTTGGCGGCATTTCGTATTCCGCGGGGAATTACGAAGAGGCGCTGCCGAACCTGCGCGCGTGCTTTGAGGAAACGCGCCTGCCGGATCTCGACCGGGCGATGGGCTATGCGTATTTCGTGAGGTCGCTGGAAGGGGCGGGGCGGATCGACGAGACGATCGAGCACCTGCGCAAGATCACCTCGCCGCCATGGTCGCGCATGGATGGGTTCGTGCCGCCGACGCTGGCGATGGAGAAGCTGAAGGCGGACGAGACGTTTGTCGGCGTGTCGCAGCCGCAGCTTGTGATCGATCTCGCTGTTCTGCTGTTGCAGCAGGGCAGGACGGATGAGGCGCTGGTGGAAGCGAAGCGCGCCATTCGCGTGGCGCGGACGATGCGCGCGGATGTGCTGATCGAGGAAGCGGCGGCGTGGATGACGTATGCCGGCGTGATGCAGCAGAAGGGCGACGCCAAAGGCATGCTGGTCGGCATGATCCGGGCGTATGTGCGCGGCAGCAATGAGGCATCGCTGGAGCAGTACATAGCGCAGCAGTCGCCGGAGGCGCAGGCGCAACTGAAGAAGCTGCGCGCGACGATGATCGAGCAGCGGCCGCTGATGGCGCAGCGCGATGCGTGGGCGGCGAGCCTGGGCAAGCCTTTCGATCCGTCGACCGACGAGCAGGGCGGGGCGGCCCTGCTGAAGGTGCAGCAGGTCGAGGCGGAAGAAGCCGCGCTGGTTGGGCCGGTGGAGTATTAGGGCTAGAGCCCTTTGACGATCTCTTCGGTCATCTTCTTCGCGTCGCCGAGCAGCATCATCGTGTTCTCGCGGAAGAACAGCGGGTTCTCGACGCCGGCGTAGCCGCTGGCGAGGGAGCGCTTGATGAAGAAGACGGTTTTCGCGTTCCAGACTTTCAGCACGGGCATGCCGTAGATCGGGCTGGCCGTGTTGGTTTCGGCGTCGGGGTTGGTCACGTCGTTGGCGCCGATGACGAAGGCGACGTCGGCCTGCGCGAAGGAGGAGTTGATGTCTTCGAGTTCGTGCACTTCGTCGTAGGGGACCTGCGCTTCGGCCAGGAGCACGTTCATGTGGCCGGGCATGCGGCCTGCGACCGGGTGGATGGCGTAGGTGACTTCGACGCCTTCGGCTTTCAGCTTTTCGCCCATCTCCTTCAGCGCGTGCTGGGCCTGGGCGACGGCCATGCCGTAGCCGGGGACGATGATGACCTTCGAGGCGTTCTTCATGATGAAGGCGCAGTCGTCAGCCGAGCCGATCTTCACCGGCTTGGCGGGGCCGCCGCCGGCAGCGGCAGCCGCTGTCTCGCCGCCGAAGCCGCCGAGGATGACGGAGATGAAGCTGCGGTTCATCGCCTTGCACATGATGTAGGACAGGATCGCGCCGGATGAGCCGACGAGCGAGCCGGTGATGATGAGTGCGTTGTTCTCGAGCGTGAAGCCGAGGGCGGCGGCGGCCCAGCCCGAGTAGGAGTTCAGCATCGAGACGACGACGGGCATGTCTGCCCCGCCGATCGGGATGATGAGGGTGACGCCAAGCACCAGCGCGAGGCCGGTGAGCAGCAGGAACATCCAGGGCTGCGAGCCTTCGGTCTGGATCATCGTGACGACGAGCGCGACGATGGCGAGGCCAAGGGCGATGTTGAGCAGGTGGCGCGCGGGCAGGATGATCGGGGCGCCCGACATGTTGCCGTTGAGCTTGAGGAAGGCGATGACCGAGCCGGTGAAGGTGAGCGCACCGATGGCGGAGCCGAGCGACAGCTCGATGATGGACGCCATGTGGATCTGGCCGGGAACGCCGATGCCGTAGCTTTCAGGCGCGAACAGCGCGGCGGCGGCGACGAGCACGGCGGCGAGGCCGACCAGCGAGTGGAAGAAAGCCACAAGCTGCGGCATGGCCGTCATCTTGATCTTCTGCGCGACGATGCCGCCCGCGATGCCGCCGACCACGATGCCGCCGCCGATGATGGCGATGGTGGCCATGTCGAGGCCGCCGGTTTCGGCGTTCTGTTCCCACAGCATCCAGAGCGTGGTGAGGATGGCGATGGCCATGCCGATGATGCCGTTACGCGCGCCCTTCTGCGACGTGGCGGGGCTGGAGAGCCCTCGCAGCGACAGGATGAAGAGGACGCCCGAGACGAGATAGAGGATGGCGGCGATGTTGGCGTTCATGGACTAGTGCCCCCCGGTCTTCGTGGCAGCGCCAGCGGCCGGTTTGTCTTTCTTCTTGTACATCGCGAGCATGCGGCGGGTGACGAGGAAGCCGCCGAAGATGTTGACGGCGGCGAGGGCGACGGCGACGCCGCCCATGCCTTTGGAGAGCCAGAGCTCGGTCGTCATTTCCTGGCCCGTGCCGGCGGCGGCGGCGATCAGCGCGCCGACGATGATGACGGATGAGATGGCGTTGGTGACGGCCATCAGCGGCGTGTGCAGGGCGGGCGTGACCGACCAGACGACGTAGTAGCCGATGAAGATCGAGAGCACGAAGATGGCGAGGCGGAAGATCAGCCCGTCTGGCTGTTCCGCGCCGGTGGCGGCGAGGGCGGGCGAGGCGGCCAGCAAGGCCATCAGGCCGAGTACCGCGAGGCGCTTCATCATGGGGCGATCCTTGTAGAGGAGCGGGGCGGGCCTAGGTGTTCAGCGCCGGGTGGACGACTGCGCCGTCTTTGGTGAGGACGGCGGCCTTGACGATCTCGTCATCCCACTTCGGGCCGAAGGCGGCATTCTCGCCGGTCAGCAGCGGCAGGAGAGCGAGCAGGTTGCGGGCGTAGAGGGCGGATGCGTCAGCTGCGATGCGGCCGGGCAGGTTGGTGAAGCCGATGACCTTCACGCCGTTCACGTCGACGACCTGATCCGGTTTCGAGAGCGGGCAGTTGCCGCCCTGGGCGACCGCGAGGTCGACGACGACCGAACCGGGGCGCATGGATTTCACCATCGCTTCGGTGACGAGCACCGGGGCGGGGCGGCCGGGGATCAGCGCCGTCGTGACGACGATGTCCTGTTTGACGATATGGCTGGCGACGAGTTCGGCCTGCTTCTTCTGGTATTCCGCGGACATGGGCTTCGCGTAGCCGGCAGCGGTTTCAGCCGCCTTGAACTCTTCATCCTCGACCGCGATGAATTTGGCGCCGAGCGAGGCGACCTGTTCTTTGGAAGCAGGGCGGACGTCGGTGGCGGAGACCACGCCGCCGAGGCGACGGGCGGTGGCGATGGCTTGCAGGCCGGCGACGCCAGCGCCCATCACGAAGACCTTGGCGGCGGCAACAGTGCCGGCGGCGGTCATCATCATCGGCAGGGCGCGGCCATAGAGCTGCGAGCCTTCGATGACGGCGCGATAGCCGGCGAGGTTGGCCTGGCTCGACAGCACATCCATCGACTGGGCGCGTGTGATGCGGGGAACGAATTCCATGGCCACGGCGGTGACGCCGGCGGCAGCGTAGGCGGCGGCTTCAGCTTTCGCCGAGTAGGGGTCCAGCAGGCCGAGGAGGGCCGCACCTTTCGGGTAGGTGGCGAGTTCGGCGGCGTCAGGCGCGCGGACCTTGAAGACAATGTCGGCGCCTTTGAGCACGTCAGCAGCGGAGCCGACTGTTGCGCCAGCGGCGGTGAAATCCTCGTCGCGAAGGCCGGCATTCGCGCCCGCGCCGGTTTCAACGGCGACAGTGTGCTTCAGGCCGATCAGTTTCTTGACGGATTCAGGCGTCGCCGCGACGCGCGTTTCGTCGAAGCGGCGTTCCTTCAGGACTGCAATTTTCATATCGCCCCCTTAACCCCGAAAGCGGGGTCAGCCGCCGAGCAGAGCAGATCCGAGCCAGACAAGGATCTCGATGAAGACGGCCAGAACGCAGAGGCCGATCACCGTGGCGACCCAGGCGCCGCCCATGTTCATCAGCAGGCCGACCGCAATGCCGAACACCGCAAAGCCGATCAGGGCGCCGATCCACGGAATGCCCATGGTGATGACGAAGGTGGCGTAGCCAACCGTGAGGATGATGAGCATCGAGCCCCACATCGTCAGGACGCCGAAGCTTTTCCACATGCCGCGGCGAGCCGACATATCCATGTAGGCATCGGTATGCGCCGGCGGCGCAACGATCGGGGCTTTGTTGGCAGGTTCGGCGTGCGCCATCGCGAGTCGTCTCCCAGCGATCTGTCGGTAAAGCAGCGGTCGATGTAGCCGGATCGGCGCCGGTTGAAAAGCGCTCAGAAGGCCGCATGGCGGGGAAAATCGCCCTGAATTTGTGGGAGAATCGGCCCGGCAGCGAAAAATCTGGCCTAGCGCCCCGGCACGACCCGGTCGGACGTCGAATACTGCCATTCCTGCAGCAGGGTGCGCAGGGCGGCGACGAAGGCCAGCGGCTGGTCGAGCATGATGTGGTGGCGGGCTTCGGGAATCACGATGAAGGGCACCTGCCGGTTCAGCAGGCTGCGCATGTAGTCGCCGACATCGTCCTCCCACAGGATCGACTTCTCGCCCTTGAACAGGGCGATCCGGCAGCGGGTTTCCTTCAGGAGTTCCTGCGGGGGACGGGAAACCGTGAAACGGCGCCAGATCGACGGATCGAACTTCCAGCCCCAGCCATCGCCCATCTGCTCGCCGTTCGGGCCATCGGGCATCGGCCGCTTACCGAGGCTCCAGCGGGCGATGTAATCCATGATGTAGTGGTTCTCGCACAGCTGGGGCGGGGCGAGGCGGAAGCGCGACAGCGCGGCTTCGAGCGAGGGATAGACCTTGCCGCCGCGCACCGGGGGCGGGCCCACCCGCGGACGGTCCGGCGGGTTCACCGGCGAATCGACTAGGACGATGCCGCCGAACCTGTCGCCATATTCGGCGCCGGTGACGACGGTGACGAAGCCGCCGAACGAGTGCGCGATGATGATCGGCTTTTCGGCGTGGGCGAAGAGGCCGGCGGCTTCGCACACGGCCAGCTGTTCCTTCGCGAACGTGTCCATCACGTAGCTTTCGCGCCAGCTCGAGTCGCCCATGCCGGAGAACGTCATGGCGACGACGTGATAATCGTCGGTGAGATAGGGCGCGATGAAATCCCACCAGTGGGCATGAGCGCCGTTACCGTGAACGAGGAGCAGGCCGGGCTTCGAGCTGTCGCCCCAGGTCTGGTAGTGAATTTGCGCGCCTTCGCATTCCACAAAGTGTGTGCCGTAAGGCGTGGCGATAGCGTCGGTGAACCATTGCGGCGCGGGGGGCGGCGCGCCGTGATACGGGGCGAGCGGACCCTGCTCGGCAGGAATGCCGACCGGCTGGTCGCGGACGAGCTTGTCGTTGTCCTTGGTCATGGTCGCCTCCGTTGGGAGGTCACTAAGCGTGCGGCGGCGGCAGGGCAAGCTCGACGCCCTTGAGCGTCAGTCCAGCTTGCGTACTTCTCCGGCGCGCCACAGGCGGTAACGCACTTCGACATTGTCCGGCGTGTAGAGCACAATCGGCAGGCGCGAATTGTAGCGCACGAGGGTCTGGCCGGGCAGGGTCACGAACGCTTGGCGGTCGCTGCCGGGTGGGCAGCCGATCTTGGTCGAGGCGCCGCCTGCGACGCTCGGCAGGCTGAAATAGGTGTAGCCCCAGCCTTGCAGCGTTTCTTCCTTCAGTTCGCCGCCGAGCGAGTGGCGATTGCAGTCGATCGTCTTTGTTTGCCCGACGATCAGTTCGACTTTCACCTCGTCTTCGTTCTGCAAAGCCGGCAGGCTGACGACGTGGCGCTTCTGGCCTGCGGTTGCAGCCGGGAAAGCCTCAAGCTCCTTGGCGATGTCGGTCGTGGGCTGCGCTTCGACGGGCGTCGTGGTGCAGGCGGAAAGACCGATAGCGGCCAGTGCGGTGAGAGCAAAAAGGCGCATGACGTAACCCTTCAGCTTGGGATCAGATCCCGACAAACGCGGCCGGGTACAATTGTTGCGGCCGCGTGTGTCGGTCGTCCTACATCTTCGGCTTGTAGGCAATCATCACATTGCCCGCGCCCTGGCCGAAGAGCCCGTAGCCGGAGTTCATCAGCAGCAAGCCGTTGACGGCGATGATCGAGGCGTTGTCGACTGAGGCGCCGTTGCCCTCGATGCCGTTGATCGTGTCGAAGGTGCGCGCCGTGTCCCACTGGGACGCCAGCTTGCCGGTCTTGCGCTCGACCACATAGACGCGGCCGTCGAGACCGCCGGTGACGACATAGTCGCCGATGACGGTGGGCGCGCCGGAGAGGCCGAACAGCGCGTCGCAGCGCGGAACGAACTTTTTGCGCTCGGCCGTGCAGTCGGGCTTCACCTCGAACTTCCAGTCGATCGAGCCGTCTTTCAGGTTCACGGCGTAGAGGCCGGGTTTCAGATCGGCGGGCACGGTCTGAGCCGGGATCGAGCGACCCGGATAGGAGATCGGCGCATAGACGTGCGTGTCGTCCGTCGCGATGCCCCAGTGGATGCCGCCATTGGGGCCGCCCGTGCCGATATCGGTGCGCCACACGACCTTGCCGTCATCCGGGTTCAACGCCCAGACGGTGCCGGATTTCTGGCCGGCGACGAGGATGTCCCTGCCGCCCGGCTGGGTGGTGAGGATCGTCGAGGCGCCGAAGTCGACATCGCGGAAGACGGTGTTCTTCGTGCAGTTCTTGCCGCCGCCATTGGGGCCGCAGCCGACGTTGAAGACGTCGTTCGCCGTGGCCTGATAGCTCCAGAGGATCTTGCCGGTGGTGAGGTCGAAAGACATCAGCGCGTCGGTGTTCGGATGCGCCGGGGCGGAGTTGGCTTCGCCGGTGCCGACATAGAGACGGTTGCGTTTCAGGTCGATCGACGGCGAGTTCCAGACGGGTGCGCCCGCCGGGCCCCACAGCATCTGACCATCGCCGCGATCGCTCATCGGCTTGGCGTCTTCCATCGTGCCGGTCTGCCAGACGATCTTGCCGGTGACGGCATTCACCGCCGACACGCCGCCATGAAGCTTGCAGCAGACGTGATGATCCTGGCCGGCCATCATGATCTCGTATTGCGACGAGGGCGCGATCACATTGTCGCCGACCAGCACGGGCGTCGCCGTGGAGGTCGATGCGTCGAACAGGCCTGTCTTGGTGATCCAGAGCTTCTGGCCGTTGCGTGCGTCCATGGCTGTGGTCCAGCCGCCGATGTCGCCGACCATGATGATCGGGACGCCGTCCTTGCGCACGCCATAGCCTGTCGATGTCCTGAAGGCGCGCTCGCCATCGTGGACCCACTGGATGCAGGGCTTGGCCTTGTCGGAGACGTCGAAGGCGAACAGCCGGTTCTTGGATTCACCGACCGGAAGGAAGACCGTGTTGCCGACAACCGCAGCCTGGCTGCGCATCGAGACGGCGTCGGGGAAAGCGACGACCCATGCGACTTCAAGATTGGTGAGGTCGCCCGGTTTCATTCCGGCCTGGGCGTAGCTGAGGTTGCGATGGTTCTGCTGGTCGAAGCCGAACGCCACAACGGTCGGCGTGGCGGTGAGCTTCGGCGTCGCGCGATCGGCGGGGCAGCGCATCGCGGCGATCCAGTCGTCGCTGACGGCGGCGGCTTCCGAGAGATAATCGGAGACGTAGGACACGTCGGCGGAGGAGAGGCCGACGCCCTGCGCGATCATCTTGCCTGCGATCAGCGCGTTGGAAATGTTGCCGGACGCCATGCGGGCCAGCGTGGCGCGGGAAGGCGAGCGTGTGGCTTCCGGATTGTCGTGGCAGGCCGCGCAGCGTGCCTTGTAAACCGCTTCGCCCGGATGCGGCCCGGCCGGTTTGGCGGGCGTGGCGGCGGCAATCTGGGTGGCGGCCGGCGTGGGCTGTGTCGCCTGTTCGGTTGCCGGCGTCGTGCAGGACGCGAGCGCGATAATGGCTACCGCCGAAGCGAGTTTGCGAAGCATAGTGAACCCTCCCGCTATTCCGCCCGCGACTTGTCGCGCGGTTCGGATGCTGGGCGGGACCATCCTCCCAAGGTGACGCTGGCGTCAATCGGGTCGGTAAGGAGAATTACGGGCTGCCGAGCCGGGGCGATCCGCCTTGAAATGAGGGTTTCCGGCCTGTAGGGGGCGGCCATGACTTCGTTCCCGCAAAACGCGCCGCTTCGCGTCGCAGCGCTTTACCGGTTCTGCCGGCTTGAGCGGTTCGAGGAGCTGCGCGCGCCGCTGGCGGCGTTCTGCTGCGGACGCGGGATCAAGGGCACGCTGCTGCTGGCGCGCGAGGGGATCAACGGCACCGTCGCTGGCGAGGAGGCGGCGATCGCGGAGCTGATCGCGCATCTGGAAGCGATGCCGGAGTTTCGCGGGCTTGAGGTCAAGTACAGCGCGGCGGCCGAGATGCCGTTCGGCCGAATGAAGGTGCGGCTGAAGCGCGAGATCGTGACGATGGGCGTTGAGGGCGTCGATCCGCTGGAAGACGCCGGCGCCTATGTCGAGGCGGCGGAGTGGAATGCGCTGATCGCCGACCCCGACACGGTGGTGATCGACACGCGCAATGATTACGAAGTTTCGCTCGGCACGTTCCGCAATGCCGTGAACCCCGAGACGGCGAGCTTTCGCGAGTTCCCTGAATGGGTCGAGAAGCATCGCAGCGAACTCGAAGGCAAGAAGATCGCGATGTTCTGCACCGGCGGCATCAGGTGCGAGAAAGCGACGGCCTATGTGAAGTCGCTTGGCTTCGACGAGGTGTTTCACCTCAAGGGCGGCATACTCAAATATCTGGAGAACGTGCCGGCGGAGCGGAGCCTGTGGCAGGGCGAGTGCTTCGTGTTCGACGAGCGCGTGTCGGTCGGGCATGGGCTGGCGGTGGGGCAGAACAAGCTGTGCCGCGCATGCGGCCATCCGGTGACGCCGGAAGAGATGCGGTCACCGAAGTTCCAGGAAGGCGTGTCGTGCGCTCGCTGTTTCGATGCGAGTGGCGAGGCCGACAAGATACACCATGCCGGACGCTGAGCCGTAGGGTGCATTAAGATGCACCCTACCTAGCGGTATAGACGCCCTCATCCGCCGTTTCGACGGACGAGGGCGTAGTCTTCTAGCTCTTCGGTTTGAACGCCAGCAGCATGTTGCCGCCTTGCTGGCCGAACATGCCGTAGCCCGAGTTGACCAGCAGCAGGCCGTTGGCTGCGGTGATCGAGTTGGAGTCGATTGCACCGCCTTTGCCTTTCACGCCGTTGAGCGCCTCGTATTCCTTGTTGGTCTGGTAGGACCACAGGGCTTTGCCGGTTTTGGCGTCGTTGATGTAGAGCGTGCCATCGAGCGCCGCGCTGACGACAGCGCCATCGATGATCGCGGGCGCTGCGGAGAACACGTTGCCGCGCCAGCGCTGAGCGCCTTCAGGCTTCTCGGGGTTGAACTGCCACTTGATCTTGCCGGTCTTGGCATCGAGTGCGTAGAGGCCCGGCTTGATGTTCGGGTCGCCTTCCCACTCGCCGGGGATCGCAACGCCGACATTGGTGATCGGCGCGTAGAGCGTGTTGTTGTCGAAGGCGAGACCCCAGTGGACGCCGCCCATCGGGCCACCGGTTCCCAGCGGCGTGCGCCAGACAACCTTGCCTGTGTCGGGATTGAACGCCCAGACCGAGCCGGATTTCTGGCCGGCGTAGAGCAGGTCCTTGCCGTCAGCGCCTTTGCCGAGAACCACCGAAGCGCCGAAGTCGACGTCGCGATAGACCGTTTCGGGCGGCTTCACGCAGTTGAGCTGTTCAGCTTTCGGTTTGGGACCGCAGCCTGCGTTGAAGATGTCGTTCGGCGTGGCGTGGAAGCTCCACTTCTCCTTGCCGGTCTTGAGGTCGATCGAGATGATCGCGTTGGTGTTTGTGTGCGCCGGCGGCGAGTTGCTTTCGCCGGTGCCGAAGAAGATCACGCCGCGTTTCTCATCAACCAGGGGCGAGTTCCAGATCGGTGCGCCCGACGGGCCGTACAGCATCTGGCCATCGCCGCGATCGCGGACAGGCGTTGCATCCGGCATCGTGTCGTAGCGCCATTGTTCTGCGCCGGTCTTCGGATCGAGCGACAGCATGTAGCCGTGGTTGGTGCAGCACTTCTCCTTGTTCTCGGCCGCGACCATGATTTCGAACTGGGCGACCGGAACGATGACGCGATCCTTGAGAATGACCGGCGTGCCGGTGGTCATCGAGTACGAGTAGGAAGCGACCTTCTTCGTCCACATCGGCTTGCCGGTGCGCGCGTCGAGCGCGTGGACAGTGCCGTCCTGGCCGGCGATCACGAGCTGGGGCGTGCCATCGGCGAGGACGCCGTAGGATGTGCTGGTGCGCAGCGGCCCCGGGGCGGGGGACGAGTAGATCCACTGGATGCACGGCTTCTCGCCGCCGAGGTCGAACGCATAGACCTTGCCGATATCGGTGGCGGGCCAGAACAGGTTCTTGCCGACGATGGCGCCTTGCGAGCGCATGATCGAGCCGCCCGGAATGGCGATCGACCAGGCCAGTTCCATGTCCGACATTTTCGCGGTGGTCAGGCCTGATTGCTGGGCCGTGAGCTTGCGGTTGTTGTCGTGGGTGTAGCCGAAGCCGACCGACGTGGCCGCGCCGGGGCCTTCGAGATCAACAGCGGCGCGGGCGCCTGTGCACATCATGGCGGCGGCCCAGTCGACCTTCGACGTGGTGCTGCCTTCGGTCAGGTAGGAGATGAGCTGCCCGCGTTGTTCGGCGGAAAGGCCGGAGCCCTGCACCTTCATCTTGCCTTCGGTCAGCGCGAAGTTGAGAAGCTGCGGGTTCATCGCCGCGAGGTTCTCGCGCGTGGGTGACTTGGTGTCCGGGTTGTCGTGGCAGGCGGCGCAGAAGGTCTTGTACACGCCTTCGCCCGGATTGGTGCTGACGCTGGCGGCGATCCGATCGACAGCGGATACGGCAGGCGTGGCGGGCGGGGCGGCTGGCGCAGCCGGGGCGGCGGGCGCGGCAGCAATGGCCGCAGCGGGGGCTGCTGGCTCCGGGGTCTGGCACGAAGCCAGGACGAGCATGGACGCACAGCCAAGTGCTGCCGCCAAAAGGGACTTGCGCATTGTATCCTCCGATCGCGCGCCGGACCTTTTTGCGGTGGCGCTCCGATTTGCGCGGCAACCTGCCCTAGCGCTGGCTGGTTTGCAAAGGGACAACCGGCGCCTGATCGCGTGCTTTTGTTTGACGTCCGGCCGGGAGACGCCACATTGCAGGCAGGCGACGACGCCGCGTGATCATGGGGAGAACACAGGTGAATCGCGTTGCGCAGGCGATTATCGCGACTGCGGCGTTGATCGCGCTCGCAGGGTGCGGCGACAGCACGCCGCAGGCTGTGGTGGAGCTGCCTGCCGTAACGGATAGCAGCGATGCGGCCCCGGCGGTCGACCCTGTTGCGCCTATGGATTACGCGCAGGCGGGTTCGTGGTTGTGTCGTCCTGATCAGCAGGATGCCTGTGAACAGGCCGCGACGGCGACCAGCATTTCAGCCGACGGACGGATGACGCGGGAAGCCTTCGCGCCGGCGGGCGATCCGCCGATCGATTGCTTCTATGTCTATCCCACCGTGTCCCGCGATGCGACGGCAAACTCCGACACGATCGCCGGGCCGGAGGAGATGGAGATTGCGCGCCAGCAGGCGGCGCGTTTCGGAGCCGTGTGCCGTCTCTATGCGCCGATCTACCGGCAAGTAACTGTGGCGTCGCTGCGCAAGATACTCGCAGCCGAAGATCCGGGCAGCGATCGTGAACTGGCCTATGCCGATGTGAAAGCGGCGTGGGAGCGATACCTCGCCAGCGACAATCACGGGCGTGGCGTCGTGCTGATCGGGCATGATCAGGGAGCGGGGCTTCTCACCCGGCTGATCGCGGCGGAGATCGACGGCAAGCCTGCGGAGGACAAGCTGGTGTCGGCGGTGTTGCTGGGCGCCGATGTCGAGGTGTCGGACAGCGGCAGCGTCGGCGGGTCGTTCGCGGGCGTGCCGCTGTGCCGAAGTGCGGACAGTGTGCGCTGCGTGATTGCATGGTCGGCGTTCCGTGCGGGCGAGGGGCCGCCGGCGGATAGTCTGTTCGGCAAGGCGCAGACGGCGGGTCGCAAGGTGGCGTGCGCCAATCCTGCGGAGCTGGATGGGTCAGGCGGCGCGCTGAAGGCGATGTTGCCGGTGAAGCCTGTGCTGTTCGACGAAGTGGCCCAGCCTGCGCCTTGGACGGCGGATGGCGCGGCGATCGAGACGCCTTTCGTCAGGCTGCCGGGCTTGCTGTCAGCGCAGTGCGTGGATCGGGGCGGGTTCACCTATCTCGAAGTGCGCGTGAATGCCGATCCGGCGGATGCGCGGACGGACACGATCAACGGCGATGTCGTGGTCGGCGGGAAGGTTCAGCCGCAATGGGGGCTGCACCTGATCGATATGCATCTCGTCATGGGCAATCTCGTGGAGATCGTGAAGCGGCAGGGCGCGGAGTGGCGCAAGGCGCAGGCAGGCGCAGCTGTGTTGCCGCCGGAGTTTCACAAGCCGGAATAGAAGCACTATCTATCCCTGATGACAGGCTGGAGCATCAACGCGGCGGAGTTGCGGATACCGAGGCAGTCGCGGTTTGCGGCGCATCGGATGATCGTGATTGCCGATCCGCAGCTGAATGCGGTGCGGCAGCTGAACGGGCTGGCGAGCTGGCTTGATCCGGCGAGCGGCGGGTGGCTGCACAAGCCTATCGGGTATCTGCGGTCGGATCGGTTGCGTGGGTATGACAGCGCGAAGCATCCGCGCACGTTCATGCCGATCAATGGATGCGCACCGCGCTCGCGCGGGCTTCATGTGGCCGTTAATGCCGGAGCAGTGCGCGTGCTGGCAAATGGGCTGACAGCAGCGGAGGTCGAAGCGCGGCTGGCGCCGGCGCTGGAGGCGATGCGGCGGATCAATGCGCTGAGCGATGGGCCGGAGGGTGGGGCGGGATTGCCCTATCCATTCCTCGGCTTCGGGCGGAATTCGAACTCGTTCTTCTCGACCATGCTGCGAGCGATGGATTTTCCAGAGCCTGCTTTCGCGCGGTCGGCCTTCATCGTGCCGGGCGCGCGCGGGCTGCTGCTGGCGAAGGACGTGCTGGCGGAAATCCGTCAGTCGAGCGCGGCGATGACGGGCGCGAGGAATTCCGCGACGCCTTCGGCCATGGCTTCGACGCCGCGTGCGGTGGGGTGAAGCCCATCGTCCATCAGCAGGCCTGACTTGCCGGCGATGGGAGCCATGAAGTTCGGCTGGTAGGGTATGCCGTATTCCTTCGCGAGATCGGGATAGATGGCGGCGTAGGCGGCATCGCGCGGATCTGCGTCCTGGCCTGTGATGGCGACGCCGATCAACGCTGCCGGAATACTGTCGGCCTTTGCGCGATCGAGGATGGCGGCGAGATTCTTCTTCGGCCGTTCGGGCGGAAGGCCCATCAGGAAATCATTGGCGCCGAGGGCGACGACCAGAAGATCAGCGTTCGTGCCCTGGACGCTCCAGTCATAGCGATTGAGGCCGTCGGCGGTCGTATCGCCCGAGACACCTGCGTTGACGAAGTGCGCCTGGACGCCCTTTGCGGCGAGCAGCCTCTCGACGACGGCGGGCAGGGCTTCATCGTCGCTCAGGTCATAGCCAGCCGTCAGGCTGTCGCCGAGCATGACGACGGTGGGAACATGCGGTTTGGTCATGCCCGAGCCTTCGCTGGCGGCGGGAGCATTGGCAACAGGCGTCGCCGGCTGGCCGCAGGAGCTGAGCAACAAGGCTGTGATGACGATAAGGCGTCGCATGGTGTCTCTTATCTTGCCGTGGCTTGCTGAAGGCCGCATCTAGCTTTGGATGAATAGCGCGAGTGCGGGTAGCCGGTTCCGCGCGCCTGAAGGGGAATAACCTTGGACGCCGCGCTTGTACTCGACGATGTCTGGCTGACGCTGCCTGCTGCGTCCGGGCCGGTGGAAATCCTCAAGGGCGTATCGTTTCGCGCAGTGCCGGGCGAAAGCGTGGCTGTGATCGGGCCGTCTGGTTCGGGCAAGTCGTCGCTGATTGCGGTATCGACCGGGATCGAGCGGGTGTCCAAGGGCGAGGTATCGCTGCTGGGCGAGACGCTGGTGGGCAAGAGCGAGGATGCGCTGGCGCGGTTGCGGCGCGGGCGGGTGAGCCTGGTGTTCCAGTCATTTCATCTGCTCGGCACGATGAACGCGTTCGACAATGTGCGCGCGCCGCTGGAGATTGCCGGGCTGAAGGATGTGGATCAGCTGGCGAAGTCCGGGCTTGAGGCCGTGGGGCTGGGCGCGCGGATGGATCACTTTCCGGGGCAGCTGTCTGGCGGCGAGCGCCAGCGCGTAGCTGTCGCGCGGGCGCTGGCGAGCAATCCGCGCATTGTGTTTGCGGACGAACCGACGGGCAATCTTGATCGCACAACCGGCGCGATGGTGGCCGACATGCTGTTCGCTATCGCGCGAGAGCGTGACGCCACGCTGGTGGTCGTGACGCACGATACCGAAGTCGCCGCGCGGGCTGACCGCGTGGTCGAGATGCGCGACGGGCGTGTTGTCGGCTGAGCGCTATTTCGCGGGCTTCGGCAGGGCCTCGATATAGTCGGCGTGGATCGTCGCTTCGAACGGCTCAAGCATCACCTCGGCCTGTGACGACGACGTGTCATGCCATGTCTGCGCATCGAAACGGATGAGCAGGATCTGGATCGGCTCGTTGGCGTCGGCCGGTTCCGCGCGCTTCTTGCCGCCAAGCACGATGCCGGTGCGGCCGGTCTCTGCGCGGATGTCGATCACATTGCCTGTGTCCTTCGGCCGGAACAGGCCAGCCGTCTGCCTGATGCGGACATGATCGCCAGCCGTGAAAGTGTGATCCTTGTAGGTGACCGCTATGGCGTCGACGGGGATGCCGGATAGCGGCGTGAGATCGGGGCCGGATGCGCAGGCCGCTGCACACAGAACGGCCAGCGCCGCGAAGACTGATCTCATGTTTGGCTCCCACACAGGCGCCGGACCATGGTGCGCGTTGCGCGGGATGACAATTGCCGGGGCAGGGACTACCCAAGACCAATGGCGGTTGATCCCCAAACAAATGCACCCACGCGCGCATGGCTGCGCATCGCCCGACGCGAACTGGCCGGCGGGCTTGGCGGCTTCTGGATTTTCCTCGCGTGCCTCGCGCTCGGTGCGTGGGCGATCGCGGCGGCGGGGTCGATAACGTCTTCCTACAATGCCGGACTTGACCGGCAGTCGCGCGAATTGCTGGGGGGCGACGCTGCTGTCACGCTGGCTCAGCGCGCGGCGACGGCGGAAGAGCGTGCATGGCTGGACGAGCGCGGCACGGTCAGCGAGGCGGCGCAGGTCGATCTGATGGGGCGTGCGGCCGGACCCGGTTCGAGCAAGGTGATGCAGATCGATGTGCGTGGCATCGATGGCGCGTTTCCGCTGGTGGGGGCTTTCGTCTTCGACAGGGACATAACGGTTGCCGATGTCCTGGCGCGGCAGGGCGATACGTGGGGCATCGCGGCTAGCGAAAGCCTGCTGAAGGATCTCGGCGTGCCGGTGGGCGGCGCCGTTATGCTGGGCGACATTCCGGTTCAGGTGCGCGCTGTTCTGGTGCGCGAGCCTGACAGGATCGGCGAGCCGGGCATGTTCGAACCGCGCGCGATCATTTCGATCGACGCGTTGCGGGACGCAGGCCTGATGCAGCCGGGGCAGTTGTTCCGAACGGCTTACCGCATGGTGCTGAAGCCGGAAGCAGCGGCGACGTTCGAGGCCGATCTCAACGCGAAATGGGAATCGGAAGGGCTGCGCTATCGCGGTCCGGATGACGCGGTCGATGGGCTGCGGGCTTTGCTCGACATGCTCAACACGTTCATGACGGTGATCGGGATATCCGCGCTGGTTGCGGGCGGGGTGGGTGTTGCGCAGGCGACGTCGTCCTTCCTGGAAACGCGGCTGGATTCGATTGCGACGCTGAAGGCGCTGGGCGCGGACGCCGGAACGATACGCGCGGCTTATGGTTTGCAGCTTGCTGTACTCGCAGGTCTCGGTGCGCTGGCGGGAGTTGCGCTGGGTGCGGCTTCGCCGTGGATGCTGCAATGGATTGCAGGCGGCGCCATTCCGCTGCCGAGCGAGCTTTCGATATTTCCCGCGCCGCTGCTCAAGGCGTTCGTGCTGACCATGCTCGCTGCCGTGGTGTTCGCGACGCCGCCGCTTGGACGCGCGCGCGCAACGCGGCCCGCGGCGCTGTTCCGCCGCGAGGGCGGGGACGAGATGGTTGCGACGCCGACATTCGAGCGCGTGGTTGCGGGGAGCGCGGCCGTGTTGCTCGTGCTGGTGTCACTGATCGGATCGGCGCGGCCGCTTGTGACGGTCGGCCTGCTGTTCGGCGCGACGATTGCGTATCTCGTGCTGATCGGGGCGGCGATGCTGGTGAAGCGGATCGCGAAGGCGGGTGCGAAACATGCGCGTGGCTATCTGCGGCTGGTGTTGTCGAATCTCGGCGGGCCGGGATCGCTCGCGCCTGTGGTGGCGCCCGCGCTCGGGCTTGGCCTGTCGTTGATGACGCTGGTCGCGGTGGTGCAGACCAACCTGCTTGGCACGCTGAAGGATACGGCGCCGGCGAATGCACCGTCGGTGATCTTCCGGCAGATTCCGCAGGCGCAGGCTGAGGCGTTCGACCAGCTGATGGCCGAACACGGCATCGATATCGAAGATGTGAAGGCCTACCGGCGCGCGCCTGTCCTGCTGGGGCGCGTGATCACAATCAGGGGAGAGAAGCTCGACGAGTCATCCGTGCCGCCGGAGGAAAGATGGGTCACTCGGGGCGAAACTCCGATGACATTCATGCGAGCAAAGCCGCCTGAAGCCATGCTGCGGAGCGGCGAATGGTGGGCCGAGGATTACGAAGGTCCGATGCTGGTGTCGGTCGAGGAGGACGCTGCATCGGGTCTCGGTTTGAAGCTTGGCGACAGCGTCGGGTTCCGCATTTTCGGGCGCGAGATCGAAGCGAAGGTTGCCTCGGTGCGGAAGGTCGACTGGGCAGGCTTTGGCGCCAATGTCGCGTTCATCCTGTCGCCGGGCGCGCTCGAGGCGATGAAGCCGTTCAACGCCGCCATCGTCATCATGCCGCCGGACAAGGAAGCCGAGGTAATTGCGGCGGTTTCTTCGCGCTGGCCGATGGTGCTGGCGTTCCAGTTGCGCAAGACGCTGGAGACTGCGGCCGACCTGTTCGGACAGGTCTCTATCGCGGTCGCAGCGTTGGCCGGTGTGGTGACGACCGCGGGCGTGCTGGTGCTGTTCGGAGCGTTCGCTGCGGCGGCGCGCAGGCGCAGGCGCGAGTCGGCCTTGCTGAAAGTGTTCGGCGCCTCGCGCGCAGCGATCCTCGGGCTTTATGCTTTTGAGTTCGCACTCGCGGCATTCGTGGCGGTGGTTCTGGGCGCCCTGATGGGTGTCGTTGCGGCTCACCCGATTGTGATTCTCGTGTTCGATGTGACCTGGCGGTTCGACTGGTCGCCCGTTGTGACAGGCGGATTGATTGCCGTGATTTCCGCTGCTGCAGGCGGCGCTATCGTTGGTTGGTCGACTTTATCCCAACGTCCGGCGCGAGTATTGCGCTCGGCATGAAGGTCGGTATGTTCCCCCCAGCGTCAGCCCGGCGCTTGGCCCTATAAAACCGCCCGCAGCAGTTTGTGGAGACGGGGACGGAAATCCGTCGCGGGGTCGTTGAAAAGGTGCGTGGGCGTACGGGGAGGAATTATGAAGAAGCTCGTATCGATAGTTGCGTTGGCGGCTGCGCTTGGCGCGTGTGAGACGACGACGTCGTCTGGCGGGATGGCGGCGTCTGCGGATGCTGCGGGTCCGGCCCCGGCTGCTGCGGCGTGGAAGGCGAAGCGTGGACCTGATGGCGTCCATCCTGACCTGAACGGCGTGTGGCAGGTTCTGAACACGGCGAACTACAACATCGAAGCTCACCCGGCCCAGTCGGCGCTGCAGCTTCGTCCTGGCCCGTATGTTCCGGTTCCGGCGGCTGGCGTTGTTGCGCTCGGCGCGATCGGTGCGGTTCCCGCTGGCGTCGGCATCGTGCAGGGCGACGGCAAGATCCCGTACACGGCTGATGCGCTTGCGCTGCGTGACGAGAACCGCGCCAATGCGGTTGATCTCGATCCGGAAGTGAAATGCTACCTGCCGGGCATCCCGCGCGCCAACTACATGGACAAGCCGTTCCAGATCTTCCACTCGGACAAGGCCGTGTTCTTCGCTTACGAATACGCCGGCGCTGTCCGTAACGTGTTCCTGACCGATCCGGGCGAAGCTCCGGTC
>Ga0208460_10000712_pt1 | contig 22225 bp, 22 predicted proteins | sample AD_STIC10_MetaG_FD_184436 | JGI IMG/M metagenome (GOLD analysis project Ga0208460, IMG submission 184436) | Active sludge microbial communities of municipal wastewater-treating anaerobic digesters from USA - AD_STIC10_MetaG (SPAdes) (version 2) | ecosystem: Engineered > Bioreactor > Anaerobic >... | reverse complement strand
GACTGGGTCTGCTCTTCCAGCGCTTTTCGCAGGTGGACGGCGGCAATGCACGCACAAATGGCGGTACGGGACTTGGTCTTGCCATCTGCAAGGAGTTGACCGAGCTCATGGGCGGCCGCATTGGCGTTGACAGCAAGCTTGGCGCCGGCAGCCGCTTCTGGTGCACGATCAATGCCGAAGCGGTGGCCGCCTCGGGCAATAATGAGCTCGACGAACGGCCAGGCCGCCTTTCGGGGATCCGCGTGCTCGTGGCTGACGATCATCCGCAACACCGGGAACTCGCAATGACGATCCTCAAGCTTGCCGGTTGCGAGATCACCGAGGCACGGGACGGATTTGAGGCGCTGACACTTTCCATGCGGACGCCGTTTGATGTGATGCTGATCGACATGATGATGCCGGGCCTGACTGGAATCGAGACGCTTAAATCTATTCGGCGTAGCCGCGGACCGAACGACACAACACCCGCCCTCGCGTATACGGCCGCAGACGCCGGTGAGGCGGCCACCCTCGTCGCAGCCGGTTTCGCAGGCGTCGTCTTCAAGCCTGTTCAACCCTCACGCCTTATTCACGCCATCAGCAATGCGACGGAGATTCTTGCCCATGCCTGCTAACCGCCTCAGCATTTTCGTAGCTGAAGATGATGATCTCATCCGCGAGCTCGTGCGGACACGCCTGGAACTCGCCGGCTTTCACACACGCTGGGCAGACAACGGTCCCGAAGCGATGTCGCAGTGCAACCTCGTCAAGCCTGCCGCGCTGATCCTCGACATCAACTTGCCCGGACTGGATGGGCTTTCGATCTTGGCCCGGTGGAAGGAACGCGGGGTCACGCCGCCTCCAACTCTGATGCTGACCGCGCGCCACAATGCAGCTGACGTGAAGGAGGCCATTGCGCTTGGGGCGAAGGACTATCTGACCAAGCCGTTTAGCGACTCCATTCTCCTGTCGCGTGTCGCCCGACTGGTTCGCAGCGTAACCCCGAGGGCCGCACCGCTCCCCTCACCCGAGCATGACGACGTCTTCGTGTAGATGACCGCAAAGGTCGAGCTGGCGAAATCTTATTGGCGTCGTGCCGCTCGACTGCCGCGATCCTACAGATGATTGGTGTCCCGCGACCAGATAAAAGCTGTTGCCTGGCGCTAGCGATGGGTCGAGGGGCGGGCCATGCAGAGCATCGATAGGGTCCCTCAAAATTGTCGAATCCTGCGCCTACCTCTCGGCAAGTGTCGACGGGTAGCAACCGAAGGTCCTGGCTGTCATGCCCAGAGCCTCGGCGCGCCCCTGATGCTCTCGGGTCTCGCGGATCCACACAGACAGGTAGACCCTCTCAACTTGGCATAGGGCGCTGTCGCACTCCTGCGATCGCCCATCTTCTGGACGAATCGGCACCGTCACCGACGAGGATGATCTGCCCGCTCCTCCGAAACCACCCTCGCAGGAATTCGGGCGCCTTCGTTGAATGGGCAGTTAGCCCGGGCTGACCTCGGGGGCGGCAATTTTGCCTTGCACTGCGGACTTCAAGGCGGCGATCAGCGACAGCTTTTGTTCGGCAGCCAGCTCGGCCTCCAATGCCAACGTGTGGAGACAATCGATGTGGTCGTTGAGCAGCGTCAGGTCTGGCCTCTCCCGCACGCCAATTGCGGACAAGTAGCGGCCGAAGGACTTTGCCGCCTCGCCTAGTGCGTCGTCACTTGCCTGGTCGGTTCTTGTTTCGAGTTTCATGACCGAGAGGTAGATGGCGCGCAGCTTCTTGTAGGGCTCGGGCGGAAGTGCGCTCCGATATTCGCTCATTTTCTGGACGCAGAGTCGGACTGCCGATCGATTGCTCTCCGAACTCCAGAGAGGCCCAGCAGTAGGCGCCTCGTCAGGATCCGCTGCGCGCCGCAGGGGCCCCTTGTAGTCCTGGAGCATCACGCGCCTACGACATGGGCCAACGTACGTAGGACAATCGACAAACGGACGCGGACGATCGACAACCGACCGGATGCGCGCCATCAGCGTCTGCATCGTGAACGGCACCGCGACAACTTCATCCACCCCGACGGTGCGGGATGCTTCCAGAAACGAGCGTGTGGGAGCATCCGTCGTTAGAATGATGGACGTCTCCCGCGGCACGAAATTAAAGCCGTGCCTAATCTGCTTGGCAAAGGTCAATCCCGAAAGTCCCGGGAAATCAGCCGCCATTACGATGATCTTCGGCCTGTGCTGATCGACCAGCTGTACGAGATCCGCCTGGCTCGCCGCTTGAATCAAGTCGCGGAAACCTGCAGTCCGAAGCACTTCGGAGATCATGGCGCGAGTGTGGCGGCCCGCGTCCCCAACCAGAATGCGCGGTGGAACCGCCATCTGCGATGTCCTTCCTTGAATCAACGCGCGCCACTTGGGTATGGGTCGTTCTGATCCGCCCTCTGCAAGGACCTTACGGCGCGGGTGTTTACAAGCCTTGAAGCGCGCGACCTGTGCCGCTGCGGAAATTCCTGGACCCATACCCACTCTGGGGCATTCGTCGGCGCGCCCGTTGGTGCGCCCGTTGGTGCGATGTTACTAGTCTCCCAACCAAAAACGCACGCTCCCGCGATGCGTGCATGCCTCCACTTGCGGCAGACAGCGCAAGCTCTGACGCAGTCGCGGGCTGGCGGTTGAATCGCTCCAAGGGATCAAAAAAGGGGCCGCCGCCTTTCCGGTAGCCCCTTCTGATTTTGAGCCAAGCGATCTCTACTCAGCCGCGACCGCAACACCCGAGCTCGTCAATACGAACTTCCCAGCACGAACCGGCGTAATCAGCATGTCGGGCAGATAGCCTGCCCCTTCGAACGCCTCGCTAACCTTGGCGGCGAGTTCCTCCTTCCTGAGCTTGCCATGAGCCTTCAGCGTTGCTTCCTGCGATCGCTGCGATTGGCTGATCAATCCGGGCGCCTCGGCGAAGATCGCGAGCAGGTCTACCTTGGACAGACGTGTCCAGTACGACGCGTCCGCCTGCCAGAACTGACGCATGTCCAGATCGAGGATTTCTGCGAGCCTATCGGCCAGTAACTGGCGACGATTGTCGGCCAGCGAGCCCCTCTCATGCACGAGATCGACCGCATCCGCGACGATTACCGCGAGAACAGACACGAGGGTTTCGGCAGGCTGCATGAGGCACCAGTCGAGCACCTCGTCCTCATCGTCAGGTACATGCGCCAGAATTGCGCTGCGGGTTTCAACGAACGCTTCCAGGTCGTCGACATGCGCGGCGCTCGCCGACACACTGACGCCGGACAATTCGCTTCGGAACACGGTTCGCATGATCATCGCGGCAACGGTGACGGCCAGAGCGGTCTCCCGATCCCGCGCCAGCAGGAGACGAATCGCGCGCGCACGTGCCGTCGACAAATCGCGGATCACAGACTTTGGGAGTCCGCAAGTGTTCTCCGGCTCTGGAGATGCGACTACCTCGTCGTCAGCGACAACGTCATCACCGGTCTCTGCCCTCTCCAACCGTTTGCGGATGTCCTTGAGCTTCTTCTCGTCAGGCTGCCGGACAACGCCCAGCGTGGCATAGGCTTCACCGTCATGAGCGATCGCGATGACCACGCCAGCGTGTGCGATGAGATCCGCGTTCCAGACGCGGGCTGACTGCCGCAGGGTTTCGATTGAGGCGGCGAGCGTATCCCGTTCTTCCCAGCGTGGATCCTCCTCGATGCTGTCTTCATCCAGTGCGGCGTCGAGCGCATCCAGTTCGTGACGCAGGCGGGTCAGTTCGGCCTCTTCTGCATCCGTGTATTCGCGGCAGTCGGGCTGAAGGCGCATCGCAGCATAGCCGCCATCGGCACGGCCCTGACCAAGGCTTGTCTCGACCCATCCCCAGCCTTGCGCGACCCAGCTATCCCGTTCGCTTGCGAGCTTCTCTTCAGCCAGTTCCGCCATCAGTGCCGGATTTTCAACATAGACGGCTTCGGCGTCGAAAAGGTCGCGCACGACTCTACCACCGGCGCGTTCATAGGCCTCAAGGCCCACGAAACTGGCGAGTCGGTCAGAGGCGCGCATGCGTCCTTCCATTAGACGTGCGCGGACGGACCCTGCGTGCGATACCGGTTTGCCGAGACTGCGGAATACCGCTTCCTGCTGCGCGTGATCTTCAACGAGACAAAAGGCGCGTGCAGCTTCCAAGCTCACGTCGCCGCGCTTCCACGCCGCCTTGATCTTCGGAGACAGGCCGGCAAGCGCAAGGCGTTGATCGATATGCCGATGCGTCACGCCAAAACGCTGCGCGATCTGCTCGCGGGTCGCACCCTCCGCGACAAGTGCTGCGTAGGCATCTACTTCATCCATCGCGTCCATGGCGACACGATGAACATTCTCGGTCAGCGAGACCTCTCGACCCTCCTCCAGCGCGACGACGTTGCAGGGAACCGGAAAGTCCTTGGCGATGAGACCGTCCTTGGCGAGCTTCTTCAGCGCCATCAGACGCCGGCCTCCGGCATCGACTTCAAATCGATCTTTCTGGGCGACAACGCAGAGGTTCTGCAAAAGCCCACGTGATGAGATCGAGGCTGCAAGTGCGTCGATATCGGCTTTGCGATCCTTGCGCCGCACATTCCGGGGAGAAACGACCAGGTTGTTGAGTGGAACATACTGAAAGTTCTGAGTTTGGGCAGTCATTGGGTAAGCTCCTATGAGCATTCCCGGCAGCAGACATGCGACGCCGGGGCCGCTTGCGCGACCCCGCTCCTGGGCCTGCCGCAAGAGGCCGCTGCTCAAGGGCGAAGAGCGCAGCGTCCCTTGAACAGCGGACGCGGCAGGCCAAAAGGGGACGACGCGCGAGCGGTCCCGGCGCACAGCTCTCAGGCTCGCCCGCTCGATACTAGAATGCCACCAGCATGCTGACGCGACCGAGCACCTCATGTGCCGACGTCACGCCAAAGTATCGCCCATCGTAGGAGTCCGCCGTGTCCCCAAGAAGCATCACATCCGAAGACCCAAGGTTCCGACAACCGAGCCACGCTGGCAGCTTCTCTCCAGAACCTGATACAACCCTGGCTACGGCCACCACCGACCCGTTTACGGTAACGTCGACACCGTCACGGCAAACTATGTCCCCCTGCCCGGCAGCGATACGCTTTATCAGTAACTTGCCGGGCGGCAGAACACCTCGGTGCGCCAGGTCTGCGGCAAGAAGCTCGGACGGCAGAACGGCTACGCGATCGCCAACGTGCCAGCTCCCTTGCTCGATGCTGTAAAGCCCCAATGGCGCGCTCAGCGTCGCGTTCCACACGAGGCGGGCCGACGTGGCGCTGACTGGAATGGCAAGCATCGCGACGGCTGTTGCTGCTATGATGACAAACGCGACTCGCTTCGGAGTTGGCAAGCGGAGCTTCTTGGCGCCAGCCAATAGCCGCATCAGGCTTCATCGCCCGGAGATTGCGCGTGCCCGTTCTGGTAGCCATTGCGGCTGAGCTCCACGTCAGCTTGGGGTACAAGCGTCAGTGGCGCCCGATCATTGTTTTTGCGTTTGGGCGGTACATAGATTTCCCGGAAACAGGCGTACCGCGCCGGATCAAAGCATGACCTGATCCAGTGCAGCACGGGCGCACTCGCCTCCATGTTGCGGACACGCTCGGTGTAAGCGAGCCAGAAGCGAAGACTGGCAAGCGGCTTGATGGATGTCAGCGGCGCCAGCCGATCGTCAAACTCCGAGACGTAACTCGGCAGGGCAGCGACACCGGCACCCGAGGCGCAAGCTTCCATCAGGACCGTTCCGGCATCCGTTCCCATCGTGTTAGGCAGAATGGCGCCCCATGCAGTTGCCGCCCCTTCCCAGCACTCCGGCTGATATTCGGCGCCGGAGAGCCTCAGGCACTGATGCGACTGGAGATCGCACATCGCCTTGGGCTCGCCGTGCCGGGCAATGTATTGAGGGGCTGCGTAAGGGACATAATGCAGCCACCCCAATTGCCTGGCGACGACGTTGGCCATCAGCGGCTTTTCGAACTGGATGGCGATGTCGCCATCGCCGTCGGAGAGGTTGGGCGTGGTCGGAAGAACCTTGAGGAACACACGCACATCCGGCTGCAGCTGAAGCAATTCCGGGAGGCGGCGCGCTAGCCAGTATGTCGCGATGCCTTCACGAGCACAGATGACGAGTTCGTCGGGGCTATGCTTGCCGGCACGGTCGACAATTGCCTGCACCGTGTCAGCCATGCTGCGCGCCGAGCGCAGAATGTCCTCACCGACTGCGGTCAGCTCAAGACCCCGGTTGGAACGATCGAACAACTGGTGTCCGAGCGTACGCTCCAGGGCTTCGAGATCCTTCGACACTTTGTTATAGCTCATCGCAAGCGGGCCCGCGGCCGCATTGATGCTGCCTGTCTCGGCAACGGCCTGAAAGACCTTAAGTCGATCCCAGTCGAGTTTCGATCTCCCCCCGTTCGTCATTTTTCGACGACCCCCTGGTGAATCTTTGAGGAAGCGAAGCAACCTCGCCGCGTCCTAGCCTTGTCCATCGACCAGACAGAGCGATGCGATGAATTCGTCCCAAGCCCCGTTAAGATGTTATCCATGCAAGGCACGGACCACACAGGGGTTTTGCCACGGCGTCCGTATACGGATGTTAACAGACGCATGGTGCAACGCGGTAGCTGACAGCGCTTCCCTTGCGTCTCCCGCATCCAGTAACTGCGCTAACGCGTGGGCTTCACGGAGCAACTCTGCGCCGCGTCTACAGTACCGATCGCGCAGTCGGCGTCGTGCAGGCCAGTTCTCTAGGGCGCTCCCAACATGAGCGCTGGCAGGATCTACTGGGGCCAGATCGTCTGCGTGCTCGCAGCGTTCATCGCGAGCCTGGTCGTGACGACACAATGGACCGCGGATGCACTCGGCTACCAGTCGCAGCTTGGCGCTCCCGATATCGTCCTCTTCGGATATCCGCTCTATGCGCCCTGGAAATTCTTCCTCTGGTGGTATGCGTATGACGCCTATGCGCGATCTATCTTCGAGACCGGCGCTCTGCTCTTCCTTGCCGGCGTGGCTTTCTCCGTCGCGACTGCCTTCGGATTTTCACTCTGGCGTGCGCGGGAAGCCAAGGACTCCGCCACGTATGGCAGCGCCCGCTGGGCCACTGCGCGCGATGCCCGCAAGCTGCAGCTAACCAATGGCGATGGCGTCGTTCTGGGCACGCTTGATCGGCAACTTCTCCGACATGACGGCGACGAACATGTACTCGTGATCGCTCCGACCAATACAGGTAAGAGCGTTGGTATATCGCTCCCGACAGGTCTGGTCTGGCGGCATTCCTATCTCGCGCTCGATCTCAAGGGCGAGAACTGGAGTGTGACCTCCGGACTCCGGAAGGCATTCGGCCCCGTCTACCGCTTTGCGCCAACAACAGCCGACACCCATCGCTACAACCCACTCACACAGATCCGTCGCGGTGAGGCGGAGGTCCGTGATGCGCAGGTCCTGGCTGACATGCTGGTCGATCCAGAAGGCGCGCTTCGCGAGCGCAGCCACTGGCAGCTGCGCGCCTTCGAACTGCTCGTCGCGACGATTCTCTGGACGCTTTATGCCGAGAAGCGAAAATCCCTCGCACGCGTTGGCGAGTTGCTGGCCGATCCGACGCGCCCTGTGCTCGATCTCTTCGACGAGATGTTGCGTCGCCCAATCAAGGATGGCGCGGCACATCCGGTCGTCGCCGCAGGCGCCCGCCAGCTCCTGGACATGGCTGATGCAGAGCGCTCGGGCGTTGTCTCGACCGCTCTGGGCTTCCTTTCACTCTATCGCGATCCTGTTCTGGCGCGCGCAACCGAGGCCTCCGACTTCTCAATCGAGGAGCTGATAACAGGGCCGAGGCCCGTCTCCCTCTATCTGGTTGTCCCGCCCGAAGAGATGTCACGGTTGAAGGCGCTGTTGCGCCTCATGATCAACCAGATCCTGAAACGCTTGACCGAGATCGCATCGCAGAACACGGACGGACGGCGCGTCCTCCTGATGCTGGATGAGTTTCCCCAGCTGGGCAAACTGGACTTCTTTGAGCACGCCCTCGCCTATATTCGCGGGTACAGGATCAAGGCCTGTCTGGTCGCGCAGTCGCTGAACCAGCTCGTCCAGACTTATGGTGAGAACTCCTCCATTCTCGACAACGCGCATGTCCGCGTCGCGTTCGCCTGCAACGACGAACGTACCGCCCGACGCATCTCCGACATGCTGGGCGTTACGACTGAGACCCGTGCGCAGATGAACTATGCCGGATCGCGCATGGCGCCGTGGCTGGGACATACCATGGTCTCGCGCCAGGAAGTCCCGCGGCCCTTGCTGACGCCGGGCGAAGTTATGCAGCTCCCGCATGCGGACGCGCTGATCCTGACGGGCGGCGCGCCTCCCATACGCGCCAAGAAAGTGCGCTACTTTTCGGAACCCGTCTTTCAGGCGCGCCTCAAGCCGCCTATTGCGTCCCCCCGCCATTCCCCCAACGGCCTGCCGACAGCTTGGTCGAATCTGTTCGCGCCCGATACGCCGCTCTCCCCTCGCCCTAAACCGACGGCAGCCAAGCGCACATCCGCGCCGACGCATGGCCAAAATCATCAGGCGCTCCAGAACACGTTTGATTTCTCGAGCCCCGTATCGGGTGAAGCGGCGCAAACGAACGCCACGGCCTCACAGTCAGCCGCAAACCCGTCCGACGATCTAGGTGCGGCGTTCACCGGCCCGACTCTCGCGGGAACGGCTTTCGCGCTCGATCCCGACCATTTCGACACGGATGTCTGATCGTCATGTCACGAGCCAAGATAACCGCCTATATCAACCAGGATCTCGTCGCTGCTATGCGGCGTCTGGCCGTCCAGCAGGATCGCAGTTCGTCTGACGTGCTGGAAGACGCCGTTCATCGCTTCTTCGATGCGACGCGGCGGGAGGGCGAGCATCATGCGCTGATGGCGCGCCTCGACCGGATCATGGCGCGGCTTGCCTTGATCGAGCATGGTCAGGAGACACTGTTCGAACTGACGGCGCACACGACGCGCTTCGTGATGAGCGTCTCGCCCGACATCCCCGAGATGGACAAGGCGGACGTGAATGCGCGCGGATCGGAGCGCTTCCGCAATGTCATCGCGGCGATGGTTGCCAAGCTCCGGACCGGCCGCAGCATCCTGCGCGACCAGTTTGGTCCGATCAGCGCGCCTACCACGGCCAACTCCAGTATGGGGGCGGCTGCCGAATGAGCAACGCTGCTCCTCAACACGACGCGTCGCGTGGCCATGATGGCTCCCGCGGCCAGGATGCTTCGCGTGGATTGGCCATGCTGACGACGGCGCTCGGACCATCGATCGCCGCCATGCTGGACGCGCCTGACACGATCGAGGTCATTGCCAATCCGGATGGACGACTGTGGCTTGAACAGGTGGGTAAGGGGCGGATTGCGACTCCGCACCGGCTTGAAGCCTCAGAGACCGAGCGGGTCATTCGGCTTGTCGCAACACTGACCGGCGCCGAGGTCAATCGCGACACTCCTATTGTGTCCGCTGAACTTCCGCCCCGAGGGGAGAGGTTCGAAGGCGTCCTGCCGCCGGTTTCGCGCGGGCCGTGCTTTGCCATCCGGAAACCTGCGGGCCGGGTGTTCACATTAGATGATTACCTGGCTTCCGGCGTCATCACGCCCACGCAGGCCGCCACCCTTCGCGCCGCCGTACGTGACCATGCCAATATTATGGTCGCTGGCGGCACGGGCTCGGGCAAGACGACGCTCGCCAACGCCCTGCTCCATGAGATCGCCCAGCTTGGCGAGCGTGTGGTCATTCTGGAAGACACACGCGAGCTCCAGTGCGCGGCAGAGGATGTGGTCGCGCTGCGCACACAGCCCGGGTCAATCTCGCTGTCGGATCTGGTGCGATCCACGCTCCGGCTCCGGCCTGACCGCATTGTGGTTGGCGAGGTCCGCGGTCCCGAAGCCCTCGACCTGCTCAAGGCGTGGAATACCGGTCATCCGGGCGGCATCGCGACGCTTCACGCCAACTCCGCACAGGCGGCCCTGTCCCGGCTGGAACAACTCACCATGGAAGTCTGCGAGACACCGCCCCGGGCGCTGATCGCGGAAGCCATCGATCTGATCGTCTTTGTGGAGCGCGGCGGACCCGCCGGCCGCCGCATCCCGGAAATCCTCGCGCCCAAGGGTCTGCCCCTTCAAGCGCCGGACCCCATCGCACCCCAGCCCGGGGCGCGAGGCGCAAACGCGCTTGTCTCTACCAACAGGAGTGAACCATGAGACTGACTAAGACGCTGCGCGCATTGGTGCGCGCAGCAACCCTCGGCGCCACCGCCGTTCTCGTCAGCGGGGCCGCACACGCAGCCACCGCCGGCGGCGGCATGCCGTGGGAAGGCCCGCTAACGGCAGTGCTGGATTCCATCACAGGGCCGGTCGCGCGGATCGTCGCCATCCTGATCATCGTTGCAACCGGTCTCACGCTCGCGTTCGGCGATGTCGGCCAGGGCTTCAAGAAGCTGCTGCAGATCCTGTTCGGTCTCGCCATCGCATTCGCCGCAGCGAGCTTCTTCCTGCCGCTGGTTGGCGGTGGCGGTGCAGTGATCCCGTAAAGAGAAGCTCGCATGCGCGACCCCCGCGATGTTCCAGGATTTGTGGCGCCCGTCCGGCAGGCTTTGACCGCTCCCCTCCTCATGGGCGGCGCACCCCGGTCCTACGCCATTCTCAACGGCACACTGGCGGCCATCGTCGCCTTTGCCGGGGCCCTCCTCCCCGGGGTCCTTCTGGGCATCGCGGGTCATGTGCTCGGCGTCATCCTCGCCCGGCGTGACCCTGATGCGGTCGAAGTGATGAGCCGCGCCATGCGCCTCCCCAACCGTCTTGAGACCTGACGCTTCAAACGGATTTGCCCCCAAACGGATTTGAACATGTTCTCGCTTGCTCCTTACGCCCACACGCCAAACCGTCTTGAAGACTATCTGCCTTGGGCCATGCTGATTGCTCCCGGCGTTGTCCTCAACAAGGACGGTTCATTTCAGGCGACAGCACGGTTCCGCGGGCCTGATGTGCGCTCGTCTACACCTGAAGAACTGGTCGCGTTCACGGCGCGCACCAACAACGTGTTCCGGCGCCTGGGGCATGGCTGGGCAGTCTATGTTGAAGCCGATCGTCGCGAGATCACAGACTACCCTGATGGCGCGTTCGAGGATGATCTCTCGCGCCTCATCGACTCGGAGCGCGCCGCCCAGTTCGAACAGGCGGGCGCGCAGTTCGAGACGGTTCATCACCTGACTTTACAATGGACGCCTCCGCCGGATGCACACGCTAAGGCGTCGGCCTTCTTCTTCGAGATCGACCAGAAAAAGGCCATCTCCAGCCCACCTCGCAGACGGGACAAGCAGACACGCTTTGCCGACAAGACAGCGCTTGACCGACGCGTCGCGCGCGAAGCTTTGGACACTTTTCAGCGCAGCGTCGCCCAAGCTTTCGGCATGTTCGAATGCGTGGTCGCCGAGTTCCACAGGCTCAACGATGACGAGACGCTGTCCTACCTGAAACGGCAGGTCTCGTCCCGCTCCACAAATGTGCGCGCGCCAGCCGGCGCGGCTTTCCTCGACGGTGTCCTCTGCGACGCCCCACTGGTGGGCGGCACCGCGCCAATGCTTGGTAGCAAGCATCTGCGCGTTCTCACGATCAAGGGGTTCCCGCCCTTCACGCATCCGGGCGTGCTCGATGATCTCAGCGCCTCGGCCATGACCTGGCGCTGGATGACGCGGTTCGTCTGCCTTGGCCGCGAAGAGGCGGAGCGTGAACTCGTCAAATGGCGCCGGCTCTGGTTCGCCAAGCACAAGTCGATGGGTGCGCTGATCAAGGAGATGCTGACCAAGGAGGCAGCGACGTTCGCCAATCCGGGCGCCATCGCAAAATCCGAAGAGGTCGATGAAGCCCTGGCCGAACTGGGCTCCGAACTGGTGGGGTTCGGGTTCCTGACGTCGACGCTGGTTGTCCTGGGCGCGACGCCTCAGGAAGCTGACGAAAAACTGCGTACCGCCGAGCGCATCATTGCCTCACGCGGGTTTGTGACCATCACGGAAAGTCTCAACGCAGTAGAGGCCTGGCTCTCCAGCCTTGCGGGCCACGCCTACGCCAATGTGCGCCACCCGATGGTTTCGACCCTCAACCTCGCGCATGTCGCGCCTCTGTCGACGGCGTGGGCGGGCGACGCCCGCAACCGCCATCTCAACGCACCCGCCCTTGCCGTTGCGCGTACGGATGGCTCAACGCCCTTCCGGCTGGATCTTCATGTCGGCGATGTCGGCCACACCATGGTTGTGGGGCCGACCGGCGCCGGCAAGTCAGTGCTGCTCTCATTCCTTGCCCTGCAGTGGCGTCGTTTTGCCGGCTCCAAAGTCTTCGTGTTCGACAAGGGCGGCTCAGCGCGCGCCGCCCTCCTTGGGATGGGCGGGACCGCGATCGACCTCGGCGGCAATGGCGTTGCCGCCTTCCAGCCGCTGGCCCGTATCGACATTCCGCAAGGCCGCGCTGACGCCCTCAGCTGGGTGATGACTCTTCTCGCTCAGGAGGGTCTGCCGAACACGCCGGAGGTCAAGGAGCCGGTCTGGTCGGCGCTGGGCAGCCTGATGTCTGCCCCGCCCGAGCAGCGGCACCTCACAGGCTTGCGGCTCCTGGTCCAGAACGCCGCCGTACAGGCCGCGCTACTTGCCTATACGCAGGAGGGCGCCATGGGTGGCGTGTTCGATGGCGCCGAAGACCGCCTCACGCTCTCCGACCTTGTCCTGTTCGAGATGGAAGAGATCATGGCGCGGCCGAAAGCTGCAGCGCCTGCCCTGCTCCACCTGTTCGACAGGCTGGAAGGTGAGTTCGATGGCCGCCCGGCCCTGCTCATTCTCGATGAAGCGTGGCTGTTCCTGGATTCGCCGATCTTCGCCGCCCGCATCCGCGAATGGCTCAAGACGCTGCGCAAGAAGAATGTCGCGGTGGTGTTTGCAACCCAGTCGCTCGCGGACATTGCGACCAGCAGCATTGCGCCGGCCCTGATCGAGAGTTGCTCGACCCGGATCTACCTCCCAAATGAGCGCGCGTTCGAGCCGCAGCAGCGGCAGGCCTATGAGCGGTTCGGGCTCAACGAGACCGAGATCGACCTGATCGCAACCGCCCAGCGCAAGCGTCACTATTACTATGCAAGCCCCAAGGGCCGCCGCCTGTTCGAACTGGCGCTTGGTCCGGTGGCGCTGGCGTTCTGCACGGCCTCCGACCCGGGCGCCCGCGCCACGATCGCAAGCCTCGAGCAGCAACACTCACAAACACCGTTTTGGCGCAGGTTCCTGCGCGCCCGCCAGCTCGGCTGGGTGCTCGATGCGATCGATGCGCCCGAACGCAACACCGCCACTTCCTCACACCGCACACTGGAGACTGTCTGATGTACCGGCCCACACTGACCCATCTCTTCCGCTTGATGCTGGCCTCACTGGCCATCATGTCTCCAGTCCAGCAAGCCGCCCGGGCACAGCTAGCAGTCTTCGACCCGACCAACCTGATCCAGAACGCGCTCAGCGCGGCGCGGGCGCTGGAACAGGTCCGCAACCAGGTGCTGCAGATCACCAACCAGATCCGGCAGCTGGAGAATGACGCGCGCAACCTCACCAACCTCGGGCGCACCTTTGCGCCAGAGCTCATGAGCCAGCTCGATCAACTGGACCAGCTCATCAATGCGGCGCGCGGGCTGGCGCTCAAGGTAAACGAGACGCGGACAGCGCTCGAGACGCTCTATACGGGCGATTATCGCAATACGGATATCGCGAGCCGCGCGCGCTCGGCCGCCCAGCAGATGGACAATGCGCGCTCCGCGCTGCAGTCCTCCCTGCTCCTGCAGGCGCAGGCAACCGAGCAACTCAGGAATGACCAGCGCATCTTGAGCGCACTCGCTGATGCAAGCGCCAGTGCAACCGGCGCGCTGTCGGCGCAGCAGGCCACCAACGAGATCCTGTCCCTGCAGGCCCAGCAGGCCATGCGGCTGCAGGCGTTGCTGGTGGCGCAATCACGCGCCGAAGCGCTGGAGCGCGCCCGTGAGCTGGAGGTGTTCGCCCAGGCGCGCGCCCAGCATGCGCACTTCTTCGGCGGCGCGCGCACGGCGCATCCCGAAGCGCCGCCCTGGCCCTGAGACCTGAGACCTGACCCAGATCCAGACACAAGCAGAGCCGCGCAACCCATGCCGCCCACGAGCCTCACCCCATGAACGACTTCTCGGCCATAGACGGGTTTCTGGCGACTTTCATCGCCTACATCGATTCAGGGTTCGGCCTGATCTCGGGTGATGTGACGTCGCTGGCGGCGATCCTCATCGTGATCGATGTCACGCTGGCAGCGCTGTTCTGGGCCTGGGGCCAGAACGACATCCTGCAGAGCCTTGTCAAGAAGACGCTCTATGTCGGGGCGTTCGCATTTATCTTCGGCAACTTCGCCATGCTGTCGACCATCGTGTTCGACAGCTTTGCAACGTTGGGCCTGAATGCTGCAGCTTCTACATTTTCCCCTGCCGATCTCCTGAAGCCTGGCCTCGTTGCCGCCGAGGGTCTCGCAGCCTCGCAACCGATCTTCGACCATATCGGGACGATTGCCCCGGGTCCGTTCGAGTTCTTCGGCAACCTTGCTGAGGTGATCCTGCTCTGTCTTGGCGGCATCATCGTCATCGCGGCGTTCTTCGTCCTCTCGATCCAGCTCTTCGTGCTGATTGTCGAGTTTAAGATCACGACGCTGGCGGGCTTTGTGCTGGTGCCCTTCGCGTTCTGGAAGCAGACGACGTTCCTCGCTGAACGCGTCCTGGGCAATGTGATCTCGTCGGGCATCAAGGTGCTGGTGATCGCGGTGGTGATCGGCATCGGCTCGACCATGTTCGCAACACTGCGCACCGCCCTCTCTCCCGATGACATGACCATTGAACAGGCCTTTGCGGTCGTGCTTGGCGCCCTTACGCTGATGGGCCTTGCCATTTTCTGTCCGCGTATCGCGGCTGGCCTCGTCTCGGGCGCCCCGCAGCTCTCGGCGGGCGCGGCTGCCGGAACTGCCATCGGCGTCGGCGCGACCGGCATGGGGGCGCTAACGGCAGGGCGTGCGGCTGCTGGCGCGACAGTTGGCGCAACGCGCGCGGCAGCAAACGGCTCAGCGTCCGCCGCCGGGGGTCTTCGCGCTGCAACCGCGCTGGGCGCCATGCGCACCGGCCTCTCCGGTCCCATCGCTGCGCCGCTAAATGCTGCCGTTGGACTTGGCGCCTCGGCTGCTGGCGGTCTCTCTCAAGCAGCAGGCCGCGTCGCCGGTCACTTCCGAGCGCGTGGAACTGCAGGCCAACGCGCTGTTGCTGGCGCGGCCGGTGCGATCACGCCACCGCTCACGTCACCATCTGCTTCTCCATCATCCGCCACATCTGGCCAGCCAGCGTGGGCGAGCCGGTTCAAGCGCACTCAGGCGATCCGTGGGGGCTTGGCTGTTGCTGCCCACACGCTGAACGCCGGAGACGGTGGCGGCGCGTCCGAAGGCCCCAATCTCAAGCAGAGGGACTAAACCCCATGTTCACCGCAACTTCGTCTGGACGGGGGCGATCCTCGCGTCTTGGCCGGACACCCGAGCCAGACACGCCCTACCGGCAGGCCCAGCAGCTCTGGGACAGCCGCATGGGTTCATCGCTTGCCCATGCCCGCACCTGGCGGACAGCAGCGTTCGCAAGCCTCTTAACTGCAGGCGCGATGGCGGCAGGTGTCGTGGTGCTGGCCCTGCGTCCCGCGGCCGTTCCGTTCGTGATTGAAGCAAACGAAACGGGCGAAGCGAGGCTCGTAGGCCCCGCCACGTCGGCCTACGTGCCGAGCGACGCCCAGCTCTCCTGGCATCTTGCGCGGTTCATCGAGATGATCCGGGGGTTGCCGTCTGACGCCATCGTGGTCCGCCAGAACTGGCTCCGCGCCTATGACTGGACCACGCAGGGCGGCGCGCAAGTGCTGAACGCCATGGCGAAGGAGGACGACCCATTCGCCAAGGTCGGCAAGCGGACGGTTGCGGTCGAGGTGATCTCGGTCGTGCGCGCTTCCCCGGACAGCTTTCAGTTGCGCTGGCGCGAGAGCACCTACGCCAGCGGCACGCTGATTGATGTCGAGCGATACTCAGGCGTCGCCAGCATCGTGATTGCGCCTTCTTCATCGCCCGAGCAGCTCGCGAAGAACCCGCTCGGTCTTTATGTCCACGCCTTCAACTGGTCACGGGATCTCCAGCAATGATACGTCCTCTTTTTGTCTCCGCCTGCCTTGCAGCCCTGACGCTCACCTCACCTGCCCTGGCGCAAACCGCGCCACTCACGATCTCCGCGAGCAACGAGGCTGCAACACGTGGCCCTGCCGACGCGGCGCTCGTCGGCGCCTTGCATGAATTCGCCTACGAGCGGGGCGCCCTCTACGCGGTCCAAGCCTCGCCGCAGCGGATCACCGACATCGCGCTCGAGCCCGGCGAGACGCTACTGTCCGTCTCCGCGGGCGATACAACCCGATGGATCGTTGGCGACGCACAGTCCGGCATTGCGGGCAACATCCAGTCCCACATCCTCGTCAAACCGAACGCCGCCAACCTCGCAACCAATCTCGTCATCATGACTGACCGGCGCGTCTATCATGTCGAACTCAAGAGCACGTCCGGAGCGGCAATGGCGGCCGTCGCCTGGCGTTATCCGGTGGAGATGACGCAGCTAAGCAGTCTGCCACCTCCTCCTCCGCCGCCTGCAGCAACACCCCCGCCGGCGCCTGTCTTCGCGCCAGAGACGCTCAATCTTCGCTATCGCATCGATGGCGACAAGCCGGACTGGCGCCCGCTGTCAGCGTTCGACGACGGAAAACAGGTATACATCGAGATGCCGGATAACCTGATCGAGGCCCCGCCGCTGTCGGTGATCGGGGATGAAGGTCTTGAAGCTGTGAACTACCGCATTCGCGGCAAGTACTACATCGTCGATCGGCTTTTCAGAAAGGCGGAGCTGAGTCTTGGATCTGGGTGGACGCAGAGACGAGTTGTCATCACCCGGCAGACGCCGATCGCCGCTGTGAACGTCAATGGAGGCCCCAATGGCTGATGGTCTCCCGCCACGTCCTGACACTGGCGCCGAAGAACCACCTCCGCAGCGACCAGCTCCATCCATTGAACGTCCATCGCTTGATTCAATTCGGGTGAAGGCTCCGGGCGCACGTGGGCTCAACAAGCCAGCTATCCTCACCGCTGCCGGCGGCGGCGTTGCGGTCGTGTTGTTACTGGCGTCAGGCGCGTTCTCCAGCAATCAGTCCACAAAGCCCGCGACTACTAAGCCGATGATGTCTGATCCAGCGCGCCCTGAGATGGCGCAGGGGGCCATCAAATCACTCCCTGCCGACTACGCCCAGGCGGCAGCGCTTGAAGCGGCCAAGGCGCGAGCGCCATTCGATCAGGCGGGACCTCCACAACTTGGCCCGCCCTTGCCCGGCGACATCGCGGCGTTCGTGCAGCCACCACAAACACCGGGCGATATGCCGGCCTACAGCAATGACTGGAGCACGTCGGCCGCCTACGCACCGCCCGAGCCGCCTGATCCTGCAATCGCAGAAGCTGCCGCGGCGGATCGTGCCGCGATTTTCTTCTCGCTAAGAGAGCCACCGCGCAAGGCCGATACAGCATCAACGCAGCAAGCCGCTTACCAAACACCGCAGCGTTCTCCCGTTACGGCAATGGCGCCTCAAGATCGCGATCAACCCGCAAGTCCAGCCCGCCACGGTCGGATGTTGTTCCCCGGCGCTGTCGTTGCGGCAAGTCTCGTCACAGACCTGAACTCGGAGTCTCCTGGACCAGTCATCGCGCAGGTGACGCAAACCATCTACGATAGTGCGACCGGCCGAATTGCACTTATTCCTCAGGGCTCACGGATGATGGGTGAGTATAGATCGTCAAGCCGCTACGGTCAGAGCCGTGTCGCCATTGTCTGGTCGCGGTTGATCATGCCGAATGGCGATGAAGTGGCGCTGGATGAAGTAGGAAGCGATCCATCGGGCGCTGCTGGAATCAAGGGCGAGGTCGATAATCACTGGGGCGATGTGTTTGGCGCGGCAGCTCTCGGGACGATGATCAATGTAGGCGTGGCGACAACGGAGGAGCCGCAACTCACCTACAATGGGATAGGCGCAATCTCGCGCGATCCTGTTGACGCTGCGATTGCAGACGGCGTTCAGCGTAGTGCGGGCGGCGTAACCAATCGGGTTGTCGATCGGGGGCTTGCCATACCGCCGACAATACGGGTTGGAGCGGGCACCCGGATCTCGATTATCGTCACGCGACGAATAGGATTCTGAGAACTTGGCGGGGCGATTGCCTTGACGTCAGAAAGCGTGCCGCAGGACTAAGTCAAGCTCAAAGAGAACCGCTAAAGCGATCAGCCGCCGAAGCGCCGGGCAATCCATCTCCACAGACGCGACAAAAGTGAGCGTTGCCGGTCGCGGGCGGCATAGTATTCGTGTCTCCGCTTCTCTTCGGCTCGACGTCCCGACAGTACCTGCGCTTCGGTCCAGTTCCCGGCCCAGACGATTTGGCCATCGCGAATCACATAGTGCGATCGACAAGGAAGTTGCCAGTTGCCGATCGAGGGGCGGAGCGATGGCCTTCCACCCCGTTCCGTGAACGTCCACTCCACCGGGCCGAGCGGAACGACGACCTTGCTCCCGCACCCGCAGGCGCACAGATGGCCAGCGACACCGAACTCGTCGGAGACATAGAGGATTCCTGGCGCGAACTCGCGCGGCATTGCGACGACGCGCTGCAGGACAATCTCGTTCATAGATCGGTCTCTGAAAACGTCTTCAGATTGGCGATGTCGGTCAGCAGATTGTAGGCCCCGCTTCCATCCGCGTAAAACCCGCGCAGCTGCTTGAATCGTATCACCGCATAGCAGGCGTTGAGGGCGTTGAGTTCGGCGATCTGGACGTTTTTCCGATAGATGTCGTCCGCATCATCCGACAGTGGCGCAAGTTGCTTGTCCCGGACCGCCGCCGCCGTCTCCGGCGCGTAGTAGGTCGTGCGGACCTGGCCTGACAGGCCGCCCTGCTTGCGGTCGAGCCCCATGCCGACGTCGATGAAGGGGATGTTGAGGCTGATCAACAAGTCGAATATTTCGGCACGCGCCGAGCCCTTGTCGACGCAGACAAAAGAGAAAGTGACGCCGGAAAAGTCTTCGGCGCACGAGCGGTCAATGTACTTTCGGTGCAGCGAGAGGCCTTTGCGGAACGACTCATAGCGCCGCTCGAACACCTCGGTTTTGCCCAGACCGAGATCGCTGTCGTCAAGCTGGCCGGGCGAGCGATAGGCGTTGTGAACGTGGTAGGCGTCGCCGTCGAAACCCCTGATGGCCTTGACCGGGCTTTTGACGAGCAGGTCGAGCACATAGCCACCTGTGCCGCCGAGGCCGATCACGGCGACCACGTCGTTGGCGAGGAGGGCGGCAAGGTCGGCAATTTCGGCGCGGCTGGTTAGAGTGTCCGGGTATTTGAAGACCGATCCTTCGACCGCGTCGGCGTCGATCCGTTTCGTCAGGGGCGTTGCGCCGTGCAGCTCCATGGCCGGCCCCGAGATCACCGTCACATAGTGCTCGATCTTGGCGAAGAAGTCCGGGAAGCCGTTCGGCGGTTTGTTGGAGAACGAGCGCTGCACCACGACATCCGTCTTTCTGAGCGCGATGGTCGTCGCCCCGCCAGCGAGGTTCGGGATCGGTTGGCCATCGAGCCCGTAAGGCACGCCGCCGGCGAAATAGACCTGATGGTCATCCTGCTGCACGCGGACCTTGTCGATATGAACGAGTTTGGCGACGAAGGCGCCGCGCTGCAGCTGCCGGTTGGCGTCGAGATAAGGGATGTCGCGCACGACAAGGTGCGGCCCGTCGATACGGACCGCGTAGCCCTTGTCGACTAGCCGCTGGATGTCGGCGTTATGACTGGCCAGTTTTGTTAACACGGAACCGCATCCCCTCCTTGACCTTCACGCTCGCTCCTGGCGCCAGGATGCCCTCGGGCTTGTTGCCGTGGCCGTGGGTGTAGTTCACCGAGTAGGTGTTCTGCGGATTCTGCGGAAATGTCGGATCCGCCAGCGTCACGACTTCCGTGTAGGAGATGTCGTCTTTCTTGGGGACTTCGTAGGCCGTGCCATCGATGTAGATGGTGACGGTCTTCTCTTTCTTCTCGTCGTGATCGTTGCTCATGACTGACCTATGATATGCGCATCGCGCTGGCCGATTGCGATTTCGCAACCAGCTGGTAGTTATGAAACTGATCCGGGAATTGCAAGATCGCAATTCGTTTAATTTATGCAAGGACGGGGAACATGGCGGAAAACTTCGACAATGAAGCCTTCTACGCCGCACTCAACGCGGTCCGGCTCAGTCGACAGATGACCTGGAAGGATGTGGCCGAGGAGACCGGCGTGAACGCATCGACCCTCTCGCGGATCGGTCAGGGAGCCAACCCTGATGTCAACGGCCTTGCGGCGCTGTTAGCCTGGTCGGCCCTCAAGGCCGAGAGTTTCATCAGAGGCGCAGGAAAAGGCGAACCGGAGCCGATCGCCAAGATCACCGCCCTGCTCCGCGCCGACCCGAAGCTGTCGAAGCAGAGCGCGAGGCTCATCGAGGACATCGTGGTCAGCACCTACAACAAGCTGCGGAGCAAGTGATTGGGGTTTCCGCGGGGATTCAAGGCGCGCGCGAACCGCATTGCCGTCGACATTCGGCGGCGCATGGGGCTGCAGCCGATCGACCCGATCGATCCGGCCGAGATCTGCCGCGCCTTCGATATCGACCTCATGCGTCTGGCGGAGCTGGGCGATCCGCCGGGATCGCATTGCGGCATCGATGAGAGCTGCTTTTCAGCTGTAACCGTGCCCTGCGCCGGCCGGACAGCCATCGTGCACAACTGCTCTCACCATCTCTGGCGCCAGCGCAGCAACATTTGCCACGAACTCGCCCACTGCTTCCTTGGTCATGAATGCACGCCGCCGCTGACGTCTGACGGCGAGCGCATTCATGATAGCGGCATCGAAGCGGAAGCGAATTTTCTCGGCGGCGCTCTGCTCATCACCAATGAAGCGGCAAAGCATATTGTGCTGGACGGCCTGCTGGCGCAGGCCCAGATTCTCTACGGCGTCAGCCGTCCCATGCTGGATTTCCGGCTGCGCATGAGCGGGGCGCTAGCAATCCAGAAGCGGATGCAAGGCGTCCGGTAACTGTGACGGATCAATACCGCGTATCGACCAGATATCCTGTTCGCCCCGAGCATTGACCGCCCCAGTCGTTCTTGTGGGCATTCAGCCTCGTGTCGTAGCTCTTGCGGTTGAACTTCTTCTGGCAGATCGGGCACTGGATCACGTAGGTCGGGCCGCTCGCCGAAAGGCGCGCCGGCGAGCGACGAACCGGGGCGCGAGCGGGACGCGCCGTACCGAAGAGGCCGCTGGTCGAGCGCGTTGCAGTCGACGGGGCGCGCGCCGTCGATGGCGCAACCGCGACAGGACCAGTCGGCGTCAGTTCGATCTGATGGCGCGGCGTGAACGAGCGGTTGGTGACGCGCGCGCCTTCAATGCGATCGAGACGGAGGCCCCGGTGGGCGTTCTTCCCGATATCGTGGGTGTGCAGGATGATGTCGCCGGCCTGCGTCTGGCGCAGCGAATACGGCTCGACGATGCGTGTGGTGCGTTGGCCCTCGACGTCGCGGTAGTCGAGTTCGACCAGGAGCCGGTTGGCGGCGGCAAAGCGGATAACCTCGACATGCGCCTGTCGTGCGGGCGCGATCGGCAGGCGCAGCGCGCGCTCGCGCAAAACAGTTTCACCCTGCCCGCCCACATACGCCGCCGGCACGACCGGCGCCTGACCGCCAGCGAGCCAGTCGAAGAACTCCGGCAAACCATCCCAGAAGGATTCCCAGGGTGGCAGCGAGGGCAGCTGATGCTTCAACATGTTCGACCAGGAGCCTGCGAGGGTTTCCCTGTGCGGCTCCAGCGCCACGAGCGTCGGCAGGTCGATACCCTTATGCTCGCATTTCTGTTTCAAGACATCGATCATGACGGTAGACGTTGGGCGCGCCTCCTCATTTCGGAACAGGTTGATGACGTCATAGAGATCGCGCGGCCGCGTGCGTTCGGCGAGCGCTCGCGTCTTCTCTGCAAAGACTTCTTCGTAAGCGTAGGCCCGCGCGGTGAAGCCGCCCTCTGGCGCATCCG